>Ga0180431_10007127_pt1 | contig 13103 bp, 13 predicted proteins | sample SS_ome_11_FD_132459 | JGI IMG/M metagenome (GOLD analysis project Ga0180431, IMG submission 132459) | Hypersaline lake sediment archaeal communities from the Salton Sea, California, USA - SS_1_MS_1 metaG | ecosystem: Environmental > Aquatic > Non-marine Saline and Alkaline > Hypersaline >... | reverse complement strand
ATATTCATGGACGTCGAGAACTCGACCGAACGGAAGAATCCCGGAAGAAAATTAAAGTCGCCCTGATTCAGGGTAATATCGATCCGTATAAAAAATGGACGCCCAGCTTTGTCGATTCCAATTTTGTCGTTTACGAGCGGTTAACGGCACAGGCCAGTCGTGAGCATCCGGATTTGATCATCTGGCCCGAGACGGCGGCCCCCTGTTATCTCCGTCACCGTTTTTCATGTCTGCGCAGGGTCCGATCACTCATCGACAGTTTGAGCATCCCCTTACTCACGGGGGCTCCCGACTACGAATGGCTGGACCGCAACACCATCGAGAAGTACAACGGTGCCTTTGTCATTCTTCCACAATCCTGGAAAATGGACTATTACTATAAAATGAACCTCGTTCCGTTCTCTGAACGGGTTCCTCTGGCAAATCGATTACCCTTCCTGTACGACCTGTCTACCAAAGTCGATAGCAATGTAGGCGATTTCAGCCCCGGCGATTCGATCCGGGTCTTTACACTCACGCCGTCATCATCGCCGGAGCCGGTTCACTTCTCAACCGTCATTTGCTACGAGTCGATCTTTCCGTACTTGGTACGGGACTGCGTTCAGCAGGGAGCTCAGTTTGTGGTCATCATCACCAATGACGGCTGGTTCGGAAAATCCGGACCCTATCAGCATGCACGCATCGCCATTTTCCGGTCGATTGAAAACCGTGTTTGGATTGCGCGATGTGCCAATACCGGCATTTCAGAGGTCATCGATCCTTTCGGGAGAATTCGATCCAAGACGGCTCTCGATCGAGAAGCGGTCTTGACGGCGAACGTAGCGCTCCAGACAAAGAAGACATTTTTTGTGAAACATGCCTCCCTATTCCCCGGTTTTGTATTGGGTGTGAATGGGCTAGTGTTTTTGGCCACCGTCGTCCTGAGGAGGCGTAAACGCATCCCGCCATGGGATTCCCAATAGAAATAGATGCGTCTCTGTTCAGGCCACGGGGGGCTTCATCCGAGAAAAACGTATACAGGTAGGAACATCGACGAATCAGCAGGATAACCATTTGCGAATATATAGCGTCATCATTTTTGTTCTACTCATCCCATTTGTGATGCTGCACGGCGGCGATACACGACTCGTGACGCTGAGCACCGTTAAAGCTCGGTCTCTGGCCATGGGCGGTGCATTTGTGTCCGTGGAGGATGGATTGGCGGCGCTGGATTTCAATCCCGCGACTTTTACGTTGGCTCCGGCAACGGCTCGTGTTCATTGTGCTGCTTTTTTGAATCCCACAGGTCTTCTGGCCGTTCGAGAAAACCGGGGTGAGAATGCGGGAGTGGATGTGATGCTGGGTTGGCTGTTTCATGGTATCGGCGTTGCTGCCGGAAGGTGGACGTTTGGCATCCTCTGGGGAGAAGAATCCCTGGCGGATAAGGACAGGCTGAAACGGAATGGCCTGTTCGACGGGAGAGGGTACCACGGCCAGAGGAATGCTTCCATGGGCATTTCTCTGCGACTCGCACCCCGTGTGGCTCTGGGATTGGCCGGTGAGGCGTTCATTCGTGAAGAGGATCAGTCCTCAACCTGTACATTTGGCTATCGATACGGTATCATGTTAAAACCGAAGAAAACGCTGACAGTGGGCCTGTGTTTTTACGACTTCCCCAACGCATACAAAAACGATCGGATGAACATGGAAAGATTGGCCGATGAAACCCTGAATATCGGCGTGTGCTACAGCCCCTGGGAATTTTTGTCCTTGGCCATGGATGTTCGCAACGTCAGTGACGAAGGAAAGGGAGCTGTGCGGGAACCTCATCTTGGGTTTGAACTGAAACCGTCCCGGCGATTTTATTTTCGGGGAGGCTATTTCCGGGAACGCGGAGGGCGTGCACATACGTATTCCGTCGGTGTTGGCTTCAAGGCTTACCGGTGGGATAATTCTGTAGAACGCTTTTTTTTAAATCCTGCTTTTGGGATCCATATGACGTTCCTCTGGGAGAAACTCCAGACAGGCGTGGATCATTGGCTCCTTATTTCTTGTTTATTAAAAATATAATGAGAAATATCATGATATATATTATCGGAACGTTTTCGTGGGGAACTCTTGGACGTTGTTTCAGTTTTATAGACTGTAGATGATGTGATGCATCGTTGGAAAGAGATATTCTTAATGACGCTATCCATGGCCTCGTGGTGCTTTGGCCAATCGAACGTGCCGACGAATCTCGAACTTTTTTCATCGGTCGTGGATTCGATTGCTGTTGAAGCTGTGAGACGTCTGGGCCTGGAATCCGGGACCAGGATTTCTTTGATAGAGAGTGAGAGTGAGTACGACGCATCCCGTTTTGTACGGGATCGGCTTACCCGCGTTCTTGTGAATGACGGAGTGGACGTCTACACAGAGGTCGATACGCTGAAAACCGATTTGAAGGTCTCATTAATCGTAACAAAAGCATCTCTCGAGTACGAAAATTGGCAACAGAAAGGTTTTTTATCGGGGGGAGATATTGAAAGAAAGGCTGAAGTCGGGATTTCACTCCGGGCTGTGGAAGGTCAACGTGGTCGGGTGGTATGGGTGGGGGATATCGTAAAAGATGCGATGGACCGTGTTCCCTGCTCCCAGCTCGACAGGGTCGAACAGGGGGGTGTGGTACTGGGAAGACCCAACCGGCCCGCAGGCCGAGGTATAAGACGATGGATCGAGCCCGTTCTGGTCGCAGCAACGGTTGGTACGGCGGCGTATCTTTTTTATGTCGTGAGGAGTCGATAATGATAACAGGAGTGTTCATGGGATTTGACAGGTTTCGAAAATACGGACTTTATCTGTTGTTTTGCGGTTTTATTGTGCATTATTTAACGGGATGTAATCGTGAGAGCATCAATCTTCGAGAGATGTCCCCTGAAGAACAATTCGCGTATGCAAAACGCATATTCGATAAGAAGGATTATTACAAAGCAAAAATGCAATTCACGGTCGTCGTTCTCAATAATCCCGGTCATCCCATCATCGAAAAAGCGCAGTTTTATCTTGGGCAGTCCCACTATTATGAAAAAGAATATCTTCTCGCGGCTGCGGAGTATGAGAAGCTTATTCAAAGCATTCCCCAGAGCCCATTCGTCGATGATGCTCAGTATATGGTTGGTATGTGTTATTATCAACTGTCGCCCGGGTACGCCCTGGACCAGGAATATACTTACAAGGCCATCACGAAATTCCAGCAATTCCTGGAAGATTACCCCGAATCCGAATTTCGTCCCCTGGCAGAGAAGCGTTTGTCGGAAAGTGTGAGTAAACTTGCAAAGAAGGAGTATAAGACAGGGGAGCTTTATCGAAAGATGAGCATGTTTTCATCCGCCCTTATCTCGTTCGACGCTGTTTTAGAGAGATACTATGACACCGAATATGCAGACGATGCCCAGTACTGGAAAGGAGAATGTCACCGAAAGATGGGGGAGTGGGACGACGCAGAGAAGGCGTTCCGGGATCTCATTTCCAAGCATGCGCAGAGCGATTGGGTGAGGAAAGCAGGAAAAAAATTGGAAGAAGTCATAGAAGAAAGGGAAAAACAATCCCAGGAGGATTCAAAGGAAGACAAACAGTAAATGAGAACCGGACTCTTTGGCGGGACATTCGATCCTATCCACACAGGACACATCATCATAGCCGAAACCGTACGGAGCGATTTTCCGTTAGATCGTATTCTTTTCATTCCCGTGGGTATTCCCCCTCATAAGGAAAATACACAGATTACCCCTGCACGGACGCGGTACAGAATGGTCGAACTGGCCGTTGACGCGTATCCCCATTTTAACGTGTCGGATTGCGAGATTCGAAAAAAGGATGTTTCGTACACCATCGATACGGTGCGGTCTCTGAAGTCCTCGGATACGTGGGGAAAGGATGATTTCTATCTCATCATCGGTATGGACAGTCTCTTGGAATTGGATACGTGGAAGAAACCGGAAGCCTTGTTACAGGAAATCGACACGATCCTCGTAGGAAGGCCGGGATTCGATCTAGAAGCTGTGGATCCTCGATTTCGGCAGCGCGTCGCCGTGGTTCAGACGCCCTTGGTCGATATTTCATCCACAGAGATACGCCGGCGTGTGCGTGAAGGAAAATCGATTCGGACGTGGGTGCCCGATGCCGTTGAAGCCTATATCCGGGAAAAGGGACTTTACCTGTGAAGTGGTTTTTCATGTCGGCCTGGATTGGAAGGCGCATTCTGGCGTTTTTCACGGAGGTGGGAACGCTTTCGGTATTGATGTACCGTATCCTGGGCAGCAGTCTGTATGCATGGCGGGATAGAAAGCTGATACTGAAGCAGATGCTGGAGATTGGGGTCAACTCGCTGCCCCTGGTCTCCGTGGTGAGTATTTTTACCGGAGCCGTGGCCTCGTGGCAGGCGGCTTATCAATTTCGCGGTGTTTTTTCGACGGGGATGTCCCTGGATTTTTTAGGCGCTGCTGTGAGTGCCGCCATTTTAATCGAGCTGGCGCCCGTGCTGGCGGGCATTGTTGTTGCCGGGCGCGTGGGTGCCTCCATCGCCGCGGAATTGGGCACGATGCGGGTCACCGAGCAGATCGATGCGTTGGAAACACTGGCCATCGATCCGGTGCGGTACTTGGCTGCACCTCGATTCGTCGCCGGTTGGACGATGCTTCCCATACTGGTCATCTACGCTTCGTTCGTCGCTCACATGGGAGCCTACGTCGTTGCCTATTTACTCCTGGACATTTCTACATCTGCCTTTTTTGGGAGCGTGCAGCGTCATTTTTTGATCTATAACGTGTTTTCCGGGCTGGTCAAAGCCCTGGTTTTTGGTGGAGGGACGGCTCTTATCGGATGCTCCATCGGTATACGGACGACGGGAGGGGCCGAGGGTGTGGGGCGATCCACGATCAATGCGTTTGTGTATTCGTCTGCGTTTATACTGATCGCAGACTATATCCTGGCAATGATTCTTTTTTAACGAGTATGATCGAGATTCAACATGTGACAAAATCCTTCGATGGCCGGATGGTATTGAGGGATGTGAATCTGACGATTCACGATGGAGAGACCATGGTGGTCATCGGGTGCAGCGGTTGCGGCAAAACCGTCTTGCTGCGTTGCATCATCGGTCTCATCAAACCCTACAGCGGCAAGATCATCGTGGACGATGAGGATATTTGCCAGATGGATCGGCGGAATCTCTTCCGAATCCGGAAAAAATTCGGTATGTTGTTTCAGGGCGCCGCTCTTTTCGATTCCATGACCGTGGAAGAGAACATCGGTCTGGCCTTAAGGGAACATACAGAGCTGTCTCCGGCGGAAGTCAGGAAAAAAGTGGCAGAGAAGCTGGAGGTCGTCGGGCTTCCCGGCATCGAGAATAAAAAACCGGCAGAGCTTTCCGGGGGTATGAAAAAACGGGTTGGGCTGGCCAGGGCCCTCATCATGGATCCTCAGATCGTCCTGTTCGACGAGCCTACGACAGGTCTGGATCCTATCATGGCCGATTCCATCAACAATTTAATAATGGAGACGCATAATAGACTGAACATCACATCCATCATGGTGACCCACGACATGGCCAGTGTTTTTAAAGTGGCCAATCGTGTGGCCATGCTGACCAACGGAAAAATTATTTTCGATGGAAGTCCGAAGGAGCTGAAAAAAACCCAGAATCCCGCTGTCAGGCAGTTTGTGGAAGGAAAGGCCGTGATCGCTTGAATGCCGGCCAATCTTTCATCACGCACATCATCTCGAACGTCTCAACAGGTTTTGATAATCGTCAAGAGAAATGGGTGTTCAAAGAAATCGATGAGGCAATCGGAAGAGATTAACTCCTGAATGTCCGATTGTCGTGTCATACAGAAAAAGGACGATCGTTTAAATAATGAAGAAATCCCGTTCCAAATACGTATGCCAATCCTGTGGGTATGAATCCCCCAAGTGGCTGGGACGATGTTCGGAGTGTGGCAGCTGGAACAGCTTTGTCGAGGAACTCGTCGAACCGAAATCCGCAAAGCGCTCCACGCGTGTCTCGCCCATCAACCGGCCCGTACCCATCAGTAAGGTTCCCGCAGCCGCAGAAAAACGTCTACGTACGGGGATCGGCGAGTTCGACCGGGTGTTGGGTGGCGGTATCGTCGAGGGATCGGTGCTACTCGTGGGCGGTGCACCGGGGATGGGAAAATCGACACTCCTCCTCCAGGTGGGAGCAGCCCTGGCTTCACAAGGGAAGCGTATTCTGTACGTGTCGGGCGAAGAGTCGCTCCATCAGATTAAGATACGGGCCGACCGTCTATCCATCGATTCAGAACGATTGGCGCTCCTTTCGGAAACGAACGTCGAGTACATCAAGGCCGTGCTGCATGAAGAGAAACCGGACCTGGCTGTGGTGGATTCGATTCAAACCCTTTACAGTCCGGACCTGGAGAGTCTTCCAGGAAACGTCAGTCAGGTTCGATACTGTGGACACGGGTTGACGACTGTAGCCAAGGAAGGTCAGACTCCCCTTTTCCTGGTGGGACACATGACCAAGGAGGGTACGATTGCAGGCCCCCGGGTTCTGGAACATCTGGTAGACGGTTTGCTGCTGCTGGAGGGCGACGACCAGCACCTGTACCGTCTCCTACGGTCGGTGAAGAATCGGTTCGGGTCCACCAATGAAGTGGGTATCTTCGAGATGACGGATCGGGGTGTCGAGGAAGTCAAAAATCCTTCCGAGTACCTCCTGTCCCAGAGCCGGGCTGAAGTTTCGGGCACCGTGGTGACGGTGAGTCTGCAGGGATCGCGGCCTCTGCTGGTGGAAGTCCAGGCGCTGGTCACTTCCACCAGTTACGGGATTCCTCAGAGGACGGCTACGGGGATCGACCATCGCAGGCTTTCGATCCTGGTGGCCGTTCTGGAAAAACGTTTGGGACTGCGTTTTGGAACCCAGGATGTGTTTGTGAACGCGGCCGGAGGTCTTTATCTGAAAGAGCCTGGCGTGGACCTGGCCGTCGCTTTGGCCATGGTATCCAGCATCCGAGACAAGCCGTTGGATCATCGGGCGGTTGTGATGGGAGAGGTCGGTTTGGCGGGCGAGGTACGCGGCGTATCGCACACGGAGAGACGTGTGTCCGAGGCCGAGCGTTTGGGTTTTCAGAGAATGATACTGCCCAAGTCGAATCTGAAAGGGATTCAGAAAAAAACCAAGATCGAGCTCGTGGGTGTGGAGACGGTCGGAGAGGCGGTGCAAAAGTTCATGCGTTCGAAAGGCGCCTGAACCCCTCGGGAAAAACCAAATGGAATGCATGATTGTCCTTTCAACAAGAAGAAAAAGCACAGGGATGTCTCGTATATAAAATAACGGTGATCGTTTCCGTTTGTTTATTTAATAAAGATGATGTTTCGACTCGAAAAAACAGATGAAGCCACGAAGGCCAGGGCCGGTGTCCTGTCTACTCCACACGGGGATATACAGACACCCGTGTTCATGCCCGTGGGCACGCAGGGCACGGTGAAGGCGGTTTCCCCTCAGGAACTGAAGGACTTGGGAGCCCAGATCATCCTGGGGAACACGTACCATCTTTACCTTCGCCCCGGCGATCATCTGATTCGGGATGCCGGAGGTCTTCATCGGTTTATATCCTGGACTTCGCCCATCCTCACGGACAGCGGCGGATACCAGGTCTTCAGTCTGGCCAATCTGAACAAGGTAAACGGCGACGGTGTGCGTTTTCAGTCCCACCTGGATGGATCCTACCATACCTTTACGCCAGAGACTGTGGTGGACATCCAGAGAAACTTAGCCTCCGATATCATGATGGTGCTGGATGAGTGCTCGCCGTATCCCTGCACGTACGAGACGGCCATGAAGGCGAACGACCGGACGATGCGCTGGGCAGAGCGATGCCTGGATCGTTTTAACCAGACTGACCCACCGGCAGCCCATCCCCAGACGATCTTTGGCATCGTCCAGGGAAGTACGTATGAGCCGATTCGCCGGGTGAGTGCAGAGCGCCTCGTGGAGCTGGGATTCGGCGGCTATGCCATCGGGGGGCTGGCCGTGGGCGAACCCAAACCCGCCATGCTGGAAATGACCGACCTGTGTACGGAACTTCTTCCCAAGGAACGTCCGAGGTATCTGATGGGCGTGGGAAAGCCGGAAGACATCGTCGATGCGGTTGCCCTGGGTGTGGATATGTTCGACTGCGTCATTCCCACACGGAATGGCAGGAACGGAACCGTGTACACGAGAAAGGGAAGGCTGGTCATCAAGGGCCAGTCGTTTGAACGGGATTTCTCGCCCGTGGACGAGACATGCGGATGTTTTACATGTCGGCATTTCTCCAGGGCTTATCTTCGCCATCTGTTCCAGGCCGAAGAAATATTGGGTCTCAGGCTGGCCACGATTCATAATCTCTACTTTTATATCGATCTTATGAAAGAGGCCAGACAGGCGATCTGTGAAGGTCGATTCACTGAATGGAAGCAGCAATTCTATCAAGAATATCAATACAATCATGAAACGGTTCATCCATAACGAAGGAGGCTAATGTGTACCACGTCATGTTACTCATGGGTTCGGGAGGCGGAAGCGGACAAGGCAGTTCCATGTTGGGATTCTTACCCCTTTTGGCGATTATCGTCGTGATGTATCTTCTGATGATTCGGCCCCAGGCTAAGAAGCAAAAAGAACATAAGGCCATGCTGGAACAGCTTCAGAAGGGAGATCGCGTCCTCACGGCCGGGGGCATCATGGGAACGATTGCCGGCATCAAGGAAAATGAAGGTGTGCTCATCGTTAAGATAGCCGACAATGTGAAAGTAGAGCTTTCCAGGCATTCTGTCGCCCAAGTGATAAAAAAGAAATCCGAATAAAGACGACACATGCGTATCGTATTCATGGGGACTCCGGAATTTGCGGTCCGGAGTCTTCGAAAACTTCATCAAAGCTCCCACCATCTCGTCGGTGTAGTCACCCAGCCGGATCGGCCCAAGGGTCGCGGACGCCAACTCGCCGCTTCGCCCGTAAAACAAGAGGCCCTTCATCTGGAATTGCCCGTTTTTCAGCCCGAGCGCCTGAACGACCCTGAATTCCTCAATTGGCTGAAAGCGCGGTATGCGGACTGTTTCATCGTCGTGGGATTCCGGATTCTACCCCCGGAGGTGTTCGAGATACCTCCCAAGGGAACGGTCAACCTGCATGCGTCTCTTTTGCCGAAGTACCGGGGAGCGGCTCCGATACAATGGGCCTTGATCAACGGTGAGAAGAAGACCGGGGTGAGCACGTTTTTTATCGAGAGAAAAGTGGACACCGGAGACCTGATCCTGCAGGAAGGCATTCCCATCGGGCCGGAGGAGACGGCCGGTCAGCTTCACGACCGGCTGGCCGAAGTCGGAGCCGATCTTCTCGTTAAGACGGCAGACCTCATCGCGCTGGGGACCGTCAAGCGGATTTCCCAGGAAGGCACTCCGACGCCGGCTCCGAAGATACTGCCGGAGCACTGCCAGATCGATTGGACGCTGCCGGCGGAGCGTATCGTCAACCTGATACGAGGACTCTCGCCCAGCCCCGGAGCTTTCACGCGGTGGGATGGGAGAAGGCTTAAGATTCTTAAGGCATCGGAAGACAAAACATCCGTATCACAGCTGTCCAAGCCCGGACGTGTGGCCGTAGCCGCCGGGAGTGACATCATTGTCGCGGCTGGCACGGGTAGCGTTCGTATCAACGAGCTGCAGATAGAGGGGAAGAAGCGGATGGAGGCGAAGGAGTTCCTGCGGGGGCGCTCACTGGCCGTGGGCACGATGTTCGAATGATGGAAGGAAAAACGCGACCAACCATCACGGAAAAAGTGATGGATGCCCGCCGTCTTGCAGTCGCCGTTTTGGATCGGGTTTTTCGAACAGATGGCTATGCCGATGTCATTCTGGATGCATATCTTACTGAGGTTGACCTTTCTTCGCGAGACAGGGCCCTGGCCTCGGAGCTCGTCTATGGAACACTCCGGTGGAAAAAATGGCTTGATTATATGCTCCGGCATGCGTATCATAAAGACTGGTCAGAAGTACCGGCCCGGGTCCGACTTATTCTGGAAGTGGGGCTCTATCAAATACTTTTTCTCACCAGGATTCCGGACCATGCCGCGGTAAACGAGTCCGTAAAGGCCGCCTTCGATGAAAAGGGCAGGGCGTGGGGACGGGTGGTTAATGCGGTACTCCGGGCCATCATTCGAAATCCCGATCTCAGGACTCCTCCCCCGGTGGACGAGAATCCTGTGAGGGCCATCGCCGTCCGATGGTCTCACCCCGAGTGGCTGGTTCAGAGATGGATCGATACATGGGGTGTGGAGCGGACGCTCTCCCTTTGCCGGGCCAACAACCAGCGGCCGAGGATGGGCATCCGCGTCAATCGTATGAAGGGCACGAAGGACGATGTGCTTGAAGCGATTCGTGGGTGCGGGCTTAACGCCGAACCTTCGGACTTTCTGGACGCGTTTTTTACTCTGAGGAAGGGAGGCGACCTGTTACGATTCCCGGCGTTCGAGGACGGGCTCTTTTCCGTTCAGGATGAGAGTGCGGGCTTTGTGGGCAAGCTGATGAATCCGCAGCGTGGAGAACGCATCATTGATCTGACCGCGGCCCCGGGTGGTAAGGCGATGCACATGGCCGAGTTGGCGCATGATCAGCTTACGATCGTAGCCGTGGACGTGCATATGAACCGGGTCCTTAAAATTCGGGAAAATCAGGAACGGTTGGGCCTGAAGAGCATCCATGCTGTCGTGGCCGATGGCCGCCGATTCGGTGGAAAGGCTGTCGATAAAGTCCTGGTGGATGCGCCGTGTTCGGGATTGGGCGTGATAAGAAAGCGAGGCGAGCTTCGGTGGCGACGCAAGCCTGGGGATATTCCAAAGATGGTGACTATCCAGAAGGAATTGTTGAGAAGCGGGGCTGCCATGCTTCAAAAGGATGGGATTCTCGTATACAGCACGTGTACGATCCTGCCGGAAGAGAACGTAGCCGTGGCCAACCATTTTCTGCAAGAGAATCCAGATTTTACCGTGGAAAAGGCCCATTCCTTCGTCGATTCCAGGGTTGTCTCACCCCAAGGTTTTGTGGAGACGTGGCCCGACCGCCATGGGATGGACGGTTCTTTTGCAGTCCGATTCAGACGAGTCGTATGAGGTGCCGATGAATCGTTGGAAGACATGGATCATTCAACACAGAAAGTTACTACTAGGTTTAGGCTCCACCGTGCTCATGCTTTGTTTCTTGGTCTTTTTCATGGATGTGGCCGTCATGCCTATCTATACCCATCATGGGGAAGAACGAGAACTGCCCGATGTGACGGAAAAATCGTTTGAAGAAGCCAGCAAGATATTGGAATCCAAAGGATTTACCATCGTCAAAGAGGACGAGAAATTCGATGCCACATACCCGGAAAGCACGGTGATTTTTCAGAATCCGCCTCCCTTTTCCAGAGTAAAGAGAGGGCGCCGCATCTATGTGACTCTGAGTGCCGGAGAGAAACGGATTACGGTTCCCCGCGTCATCGGTATGTCAGAGAGGGATGCAGAGTTCAGTCTGAGACACGCGGGCATGCAACTGGGTGAAATTTTTTACGAGTACCACAGCTACCACTTGAACGGCGTGGTGTTCCAGCAGTCCATCGATCCTGGGATGGAGGCTGTGGAAGATACGCCCATCGATATTACTGTGAGCATGGGAAGGGCGCCGGATAAGTTCATCGTGCCTGATGTCACGGGAAAGAGCCTGGACACGGCCAAGAGAATGCTTCGTCGGGCAGGACTGTCCGTGGGGAATCTTTCGTACGAGGTGGAACCGGACCTCGTTCCTGATACGGTGATCCAGCAATCGATAGACGGGGGCGAAGAGGTGATGCGGGGGCAGCGTATCCATCTGGTTGTCAGCAAACTGGAGGCATTTTATTGAGAAAAATTGAAATATATCCGTCCATTCTTTCTGCTGATTTTTCACGCCTGGCCGATCAAATCACTCAAGTCGAAAAAGCCGGAGCCGACGGGATTCACCTGGATGTGATGGACGGGCATTTCGTACCCAACATTTCTTTCGGGCCCGTAGTGGTGCGGTCTATCCGTAAGACGACCCGGCTCTGTTTCTGGGCGCATCTGATGATTGAAAATCCCGGTCACTACGTGGAACCTTTCCATAAAGCGGGTGTGGAAGGCATCTTTATCCATCCGGAGATGGGGGATGATATAACAGCTCTGTCGGAACAGATCCACGGCCTGGATATGGAAGCTGGTGTGGCCATCAACCCTGAAACAGGTATCGACGTTATCGAAGCGTCACTGCGTCTTTTCGAGCGTATTCTCGTCATGACGGTGAATCCAGGATTTGGCGGACAGTCGTTCATGGCAGAACCCTTGGAGAAGATCATCGCACTGAAAGAACTCACCGCTTCATGGTCTCGCCCACCTCTCATTGAAGTGGACGGAGGTATCGATGTCCAAACGGCACCGTCCACGGTAAGGGCAGGGGCCGATGCCCTGGTGGTTGGATCGGCTATCTTTGGCAAGGACGACCCGGCAGCGGCTCTAAACGCCATCCGCAAGGCCGCGGAAGAAGCCATGTAATCGGAATGACAGGAACCATCGATGACAGTAAAAAACGAAATCATCCGAAAGAGTATTCATCTTTTTATGTTGATTATTCCTTTGAGTATTTTAATTCTGGAAAAACGGTTCATCTTAGGCGTTTTGGGCGGGCTTATTTTACTGGCCATGACGGTTGAAATCCTACGCCTGCTATGGCCTGAATTCGACCGGGTGTTCGAAAATATCTTCGGTTCCTTGCTCAGAGAGCACGAACGGAGGCATCTCACCGGATCGACGTATCTTCTCATCGGGGCGTTCCTGGCCATCCTCCTTTTCGATAAAACGATTGCGCTTACGGTACTCCTGTTCGTCGTCGTATCCGATGGCTTGGGGGCTCTCACGGGTCGCATGTGGGGAAGACACCCCTTTACCAGGAACAAGACCCTGGAAGGGTGCGCTGTATTTCTTTTAATGGCTGGAGCTATCGTATTACTAACGATGCGGGATCATATCTTCATAGGAATGCTGGGGGCCACCGTGGCCTTTGTCATCGATGTGTTT
>Ga0180431_10007121_pt1 | contig 13110 bp, 6 predicted proteins | sample SS_ome_11_FD_132459 | JGI IMG/M metagenome (GOLD analysis project Ga0180431, IMG submission 132459) | Hypersaline lake sediment archaeal communities from the Salton Sea, California, USA - SS_1_MS_1 metaG | ecosystem: Environmental > Aquatic > Non-marine Saline and Alkaline > Hypersaline >... | reverse complement strand
CAATGATAGAAGAGCCTCTAGGGTCGCGTATTCGCTCGGCTACCAACGTGCGGATGCTCGTTGTATCTAGGGTGATCGAAACACCATCCACGGAAATTGTCAGCTCTTGGGATGGAATGTAGGTCCTTGCGCCGTCGGGTCGCGGTCCAGGATACTGGCTCTCGGCTTCGTTGAGAACCCATCTCCCGGAGAGATTGGGCTGTTGACCGAGTAGTGATGCTGGCAGCGCCAAAGTCAATAGAAGATGGCTGAAACGCATCCGGATCACTCCGCCCGCAACGTTTCGACCGGATCTGCCTGAGAGGCCTTTCGAGCAGGCAGGTAGCACGCGGCGACCGCGACAGCACACAGAAGGGCAGTCACGGCGACGTACGTGAGCGGATCGGTAGCCGTGATACCGAACAGCACACTCTCCAATACACGAGACATCGCGAATGCCCCACCCAAGCCTAACACCACCCCGATCGTAGTAATGACAAGCCCACTCGCTACGATCATTCCGACCACGTTCGCACGGCGAGCTCCCAAGGCCATACGAATTCCGAGTTCCTTCTGACGCTGGCCAACCGAATACAGCATGGATCCGTATATGCCGCCAGCCGCAAGTAGTATGGACAGCGTCGCAAAAGTCGAGACCAAGATCGAGTAAAACCGTGGTTCGCCGACCGATTGTGAAACCCTGGCTTCCAGAGCCACCACCTCCGGTACTGGCAGATCCGGGTCGACAGACCACACTGCCTGTCTCAGGGCAGCGCCGAGGGTTTGTGCATCGACGGCTGTCTTGACGCCTACTTGGAACCTCTTGAAGGTCCCACCGAAGATTGCGTCGGGCACGTAAACATTGTGTTGACTCTCGCGGTGCAATCCCCAGTGGCGTATGTCGTTCACGACGCCGACAATGGTCCAACAGATCTCGCCGAAGTGAAGACTCTCACCAACCGGATCCTCTTCCCCAAACAGAAACCAGGCAGTGGTCTCATTCACCAAAGCCGGAGCTGAGTTGATATCGTTGTCTCCATCCGTGAATCCGCGTCCACGTAGAATCGTCGCTCCAATCACATCGAAGTAATCAGGGGTGACCGGATGTACAATCGTCATTGGAGGGTCTTCGAGCTCAACCTCAGGCTGTACTTCACCTCCCCAGCAACACCTGAAGCCACTGGTGGGCGGCAACGTACTTCCCGCGCCGGCCGCCTCGACGCCCGGGATGGACTCGATTGCGTCAATGACGTCCCGCGCAAAGTCAAGTCGTATCTGTTCGGTGTAGTGGTCGGGTAATATCAGCGGCATCGCAAGCACGTTGTCTGTACTGAAACCCTTGTCGACGTCTTGTAGCTTCAAAAGGCTGCTGAACAAAAGCCCGGCACCCACCAGCAGAACGAGCGACATCGCTATCTCTGCCACAACTAGAGCACTCCTAAGGCCTGCGGCGCTTCGGCTCGAGGTCGCAGCCAAGCTCGTTTCCGTGAACACGCCGGTGACCTTGGACCGTGCAGCCCGCACCGCAGGTGCAATCCCAAACAAGACACCTGTGACGACCGACACGCCGAATGCGAAACCCAACACCCGTGGATTGACCGAAAGGCCTTCAATTCGTGGGATACCACCGGGATTGTACAGCTCGAACGCCCGTACTCCCAGCCCCGCAAGCACAACTCCGATAGTTCCACCCACCAACGCCAACACCACACTTTCGGTGAGAAGCTGTGAAGCGATATGGAGCTTTCCCGCCCCCAAAGCGGTCCGCACTGAAACCTCTCGAGAACGCTCCGTGCCTCTGGCAAGAAAGAGGTTGGCAACGTTGGCACATGCTATGAGCAGCATCAACCCTGATGCGCCGAGCAGCAGAAGCAGCGCGAGGTTTGCATCGCCAACGGTCGCATTGTGGAGTGGGACAACTTGGTACATTCGTGGAGATCCATCGCGCATCTGGTTGGTGCGCGGGTACTCGTTGGCCAACACGTGCGACAGTGCGTCAACGTCAGCCTGAGCCGCTCTCAGAGATACGTCCGCGTTCAATCGCGCGACGACCGACAATACATATCTGTTTCGCGACTCCATTCCAGGTCCAGCCACGTCGAGCGGCAGCCACACGTCGAGTCTACTGCCCGTGAGCGCCTCGGGCGGCTGGAAGTCTTCCTCCAGAATTCCCACGACCTCGACCGGGTACCCGTTCAGTGTGACGGAGCTACCCACGACTCGTGGATCACCGCCCCAACGCCTTTGCCAGAACCCATGACCGAGTACTGCAACACGCGGAGGCATTCCTACGAAATCGTCGGATGCCAGCAGCCTCCCATGTAACGGCCTTGCGCCTAGTATCTGGAAGAAGTCGTGCGTCACCAACGCGCCTCGTACGCTTTCGGGCGTCCCGTCTCCCGTCAGGTCGTAGTCGCCATCCCACGCCGCTGCAATTGCGGAGAACGATCGAGTGCGGTCTCTCCAATCGACATAGAGAGGCACTGGGTGGCTGGGATTGTCGAAAAACACCAACTCATCGGCGTTGGGGTAAGGGAGCTTTCTGAGTAAGACACTGTCCACCACACTAAAGATCGTGGTGCTTGCACCAACACCGAGCGCCACGATCGCAATCACAGTTAGAGCGAATCCTGGCTTCTTGCGGATCGTCCTGATTGCGTAGCGAAGATCCTGCAACACGGTTCCCATGGCGGATGTCCTAACTGATGTACGTCTGGGTAGTCGTTTCGGCGCGCGAGGTCTGCGGCCGAGCTTGGCGAGTAGGTAACGCGGCGCCAGCGAAAGCACCTGCGCCCTGTACCAACTGTTGGCGGCATTCCTGTTCTGATTGCACGCTATCTCCGCGTGCTCCTGACGCAGATCGCCGATAATGCAGCGTCCAACGTTACCCCCGGGAAGGCAGCGACGGAGCAGCGCCTCGAGGGCGCGCGGAGGCTGTGTCGGATTGGGATCAGTTATCATGCACCTTCCACCGTGAATCCCCTGCTCTGAAGCCCAGGTTCGGCCACCTTCGGCGAAGGGTCCTGAAGCACCCGTGTTCGTCTTTCAAGACGCGCACGAAGTGCAAAGCCCGGCCTTCAGGCCGAGGGCTCCCACTCCCTCTCCTCCAACTTCTCATCACTCCGCCCTCAACGTCTCAATCGGATCGGTCTGGGCTGCCTTGCGCGCAGGTAGGTAGCACGCAATCAGCGCGACTGCACCGAGCAGCAACGGAACTACTACGAACGTGCCAGGATCTGCTGGAGTGATTCCGAACAACAGGCTTTCTAGCGTCCGCGAAAGTGCAAATGCACCGCCAATTCCCAGTAGCAACCCAATCACAATCAGGACCAGCCCGCTTCTCACGACCATCCCAACCACATTCGCGGTCCCGGCCCCGAGAGCCATCCGGATGCCCATCTCCTTATGACGTTGGCCCACCGAGTACAGCAGTGAACCGTATATCCCTCCTGCTGCCAGCAGCATGGAAAGAGCGGCGAACGTCAGGAGCAGGATCGATAGAAAACGAGGCTGCGCAATCGACTGGGCGACCTTGTGTTTCAATTGGACGATTTCGCCGATCGGCAGATCCGGGTCGATCGCCCAGACAACATCCCTGACGTTTCTGGCGAGCACTCCAGGATCGACCGACGATTTGATTGCTACCTCGAGGATACCCATATCTCCGTGTAGAGCGTAAGGAAGGTACAGGTTGTATTCATCGTCGCCGCTCAACCTCCAATGCCGTATGTCGTTCACAACGCCCACCACGGTCAAACGGCTATCCCGAAACCAAAAGCTCTGGCCAATGGGGTTTGATTCCCCAAACAGATATAGGGCGGCCGACTGATTGATTATCGTGGAGTTCAACGAAGGGTCGTCGTCGACTTGCGTGAATCCCCTCCCCTGGAGAATCTCGGCCCCTATGGCCGCGAAGTACTCCCGCGTTATTGGGTGAGCGATGGTAGACCACTCGTCCTCAAATTCTGGTTGGTCATCAGTGCGAATCCCACCTACCCAGCAACACATGCGACCCCCGGTGGGAGGTACCGTAGTGCCCGCTCCAACAGACGCCACTCCGGGAAGTGCAGCCAGGCGATCGAACAGATCGCGCGTGAATGGAATCCGCTGCGGCGCCTCGTAGCTGTCTCGGATGTTGAGCGGTAGGACCAACACGTTCTCTGTCTCGAACCCGATATCGACGTTGCTGAGTGTCACGAAGCTCCGGAACAACAGTCCGGCGCCCATCAATAGCATCAGGGCCATCGCGACCTCGGCCACCACAAGCGCGCTCCTCAAATTCGGGCGCCTGCGACGGCCTGACCCGATTCCTGGTGTTTCACCCAGCGCGGTTCGAACATCCGACCTCGCAGCACTGAATGCGGGGAGGACACCGAACAGGACACCTGTGCCTATTGACACGACCAGGGCAAAACCAAGCACCCGGACGTCGATCGCGATACTCTCCATACGGGGAATGCCGCCCGGGCAAAACGCGTCGAACGCCGCAACGCCGAATACGGCCAGCACAATCCCTAGCGTTCCTCCCACCAACGCGAGCGACACGCTCTCAGTAAGGAGTTGAGTGACAATCCGCCCGCGTCCTGCGCCAAGTGCCGCTCGCAAAGCCATCTCCCGGGTTCGGTCGGTCCCACGGGCCAGGAACAGATTCGCGACGTTCGCACATGCGATCAGCAGCATCAGGCCGACCGCTCCAAGCAGCATATAGAGCGTGGTCCCGATGTCACCGACGGTGGCCGTCTTCAGGGGAATCACGGGATAGATCCTTGGTGAGCCATCGTCCTGCCGGTAATTATCGGGAAACTCGGCTGCGAGTGCCGCCGAGACTACATCCACATCCGCCTGAGCCGCGTGCAGCGATACATTCGGCTGCAACCGGGCGATCACAGAGAGGATCATGCGACCGCGGCGCTGGAAGTCTTCCACTGTGACGTCCAGTGGCAGCCAGATTTCGACATCAACATCCGCGGGAGGAGTAAAACTCTCGTTCACCACCCCTACGATCTCCATCGGGTTCCCGTTCAGAGTGATCGTGTTTCCGAGAACCCCGACGTTGCTTCCCCACCTCCGTTGCCAGAGGCCGTGACTGATGACGATAGTGCGGGCGGGGGTGCCCACGAAATCCTCAGGTGTGAACAGCCTGCCGATCTCGGACCGGGCGCCGAGCATCCCGAAGAAGTCCTTCGTCACCCTGCCGCCCAAAATCTTTTCGGGCTCGCCGTCGCCTGTGAGATCGAAGTCATCGTCCCAGACAGCGCCCATAACCGAGAACGAATTCGTCCGCTCCTTCCAGTCTCTATACAGCGGAATCGAATGAGCTGCGTTATCGAAGTAGACGAGTCGCTCAGATTCCGGATACGGGAGTCTGTTGAGGAGCACGTTGTCGACGATGCTGAAGATCGTGCTCGTGGCGCCGACGCCGAGAGCCACCAGCGCAATCACCGTCAAAGAAAAGCCCGGCCGTTTCGCGAAAGTTCTCGCCGCGTAGCTGATGTCCTGAATCACAGTTCCCATAGAAACTTTCCCTCCTGGCGGCCCATGTTTGATTCGTTTCGGCGCACGTGGAGCTCGGCCAAGCCTGGCCAGTGCGTATCGCCACCCCAGGCTCACCGTCTGGCGCCAATACCACCGGATTGCAGACCTCGCCGAGATACGGCAGATACCGGCGAATTCCTGGCGAAGATCGCCCATCATGGATTGCCCCACCGCACCTGTCGGAAGCAACCGTGACAACACCGATTCTGCGAGCCGAGGAGGGGTCGGTCGCGACTTGGTGTCTGGGCTCACGGCTTCTCCAGTAGCGCGTCGAGGCCCTGCCATAGTTTGAGAAGCGCGTTTCGCGAGGCTCGAAGGGCAACGAGCCCGGCCTCCGTCACGTGGAACCGACGCATAGGCTGCCCGCCTCTATCGGGAACGGTATTGCCATCTTCCAGCTCCCATTCGATGTAACCCTTCTGCTCCAACCGGTCGAACGTGCGGTACAATGCTCCGCGCGACACCGATCTGCCAGCACAACGCTCCAGTTCCTTACGGACGTCGATCGCGTAAGCCTTCTCACCCTGCTGAAGCATCGCGAGAAGCACCATCTGCTCGAACTCACCTATGTAGTTGCCGCCCATGACTCACCCCTGAGTCGCTAAAGTAGACTTCATGAGTATACATTGTATACGTCGGTGTAGGGGAAGTCAACGGGCGCGGGTGCAGAGCTGCAGGAGGAGGAGCGGGCGTCTGGAGAGCAGCGGTTTCGCTTCTGCACCGCAGGGACGCGGAAGAACGTGGAATGTCGCTGAAGTGGTGGGGGTTGGGCGGTGAAACCTAACACCGTTGGGGTGGGCCGGGATCCGCGTAAATCCGCGTTAGTCCGCGGCCAAAATCCACAGAGTGAATGCTGAAACCGACTCGTCGGAACTATCGTATAGCAATATATTGCCATTCGATACTTTTCCCCAACGGGAGTTCTGGGCAATGACAGAAAGAACAGCGGGCGGTGGAAAACCGCTCACGAGTTCGGTCTTCTATATCCTCTTGGCGTTGTCGGATTCCGCGAGGCACGGTCTCGGCATTGCAGCCGATGTAGAGGAACGTACCGGCGGTGATGTTCAGTTGGGTCCTGGAACGCTCTACAACGCGATCAAGAAAATGTTGGCTGACGGCCTCATTGAGGTTGCCGGTGCTAGACCAGATCCGGAGAACGACGATCCGCGCCGCCGCTACTACAGCATTACACGTGAGGGTAAGCGTCTCCTCCGACAGGAGGCGTTGCGCCTTGACCGCGTAATGGATGCTGTAAGGGACAAACGTGTGATCGGAGAATCGCGGCCGGCATGAAGTCCCGCGCTCGCCTACTCTATCGCCTCTTGATCTGGCTCTACCCGCCGTCCATGCGCCGGGAATTCTGCGCCGAGATGCTGGATCTGGCCGAAGCCCGTGCGGTCCGCAACAGAATGGAGAGTAGGCGTTGGAGTGGTTTGCGGACGTGGGGGTTTTTGGCGCGCGACTCGCTCCGAGCCCTTCCTGAGGCGTACTCCAACTCTGCCCGTAGCTACCTGAGTAGTCGCGTACGCCGGGACGGGCGTCCCCGACTCTCACTTCGTGAAAGGATCCTGCTCGTGTTGGGTGATCTACGATATGCATTTCGGAATCTCGGACGATCGCGGGGATTCGCTCTTGCAGCGATCTTGACTCTTGCACTCGGCATCGGGGCAAACACAGCAATCTTCAGCGTCGTAAACGGCGTCATCTTGAGGCCCCTGCCCTACAACGATCCGGACGAACTCGTTTCCATCGGTGTGATTTGGGAAGGAGGTTCGGGGGCGCTCAGCACGATTTCTCAGCCCGACCTGCGCGATGTTCAGTCTCAAGTTGGCTCTATCGAAAGCGCCGCAGGCTTCAGTGCATCGGAACTGACGCTGACAGGCATGGGCAACGCCGAGGCGATCAGAGGTGCGCATGTAACGGACGGGCTCCTCGAGGTGTTCCAGGAAACCACACTGTTGGGAAGAGACATCCGCACTGAAGAGAATATTCCAGATGGTCCGCGCGTGGTCCTGATCGGGCACGCATTCTGGCAGGAGCGAATGGGTGGCACCGCGAATGTTCTAGGGCAGACAATCCAACTGGATGGTGCCGTGTACGAGATAGTGGGAGTGGCCCCTAAGGGTTTCGACTATCCGAGGAATGCTCAGGTTTGGGTCCCTTACTATCTGAATGAAGAAGATTGCGGCCGCGGATGCCAGGTATTCAGTGCCGTCGGCCGCATGAGAGAAGGATCGACCATCGGTGTTGCACGAAACGAACTGTCTGCTCTCTCCCTCAGGCTTCAGGAACAGTACACCGAGTCCAACTACGGGAAATCCCTAGGCATCATGTCGATGGAGGAAGATGTCGTAGGAGACGTACGGACCGCGTTGCTGGTGCTCTTGGGTGCGGTCGGTATGGTGTTGTTAATCGCCTGCGCAAATGTGGCTAACCTGCTCCTTGCACGGGCGACTGTCAGGGCCGGTGAGATGGCCATGCGGTCAGCCCTCGGAGCAGCACGAGGTAGGCTGGTGCAGCAACTCCTCCTCGAGGCCTCGGTCCTAGCAGCCATCGCCGGCGTTCTGGGCGTCGCGCTCTCATCTATCGGAGTTTCCACTCTACTAAGGCTTGCTCCCGCGAGCATTCCGCGCTTGGACAACGTTGGCGTTGACGGGCTTGTGCTGCTTTTCGCGTTCGGCACGGTCATTATGATCACCCTTCTCTTCGGTCTCGTCCCAGCATTGCGGCTGGCAAAGACATCCGTCGCCAGTGTGTTGAATCAAAGCGGGCGTGGCAAATCCGGCTCCGCGAATCAGGATTGGTCTCGCTCGGCGTTGCTTGTCGCTGAGGTCGCCTTCTCTTTGATGTTGTTGTTCGGCGCGGGCCTGCTGCTCCGCAGCTTCTCGAAGCTCCAGGCGGTTGAGTTGGGTTTCGACAGAGACCGGGTTCTGACGTTCCGTTTATCACTCCCAGAAATCCCGTATGATGGCAACGGTGATGCGACAGTCCGTTTCTTCGAAACGCTCGAGGACCGCATCGCCGAGATTCCAGGGGTGGAACGAGTCGGGTCCGCATTTGGCAGCCCGCTTGGGGGAAGCATTGCATCGACAAGCGCAGAGTTTCTCGACCGCCCAGCCCCTCCCGAAGGTCAGGAAGAGGTTCTGGTAACCAGGATCGCTACTCCCGGGTACCACGAGACTCTGAAAGTTCCGCTGCTTTCGGGTCGGGCGATCGAACGTACAGACCGGAATGGGGTAACCCGCGCAGCGATGGTAAGTCAGAGTCTTGTAGACAAGTACTACCCCGACAGCGATCCCATAGGGCAGCAGATTCGGATGGGATTTGGTTGGGCTTGGGGAACAGAGGAACCGTGGACCATCGTGGGCGTGGTTGGAGACATTCGGTCTCTCCGCGTAACGCGTGCCCCACGGCCCGAGATCTATCTTTCACACGGGCAGATGGGTGCGACCAGCATGAGTGTGCTTGTGCGGTTGGCGCCAAACGCACCGGACGTACTGCCTGCGATCCGCAGAGAGGTCCAAGCACTCGATCCCAACGTTCCACTCCGCAGGATTGAAATGCTCGATGAAACCGTTGACCGTCAATTCGGACCAGCGCGCTTCTACATGCTGTTGCTGAGCATCTTCGCGGCGGTAGCAGTCGCCCTCGCAGGTATCGGGCTGTACGGAGTGATCGGCTATCTAGTATCTCAAAGAACGCGGGAAATCGGCATCCGCATTGCGCTCGGCGCGAAAGGCGCAGATGTCATCCGCATGGTGTTGTCACAGGGAATAAAGCCCGCCGCTGTTGGCATAGGACTCGGAGTCGCAGGTGCATACTGGAGTTCACGTGTTCTTCAATCGCTCCTGTACAATGTTGAGACGAGCGACATCACGACGTTTACCGGTGTGACCGTGATGCTAGCCCTTGTTGTGCTTCTGGCCATCGTGATGCCTGCGAGAAAGGCGAGTCAAATACCGCCCGTGGATGCGTTGAGAGTGGAGTGAGAGGGGAGTGAAAAATGCAGAGTGCAGAGTGTTGATCGGACCGCGCGCACGCTGACCGTGGCGACATGAAACTGGGCGAGCATAGTCGTGGCAGTGAAAGCATGGCAACGGTTCTTTGCCGGTTGCTGCTCCTGCTCTACCCGCTCTCCATGCGTCGAGAATTCGGTGCAGAGATGCTCGCCGTGGCGGAGAGACGGTTCATTCGAGAACTCGAATCGGGACGACCCTGGGCACGCACTAGAGCGTGCTGGTTCTTCTTTCGTGACTCGTTGCGTTCCATTCCTCGAGCGTATGCTGCCAGTCTCAGAGAAAGGCTCAATTGTGGCGGCCGGAGAGACAATCCACTGCAGCCTTCCGTTCGGGAGAGGGGGCTACAAATGTTGAATGATCTACGCTACGCGCTCCGCACGTTGGTCCGTACCAAGGGTTTCACGACTGCGGCGTTGCTCACATTAGCGTTAGGCATAGGTGCAAACACGGCGATCTTCAGTGTCGTAAACGGGATCATCCTGAAACCACTGCCCTACAACGATCCCGACGAGCTGGTGATGATCTCGTCTGCGTTTCCGGAACAGGGGATCGAACGATTCTCGATGTCGCAACCTGACTTGCGCAGCATTCAGGAGGAAGCGCAGTACCTGAGAGCAGCGGCGGGCTACCACTCTAGCCAACTCACTCTGACCGGTCTCGGTGACGCCGAAAGCATTCAAAGCGCCCGGGTGACCGACGGATTGCTCGAGGTGTTCGATGAAGAACCGGTGGTCGGCCGCGACATTCGCGCCGAAGAAAACGTTCCCAACGGACCACGCGTGGTCGTGATCAGTCACGCCTTCTGGCAGGAACGCCTGGGTGGAGATTTCGGTGCAGTGGGGAACACTCTCCAGATTTTCGGCGAGCCGTATGAGATCGTGGGAGTAGCACCGCCAGGTTTCAACTATCCGCAAAACACGCAGCTCTGGGTACCTGGCTACGTGAACACCGAAGGCTGCAACAGGGATTGCCATTTTCTACGGGTGATCGCACGGCTGGCAGAAGGTGCGTCTTTTCATGCAGCTAGAGAAGAGGCACATGCTTTGTCTTTGAGCCTTCAAGAACGCTTCCCCGTGTTGAGTCATGGGAAGCTATTCAACCTGGAAACCCTGGAAGAGAGAGTGACCGGCAACGTTCGGCCTGCATTGCTCGTTCTCTTTGGAGCGGTCGGCCTCGTACTGCTGATAGCATGTTCCAACGTCGCCAACCTGTTGCTGGTGAGATCTTCCAACAGGACCGGAGAGATCGCGGTGCGTTCCGCACTAGGGGCGAGTCGGCTTCGAATCGTGATACAACTCATGTCGGAAGCTTCGGTGCTTGCGCTCGTTGCCTCGGTTCTCGGGATTGTGATCGCCCAAGGTGGCTTGAGCTGGTTGCTGCAATTGGCACCCTCCACGATTCCCAGGCTGGATTCGGTTGCTCTAGACCCAACCGTCATCGGCTTCACGTTCGGCACGGCCGCGATCGTTACGGTCCTATTCGGTTTGGCACCGGCGTTTCGGCTGTCGGGTACACCAGTTGGCGAAACCCTGAATCAGGGTGGACGGCGCGGCACCAGTGGGCCAACACACGACAGGTGGCGCTCAACCCTTCTCGTGTCTGAGGTTGCACTTTCACTGATCCTGTTGTTCGGTGCGGGTGCGTTGATTCGGAGCTTTGCCAAACTGAGTCGAGTCGAACTGGGCTTCGACCCTGAGAACGTCTTGACCTTCAATATCTCGCTACCCCGCAATGACTATGACGCGAGCGGGGCAGTCCAGTTCTTCGAATCACTGGAGCGGGAGATTGAAGGAATACCCGGGGTAACCGGTGCGGCATCAGTATACGGCAGCCCACTCACCAACGACGGATTTATCACGTCCATCGGTTTTCTCGACAGGCCGGCGCCTCCGGCGGGACAAGAACCCAACATGGATATCCGGGTGGTGAGCCCCGACTTCTTGGAGACATTGGGCGTCCCTGTAGTGGCTGGTCGAGTCTTCGAGCCCACGGACCGCCATGGCGGAGTACGAGCTGTAATTGTCAGCAGGTCGATGGCGACGCAGTTCTATGAGGGCCAGGATCCAATCGGCAAACAGATCACAGTCGATGCCAACTTGGGGTACGGCTCGGAGGCCCCTTGGACGATAGTCGGGGTTGCAGAAGACATCCGATCGAATCAGCTCAGTTTCCCGCCTGTGGCGGAGGTATACGTGCCTCACGCACAGATGGGCGGCGGTTTTATGACCGTTCACGTACGGACGGCCCCCAACTCATCCGATGTGATTCCGGCAATCCGAGCTCGGATGGGCACAATCGACCGAAATGTCCCAATGCGCGACGTTGAGATGTTGCGCACAACGGTTGACCGACAATTGGGACCCAGTCGGTTCTACATGACACTCCTCACGACGTTTGCCGCATTGGCAGTTGCCCTCGCCGCCATCGGCTTGTACGGCGTTGTTGCCTACCTCGTATCGGGCAGAACCCGGGAAATTGGAATCCGCATGGCCATGGGTGCGGAGGCCGGCGACGTGATGCGACTGGTCCTCAAACAGGGAATCCGGCCCGCACTCGTCGGCCTTGCGTTCGGTGTTGCTGGAGTATTCGTTGGTGCTCGGGTTCTTGAATCCATGTTGTATGAGATCGAGCCAACCGATCCGTCCACGGTGACTGTCGCGACTCTCTTGCTGTTGGCCGTTGTCGTATGTGCTATCCTGCTGCCCGCCAGAAGAGCCTCCCGAATTGCACCGGTGGAGGCGTTGAGAGTCGACTAGCCCCCACCGCCCTTCGGCGCGAATCGACCCAGGCGGCGAAACCCAGGGATCCCAAAGATGTGATTGACTCGCAGACGGAGAGCCGGGATATTCGGACTCATCCCATTCGCGATTGAACGGAACCGGTCGAGTCGGTTGGTCGAACACACATCGTAAAATGCACATTACCCTAGCTACAATTGGCTCGCGCGGTGACGTCCAGCCGTACATAGCCCTCGGTGTTGGCTTGAAATCGGCCGGACATTCCATCTGCGTGGCCACACACAGGAACTTCGAGGCTGAAATCCGTAAACGCGGACTCGACTTTTCCCCTGTGGAAGGCAACCCACGCGAGACCGTCGAAAGCGATCTCGGACAAAAGTGGTTGGCTGCTGGGAAAAACACCTTCGCTTTCACGATGCAGATGGTTCGATTGATCCGCCCGATGATGGTGCAAGGAACCAAAGACTGCCTTCAAGCATGTCGTGGTGCAGACCTAGTGCTCTATTCGATATTAGGGTGGATTGGTGCACATTCGGTGGTGGAAAAGCTCGGCATACCCGGCTATGCTGCATTCCTCCAACCAGTGACTCCCACGAGACAATTCCCCAGCTTTGCCTTTCCGATTCACGCTAATCTCGGCGCACTGCACAACCGCCTGACCTATGCGCTGGGCGAACAACTGTTCTGGCTCGCGTTTCGCGGGTGCATGAACCAAGCTCGCAAGGAGGTGTTGGACCTGCCCAAATTGCCGTTCCGTTCCCCTGCGTCTCACCTCCGGCGGCTCGACACACCGGTCTTAAACGGTTACAGCCCCACGGTGCTCCCTAAACCTCCTGACT
>Ga0180431_10007120_pt1 | contig 13110 bp, 13 predicted proteins | sample SS_ome_11_FD_132459 | JGI IMG/M metagenome (GOLD analysis project Ga0180431, IMG submission 132459) | Hypersaline lake sediment archaeal communities from the Salton Sea, California, USA - SS_1_MS_1 metaG | ecosystem: Environmental > Aquatic > Non-marine Saline and Alkaline > Hypersaline >... | reverse complement strand
TCCAAAAAGAATGTCATATTGGACCTGTTTCGACAAAATTACAGAAAAAATAGAAGGATTGAATAAAAAAGCATTTAGAAAATGGAAACCCGTTCGCAATAAACTCAGCCACGGTCATATGGAAATGGAGAAACAGAAAGCACAAGAAGGCTTCGAGTTTGTTCAAAACATGATAGAAGACTTGGAGCGCTTGTGTACCTAAATTTGGAAAAAAAGAGATAGAAGTCTTTTCTCCTAGTTGACGTAAATCCACTCTGATGTGCTTACCGGTTTTCCTTCCTCACTGTACTCTGTGTAAGTCCTGATGATCCCCTCATAGGACTTGGTGAATATACACCAAGAATAAGCATCCTCAGCCACATCACCCTGATGCCAGTAACTCTTGATAACCACATTTTTCAATTCGTAACGACTATAATCAGAAACCATAATAACTAATCACTGAAACATTCAATGAAGAATAAATTGAGCCAATCCGCCATCAAACCAAGAGAAATCCCCCTAATATTCCTAACCATCATCCTACTAGCCCTCATCGCCAACGGATACCTCGACCAACACCAATGGATACTATGGATAATCATCCTAGCCATCCCCACATGGCTCATCCACGGCAGAAACCAGCGAAGAAACACCACCGACTACCCCCACCAATAACGTCGTTACATATCAAAAAAGTTAATTACTTATATACTAATTAACAAAAAAGATACGTGAATGCGTGATTAAGTTGAGCATATCAAAAAAAGAACTAACAATCCTCAAGACAATAATAGAAAAACATCATACCACGGCTACAACCCTGGCAGAAGCCACGCATACCCCCCCGCAGAGCATATCCCGCTACATAACTCAACTGGAAGAAAAAGGCTTCATCACCACAAAAAAAGAAGGAGTAACAAAGACAATAACAATCGCAGAAACCCCTCACGCACTCCTCATCAGAAAGCAGATACTTGAAAACGAACACATGAACCTAGAGCCAATAACAAACACGGGAATGAAAATACTTCTAACAATAAATTGCCTCAATCTTACATCTTGGGAAGAAGTAATGAAGTACGCAGGGGTTTCCTATCGTGCCCTAAGACCAAAAATGAATCAGTTTACCTCTATGGGATTGGTTATTAAAGAAAAAAACTACGAGATCAATCCAAGACTCCAGATAATCAAAGAGTTCCTACAGAAATACAACGAATATATACAGGCTAAAGAAATAAAAAAAATAGCCGAAGATGCAACAATAAAATGGTGCTGCGGAGACACCAGTATCTTCGAGACAGAAAATAAACTAACCCTTCCCACCACAGGCATCTCAGCGTTTCAAGAATACGGGGCAATCTTTTATACAATAAAAAACCTGTACATAAAAACAAAGCAAAGAAACCTCAAACTAGAAGACCACATAATCAACCATATACACTCAGAAAAGACATCAAACATACTCCCCTTACTTATAACATGGAAACTAAACGAAAAAAACATAGACACCAAATATCTACAAAAACAAGCATATCTACAAAAAATCCCAGAAATAATCAATTCCATCATAAAATACCTAGACTCAGAAGGAAAAACCAGAACCGACTACCAGCCACCCTGGAATGAATTCATAGCCAAATACCGTGACTATAGCAATGAGTGATAAAGAAACTTACCCAGAAGCCATACTAAATGAGACCCTAGACAAGATATCAAACCACATTAAACAAGACATAGACATCTACCTCATCGGTGGAGGAGCAATGATATATTATGGAAGAAAAGCAGCTACAAAAGACATAGACATAGTATTCACCGACCCCATATCACTAGAATATTTCATAGACGCAGCCACAAAAGCAGGATTATACCAAGTTACCCCCACCTTGAACGAATATAAAAACCTAGGAACTTGGGTAATACTGAGAGCGGCTTCGGGAATCCAGTTAGACCTATTCAACAAGAAAGTCTGCAACGCGTTAACTGTGCAAGAATCAGTAACCCAAAGGGCAGTCCACCATAAAGACATCAACAGACTCCACATCTACCTAATGTCCCCAGAAGACATAGTTCTCTTCAAAGGGATAACTGAACGCGAATCCGACCTAGAAGACATCAGAATATTGGCAGAGTCCAGCATCGACTGGAACGTAGTTGAGGAAGAATGCCTAACCCAAGAAAACAGCGAGACATGGGCTAACTTACTGCTATCAAAACTAGTTACACTCAAAGCAAGATATGGAATTAATCCCCCGCTCAGAAAACTTAGAGCCCACGCAGACGCATATGTTTTAATAAAAAGTTTTGAACTATTTTTAGGAGATAAAGAACTAACCTTCAATCAACTGAAGGAAATAGTAAAAGAAAAGACAAATTATTCTCCCACTTGGACGAGAAACAAGTTAAAGGAACTCGAAAAAATTGGATTAATCATATCAAGAAAAGAAGGTAGAAATAAAAAATACAAAATAAATAAGGGTTTCAAACCCCACTAAAATAAAAATTCTCATCGAAACAAAACTCAATAACAAATAAATCCGATAAAACATATATCGGATAGCCTTAAATGAAGCGCATACCGATACGATAACATATCGGATAAAAGTGAAGGCTGATGAGTCAAATAAAAACCACACTATACAAAAGAATACTAGAAAAGAAAATACGAATAGACCACTACCCCCCACTCCACCCCGACCTAAAACAACAGACACACCAAAAAAGAACCATCGAATACATCCACTCAAGCAACGCCATAGAAGGAAACACACTAACCCTAGGAGAAACAGCAGCAGCCATCAACGGAGAAACCATAAACGGAAAAACCATCACAAACTACCCCACCTGCCCCATAGAAAAACACCTACAAAAACCCATCACAGAACAAACAATCACAGAACTAATTACACAACTAGAAAACCACGAAAAAGAACTAAAACAACTAAGAAAACAACTCCAAAACCAGCTCCTCAACTACCAAATAAACAAAATAACCCAAAAATAACACTAAACCATATCACCACTCCATACCAAACACCCCATAACCATAAAAACACAAAAAACCATCCACATACCATGCCACAAATCGACCTCAAAACAATAGCAGCCGCAACCCTCCTACTCGGCCTATTCACAGGATTCTACATCGACAACACACTACTATCAAAACCCCGCATAGAAACACTAACCCAAACCATCACAGAACAAGAAACCACCATAACCACACTAGAAACACAACTAGACACACTAGACGACGAACATAACACACTCCAAGCCATATACGACCAGCTAAACGCCAACAACGTACCTCTAAGCCAATACACCGAACTAGAACAACAAAACGAAAACCAAGAAACCACCATAACAGAAAAAGAAAACCAAATATCAAGCCTACAAAACTCCGTAGACACCCTCCAAACCATCATCGATGAAAAAGACGCCGACATCCAAGACCTACAGGATCAACTGGATACACTCCAAAGCAACTATGACGCAGTATATAACCCCCTAAACATCGAATTCACTCTAGAAGACCTCGACATAAGCCTCAGAGTCACCACAGACACCTATCCAGATAATACCGAAATCACAGGCACCGTTTACATCACCCACACAAACGGAGCCCCTTTCACAGGAAGCTTCAAACTCTCATTATCAAAAGTATATCTAAACGTTGGAACCTCCAGCGACTTTTATGAGATCCATGGAGCAGAAATATACAACTGGAATAGCCCCTTCGTTCTTGGCGCAGGAAGCTACAAACTATCCCTATCAGAGATCAAAGACTCACTAGGAAGCACAGTACTAACCAGCAACCAACTAAGACCCTATGCCATATACCTATTCGAGGGCTAACCCCCACATAGCATTTAAACCGATGAGACACATCATATCCAAGGTGCCGAGATGGGTGGGCGACTAGAGCTAAATAATATTAATAAAAACTTCAACGGCTTCAAACTATCCAACCTAAACTTAACCGCAGAACCCGGCCAATACCTAGTAATTATTGGACCGACAGGCGCAGGCAAGACCCTCCTACTTGAAACCGTCCAGGGGTTCCATGAATTGGACTCTGGGGAGATTCTTCTCGACGGGGCTGATATTACCCAGCTTCCTCAGCAGCAGAGACGTATTGCTTATGTTCCTCAGAACCCGATTTTTCCTCCTCAGAGCACTGTGGCTAAGATACTTAGTTATGGCACAGGAAGAGTGTATGATGATGCCAGGCCAATCCTTGATGGTATCACTGAGTTAATGAAATTAAAGCCACATCTGGACCGGACGGTTGTTACTCTGAGTGGTGGGGAGAAGCGGAAACTGGCATTAGCTCGTGCATTGATCCAGCAGCCACGGGTGTTATTGCTTGATGAGCCCTTGAATAACTTGGATATTATCAGTCAAAAGGAACTCCGTGACGAGGTTCACATGATACACAATTATCTGGACCTGACAACCATTCATGTCACTCATGATCAGACAGAGGCATTAACCATGGCGGATAAGCTTGCTGTAGTCCGTGTGGGTGAGCTCAGGGCGTCCGGTACTGTTGAGCAGGTCTATAATGATCCCCGGGACGAGTACGCTGCCCGCTTCTTTGGATACCGTAACATATACGATGTTAAAGAGTATCATCACGGCAGACCATACACCAAAGCAGATATTGGGAACATCACACTTCGTACGAGTCATGCACCGGATACAGATCAGAATAAGGTGGCTGTTCATGGGGCAGAGATTATTCTTCACCGAAAGACCCCTGTAAATACTGGGGATAATCTATTCCAAGGCACTGTTTCTGGGCTCGTTACTACTGGTCCTACTACCTATATTACCACCGATATTGGACAGAAAATCGTCTTGACCATGGGTAGGAGACCTGTGAAGGCAGCGAATCTCAGAGAGGGTGAGAAGATATGGGTACAGTTCAGTGCTGACGCTGTTAAACCTATCAGAGCTTGATGAGAGCCTTCTCTATTCGATCCATGGCTTCCTCTATAATACCCATGCTGGTGCTGTAGACTATCCTTATGTGTCCTTCTCCTCCTGGCCCAAAATAGCTGAAGGGTTCTCCATGCCCAGGGACCACTGCGACCTTTGCTTCTTTTAGTAGGTAATCTGTTGCTTCTACGCTTTTCATGTCATGTATCTTGGGGAATATTGCATAGGTTCCTTCTGGTTTATGGACCTCTACCTTTGGTATATCTTTGAGTCTATCATATACATAGTCTCTAATTTTTTCCAAGTGCTGTACGAAGTCTGTCGCCCAGTCCCAAGATTCCTCCAAGGCTGCTCGTCCTGCTTCTTGGCTGATGTTATTGGCTGGATAGAAGTATCCCGGTGCGGTCTCTTTGAAGAGTTTCATTAACTCGGGGTTCTGGGCTACTATGAATCCTAGCTGTAGTCCAGCCATGGCGAAGGTCTTGCTGAACCCATAGAGGGATATGGTTCGTTCGCTTGCTCCATCTAGTGAGGCTGTTGGTATATGTTTTCTCTCATCATAGACGATGTCGCTCCATATCTCATCGCTCATAATCCATAGCTCATGGTCCTCGGCGAGGTCAACCATCGCCTTTAACTCGTCTTCTCTCAGCACCCTCCCGTAGGGGTTATGAGGGTTACATATACATAGCATCCTTGTACGGGGTGATGCGAGTTCCTTGAGACCTTCAAGATCAAATTCCAAGGTGTTCCAGTCTACCTTGCTGAGCACCTTCTTGCCACATGCGGCGTCGATGCTTTTGCCGAATAGGAAATCCACTGGGTCGAAGATAATAGCCTCGTCTCCTGGCTTTAGTAGTGTTTTACATGTGAGCATCATGCCTTGGGCTACTCCGTTGAGGGTGTGGATTTCTTCTGGTGAGCATCGGTAGCCTTTTCTATTTGTTATGTGTCTGGCGCAGGCTTCCTTGAAGCTTCTGTTTCCCCCATCTGCTCCATAGCTGAAGACACCGTCTATTGCCATGTTGATTATAGCTTGTCTTATTGGCTGTGCTGCTCTGAAGTCTGGGTCTGCTGCTGTGAGTGGTATTATATCCGTTGAGTATCTTCCCCATTGATTGGCGCTGTATTTTCTGAGTAGGTCGAACCTGATTTCCTCGTCCCTGAAGCTGCTCATGCGTATTATTTATTCCCCACCCATTAGATACTTGGGGTTATGATGCGACGCACCACGAAGCCCGAGTATGTTGAGCCTCTTTTAGTTACCTTGGATATACTTGAGACTGCAACGGAGGATGAGCTTCTAAATCAAACATTTCAATACATGAAAGACAAGATGTTTCCCTCCGATCTTGTGATGCTACCTAATGGAGAGCCTAGGTGGCGGTATCAGATACAGCATATGCTGGATGGGTTAATCGAAGACGGTAAGATTTTGAAAAAAGATGGTTTGCTCAGGCTTGGCGAGAATTCGCGGCTGTGATCCATTCCTCGATATTTTTGAGGGTTGGTGGTCGCTTGGTTATTCCGGTTTCCTCGTTGGTCTCTATTAATTTTTTGTAGAGGGTCTCGGGGTTTGAATCTGCTATTGTTTTGATGCTTGTGTATCCTGCGGTTCTGAGTAGTTCCTGATATTTTGGGCCAACTCCCTCAAGCTTGGCTATATCATCAACAGAAGTCTCTTCGTCTGTTATCTTGGTCTCTGGAGTTGGCTGTTCTTTTTTCTCCCTCTCGTACTGAGCTTGATAATCATTTGCTTTTACGACTCTTTTCTCTGTGATCGATTCTTTTTCTGCTCTGGGAAGTATCTCTGGCGCTGTTTCCTTTTTCTGCATAAAATACAGTAATATTCCGAGTAGTACAACAAATGCTGCAATAACCAGTATTGGATTCATATATCTCACTATACTGGATAATCTATTTCTTATAAACCCAGAGAAACCGTGCACCCTTCGTCCCTGATACCTTTAAATATCCATTGTCTAACTACCCGTGGGGCGAGATGCCCCGTGAACCAGTATGGAGAGAGAACACTCTTGGGGCAACCACTGCACTTCAGGGGCGAATTCGCCAATTCTTTAAGACAGTCTCAGGTCAGACTCTACTCGGATTAAGCTTTAGCACGTTCAGTTTATTTGCAGGTGGTTTGATAGCCATCTTCACGCCTGAATTCAGTAAGAGCCCATGGATATTGGCTCTTTTTCCCCCTATTCTTACTATTAGGGGAGGGATCGGTGGGTTATTCAGCGGTAACTTGGCTACGATGCTTCATCTTGGTACCGTGAAGCCTCAGCTTCGTGATAATACGTCTGAGTACTGGAATCTCGTCAAATCTGTTCTCGTGATGACTGTTATCGATACATTGATTCTTGGCTCGTTTAGTTTTATTATAAATCTGGTCAATGGCTCGGCATCAATGGGGCAATGGTTCCTTTTCATCCTTGTACCAACAATAGCTTGCATGCTCGCGGTTCTAACGAGTATACCCGTAACGAGTTTTATCGCTATCCAGACATTCAAGAGAGGTCTAGACCCTGATATTCTTGTCTACCCTATTCTAGCTTCTATCAATGATATTATGGTGACATGCTTTTTTGTTATAGTCATCTTCTTCGTTCTTTGGGGTGGTGTCTTCTACACATTTTTAGTGCTTTTTTTCATATTGATCCTCTCTGGGATTGGTTACCTCTCTTCTTTAATGCGAGATGAGAGGTTTTTCCAGCAGACCCTTAGGGAGGGAATATTTGTAGTCATTTTCTCCAGCATTTTCGGTAGCATTAACGGAGTTCTCTTATCAAACCTTGGGCCAGTGCTTGCATCCCGTCCGGGGTTGATGACTCTCTATCCTGCGCTTACGAATAGTCTGGGAAATATTGGTTCCATTATTGGGTCTCAGATGACCACTAATATTGCACTAGGTTATTCGAGGAGCTTTATGGAAGAGTTGAAGGAGTCTGGTAGATCGATTATACAGGTGGAGGTTCCTGCAGCATTTATTCACATTGTCTTTGGTTTGATCTCATATCTATTGTCTATTAATCAGGGTGCAAATCTATTCTTCTTGGTATCCGTGGCTTTGACATGTAACTTGTTGAGTTTCGTGATTATCTCGATTTTTGCTCTCTGGAGTGCTCATGTCTCTTATGAGCGTGGTTTAAACCCTGATAATATAGTCATACCCGCTATCACAAGTGTATCAGATACTGCAGCGACATTAGCCATTACACCAGCGGTTCTAATAGCCAAGCTTATTGGATTTTAGAGATCCATGCATGGGCACCGTTTGTATGGAGCCAGTAATACGCTGGCTTCACGAATAGAAACTGATATTTTGATCATATAGAAGAAACCGCTCTATTGTTCTATCTGTGCTAATCTGTTGTATTATGATTTATTTTCTGTCTATTTCAAGTGACATTTGGATATTATCTACTTTTTCACCCATTTTTACTAGTTTTGGTTGAATATTTTTGGATAATATTTTCTCCAGCTCCAGTTCCGGCTTATCGATATTATACCATTTCTCATGAGGTTTACAAAGCTCCACGACTTTTACGTTATAATTCTTAAGAGTCAGGTCCAAATGCTTCCTCGTCTCATACTCCTGTCTCGCAGACTCAAGTTTTTTCTCAAAATTCCATCGGTTTATCCGATTAACGGTCGAGTCCTCAAGAGAAAGCTCCCCTACTTTCATCTCCAACTCATCCAGAGTCCTCTGAGCCTCTAGATCTCGCTTCTTAGCCCGGTCAATAAAGTCATTGCGTACTAGTTCCAGAGACTCTTGGAGATTAACATTATACATAGTCTTCAAGACCAGCTCTGCGACACGATAACATACCCTAAATGAGAGGTTCAAATCCAAGAAGGCGCTACTCTCATAGGGTCTACGCATTGTAACTAGTTCTTTTAGCTCTGATTCGGTCTCTACAGGCTTACCAAGGCGCTTTTCTAGTGCCCTGAATTGATCTAAAACCCTCTTTCTTCTCACAGGATAATATCTTTCCAGACTCTCATGCGCATCAAGGATTTCACATCTGTTTATTAAATCAAGATATAGCCTATGATCATCATAGTCTGGCCCGACCCCGGTCCACATGTCCTGGATGTAATGGAAGGCCACACCCAGATTAAAGAAACAAGCCGGGGTGTCATATTCAAGCCGTTTCTTTCGCGCCCTTAGAAGATAGTCTATTGCGGTCTGTTCACGGCCGATGTAATGGTTTTTCTCATCTTCATTATCTGGTGAGATAGCGCCGTTTATCAAATCCTGCTCATATTTATCAAAGTGCATGGCCCCGAATACCTTTAGTACCCTCTCTGCGGTACGAGTGTGGGCCTTCCACTTCATGGTTTATCCGTGTTTTACCTATTAAAAACGATGAAGGAATGTACCTCTAGACTCTCCTTATATAAGAAAAATCCCTAAAAAACGAACTGAGTAAGTAAAAATATCAGAAAAACAAGTATGATGTAGGGGGAGGTCAACTTGAATAAGACCCATCCCGCCCTGTTGCTATTTGATTTATAGAGTCTTAGTCCTGCTATGATGAGTGTTAGGTTCAATATGGATACTCCGATGAGGTACCATATGGAATTCGCCCATAACGCCAGTAAATAACTTGAGCCAAGTAGCAGGAATAATGCCATTAGTATCCCGTTGATTGCCTGTTTTCGGTCTACGATGCTAGGGAACATGGGAATACCAACTCTTTCATAGTCCTTACTGTAAGCGAATGCGATGCTCCAGAGATGTAATGGACCCCAGATTGCTACCAGAGTTCCCATAACGAGTCCTACTGGGTATAATGGTGCGCCTCCAAGGTACCATCCGAACCATGCGGGTGCTGCTACGCTGGGAGCGGTAAATAGGACATTGATGCTTGTCTTTCTCTTCAATAGTACTGTGTATAGTAGCAGGTAGCTTCCTGCGCCTTCCAAAAGAAGAATTATTGGAATATATCCTAGATAGACAGCGAGAATACCTGAAATGCCAAGCATGATCCAACTAAAGAAACTCGCATCTGCCATGGTTATTGTACCTCGAACCAGTGGTCGCCCACTGGTCCTGACCATTAGAGAATCGATGTCTTTATCGTAAACACAGTTTAGTGCATTGGCTCCGCTTACGCTGAAGGCTACTGCCATGAAACCTATGAAGAACTCAAGGTAGTTGACGTTCATTTGTCCTGAGTAGATGGAGCTTGTGAAAAAAGTGGTTAAGTAGAGGGCTAGCATAGCTAACAGTACCTTGGGTTTCAAGAGTACCCCATAGTCGTATGCTATCTCATTCATCTTAATCTAACACGCCAAGTCGTTTTGCTATTAACTCGTGAATATCATAGACCTCGATCTCGTGCTTGAACTCACGAACGCCATCGACAAAAGCAAGTTTACATGCAGGACAAGCAGAGACGAGCATCTCAGCGCCTTTTGCTACTGCCTCATCCAGCTTCTCCTTCACAATGTTCAGCCTCATCTCATTGTCAACAGCCTGCAACAGTCCTCCTCCCCCACAGCATTTGGAGTCATAGCCATGTTCATCAAACTCTAGTAATTCGGTGGTTATGTGTTGAAGTGCTTCTCTGGGTTCCCTGATTATTCCGCCAAGTCTTCCCAGTTCACATGGGTCGTGGTAGATGATCTTCTCGTTTCCTTTTTTTACCTCTAGTTTTCCCGTTGTCAGTTGTTCATGCAGGTATTGGACTGCGTGAAGTACCTCAAAGTCCGGTTTTCGTCCTATCATACTTGGATACTCGAATTTTAGCATCCTGTAGCATCCTGCACATCCTGTGATCACTCGTTTTACCTTCTTGGATTCGAGGAGTTCCACATTATGTTCGGCATACTGTTTTGCCTCTTCCTCTTTTCCAGCCATGATGCTGGGTGCACCGCAGCACCATTCATCTTCCCCGAGCAGGGTCCAGTTTTCCCCCTGATTTTCCAGAATTGAACAGATTGCGAAAGCTACCTCATGGTTTGCACCCTTGTATGCTGTGGTGCATCCGACGAAGTATGCTACTTCGGCTTCATCGAGTTCTGGTGCGTCATCTAGGTCCGTGAAAAAGCTCCAATCTAGTCTGGTATCTGGTTCAAGACCATATGGGTTCATGTTCTCGTCCATCAAATCCGCGAGCCTAGTAACATTCTCAGGTGTAGCTTCCAAGGAGTCTACCAGTTCTCTAGCCATCACCCAGAGTTCATGGGTCTGGAACCCGAAGGGGCATGACTCCATGCATCTTCCACATAGGCTGCAGTGGAATGTACTTTCTGCGAGTTCATCGATCTCTTTTTGGGTGATTTCTTTTTCTCCGAATAATCTAGTCCAGAAACCGTATTTTTTATCATAGAGTTTGACCATCTGGGATGTTCTTACGCCCGGTGCATGTAGTACGTTCTTGGATTCATTATAGGCTGGACATTTTTCTGTACACAAGGCGCAGTGGCTGCATGTGTCCAGCTCTATCAGTTGACGTCTAGTGATTTTTCCTAGGGTTTCTTTTGCTTTTTCCTGTATATTAGATGTCAAGTTCTTTCCTCCTTGAGCCATAAATTGCTGGGGTGATTATTCCCGTTAGTACGTGGATGAATTTACTGAAGGGCGTGTAGATCACAAATAATTGTGTCATTAATACGTGCCAGTGGAACCAGTGATAGCTTGGTACTACCTCAAGGTGCAGCACGATATAGCGTGGGATAAACACTACGTCATAGATCTCTGTTGGGACTGTTTCTGGTGGGAAGAGCCTCATTCCCTGTCCTACGATGGCTGCTATGAGCAGTAAAATTAAGGCTATATAATCATTGGTTAGAGAACTTAGTTGTTTATCCTCTAGCCTGAATCTTCTTACAAGTAGTAAGAATGTCGTCACTATAAGTAGCCAACCCATGTAGACTGGTAATGTATGGATCATAAACTCAGCCATCCAGTGGCCAAATGGGTCGAATATGGAGGCTGACCAAAGATGGAAACCACGCATATGCCCAAAAAGAATCCCGCCGATGCTACCATGGAACGCGAATACGAGCAGCCAAGTTACTTTATCTCGTTTGTATGTTTTTCTGAATAGCATCACATCAAGAATTATGTACTTTATTGATTCCAAAAAATCCATTTCTGGGTTGTGATGATCTTTTGATGCGCTTAACCATCTCTGGACCCTTAAAATCATTCCAATTGCGAATACTGCGATGGTAATGTAGGGTAATGTTTCCACAAAGAAGGTGTATAATGAAGAGACCATGCCATTCATTTTTATCCCGTGTTTTATTGCGGGGATGTTTTTATACTTATGCAGGATGACAGTTTACTTTTTTTATATTTTTTTTTATCTTCATTAGATTCAAATTGTTTACATGGATTAGTTTTCTATCTTTTTTTACATAATATACAATCGTTATAGATTATATTTTACAATTTGTATAATTTATATTCCAGTAGAACGCCTTAAAGGCGATTGAATTGGCTCTCGATGATACTGATATTAGAATAATTAAGATATTACGTCAAGATCCACGGGAATCTTATACACAAATTGCTGATACACTAGGAATTTCAAGAGTAACTGTAAAAAATAGAATGGACAAAATGATTGATGATAATCTAATCGCATTGACTGCAAGAGTGAATATAAAAACCCAAGGCGGAAAAATGGCCATGCTTGGCTTAGAGGTAAAGAGTGAAAAGGATTGGAAGGAATGTCTAGAAAAGATAAATTCCCTACCCTGGGTTATTATGGGTTTTAAAGCAATGGGAAAATCAAATCTTCGTATCGTTATTTACGGCGAGACTGACGAGATTTTAGAGAGAAACGTAGATGAATTCCGTTATTATGCTTGTGTAAATTTCATTGAAGTTGAGATACTCGGAAAACCACTAATTGGTAATATATGTACTTGTTCACAATCGCCTTTTAATTTTGATATTTAAAAAGGATGTTGGGAACTGATTCAAGATTAGGGGAGTTCCCAACATTCAGGTCATTTGAGGTACAACCTTGCTGAAAGGTCTGACCTATCTACAAGTTATTATCACGATCTATAAAAATACTTCCACCTAAATTATACAATATGTATAATTTCATGCCCTCTATGTTTCTTATTGTTTATTTATTGTGCACAATTTCTATGAATTGTATCTATTTGTAATGTTTTATTGAACAGACTATGTTGGTCAAATTAACAATATGT
>Ga0180431_10007119_pt1 | contig 13110 bp, 13 predicted proteins | sample SS_ome_11_FD_132459 | JGI IMG/M metagenome (GOLD analysis project Ga0180431, IMG submission 132459) | Hypersaline lake sediment archaeal communities from the Salton Sea, California, USA - SS_1_MS_1 metaG | ecosystem: Environmental > Aquatic > Non-marine Saline and Alkaline > Hypersaline >... | reverse complement strand
TTGCCTGCATCTCCACGCCCCTCCGTATCCGTCCGCACCCGCGGCGGTTTACTGCATCTTAGCCCTTCCGGTCGATCCTGTGCCGAACGGATGCTGGAGAACGACGATGGCCGGGACTCAGGTGGACGATCTCGAACTGCTGGAACTCGGCTCCGAGAGCCCGCTGGACGCCGCCGTTTCCGAACGCGACCGCAACACGCTGGCCATGGTGCGCAAGGCGGTGGCGGAGCGCAATGTCGTGCTGGCCTTCCAGCCGATCGTCCAGGCGGCGCGCCCCGACCAGCCGGCCTTCTACGAGGGGCTTGTCCGCGTGCTCGACGAGAAGGGCCGCGTGATTCCCGCCCGTAACTTCATCAGCACGATCGAGACGACCGAGCTGGGCCGCGTCATCGACTGCCTCGCACTGGAGATGGGGCTTCTGTCGCTTGCCGAGGATCCCGAGTTGCGGCTGGCGATCAACATGTCGGCCCGCTCGATCGGTTATCCGCGCTGGCGCCAGACGCTGGACAAGGGGCTGGCCGCCGACGAAACCGCCGCCGAACGGCTGATCCTGGAGATCACCGAAACCTCGGCGATGGTGGTGCCCGACATCGTGTCGGTCTTCATGAACGAGATGCAGGTCGAGGGCGTCACCTTCGCGCTGGACGATTTCGGCGCCGGCTTCACCTCGTTCCGCTACCTGCGCCAGTTCTATTTCGACGTGATCAAGATCGACCGGCAGTTCTGCAAGGGCATCGCCGACAATCCCGACAACCAGGTGCTGACCCAGGCGCTGTTGTCGATCGCCCGGCATTTCGACATGTTCACCGTCGCCGAGGGCGTGGAAAGCGGCCAGGATGCCGCGTTCCTGACCGAACTCGGGGTCGACTGCCTGCAGGGCTACTATTTCGGCGCGCCGTCGATCATGCCGCCCTGGAAGGTCGAGGCCGAGCAAAAGCGCGCCTGATCTGCAACAGGCTCATGCTGCGGCGCAGAAACGCACCCCGGAAGGGGTCGTTCCGCTTGCGCGGTTCCGCCGCAACCCTTAGGCAAAACGCAACGCGGCCGGCACGGGCGCCCCGCCCGGCCGGCTTCGCACGTCGCGCCAAGGGAGAGGACCCATCATGACCAATGTCGTAATCGTCTCGGCCGCCCGCACCGCCGTGGGCAGCTTCAACGGCTCTTTCGCCAACACCCCGGCCCATGATCTGGGCGCCGCCGCGATCGAGGCCGTCGTTGCCCGGGCGGGGATCGACAAGTCCGAGGTTTCCGAAACCATTCTCGGCCAGGTGCTGACCGCGGGCCAGGGCCAGAACCCCGCCCGGCAGGCGCATATCAATGCCGGCCTGCCGAAGGAAAGCGCGGCCTGGTCGATCAACCAGGTCTGCGGCTCGGGCCTGCGCTCGGTCGCGCTTGGGGCCCAGCACATCCAGCTTGGCGATGCCGCGATCGTCATCGCCGGCGGGCAGGAGAACATGTCGCTTTCGCCGCATGTCGCGCATCTGCGGGCCGGCCAGAAGATGGGCGACATGAAGTTCATCGACTCGATGATCAAGGACGGGCTTTGGGACGCGTTCAACGGCTACCACATGGGCCAGACGGCCGAGAACGTCGCCGCCCAGTGGCAGATCAGCCGCGACCAGCAGGACGAATTCGCGCTGGCCAGCCAGAACAAGGCCGAGGCCGCGCAGAAGGCCGGCAGGTTCGATGACGAGGTCGTGCCCTTCACGATCAAGACCCGCAAGGGCGACATCGTCGTGGACAAGGACGAATACATCCGCCACGGCGCGGTGATCGAGAACATGCAGAAGCTGCGCCCGGCCTTCACCAAGGACGGCTCCGTCACCGCCGGCAACGCCAGCGGCATCAACGACGGCGCGGCGATGGTGCTGCTGATGACCGCCGACGAGGCCGAGAAGCGCGGCCTGGAACCGCTTGCCCGGATCGCCTCCTACGCCACCGCCGGGCTCGATCCGTCGATCATGGGCGTGGGCCCGATCCACGCCAGCCGCAAGGCGCTGGACAAGGCCGGCTGGAAGGTCGGCGACCTCGATCTGGTCGAGGCGAACGAGGCCTTCGCGGCGCAGGCCTGCGCGGTCAACAAGGACATGGGCTGGGATCCGGAGATCGTGAACGTGAACGGCGGTGCGATCGCAATCGGCCACCCGATCGGCGCCTCCGGCGCGCGGATCCTGAACACGCTGCTGTTCGAGATGAAGCGCCGCGACGCCAAGAAGGGCCTTGCGACGCTGTGCATCGGCGGCGGCATGGGCGTGGCCATGTGCCTCGAGCGGGCCTGACGGCCCGACCGCAGACCAGAGGGGCGCCCACCGGCGCCCCTTTTGACATGGGGAGGCCGGGGCCAGAAAAGAAAACACCACATGGCCCTCCGTTAGCGCAGCAACAATGTTGCGCGCACAAGAACCATTCGGTAACGAAGTTACCAACCTGACATGCCAAGACTGGAGGAACCCCCATGGCAAGAGTTGCACTCGTGACCGGCGGCAGCCGGGGCATCGGCGAAGCGATCTCGAAGGCGCTGAAGGCCGAAGGCTACGCCGTCGCCGCGACCTATGCCGGCAATGACGCGAAGGCCGCTGCCTTCACCGAGGCCACCGGCATCAAGACCTACAAGTGGAATGTCGCCGATTACGAGGCCTCGAAGGCCGGCATCGCGCAGGTCGAGGCCGATCTTGGCCCGATCGACACCGTGGTGGCGAACGCCGGGATCACCCGCGACGCGATGTTCCACCGGATGACGCCCGAACAGTGGAAGGAAGTGATCGACACCAACCTCACCGGTGTCTTCAACACCGTTCACCCGGTCTGGCCGGGGATGCGCGAACGCCAGTTCGGCCGGGTGATCGTGATCTCGTCGATCAACGGGCAGAAGGGCCAGGCCGGCCAGGTCAACTACGCCGCGACCAAGGCGGGCGACCTTGGTATCGTCAAGTCGCTGGCCCAGGAGGGCGCGAAGTTCGGCATCACCGCCAACGCGATCTGCCCGGGCTACATCGCGACCGAGATGGTGATGGCGATCGACGAGTCCGTGCGCGAGAAGATCATCAAGGGCATCCCCGCCGGCCGCCTCGGCGAGCCCGAGGAAATCGCCCGTTGCGTGACCTTCCTCGCCGCCGAGCAGTCGGGCTTCATCAACGGGTCCACGATTTCGGCGAACGGCGCGCAATTCTTCGTCTGATCGGATCGGCGAACGCGGCTCGGGGCCGTCCTACGGGGCGGCCCCTTGCTTTGGTCTTGCCGCGACCGGCGGCATCGGGCAGTCAGCACGCGGTCCCCCGGAGGTTTCGCCTTGTCCCGCGCCCGCGCCACCGCCATCGGTTTCACCGCGATCCTGATGTGGGCGCTGCTGGCGCTGTTCACGGTGGGGTCCGCGCCGGTGCCGCCGTTCCAGCTCAACGCGCTGTGTTTCGCGCTGGGCGGCGCGATGGGGCTGTGGTGGACGGCCCGCAACGGCGGGCTGGGGCAACTGGCCCGGGTTCCGTGGACGGTCTATGCCTTCGGCACGGCGGGGCTGTTCGGCTACCACGCGCTCTATTTCTCGGCACTGCGCCTTGCGCCGGCGGCCGAGGCCGGGCTGATCGCCTATCTCTGGCCGTTACTGATCGTGCTGTTCTCGGGCCTCCTGCCGGGCGAGCGGCTGGGCGCGGGCCATGTGCTTGGCGCGGTGCTGGCCTTCGCGGGCGCGGCGCTGATCGTGGCCCGCGGCGCGACCGGGGCGGCCGACGCCGCCGCGCTTCAGGGCTATGCGCTGGCGCTGGCCTGCGCACTGACCTGGTCGGGTTACTCGGTGCTGTCGCGCCGGCTGGGCGCGGTGCCCACGGCCTCCGTCACCGTGTTCTGCCTGGCCGCCGCGGCGCTGTCGGTGCCCGCGCATATCGCCACCGAAACCACCGCCTGGCCCGAAACGGCGCTGGGCTGGGCGGCGGTGGCGGGGCTTGGCCTCGGCCCCGTCGGGCTGGCCTTCTACACCTGGGACGTCGGCGTCAAGCGCGGCGACATCCAGCTTCTTGGCACGGCCTCCTACGCCGCGCCGCTGTTGTCGACGCTGATCCTTGTCGCCGCCGGCGCGGCGGACCCGGGCCTGCATCTGGCCGTGGCCACGGTGCTGATCACCGCGGGCGCGGTGCTTGCGGCCCGGGCGGCCCGCCGTGTCAGGCCTGGCTGAGCCGGGTGATTTCCTCCTTGATGCGGAGTTTCTGCTTCTTCATTTCGGAGATCTGAAGATCGTCGGCGCCCGGGCTGCGCTGGGCCTGTTCGACGGCTTCGGACAGGCTTTGGTGTTTCCTGCGCAGTTCCTGAAGATGCGACGCGAGCGACATGGACTCCTCCTCTCCAATGGATACCTGTCACGATTCCATCACAAACCCCGAGTCGTGTCACCACAAACCGGCGGCCGCGATGAACAACTGCCTACCCGGCGGCGGCGTCACAGCGAAATCGCCGCACCATCACGCAGAATGGCGGCCGCTTCGCCGGTGAAATCCTCGCCGTCGCCGGAATGAGCGGGCGCGGCGTGCAGCACCAGCGGCGCGAGCAGCCGGAACGCGCCGCGCCCGCCCTTGCGCGCGGCCACGATCACCCGGCGCGCCGGCCGGCCGGCCCGCGGCGCGACCGGCCGAACCGTCACCGACCCCGCGCCGCGGCCCAGGGCCGCCAGCAGGTCCGGCAGCCGCTCCGCGGCCTGGATCAGCGTGATCCGCCCGCCGGGGCGCAGCCGTTTCAGCCCGGCGGCGATCCATTCTGCCAGCGGCGTGGCTTCGCGCAGCGCCCGGTCGCGCCCCGGATCGGCGGCGGCGGGGGCGGCGGTGCCGTAGTAGGGCGGGTTGGCGATGACGTGGTCGAAGGCCCGGCCCTTCAGGACCGCCGGCATCGCGGCGAGGTCGCCCTCCACCACTTCCAGCGCGATCCCGTTCCGGACGGCGTTGCGACGGGCGAGGTCGGCGTAGCCGGGTTGCAGTTCCAACCCGGTCAGCCCCAGGCCCGGCAGCCGCGCGCCAAGGCACAGCACCGCCGCGCCCGCCCCGCAGCCCAGGTCCAGCACCGCCTCGCCCGCCGCCGCGGGCACCGAGGCGGCCAGCAGCACCGGGTCCATCGCCGCGCGGTAGCCGGTGCGCGGCTGCCAAAGGCGCAATCGTCCGTCAAGGAAGGCGTCGTCGGTCAGCGCCTCGGGCGGAAAGCTCATCCCTCGGCGTCGATGCCGTTGTCGCGCAGGATCGCACGGGCGAGGAAGAGATCGGCCTCGCGCACCATCAGCCGGCGCGGCAAAATGCCGATGGACCCTTCCAGCACGCTCATATGGACGTCCATCGGGAAGGCGGCTATACCCTCGCCTTCGAGAAGCGCCTCGGCGAACGCGATCTTCGTGGGGTCGGTCGTGCGCAGGAGCTCCTTCATGAATGGGACTTAAGGACAAACCCGAGAGTTTGTCGAGCAATCACGGAACGCCGATGGCACTGGCCGACGCCACACAGAAACCGCACGATCGGCTGTCCGGGATGCTGGCCGGCGACATGGCCGCGGTCAACGCCCTGATCCGCGAGCGCATGGCCTCGGACCACGCGCCGCGGATCCCCGAGGTGACGGCGCATCTGGTCGAGGCCGGCGGCAAGCGGCTTCGGCCGATGCTGACGCTGGCCGCGGCGCGGATGTGCGGCTACGCCGGGCCCTACCACGTCCATCTCGCCGCCACGGTGGAATTCATCCATACCGCGACGCTGCTGCATGACGACGTCGTGGACGAAAGCGCGCAACGCCGCGGCCGCCCGACGGCGAACCTGCTGTGGGACAACAAGTCCTCAGTTCTCGTGGGCGACTACCTGTTCGCCCGGTCGTTCCAGCTGATGGTCGAAACCGGCAGCCTGCGGGTGCTAGACATCCTCGCCGACGCCGCCGCGACGATCGCCGAGGGCGAGGTGCTGCAACTGACCGCGGCGCAGAACCTCGCCACCACCGAGGAGACCTATCTCAAGGTGGTGCGCGGCAAGACGGCGGCGCTGTTCGCCGCCGCGACCGAGGTGGGCGGGGTGATCGCCGGGGTGTCCGACGCCCAGGTGGCGGCGCTGCGCACCTATGGCGACGCGCTGGGCATCGCGTTCCAGATCGTCGACGACCTGCTGGATTATGGCGGCGACGCCGCGACCACCGGCAAGAACGTCGGCGACGATTTCCGCGAGGGCAAGCTGACGTTGCCGGTGATCAAGGCCGTCGCCCGCGCCACGGCCGAGGAACGCGCCTTCTGGCAGCGCACCATCCAGAAGGGCGACCAGCGCGACGGCGATCTCGACACGGCGCTGGCGATCATCGACCGGCACGGCACGATGGCCGAGACGCGGGCCGAGGCGCTGGCCTGGGCGGAAAAGGCCAAGATCGCGATGCGCCGTCTGCCCGGGCACGACCTGCGCGACACGCTGGTCGACCTGGCCGACTACGTGGTGGCGCGGATCAGCTAGGCGGCGCCGATCCGGGGCATCGCCGGGCGGGTCTGGTCCCCCAGAACGCCGCCGGCGACCCACCAGCCGGGATGATCGCGATGCAACCGGTCCACGGCCGCTTGCGCGGCGAGTTCGGTTTCAAAGAGCCCGAAGCAGGTGGCGCCGGATCCCGACATCCGCGCCAGCCCGCAACCCTCTGTCGCCGCGATCCGGCCCAGCACCTCGGCGATGATCGGGGCGACCGAAATCGCCGGGGTCTCGAGGTCGTTGCGGCAGGCGGCGAGAAAGCCGATCAGCGCCGCGCGATCGCCCAGGTCGGGCAGCGTGTCGGGCATCGGCGGATTGTCGGGCGATGTCAGGGCGGCGAACACGGCCGGGGTGGCGACCGCCACGCGCGGATTGACCAGGACGGCCGGGACCGGCGCAAGCGACACCCGATCAAGCCGTTCGCCGATGCCGCGGGCACGCAGGGGTGCGGGATGCAGGCACATCGGCACGTCGGCCCCCAGCGCGACAAGCGCCGGGGCATGCCGTTCCAGCGTGTCCGGCGGCATCGCCCGGGGCCCGCACGCCGGCGCGGTCCCCGCAGCGGCCAGCGCCAGCATCCCGCGAAACGCCGCCGCCGCGTCCGACGAACCGCCGCCGATCCCCGAGGCCGCGGGCAGGTGTTTTTCCAGCGTCAGCGCCGCGCCGCTTCCCGGTGCGGCGAGCGCCGCGGCGCGCAGGGCAAGGTTGGTGCCATCGGCGGGCACGCCGGCGGCCTCCGGCCCCTCCACCGTCAGCGACAGGCCGGTGCCGGGCCGAACCGTGATCCGGTCGCCGACCGGCGCGAAGCTTACGAGGCTGTCGAGCAGATGATAGCCATCCGCGCGCCGCCCGGTGACATGCAGCGACAGGTTGATCTTCGCCGGGGCGAAGACGCTAACCGTCGTCATTGACCACTTGCAGCGGCGGCGCGCCTTCCTCGGCCAGCACCGCGTCGAGCCCGACCTCCAGCTTGCGGCGGATGCGTTCCGCCTCGTCCTCGGTCTCAGGCCCGAAGGACAGCGCGCGGCGCCACTGGAACTCCGCCTCGCGCTTGCGGCCCACCGCCCAGTAGACGTCGCCGAGGTGATCGTTGACGATGCTGTCGTCGGGCAGCAGAGAGATCGCGCGTTCCATCTGCACCACCGCCTCGTCGTAACGCCCGAGCCGGTAATAGGCCCAGCCCAGCGAGTCGACGATATGACCGCTGTCGGGCCGGGCGGCGACCGCGCGCTCGATCATGTCCAGCGCCTCGTCGAGATTGGTCTTCAGTTCGAGGAACGAATAGCCGAGGTAGTTGAGAACCTGCGGCTGGTCTGGGTTCAGCTCCAGCGCCTTGCGGAAATCGGCCTCGGCGGCCGGCCATTCCTTCTCTCGCTCGTGCGAGATGCCGCGGGCATAGTAGATGAACCATTGGCCGGACTCTTCCGGGCCGAGCCGGGCGATCGCCTCGTCATAGGCTGCCGCCGCCTCGCCGTAGCGTTCGGCGCGGCGCAGCACGTCGCCCTTCTTGGCCCAGGGCAGCATCAGGTCGGGATGCGAGCGGGTCAGCTGTTCCAGCGCCTCCACCGCCGCCTCGATCCGGCCGGCCTGCACCAGCGCGTCGGCGCGGCCGATCTCGGCCGAAGGGTAGGAGGGATCGTCGGGCGGGATCCTGTTGTAGACCGCCGTCGCCAGTTCGAACTGGTCCTGCTGTTCCAGGATGTCGGCGGCCAGCAGCAGCGCGTCGACAAGGTCGGGGCGCAGGTATTCGGCAAGCCGGGCGTAGACCAGCGTGAACGTGTCCGAGGATTCGCCGTTCAGCGCCCCCGCGACGGTGAAGAACACCTCCGCCAGCCCGTCGCCGGCATCGCGCACCACGTCGAAGCCCACCGGTTCTCCGGCCGCGATCCGGGCGCGCAGCGCGGCGATGTCCGGGTCGGGATTGACGCCGAAGACGGTGTCGATCAGCGCCGTGGCCTCGGCGCCGCGCTCCAGCTGGCTCAGCACCTGGGCATGGGCCAGAACGCCGCGCCGGGAAGAGCGGATCGGGCCGCCCGCATCGCCGCCGAGGATCGCGTCGGCGCCTTCGAGGTCACCCACGGACGCAAGCGCCAGCGCCTTGTGATACAGGGCGAAGCTGCGCAGCCCGTCGGTGGCGGCGATCTCGTCGAAGGCGGTCGCGGCCTCCGACATCCGGCCGGCGCCGAGAAGCGCCCAGGCCCGCGCGAGGCCGACGACAAGCGGGCCGATGGTGCCGCCGCTTGCGTCCAGTCGCTCCAGCGCCCGTTCCCAGTCGGCCCTGGCAGCGGTTTCCGCCAGCAACACCAGCGCGGCGATCTGGCTTTGCCCGCCGGTCCCTTCCAGCCGCATCGCGATCGGGACCGCGCGGTCGATCGCGCCCTGGCCGATGTTGCCGAGGATCGCGTTCTCCATCAGGCTCTGGTTGCGCGGATCCTCGATCAGCGCGCGGGTATAGTAGCTGGCCGCCGCGCGGTAATCGTTGTGGCCGCTGGCGCTTTGCCCGGCGAGGTAGGCACCCGCATTCCCCTCGAACGCGGCCAGGCTGCCCGGCAAAGAGACCAGCGCAAGGCCGGCGGCAAGGATGATCGCATGGGCGCGGGGCGGCATTGGCAAGGTCTGTTCCTCCTCGATGGAACGAAACCTAGCCCTCGCCCCCGATCCTGTCCATCCGGCGCGTGGTTCTGGCGCACCGGTTCACCGGAACGTCACATGTTGGGATAATTCGGCCCGTCGCCGCCCTGCGGCGTCGCCCAGTCGATGTTCTGGCTGGGATCCTTGATGTCGCAGGTCTTGCAGTGCACGCAGTTCTGGAAATTGATCTGGAAGCGTGGTGCGCCGCCATCCTCCTGCACCACCTCGTAGACGCCGGCGGGGCAGTAGCGCTGCGCCGGTTCGGCGTATTTTGGCAGGTTGACCGAGATCGGGATCGAGGCGTCGCGCAGCCGCAGGTGGCAGGGCTGGCCCTCGTCGTGGTTGGTGGCCGCGAACGCCACGTTCGTCAGCCGGTCGAAGCTGAGCCGGCCGTCCGGTTTCGGATAGTCGATCGGCGCGAAATCCGCCGCCGCGCCCGTCGCCTCGGCGTCGGACTTGCCGTGCCTGAGGGTGCCGAACGGGTTCCAGCCGGTGACATTGGCCACCCACATGTCGATCCCGCCGCCCATCAGCGAGGCCATGAGCCCGAATTTCGACCACATCGGCTTGACGTTGCGCACCCGCTTGAGATCCTTCGCGATCGGCCCGCTGCGCAATTCGTCCTCGTAGCCGGTCAGCTCGTCGCCGGCGCGGCCGGCGCCGATCGCCTCGAAGGCGGCTTCGGCAGCGGCCTTGCCCGACAGCATCGCGTTGTGGTTGCCCTTGATCCGCGGCACGTTCACCAGCCCCGCCGAACAGCCCAGAAGCGCCCCGCCGGGGAACACCACCTTCGGGATCGATTGCCAGCCGCCCTCGGAAATCGCCCGCGCGCCATAGGCCACGCGCTTGCCGCCCTCCAGAAGCTCCGCGACCATCGGATGATGCTTGAAGCGCTGGAATTCCATGTAGGGGTAAAGGTGCGGGTTCTCGTAGTTCAGGTGCACCACGAAACCCACGTAGACCTGGTTGTTTTCGAGGTGGTAGATGAACGATCCGCCGCCGGCGTTCGACCCCAGCGGCCAGCCCATCGTATGGGTGACCGTGCCCTGCCGGTGCCTGGCCGGGTCGATCTCCCAGATCTCCTTCATGCCGATGCCGAATTTCTGCGGGCACTTGCCCTTCGACAGGCCGTATTTCGCGATCACCTGCTTCGAGAGCGAACCGCGCACCCCCTCGGCAAGGAAGACGTACTTGCCCAGCAGTTCCATCCCCGGTTCGTAGGCGTCGCCTGTCGTGCCGTCGGGGTTCTTGCCGAACTCGCCGGCCACGACCCCGGCCACCCTGTCGCCGTCCATGACCAGTTCGGAACAGGACATGCCGGGGAAGATCTCCACCCCCAGCCCCTCGGCCACCTCGGCCATCCAGCGGCAGACATTGCCCATCGAGACGATGTAGTTGCCGTGGTTGTTCATCAGCGGCGGCATCGGCCAGTTCGGGATCCGCAGCTGCCCGGCCTCGCCGAGAATGTAGAAGTTGTCTTCCGTCACCTCGGTATGGATCGGCGCGCCCATGTCGCGCCAGTCGGGCAAGAGCGCATCGAGGCCCGACGGGTCCAGCACCGCGCCCGACAGGATATGCGCCCCGACCTCGGAGCCCTTTTCCAGAACCACGACGTTCAGATCGGCGTCGAGCTGCTTCAGCCGGATCGCGGCCGACAGGCCGGCGGGCCCGGCGCCCACGATCACGACGTCGTATTCCATGCTTTCGCGGGCGATCTCGCTCATCTGGTCCTCCGGCTGGCCGCGGGCGGGCGCATTGTGTCGCAAAGTCCGGGGATCGTTAGCGTGAATGGACGGGTCAGGCAACGCCGGTGCGGCGCAAAGCCGCCGGTTCGCGACCTGCGGGGCCCGGGACCCTCTTGCAATCGTGGCCGCACTCGGTTGTGGTGGGCCGACGTGACGAACCCGCCCGCGGCCCTCGCAAGGGCCGTGGCATCTTTTTGCCCGGGAGCGAGATGGACAAGATTCCGATGACCCGCGCGGGGCATGCCGCGCTTGACGGCGAGTTGAAGACGCTGAAGTCGGTGGAACGCCCGGCCGTGATCCGCGCGATCGCCGAGGCGCGCGAGCATGGTGACCTGTCGGAGAACGCCGAGTATCACGCCGCGCGCGAGAAGCAGAGCTTCATCGAGGGCCGGATCAAGGAGATCGAGGCGATGCTGTCGCTGGCCGAGGTGATCGACCCGACGAAGCTGTCCGGCCCGATCAAGTTCGGCGCGACCGTGACGCTGGTCGACGAGGATACCGACGAGGAAAGAACCTACCAGATCGTCGGCGAGCCGGAGGCCGACATCGAGCGCGGGCTGCTGAACATCCGCTCGCCCCTGGCGCGTGCACTGATTGGCAAGGACGAAGGTGATAGCGTCGAGGTGCGCACCCCCGGTGGCGAAAAGTCCTACGAGGTGGTGCAGGTCAGGTACGTCTGAGCCGGAGGTTTCGAAACGGCCATGTCGGAAAAAAGGGACGACCCGCCGCTTGACACGGGCCTGTATTCCCGGCCGAGCGATGCCAGGGCGATCACCGGAACCGAGATCGTCGCCGGTGTCCTGAGCCTTGCCTGGCTGGCGCTGGTCGCGCTGATCCGGATTCTCGGCGGCGGCGGGGCGGGCGGCAACCTGAGCACGGTGCTGACCCTTGTCGCCGTGTTCCTGCCCGTGGCGATGATCTGGATCGCCGCGATCACCGCCCGCACCGCCCGCAGCATGCGCGAAGAGGCGCGCCGGCTTCAGGCCGCGATCGATTCGATGCGTCACGCCTATGTCAGCCAGGCGCAGGGCGGTCTGGGGCGTGTCGCCCAGCCTAGGCGCGTGACCCGGCCCGAGGAGGCGGAGGCCGGCGCCGGCGACGCGCGCGCGACCTTCGCCTCGCGCCGGGACGGCACCCAATCCGTGCCGTCGGCCGACCGCAAGTCCGCGCTCGCCGCGCCCGAGGCCACGCCGCCGGCCGAGGGCGATCAGGCCGCGCTGGCGCTCGGTACGCCGGCGGACGCGTTGCGCGAACCGGTGGCGACCGCCGACCTGATCCGCGCGCTGAACTTTCCCGACAGCGCCGAGGATCGCGAGGGGTTTCGGGCGCTGCGCCGGGCGCTGGACGACCGCGGCACCTCGCGGCTGGTGCGGGCGGCGCAGGACGTGCTGACGCTGCTCAGCCAGGACGGCATCTACATGGACGATCTCGCGCCCGACCGGGCGCGGCCCGAAATCTGGCGGCGTTTCGCGCAGGGCGAACGTGGCCGCGGGATTGCCGCGCTGGGCGGCGTGCGCGACCGCAGTTCGCTGGCGCTGTCCGCCGCGCGGATGCGCCAGGACACGGTGTTTCGCGATGCCGCGCATCATTTCCTGCGGCAGTTCGACCAGACCTTCGCAAGTCTCGAGGGCAGGATCAGCGATGCCGAGATCGCCGCGCTGGCCGAAACCCGCACCGCGCGGGCCTTCATGCTGCTCGGGCGGGTGACCGGCACCTTCGACTGAGGATCAGACGGCGCGCACCATCGTGACCCAACCGGGCAGCGCGAACAGCAGCCCCGACAGCCGGCTTCGGCCCGCGCCGGTCTCCGCGAAGCCGACCCTTTCGTAAAGCGCGCGCGCCCGGATGTTGCCGGCGGCGACGTCGAGGCGCAGTTCGGCATGGCCCCGGCGCCCGGCCTCGGCCACCAGCGCGGCGATCAGCGCGGTGCCGACGCCGCGCCCCCGCGCCGCGGGGGCGACGAAGATCCCGTCGACGAGGAAGCGGCGATTGTCGGTGTCGCTGGCCAGCAGCGCCATCAGGCCGGCGCGCAGTACCGCGCCGCCGCGGCCGTAGACCTCGGCCATCGCCGCCCTTTCGGTGCCCAGGAAGCTGCCCTCGACGGTGCGGAACCCCGCCACGCCCAGGATCCGGCCGCCTGCGTCGCGGGCGACGAGCGCGTGGCCTGGCCGGATCGCCCGCGCCAGGTAGGCCCGTGCCCGCGGTCCGGGGCCCAGCACCCGGCCCAGCTTGCCGCCGAAGGCCTGCCAGTAAAGCCGCGCGATCTCGGGCCGCTC
>Ga0180431_10007117_pt1 | contig 13111 bp, 3 predicted proteins | sample SS_ome_11_FD_132459 | JGI IMG/M metagenome (GOLD analysis project Ga0180431, IMG submission 132459) | Hypersaline lake sediment archaeal communities from the Salton Sea, California, USA - SS_1_MS_1 metaG | ecosystem: Environmental > Aquatic > Non-marine Saline and Alkaline > Hypersaline >... | reverse complement strand
TTGACATCAACTACTACATTGGAATGTGGTTTGCTGGTCTCACAAGACAACATATTAGTGTGTTAATGCTACGCATTTTTTACAATATGTCGCTTGGGCAGTCTGGTATAATTCTGGATGTTTCAAGAGAAAGAATAAGACAAATCGAATTTCAAGCTTTGAGAATATTGAGGCATCCAGAAAGAAGGAAACATATTACACAACTATTAACTACAGACGAGCTTAGAGAGGCAGGATAGCAATGACAACCTGGTCATGCTTGTTAATATCACTGAAACTCAGTGCGTTGGGGGAGTCTGTAGAAGAAATTGATACAGATTGTAAGAAGGTTGAGAAACTTCAAATCTTTTCCAAGTGATAAGAGGGGGAAATCTTCTCCCCTCTTTCACATAAACTAACCAAAAATCGGACGCTCTATTTTTGCAGAAGTTATTGAATGTCTGTAGTTTTTCCAATCGTTCTCAATTTCTTCAAACACATAAAACTTAGCGGAATAGTTTCTAAGTAATCCGTTTCTACCAAGTGAGACTTTGATAATATAACCACCAATGTTTGGAACTAAATTTTTTCGTTGTAAGTAATTTGTTTGTCCTTCAAACGTACCGCACTGACATCCAAATATACTACCAAACAAAGCTTGCATTTGAATATGTAAATGGCCTGAAAGGATGAATCTTATGGTGGGTTTGTCTTTAACGCCTCGAACTACGTTGGTGAGTTCACTATATGCTATCTGCTCTACACCCTTCTGGAGTCTATATGAGACTGAATAGGGCACCCCGCCACTTGGATGCCACATGGATAAATCAACTCCATTAAGAATAGGAATAATGGCCTGATCAAATCCTACATAATGACAGTCTTCCCTTTGAGATGCAATGGACAATACTGGATTATGTCCTCCACCTCTCTTAATGAAAGCATAGTCATGATTCCCACCAAGCAAATACCATTCAAAACCAGTGGGCAAATTTGTTACAACTGATGACTCTTGCTCCTGAGCAGATAAAGCATATACATCAAATTGTTGTCCAGGATAAACATTATAACCTGCTACAATATCTCCTGGTGAGAATATATGTTTAATTCCTTTCTTTCTACATATCTCACAAAATGTATTTAAAGCAGTTATTTGACAATGTTTAGAACCAAAATGCAAGTCAGAAGCCACACCAAAAATAATCTCTGTCTCAGCAATTTGAGTGACTTGATCAACAGCTACTGGAGTTGATGTATGAAAGAATATAACACCACTTTGAATTGAAATCTCAACACCCTTTGTCCTGAAATATTCAACCAAATCAAATATTCTCTTTGGTTTACAGTCCATCTGCTCACATAACGCAAGGACTTCAACTTGTTTTTTGTTTCTAACAGACGCTAGAAATAGTGCTGCATCTTCCTCTACTGGTTCTTCGGTGTGACCGTTTCCATTGGTGTATTGATTGGCGGGTCCTGCTGGTGGGAGTTTCTTATCTCGTCTTACCCCTCTACAATAATGTCCAAATTGATCCTGTGAATTTTCATAGCGAAACCGTTTGACAGCTATCTCATAAATGTCTCCTGGTCTGGCTCCCTCTAAAAGTTTTTCCGCTACCCATTTATTTAATCCTGGATATTTGGCAGGTGGCATATTACTACCTCTCAGAAAAGATTATTATTTAATATATGTTCTGAGCACTAGTAGAATGTAACCATTTGATATTCAAAAGAAACATACTAAGTTATGGGATTGAAACAATAACCACGTGGTCCCGGTCATCAATCATTGACCCTTGTATTGGTTGATCATAATTATAACCCGAATCCATCTGAGGTGGTTGTTTGTAACTCCTCAATAAGTCATTGAATTCCATGGGAAAACCTATCACAACATTATCAGAAACATCAACATTATCGAGACCATCAAAGACTTCACCAACCGATACTTCAAAGAGATCACAAAACATCAGAGCATCATCATAATACCCACCTTGATCATAACCAACATGAGCGTAGGCAGCACAATCCATAGAAGTGACTGTGTCTATGAATGACATATAAATATCGGTAAAAAAATCATCATAAATATTTAATATGTCAATGTGTGTTTGCTCGATATGTGTTTCCTCAATCCCACCATCTTCAATACGAATAGATTCTGTAAGAGGGTTTCTTATTGCGTAGGCTGTATCAAGAAATGCCAGTCTAGCTCGGTAAGGTTTAAAGAATTCTATAATCTTACCAACCTCTTCACGGAATCCAAACCCCAGAACAGTAACAACAAGACTTGGTGTTTGTGTATCAATTTGTGTTCTGGTCCAGTTGTCTAATGTTCCAATCAAATAAGAAATTAAGAAATCTTCTTGGTTCTGTACGAACCATGAGTCACACTCAGCTTTTAGTGCTGGATTTATAGTGTTTAGAAGAGTAGCAGAAACGTAGGCGCTTGAATCAAATATATTTGTAGACAAATCTCTTGTCCAGTCAGACTCAAGTTGTGCTAATCGGGTATCTCTCTCTGCACGATCAACAGGAGGATCTGCTACCAAACTTTCATATTCTGTAACTAATGTATCCAAGTTTATTGGAGTAGGTGGATCATCTAGACTATATTCAACAGTGCCATTATAACATAAGTAATTTAGATCACTAGAGCCAGACATTGTTCCAAAAAGTTTTTCAAAACAATATATAGCAGCAAGATAAACTTCTAATAATGATGCTGACCAACCAAGTCCTCTAATTTGTAGATTTTGAGAAAGAGGAAGTCCGTTAACAAAATATCTCTGATATTCATCCTGTACTATACGAGACATAATAGCTACAGCCGATGATAGCTTTCGCATAGCGAATACAGAACTTAATGAGAAGAATGGACTCTTTGATGGTAGATTGATTTTATTACTTGCAAATAAACTATGAATTTGTGCTTCTGTTAATAACCAATGAGGATCAAACTCCGTCATCGTATTATAAGCAACATCTTCATCAATCAGAGCTGTACTACCACTAGATGAACGTCTTACATTGTGGCCTCTAAATACAAGGTTTCCAAATTGATCTTTAACCAACCAATATTCTATAATATCAGCATCTGAAAATCCATAATAGTCTAGGATATCAGCCATTGCTTCTGGTGTTCCCTTCTTCTTATAGAGGTTCACCAGATCCAAAAACATATTAACTTTGTTTGTAAGAGGAACAAGATTTAAACCATATGTAAAACCAAAACTCCTAATTAGTTCACTGACATGGTCTGAAGGTAGAGAGTAAACATCGGTAATAGATTTCTGAGTTGACGTTATGGTCTTATGGGAAGCATACCAATCAACAAAGAAATCTCTTAAACGTTTGTAGTCATCTGTAAGATGAGCTGTTTGGTCTAATGTGTTTAAGAAAAATTGTTTGGATGTTTGTTGTTCGGATTCCGCTAGGATCTTCGTGTTAGGGTCCAACTTAGGGTCGACATCAGTTGAATCCTTTAGGACTCTAAAAATTCTCCAAAAATCATCAGGTGTAAACACTATATTATCTCCTCTCTACCTTTTTATATTCCTCTTTCTGAGACTGTTCTAAAAATACTCTCTTGTAAAAAGGACTCATACATCTGCTCTAACAAATCAGATGATGCTGATATAAGAGCTGTATGATCATATCTGGACCAGTCGTTATTGAGCTTGAGTTCTAAGTAGATGTAGATCATCTTTGAAAGACTCGTATGTAATGTCTCATAATCTAGTCCTACAAGAGTAGCGTTATGTGGTTCCAAGCGATATACAAGCAATCTGTCTAACATAATAATGTCATCAGATGTTATTCCATATAAATTCACATCACAAACGGCTGTGCTATCATTATCACAAACAAAGAATCTCGCGGAGCTTGGTCTAACCATCAACCGATCTCTAACTGGAGTCGGCCATAATTGTCTCGATGTTTCCTCCCTATACAAATATCTATATGACTGCTCTTCATATTCATCATTGAAGAGTAGTTCAATAAACGACTTGTTCTCAAAATGTCTTCTATCTTTTGCTGTAAAAGAGAATTGATGTTTATTCATTGTACTAGTTCTAACATATTCTGCGAACCAGTATTGTAAATCATATGTTGTGTTACGTCTACCAAGAACAACATCAATATCAATGTCTACATCTTGCACAACACTTTCTGCTAAGACTGTAGCAGACAGTTGTTCAAGCTCATAACCCATCGTAATGGTTGCTTCAACTGTTGTAATCGCAGAAGCCGTTGCTGTCATTGGCTCTGCAACACCTGGCGTATCTAATGTTGTTCCAGTTACTGTTGAAACTATTGCGGTTGTAGTTGAGAGTTCCTCAACAATACCAATAGTTAGTTCAGATGCAATCACAGAACTTAAACCAGCAGCACCTCTACATTCAATAGCAAGACTTACTGTTACACATACCGCTGTTGAGTCACAGGAAATGGTTGCAGCAAGTTCTTCTGGTGAACCAGTATCTAAATTAGGATCAACTATTTGTGTTGTAATAAATAATGAAGCGGCAAGGTCAGTAACAATACCAAGATCTATACTAGCAACTGCTGTTGAATCACATACAACTGCCGCAGAAAGGACTTCAACATCACCAATAGTTAAATCTGATACTACATTACTATAAACTGATGCAGCACCAATGTATCCTCTTGTAAAGTAACCAATAACAGAACAGTCAGCAATTGCTGTAGCAGTAAGCTCTTCTGCATCACCAAATACCATATCTGCAGACGTTGTAGTTACACAAGCTGCTGTAGCTATTAACCATTCTGAAATACCATATGTTGGTGTTGCTTCAGCAAATGTTTGTATTTGACAAGTAGCAGAAAGAACCTCTGCTGAACCAAAAAATAATGTTGATGCACTTGCAACTGATTGAGCCAATACAGTGGAGTATAGACCTTCAGCAACACCCATTGTAATAGCTGTTAGAATAACTGTTTGTGCTGTGCAAGATCCTGAAAGAGTTTCTGCTTGTCCAAATGTTAAATCACCCGTAACATCAGACACAATAGACGCCGTACTATTAATATGTTCTACAGCGCCATGATACATATCAGCAGTTATAGATGTAATACAATCTATACTTGCAGTTAGATCCTCTAATGAACCAACTAGTATTCCATCGTCGACATAACTTTGAATATGGAGACTTCCTGACATAACCTCAACAGTACCGATGTCAAGGTCGATTGTATTTGTTACTACTGATTGTATACTGATCGTAGATTCAAGAACTCTGACAAGACCAAGAGTCATCGTCGCATTAACAACTGACTGAGCATTAACTGAGCTTGTAAGAATCTCAGTAGTACCTGTGATGAGGAATCCGCTTAGTACAGAGCTTCCAATATGTGCTGTTGATGTAAGGTCTTCTGTATGTCCAAGTGTTAATGATGGTGGTGGAAAACTTGCTGTTGGAGCAATAGAACTTGCGAGAAGTTCAAGAACACCAATAATTAAATCTCTATCTGGTAAATATGATTGAGCTAAACTTGTGCCTGAGAGTTCTTCTACACCGCCAGCAGTTAAGTACGGTGTTGGGATATAACTTTGTACAAGAATTGATGATATAAATTCTGGCGGTACAGTCAGTCCTGCTACAACGTCTGAAATGATACCTGTTGTTGTTGAAAGATTGATTGGACCAGTTAATAGTTGTTCTGCTGTTACATAACTAACAACTCCGATAGTTCCAGTAAGGTCTTCTCCAACACCAGGAAAGACAAGTGTTGTGGCTACTGCTGTTGAGTCAACTGAAATGGTTCCAGCTAACTCTTGAGCATTTAACAATATAGCAGCATCGAGATTTGATTGAGCGTGTGTTGAACCTTCTATTAATTCATAATCACCAAAGACTAAGAAGCCGCTAATTCTAAAACGAATATTTGTTGTTGCTGTAAGTTGTTTGTCAACACCGAATACAATCTCCGCTGTAGAAACAATTGATGTTGTATCAACTGTAGATGAAAGATCTATAACGTCACCAATGAATAGATCTGCATCAACCTCTGTTGTAACCGAGGCATCTGCTCCCAATGCAGGACCAACACCAAGGACAGAAGTAATAGTTAGAACACCAGTTACTAAACTATTAAGATCAACTGCATTAATTAACACTCCAGTAGTAGAGACATTTGGTGATGGATATGCAGTTGCGCTAAGATCCTCAGCTTTTCCAAGTTGTATTCCAATTGCACGGACATATGTTTGACATTGTGCAGCACCGCCACTCAATGTTCCAACTGTGATATCAATAGTGTTAAGCACAACAGATGTCGAATCAATAGCTGCACTTAGCTCCAAAACCTCACCAGTAATAAGGGTCGGAGCAGATGTTGCAGTTATACAGTTACACTTGAGACTTGAGGTAAGTTCAATCTGTCCTCCAAGAACTAGGTCTCCAGTAACATATGAAACACATGGGTTCCAAGTTGAGAAAAACTCTCCTTGACCAATGTTAAGATTTGCATTATAAACAATAGTTTGAGCATGCGGTGAACTGTTTCCTAACAACAAGACAAGAATACCACAATCAGCTTCAGTTGTGCATGTTATAGAACCGCTTAATTCTTCTGCATCCCCCGTTACCAAGTCAGCAATAACAATTGACTGGACAGGATTGATAGCACTCATGGATACAGGTCCGCCAACAATTGTCTCAGCAGGTGCTACGTATGATTGAATTAATAATGAGTGTGATAAATCCTCAACAACTCCAAGGTTAACAAATGCATCTACTTCACATGAAATTCCACTTGATGCAGCTAATGGTTCTGCAATGCCCAAAACTAAATCAGCTGTTGTTATTGAAGTAGAGACAGATGATGAACCAAGGAGTTCACTTGTACCCAACCAGAGAGTTTCACCAGTTGCAACACTTACAATACTAATAGATGCTGACAATGCTGTTTCAGCACCTAAAGTTAAAATAGCAACGACTTGAGATGTTGTATCAGTTGTAGAAGAAACGGGATGTTGAATACCAAGAGTTAATTCTGCTGCTGTTGCAGATGATGTGATAATAGTAGAAGCAAGTATTTCAACAATACCAACTGATAATAAACCGGTAACATTTGAATTAGCATCAGAATATGACTTAAGATTCTCGGTTATACCAAGCGTAAGATCTGCTAGTGTCGATATAACACCACCACCATCACCCCACATATACTCATCTTTGCCAAGATCAGCATCTGAAATAGTAGCAGATTGGACATCAATAGTTCCAGTTAATGAAACATCAATACCAAGGATTAGAAAACCACTTACATTTGAATTAACAAGAGTAGTTGACTCTAAAACTTCTCCAATACCAAGTATTAAGTCTGATGTTGCAACTGAATTTGATATCGATGTAGAAGCTAGTAATTCAAGAACACCAGTGATCAGAAGACCATCTACTACTGACTGGACCGTTGCTGTTCCAGTAAATACTTCATCTTGTCCTAATAATAGAACTGGATCATGTCCAGATGATTGAATATAAGCAGTTCCTGATATAAGTTCTGGTGTGCCTGTTGTAAGAGTTGAAGAATCAACTAGTGATTGTATTACACAAGTCGAACTCAACGCCTGATCAGCACCAAGTTCTAATTCAGCAATTACATTACTTGTTGTGTTACAAGTAGCACTTAAACCTTCTGAAACACCAAGTAACAATGCGGCGTTCACAACAGATTGGATTACATTTGTTCCTGTTAATGTTTCTTCTATTCCAATAGTAAGGTCAGCATTGATGACAGAAGAAGAGACAGAAGCACCTGCTACCAGTACCTCAACGGCTCCGATATTCAATGATGCAGTGGACTCAGACGAGCTGGACGCCGTTCCTAGGAGAGTTTCAACAATACCCAATACTAAGACCGGAGTTTGAACTGACGACTGTGCAAGCGCCGAAGAGGTAACTCCTGTGATAATTCCTAATTCTAACCCACCAATTACTGTAGAAGTAAAGACGAGAGAATGAGCAAGGATTTCAACCACACCAAGTGCAAGAAGTCCTGATGTGTCACTTGTAATGTTGATACTTGAGAATAGAGGCTCTGTGACACCAAGAATTAAAATACCACTTATTTGAACTTCTGAATTTGAGCTTCCAGTAAGAACTTCTGTGACACCAATAGTAAGAGTTGCGTCAGCAACAGAGTTAGTTATAACAATACTCGAAAGAAGCTCGGATAATCCAATAAGCAAGCCAGCATCAACTTCTGTTGTAATGGATGCAGGTCCGCTTACTGATTCCGATTGACCAAGAGTTAAATTGGATAGAGCAATAGATGCTGAGACAATAGTTGAAGCCAGCAACTCAACATGACCAATTGTCATATCTGCTGACACAGAGGTCGAAGAGCTGGATGTGGCACTTAAAGGCTCAGTAACGCCAAGAATTATAAACGCACTAATTGAGGATTGCGCAGTTATTGTTGAAGATAATGTTTCAGAGATTCCAAGAGTTAAATTAGCGTCAACCGTAGCCGATGAAACAGCTGCAGAACCAAGTACTTCAACAACACCAAGACTCAATGATGCTGTGATAGTCGATACAACTAATGGAGATGAAGAGAGAGATGCTTCAGCACCCAACTCTAAGTCTGCAAGTATATTTGAATAATTTTCAGAGGTGGCAGAGAGTGGTTCACTAACTCCAAGAGTAAGTACAGCATCAGTTGTTGATGCAGTTGCTACAGCCGATCCAAGAACTTCAACAACACCAAGACTCAGTAGAGCTTGCACATTTGAGACAGCTGTATGAGTTGCAGTTAAGTCTTGATCGGCGCCAAGTTCTAAATTACCATCACATTCTGAGCTTGGATTTGAGGTGACTGATAATACTTCTCCAACTCCAAGAATTAATTCACCAGCTATTGCTGACGTAGTAGTGGCAGTAGAACCAAGAAGTTCAGTTAAACCAATGGTTAATAATGCTGATACATTAGAGGTAGTTGTTGAACTAGTTGTCATCAACTCTGTTATACCTAATGTTAGAGTTGAAGCAACAGTTGAGGTTGCTATGACGGCAGAACCAAGAAGCTCTTCAATCCCAAAAGATAGATTAGCAATTAAATATGATACGGCACCTGCTGTGCCAGTCAAGTCTACAGCAACACCAAGATTAATAAAACCATCAACCTCGGATGTGATTGATATAGCTGAAGATAAACTTTCTACAACACCTAGTGTTAAATTTGCTACTGTCGACGACACAATAGTTGTGGTTGAAGAAATCGGATGAATTACACCAGTAGTTAGATTAGCAACAGCAGTTAATGTACCACCTGCTGTTGCCTCTAAAATTTCTGGAGCTCCGATTGTAAGTTCGGCTCCGACGCCAGCACCGTTATCTACTACAGATTCAAATAAAGTATTTTGAAAATCTCGGTGCCATTTAACGTCTGACCGATTACGATATTCAACGTCAGACATGTTATTCTACCTCTGGTGTGGGTGAAATATTGCCTCCTACAAATCTACTAATATTATGTCTTACTCGGGCGTGATTTCCTTCATTAGTCATCGCCATAGAGATTTCCATTAGTGACGATGCGGTTACTGACACAACACCTACAGAACCGCCAAGTATTTCCTCAACACCTTTATATAACCAGGCATCTGCTACTGAGTTTGCCACGATAGCAGAACCCATAATTTCAGAAACACCTGTATCAAGTTCAGCAACAGTGTATGAAACTGTAGCAATAGCAGAACCGAGGAGTTCTGTGACTCCAAAGTCCATAGCAGCTTCTACTAATGACACACACGTTGCTGTCCCTGATATGTAGTAACCAACACCTAACGTTAACACACCGCCAATTACCGCAGTTGTGATCGCGGTTGAAGCAAGGAGTTCTTGCACACCTATAATTAAACTAGCATCTGTTACAACACTTGTGACAGAGATTGAAGCAGATACAGGTTCTGTAACACCAAGTTGTAGTTGAGCAATAGCAGCTGTTGTAGTGGTATTTGAAGATCCGAGGACTTCAACAACACCTGTTGCTAATACTCCACAAGTTGCTGAAGATACAACTGTTGACGTTCCTGTAAAGATAACATCTACTCCAAGAGTTAGATCAGCAGAAACAGAAGAAGTAATAAACTCTTCTGCGCTATAAGCTGAAGTAGGAACTGAGAAATTGCTTGTCCAACCTCTATCAGTTCCTTTTGAAATTCTAAACTCGTCTAAATATCCGTCAAGAGATTCAGTCGCTTGATTATTTGAACCGATGGCAATAGTTGTTGGGGTATCTGTAACAAGAGAACCAGACTGTGTATCACCCATTTGGAATATACCATCTTGGAATAGATACCAGCTGCTTCCACTTCTAACAATAGCGTGGTGATGCCAGTTGTTATCATTAATATATGCAGCCATAGAAACATCCCAAGTAGTACCGCTTGTTGTTGCTACAAAGTATATACCACTAGAATCCATACCAACTGAACAACGTTTGTAAGCAGAAGTAACATTACGGAATTCAACAACTCTTTCTACTCCAGTGGGAACATTTGCTCGTTTAAACCAGAAGTCAATAACAAAATCATCACTTCCAAATTCAAAATCTGTACTGTCTGGTATTGTTAAGTAGTCTGCGTTCCCATCAAATATAGCGCTATATCCTCCAAACTTAGCTTCAGCGCCACTTCTGTCAACTTGATTATTCTTAGTTACTGAATGAGCAGAGCCAGATGAGTCTGAGAGTGCTGTATCATCCATATGCAGAAGAAGTTTTGTATATGCATCATTACCAACTCCAGATACAGAATGAGTCAACTCTTCTGTTATACCAAGTGTTAAGACAGCATCAACCACAGAAGCTGTTATAGATGTTGAGCCAAGGACCTCAACAATACCAGTAGCAATAGAACCTGCAGTTACAGATACAACTACTGATGTTCCGGTTAATGCTGTTGCAACTCCAATAGTTAGTGATGATGTTACTGTTGATACTGAGTTTGTTGTTGAAGATAGTGTCTCAACAATTCCAAGAGTTAGGGCCGCATCTACACTAGATGTGATTGCTCCTGTTGATCCAAGAACCTCAACAATACCAAGTGATAATAGAGCAGAAGTCACAGATGTTATAGTCGAAGAACCTGTAATAATTTCAAATGCTCCGATAAATAGATTTCCTGCAACTGTTGATTGTACTAACGTTGAACCAGAAACCACAGTATCAACTCCAAGAATCATACCACCTGTTACACTAGCAGCGAGAGTTGATGTTGCTGTTAGTGGTTCTGAAACCCCAAGGTTAATAAAGGCTACTGTTAATGATACAACATTTGTTGTACCAGATAGAGTTGTAGAAATACCAAGAGTTAGTGCAGCAGAAACATTAGAGATAGCTTGTGCATGACATGATAATTCTTCACCACCACCAGCTAGTAATGGACCACCATCTACAGTTGATTGACACGGAACAGTAGAAGATAATGGCTCAGATATACCCAATGTAATTGTTGCGTCAGCTTCTGTTGTAATAGTCGCTGTTGCAGTTAATGGAGAAGCAATACCAAGAATTAAAGTTGCGTCAGCTTCTGTTGTAATCGTTGCTGTTGCAGTTAAGACTTCATTTAATCCAAGAACTAATGTTGCTGATGTAGAACTTTGAATATTATTTGTTGTGGATAACACTTCAGTGATTCCAAGTGTTAATGTTGCATCTGAAACGCTACTTTGAATTAGAGTTGTGCTATTGAAAATAACATCAGCACCAAGAGTTAAGTCAGCAGAAACAGAACTTATAATACCATTTGTTGCTGATAAAGTTTCTGTAATACCAAGTGTCAATACACTACTAATAGTGGATTGAGTTAATGGTGTGGATGTCAAAATTTCATCAATACCAATAGTCAACTCAGCATTTACAACAGAAGCATACACTGAAGTTGCAGCCAGTATTTCAACAAGTCCAACTGATAGAAGACCTGAGACTGTTGACGTAAATTGAACACCATTACCATAACCAACAGTACTTGCGAGCAATTCAATAGTTCCTAATGTAAGAGTTGTATCTGTAACATTAGAAACAACTGCACAAGGACTAGTAAAGTCTACTGGCTCTCCAAGATGGAGATCAGCATCAACTACAGAAGCAGTCGTAGATGAAGAAGCTAATATCTCAACAATACCTGTGGACAATGGACCAGAAATAGATGTCCAACAAACACATTCAGCAGTTAGAACTTCAATAACTCCAACAGTCATAACACCAGTAACTGCTGATTGAGCTAACCAAGAACTGACTTGTTGTTCTTGTAAATCATTATATGGTGTAGAAGGAAGAGCAGTATTGAAGTTAGTTGTCCATCTAGCAATGCCATTACTTAATCTTATCTCATCTAAGTAACCTTGGAAAGGAGCAGAACTATAATCTGAAGCATGTATACCAATAGTTACATTGTTAGATGAAAACGTTAAGTCTTTTGTCAATGTATCAGGAACACCAACTGACGTTCCGTTTTTGTAGAGGTTTACCGTTCCGCCATTATTCACCACTGCAACATGCACCCATTGACTAGTAGGAATAGCTACAGTATCTTTAATATTCAATTCAAATCCAGAACCATCACCGCCAATAACTTGTAAATATCCACCTGTGGTATCAATTTGTACAATAAATCCAGAGACACCACTTCCGATTGAGAATAGATGTTGATTAGATGCACTAGAGAGAGCATACACCCAGAAATCTAATGTCCAGTAATCATTCTGACCTGTGATATCAAAATCTGTGCTTGTAGGAATACGCAAGTGGTCACCAGTTCCATCAAATGAGAATGAACCATTCCACTTCTCTACATTTGGAGTGAAGTGTGGATCACCATACATTGTCACGTTATGGTTAGATGTAGAGTCATCTGCATTCATATGAAGCAAGAGTTTTGTATATGAGTCAGATGTCCAAGGAACTGTTGGTGTTGAGAATGAAGTACCTGTCCATCCTCTATCAGTTCCAACTGACACACGAAGCTCATCTATATTTCCGTCAAAATTTGGGTCTCCGTAATCTTTACCAATTTGAAAATCTGAAGTCATTGTTGGAATAGTAATAGAACTTGTTGTTTGTCCAACACGAGTTCCATCTATAAACATGTTCCATGTAT
>Ga0180431_10007114_pt1 | contig 13115 bp, 23 predicted proteins | sample SS_ome_11_FD_132459 | JGI IMG/M metagenome (GOLD analysis project Ga0180431, IMG submission 132459) | Hypersaline lake sediment archaeal communities from the Salton Sea, California, USA - SS_1_MS_1 metaG | ecosystem: Environmental > Aquatic > Non-marine Saline and Alkaline > Hypersaline >... | reverse complement strand
GCGCTGATGGATGCTTTTGATTAACCAGGTATAGGGGGGCAAATGGTTTGAGATATAGGGATTTCGCGGGATAATGTGGTCTGATATGGGATTTTGTATAGACAAATAGGGGACTTATAAATAATTTTCGCGCAAAATCCTATTGAATTTTAATTTGAGATTTTTCGGCGATTTTCGGCCAAAAATTGCAGATGGTTTGATATTTTATTTACAGGTGTTTTTCGTAATCTTACCGCGCCGACACGTGGCCGAGCAGTACAATCGCCAGCGGCCGCCAGGGATTAATTTTTTGTCGGCGGCCGGCACGATGTAAATATGGACGCTCCGGCCAGATGCGCGGTATCCATTCAGCGCGGCGGCATTTGAGATCATGCCGATATTCCGCGGGAGCGGGTCGACGCCGGCGTAAACGTGGTTAGATATAAACAAGACCCAGTGGACCTCCGGGAGGTTTTTCAAGTAGACCAGGCGTTTTTCGAGCGCGGACTGGTCGCCGCACTGCGCCGGCGGCGCGATGGAAAAAATAAACACGAACACCAAGATGATCAAGGGTGAACTTTTCATCACGACCTCCCCGAATAAAAACACTGGCAGTAAAAAAAATCCACGACAATCACGTTGTCGATGATTTTATCAATTCACGCCCACCACCTGGTTCAGGCGGGTCGCTGCTCTTAATTTGAACCTCAAGAGCGGCGACCCTGGCCTCCAGTTCCGCAATAACCTTCTCATATTTATCACATTTCAACTCAAGAATCTCAATTCGATCGGCAGCTTCCGATTGATTGTCGACGGCGTCGCTGAACGCTTTCAGGTTTGCCAGTATGGCGCGCACATAAACCTCATTTCCCGAACGCATCACATTCGCAAGGAGATCCACGGCGCGGCCCAGGCCGACCCCGTCCGGTGGGTGCTTTTCTTCCGGAGTAAATTCGGTCACGTCAAATAATTTTCCGTCCACCTCAACCTGGGAAGATTTACCATACAGCCCATCTTGATCTTTTGCTTCATATTCCCTGATAACCTTCACGGCATCCGTGAGCGGCTCCCCATCTATACCGCAGTACAGGTAAGGCTTACCTTTTCCCGTCAGCAGCCAGTCAATGCTCACCCCGAACGCCTCGTGTATACGCTGGAGGACGTCGCCCTTTGGAATGTTCCCCTGCTCATATAACTGGTAAGTGGCGATATGGACACTAATTTTTTTCGCCATTTCTTTTTGTGTCAGGCTTCCGCGTATTGATTTTATTCTATTCCCGATTCCCAAAATATAATCTTTTTTCAGTTCGCAAACGGTTCGCAAAGTTCGCAAAAAACCAGCGGCCCGTTTGTTATAATGATAAACATAATATATTCAGATCGTTATGTGTGTTTTGAAAGGAATTTTAAAAAATTCGATTGCGAACCTAATTTTTTCTTGACAAACTATAAAAAACTCAATATTTTAATTATCATGTTTTATTAACATTATCTCCGGCGGGCGATGGTGTCAATGTCTAAGAAGCGAAAAAAATTTGACAGGAACCAGTTGAGCATTTTCGACCTGCTTCGGAGTATGGAGAAACAGGAGGCGGACACCCAGGGCATGGCTCACATGGAGGGGCAGTTCAAGTGTGTCGACCGGCTTCGCGCGTCGCTTCGGGCGGCGATCAAGGCGTGCCCGCTTTCGGTGCACCAGATCGCCGGAGAGATGAGCCACCTGTCGGGACAGACGATTACCGCCGAGGTGATCTACTCATGGACCCGCGATTCGGACGAGATCAACGGCCGGAACATTCGGCATATTCCCGCTGAGTGGCTTCCGGCTTTTTGTTTTGTGACGAAATGCAATGACCCCCTGGTGATCATGGGCCGCCTGGTGCGGTTGTTCGTTCTGCCGGATCCGGAGGCGCTGCGGGCGGAGATCCAGCGACTGGACGAGGCGGCCAGGGCGATCAAGGCTGAAAAACGAAAGCGTCAGGCGTTTTTAAAAGAAATGGGAAAACAGGCGAAGGAGATTCCGGATGGAGAACATGGTCTATGAGGATCGCGAGCGGATGCGGGCGATCCATACAAGGGTGATCGAGCTGCGGTGCATGGGCGTGAAGACCAGCAAAGGGGAGCCTATGAGTCTGGCAGCGATCGCCCGAACGCTGGACCCGCCGGTCAGCAGGCCGATGATGACAAACGTGGTTAAAAATGTCGGCGTCAGCGAACGGGTGCGATCGGGCATTGAGAAAGAGCTCGGGCAGACGTTCTGGTTTAAAAAAGGCAGGAGGGTCCGTAAATGACGGCCGGGGGAGGGTTTGTCTGCGTGTCGGATGTTTCGCGGGCGCTGGTGGTCACGCCGCGGGCCGTGCAAAAACGGGCCAAAAGCGAGAATTGGCCGTACCGGGTGAAGAACCGGCGGGGGGACAAGGAGTTCGAGATCGCCGGTCTTCCGGAGGACGTTCGGGCGGCGATATCAAATCGGGGCCAGGAGGGCCGGGGCATGGAGAGAGTCGATCCGGGATATAATATAAGGATTGCAAGACGCGTGCCAAAGGCGGCGGGCTCACCCGAATTGACCGACCGGCAGAATAAAATCGCCCTGGCGCGCGCGGACCTGATCCGCGAATATTTAAAGGAAAAGCAGGCCGGGAAGAACAACGGCCGCGGCAAGGGCCGGGCGTGCAATGAGTTTATTCAGGGATACAACACCGGGGTGCTGATGCCCGGCGTGTTCGCTGTGCTCGGCAAGGTATCGAAGCAGAGCGCCGAGCGGTGGGCGAAGTCCTTCCGGGATTCGGATTTTGATTTCATATCGCTCGCGCCCCGGTGGGGGAACCGGCGCGGCCAGCGGAAAATCACCGAACATGAATACAATACGCTTTTGAGTTTTGCCCTTACTCCGGAGCGCTTGAGGATCGAGCAGGCGGTCCGGCTCACCAAAAAGGCCCTCGAAAAACGGGGGCTCACATCTCCCTCCTCCGGGGCGACGCTTCGGCGCGCCCTGGAGGACTTCCAAAAGAATCATTATGACACGTGGGTGTTCGCCCGCGAGGGCGAGAAGGCGCTGAACGACAAAGTGCTGCCCTATATGGAACGTGACGGCGGCTTGCTGGACGTGGGCGACGTGCTGGTGGCCGACGGCCACGTGCTCAACTTTCAGGTGATACACCCGTTTCATGGGAAACCCTGCCGGGCGTCGATGGTGCTTTGGTACGACTGGGCGAGCCGTTTTCCCGCCGGGTGGGAGATCATGCCGACGGAGGACGTCCAGTGCGTTGCGGCCGGACTGCGCCGGGCGATCATCGCCCTGGGGAAGATGCCGCGGGTGGCATACCTGGACAACGGCAAGGCGTTCAAGGCGCGGGTTTTTACGTCTCAGAATATCGATTTCGAGCAGACCGGATTTTACGGGATGTTCGCACGACTGGGGATCGAAACCGTGTTTGCCTGGCCCTATCACGCGCAGTCAAAAAACGTGGAGCGGTTTTTCGGCACGTTCGGCGAGCTGGAACGGCTGATGCCGACATATACGGGCCGGTCGATCGAGGACAAACCTGCCTGGACGAAGCGGGACGAGAAACTGCACAAAAAGATGCACCTGAAACGATACGGCGGCTGGGTGCCCACGATCGAGGAGGCGGACACGATCATCGCCGGGTGGGTGAGCGAATACGCGGCGCGCCCGCACAGGGGGCTGAAGGGGCTTTGCCCCGGCGATATTTTTATGGCCGGGCGCGGTGACGGCGTGGATGAAACGGCGCTAAGACATTTGATGATGAGCGTCGAGGTCAAGGCGGTGACGCGCAGCGGCGTGCGCCTGATGGGCCGGAACTATTACGACGAGGCGCTTTACGGGTACCGGGGCCGCGTGACCGTGCGCTACGACCTGGAGGACATGAGCCGGGTGCTCGTTTATGACGAGACGGGGGGAAAGCTGATCTGCGAGGCCGGGGCTGCAAGGCCCGTGCATCCGGTCGCGCGGGTGCTGGGATCGAAGGACGACCTGGCGGCCGTGAAGGAAGGCATCAAACAGAAGCGGGCGCTGAAGCGGGCGACGGAAGCCTCCGCGCGTGCGTGGGTGGAGGATGCGCCGGCGCTGGTTGAAATCCCCCCCGGCCCCCCTTTGCAAAAGGGGGGAGAGGCAAGGGCCGGTTTGCAAAAGGGGGGAAAGCCGCTGCCGAGGGGCGAGGCGGAGCGGATCGAGGCCGAGGCCGGGGCCATGCAGGTGCTGGAGCTGCGGCCGAAAAAACAGGACGTGTATGTCAGCGAGTCGGACCGGTACGAGGCGCTGCTCGAACGGGAGTGCCGGAGCGATACGCTGGCGGTGGACGATATGAGCTGGATGCGGTGGTTTGAGACCACGGATCTTTATTCATCGCTCCAGGACCGGTTTGAATTCCTGCGCGAGCAGTGGATCGCCGGACCGGAGGAAAACGAAGGGAGCGGCCTATGAAAAACGTTTTTGTGCAGACGCATAATGCGAAGAATTTTATTGAGCCCATGAAAGACGCCGTGCGGGCGCAGAGCGATTCTGCCCTGCTGGTGTTTCACGGCCAGGCGGGACGGGGGAAGACCACGGCGGCCCGGTTTTTTGCGGCCCAGGAGGGATGGGCCTACTGCCGGGCCAAGACCCTGTGGACCGAGCTGTGGATGCTCCAGGACTTGTGTTTCGACCTGGGCGTGGACCCGGACGAGATCCCGAAGCGAAAAAAACCGGCGTTCGAGGCGATCGTGGAGGACCTGACCGACAACCAGCGGCCCGTGATCGTGGACGAGGCGGACAAGATGACGCCGAAGGTCCTGGAGGTGATCCGGGACCTGGCCGACCTGACGATGGTGCCCTGGGCGCTGGTCGGGGAAAAACTCTTGATGATCAAAATGCAGCGCGAGCGCAGGATCTGGAGCCGGACGGTCCGGGCCGTGGAATTCGGGCCGATCAGCACGCAGGATATCCTTTTTTTCGCGCAGCAGGCGACCGGGATGAAACTGACTGCGGGCCAGGGCGAGATGTTCCGCGAGGCGTCGGAGGGCGATTTTCGGCTGGTTGCGCGGGATATCGGGCGGCTTGAGGCGATCATGCAGGCGAGCGGGCACGAGGACGTCAAGGACGACACAGTGCACCTGGCGATCAAGCAGGGGCTTCGCGGTTCCGCCTAACGGCGGCCCCGTGGGCAAAAGGTGAAAGGTGAAAGGCCAAAGGGAAAAACAGACACTCGCGGATATGGTGCGGGAGGCGGCCAGGAGGCTGGGGGAGTTCTCCCCGGCCGAACTGGCCGACGCCGTGCCCGTGAAGACCTGGCGGCAGCGACGGCAGGCGATGACGTATGTTCAGGACTTTGTGCGGCGCGGCGAGATGGTGCGGATCGCGCCTGGGCGGTACCGGTACCGGCCGCTGAGGCCGAGACGGTCCGCGATGGACGTGATCTGGCACCTGGTGCGGTCGAACCGGAGATTTGACCTGGACGACATCGAACGCTTGAGCGGCGCGAAGCGGGTAACCGTGCAGGAGTATATCGGTTACCTGGTCCGGGCCGGATTTGTCAAGCGCGAGGGGCGCGGGAGATACCGGCTGGTGAAAGATCCGGGGCCGAAGGTCCCGGTGAACACCGGGGAAGGCAAACGAGCCCGGCTGGGCCGGGCGGCAAAAGGCGAAAGGCCGAAGGTCAAAGCAAGTGCCTAGAGGGCGCAAAATGCCTGGAATCTTGATCGCCGCAGCGGCGGTGCTGGCGGCGGTGTGCTCGGGGTGCGTGACGGGCGGCGGGCACGGGTTCCGCCTCGAAGGCAACTGCGACGACTGGCCGTTCCTGGTCGCGAGCATCGCGATGGACAACGGCATGAAGATCGGCCGCCTGGAAGACCCGGAGAACTGCTTTCGCATTCGGCAGACGCGAAAGCGGTTTTCAAACGGATATGCCTCCTGGCACTGGCAGGCGGAGATCCGGATCGACGGGAAATGGCATCCGGTGCAGACGGTCTATGTCGGGCTGCGGCTGGACCACCGGCCCGAAAACGAGACCGCGGAATTTATAAAAAACCTTTCGTTCGCAGATGCGCTGAAGTTCAAGCGCGGGCGAATGGTGAGGAGGGCAAAATGCCGTACAAGGTAATCGGACCGGGGACTGCGAACGAGGCCAACATCGAGGACCGGCTGAACAAACTGGAGGAGCAGGGATACCGCCTTGCGGGGCAGATCCAGGGGCGCAACGGAGAGACCGTTTTTCTGATCCTGTACACGGACCAGGTCGTGGAGGACCCGGCGGATCAGTACGCGTGGGACTTTGGGAGCGATGGGACTGAGCAATAGGCAAAAGGCCGTGCTGCACGTGGCGAAAACGCAGCTCGCTCTGGACGAGGAGACCTACCGGGACATCCTGGAGGCGCACGCGGGCGTGCGGAGTTCTGTGTCTTTGACATATGGCGGGTTTTTGCGCGTGATGCGGCATTTCGAGGCGTGCGGGTTTGAGCGCCGGCAAATCCCCCCCGGCCCCCCTTTGCAAAAGGGGGGAGGGCGGGCAGGGATGGCGTCGGACGCCGAACTGGGGAAGATCCGCGCGATGTGGGCGGGCCTGGCAGGGACGTACTACAGGCCCGGGGCCGAGTGGAAAGCCCTGCGGGGGTTTTTGAAAAAGAGGTTCCGGGTGGACCATGAGAATTTTCTGACCGCGGCCCAGGCCCGGAAGGTGATCGAGGCGATCAAGGCGATTTCCAGCAGGGAGCAGGGAGCAGGGAGCGGAGAGAAATGACGTCGGTAAAACAGTGCAGGCGGGGCGTGTGGGAGATGGCGACGAAGCGGTGCGACGACTGCTTTTACTTCCGCTCGCCTTTCTGCGGGGCCGGGCGGTGGCTGATGCGGATCTGCATCAACGAGAAATCAAGCCACTACCGTCACGCGCTCGGGGACGGGCATCCGGCGTGCCGGTACTGGAAGAAAAGGAATGAAAAATAAAACATTGAAATTCATGCGGTTTATCGGACCATTTGCGGCGCTGGTTGCGGCGGCCTGGCTGGCCGTAACGGTGACATGGGCCTTGTGGAAAGTGGTGACCGGGCAGAAGGTCCGGATTCGCCGGGCCGTTGGAGGTTAGAGGGTGGAGAAAAAAAGCCAGACATATCCGGTGCTGTGCGCGTGGTGCGAGGCCGAGGGCGTTCGGACCGTGCTGGGATATGCGAGCGTCGAGGGATCGCACGGGATCTGCCCGAGGCACGCGGAAGGGCTGCGGGAGCAGGCCCGGCGGTACGCGAAGGCGATCGAGGGCGATGTCAAGCGCCAGGCCGCGGAGAGGAACGAGCTGCTGTGAGCGAGCAGGACGAAAGACTCATCCAGTGCCCGGATGATCCGGGGCTGCATTATTACGTGTGGGCGTGCGTGGACAAGGCGCGGCGGTTCGAGAGGTGCGCCCGGTGCGAGGCGCTCAGAAAGGCGTTGGAAGATGGGACGACGGAACAGGAGACGCAGGCCGACGAGGGCTGAGAAGATTGAAAAGCGGGGAGCAGGGAGCGGGGAGCTTGGAGCAGGGAAGACCCTACCGCCGCTGAGCAAGTATGCGGAAAAGGCGCGGCTGAGCCGCGAGACGATGGAGAGGATTCGGCGCGCGTGAGCCGCTGCGCGGCCGTGAAAAGCGAAAAGTGAAAAGTGACAAAAAAATCCCCCCCGGCCCCCCTTTGCAAAAGGGGGGAGAAGCGGGCCTGAGATGCAGGCACGGGATGCTGCCGGGCCAGTGCTCCATGTGCGCGGGGCAGGTGACGCGGGAAAACCAGGTGCGGAGGTATGGGAGCATCGGGCGGCTGGCCTATTGCCGGCAGACGAGCCGGAGGCGGCAGTGGATTTGATGGACGACACATTTTTCACCTGCGAGCGGTTCCGATGCCGAATGCGGAAACAGATATGCGTGGACCGTCAAGCGGAGTGGGACCCGGATGCGCCCAGGATGCCGATCGCGAGGGCGCGGTTCGACGCGTGCGCGGATTGCGAACAGGGCCGGAAAATACGGGAGGAGGTCGGGATGGAGCAGCCGCCTGAAGGATTTAAAAAATGCAATAAATGCGGGGAGATCAAGCCGTTTGAGGCTTTTGCGCGACACCCATCGACACGGGACCGCAGGGACGGAACTTGCAAGAAGTGCAAGGCGGAGTACTTCCGGCAGCGGGCCGCCAAGAAAAGAGATTCGCCGATAAAAATCTGCATCGTTGAGGGGTGCGGCCAGCATGTCCGAGCGCGGGGCCTTTGTCACAACCATTACATGCAGTGGCGCGCCGGCGTTGGAAAGATGGTGGAAACACGCAATGGAGGCCGTGAATGGAAACGCTGTTTTCAGTGATTAACAAGGCGTGGCCGGTGGTGTCGCCGCTGCTCCTGGCGGGGCTCGCGGTTTTTCTGGTCAGGGAACTGTGGGGGCTTTTCTCCGGGGCCGACGAGGAATACGATGAGTGGGTCGAGGGGTGGCGGCGGATCGCGGCCAGGCTGAAGGACAAAGGATAAGTGTGAAAGGATGAAATCGACGGACTTGGAACTGATCCTCGGGTATCTTGACGCGACCGAGGGGGATTTTGCCCGGTGGCTGGAGGACTCGCGGGAGATCGACGGGAACGAAGCCGGAACGATCATTGAGGAATTCCGAACTATTGTTGAGCATAATTGGGAAATGAGAAGTAATGACTGATAAAATCCAGTGCCCGTACTGCGAGCGGTCGTTCGACCTGGACCAGGTGGAAAACGCGGAGCTGTGGCGGCAGCGGAGCGAGCTGGCCTCGCGGCTGGGGCCTCGGGCGTGGCGGGTGGCGAACGAGTACCTGGAGTGCTTCCGGGTGAAGCCGGGGGCGCGGATCACGGTCAAGAAGCGGGTGCGGCATCTGGTGAAACTGGTCGCCCTGTGGGAGACGAGGGAGTTTGAGCTGGACGGAAAATCATGGCGGACGCGGCGGGCGGAGATCCTCGCGGGGATGGAAACCGTGTGCGAGCTGCAATTAAATGGGTTTAAAAACCATAATTATCTCAAAAGGATATTGCAGAAGGGCGCGAAGCGGGTGAGCGCCGAGGGGATGACGGCGGTGGAGGAGCGGGAGCGAGAGCGGAAACGGCGATCCGGCGAAACGGGGAAACGGAGCGGCGGAGACCTGGAGCCGGTGGAATATGGGCTGTGGGTGAAAGGTGAAGCGTCAAAGGCGAAAGGTGACGGGTAAAAGCCGCTTTTCCACATAAGAATAAATGAGAGCAGGAATAAAACATTCTGCACAATCTGTATGTTATCATGAAAACTTTTACGCTATCAAAATCAGAAAATAAACACTTGATTCAGGCATTACGAGCTGCGATTGAATATGAGCAGACTTTTATTGAGGCACATCGCACAAGGTTGGTTGCCGATAAAAGATACAGTGGTGGTTTAGTTTATGTTTTTCCATCTGAGTGGCGGCCCATCGTTAATAAGTCAAGGTATAGAATAAAACAATGGCAGGAATTGTTGAACAAGTTTTCATTATAACATTTCGCTTTGAGTTAGCCTTCGGCTACTCAAGCGGTTCATTAGCCAAAGGGTCGAAATGATAAGAGTATTCCCGAGAAAAACAAAATGGACCCCGACAGATGATCTCGCATTTGTCGGCGATCCAGGCCTTTTTCGGCCTCCAGAAATGCCGGTTCGTATCTCTGTGACGTTCACCTGGGATATCCCGGAGGCTGAACGGCTTTACAGGGCATGGTCCGTGTATTACCAGGATGTGCAAATAGGAGGACCGGCCTTCGACGATCCCGGCGATAGTTTCATGCCTGGACAATTTGTAAAATCGGGAATTACATTTACATCCCGTGGTTGCTCTAAAAATTGTGAATGGTGTTTTGTACCAAAGCGTGAAGGGTGGATACGTGAACTACCGATCAAGGCCGGATGGGACGTGGCAGATAACAACCTTCTTGCTTGCTCTCAGGACCATATCGAGGCCGTGTTCGACATGCTCCGCCAACAGCCGGAACCCATTAAATTCAGCGGCGGGTTGGATGCTGAAATATTTCAGAGATTGCATGTCGATCTTTTAAAAACGGTTCGCCTAAAGTTCGCGTGGTTCGCCTGTGATTATCCAGGAGCATTGCCGAATATGGAACGTGTCGCGGATCTTATGGCAGATTTTAGCCGCGAGAAAAAGCGGTGTTATGTACTGATCGGATTCAACGGCGAAACTATAAAGCAAGCAGAAAAACGGCTTGAGGCAGTATACAATATGGATTTTTTGCCGATGGCCATGCTCTATCGTGGACCGGATTTAAAACAAGAGCATTGGTCTGATGACTGGTTGAAGCTCAGAAGAACATGGGTGCGGCCAGCGGCGTTTAAACGAGAAATGGCTAACCAATCGTTTAAGAAAGATGCGGCAAAAAACCGCCGCACTTCTTAACTCAATGTTATGAGAGGAAAAAATGAGAGCCGACGATTATGGATTCGATCTTGATACGGGGCGGCACAACGCCTGCCTGACGCGGGCGGAGGGCCGGTTCGTGGGGATCTTATGGGAGGACCATGTGGGCCGCAAAAAAGCGATACCTGCGAAAAAGCTGGCCCGGAAGTTCGCCAAGCTGATGACCGGGACCGCGCCGCTCAAGGACGGGGTGGTGGCCGGGTGGATGCGCGAGGTCCGGAAGATGCACAACCACCTGCTCCGGTATCACGACAAGATCCCGATCCTGAGCAAGGCGGGGGGCGGCGGCGGGTACTGGATCGCCGCGGACGAGGCCGAGGCGGCGGAGTTTTACGAGACGTTCCGCAAAAGGGGGCTGACGGGCCTGGTCAAGGCGTCGTGCGGGAGAAAGCGGGTGCTCCTGGAGAGCGTGGAGCAGTTGGCATTCGCGTTCGACGAGCTGGAGGACAAGAGCGGGTTTACCGGATACATCAAACCCAGGGGGCGGCAGCCGATGGCGACGGACATCGTGATCGCGCTTCTGGAAAAAATGACCGGGAACCCGGATAAATTTGCAGATGATTTGAGAAAAATCGGCGACCGGTTCGGGAGCGTGCTGCTGCCGAAAAGCCAGGTGGCGGCGGTGCTTGCAAAGGCGCGGGAGTTTCAGAGAGAGGTGGAGAGGCTCGGCGGGGGCGATAATAATTTTTAATTTTAAATTCTTAATTTTGAATTGGGTTTAAAATGGGCGTACCGCTTTTGAAAAAGAAAAAAGAGCTGAATTACCGGCGGGGGACGACGGCGCATAGCTGCTCGGAGTGCAATTACTACGTGCCGGTGAAGGACGCGGAAAAGCGGGAGGGCCGGTGCCGGATCATGGGCTTGAAGCCGGGCCGGGCATACCGGATTCTGCCGCACTTTATCTGCGATCGGCATGACAACAGCAGGTCGCTGAAACGGCTCAGGGGGTGGTGATGGCAATCAGAAATACGATGGACTTGATTCGGGCGCATTACAATGTGCCTGCCAAACGTGGAGGGAGGGTCTGCGTCATCAAAAACGGAAAAAAGGGCTGGATCACAGGAAGCAAATGGCCGGTCCTGCTTGTCAGGCTGGACGGGCAAGCGAAAACGGAACCGTTTCACCCTCGGCGGCTTGAGTATTTATGAAAATCAATTTCCAGAGAATTCTTGTTGCGATTTTTACGCTGGTGTGGTGTTCTCACTGGTAAGGGAGGTGGTTGAATATGAAAAAGAATGAAAAAATAAAGGTTTATGCCCCGACAGATGAGTCAAGATGTTTGTTTGGGGTCGCTATTATCGAAAGTGTCGACAGCTACGGCATTGTCCAATTTATGGGCATGACGGAGGCAAAAACCGGTTTAATTAAAGACCACTTAGACGGCATCAAGGCGGAGACATTCGAGCTAACAAATGAACCGATAGAAAAATTCACGGGCGGGACCTATGGGGAGTTTGAACCTGGACCCTCTCGTTTCAGGGGGACATTCAAGTTAGATGCTAAGGCAGGCGAAAAATAGCGGGGTGCAGATCCCGTGCCCGATATGCGGAAAACGGGTGTTCGACTGGCAGGGAGGGGTGCCGGAAAGGGACTGGTCGATCGTCGCGAAGTGCCCCGGATCTTGCGGTGTGGTGTTCGTCACGGCACAACATGTGCGAAAAGTGTTGACAAAAGGGAGAAAATATCTGAAACTGGTAAAAATCTGACGCCGAGACCCCCTTAGAGGGGCAGCTTCAAAAGCGGAGCCGGTGTGATTCAGGCCCTTGGAGGCCCGCTACGATACTCGTAGTGGGCCTTTTTTTTGGGCCGGGCGAGCCCGCGCGGCCGACTATAAACGGGGCAGATGTGACCGACGAGAAAACATATATCCCGGACGAACGGTATCAGTGCCCGTGCTGCGGGGTGAATTTTATCGACCCGCGCATGCCCATGCTGCACAAGCTGATGGAGGCGATGGCCGGGCAGACGCTGCAAATCACATCCGGGTACCGGTGCAAGCTGCACAACCGGGCCGTGGGCGGCTCAAGAACGTCGAGCCATCTGAAGGGCCTGGCCGAGGATATCGCCGCGCCGGATTCAAGGACGCGGTTCCGTGTGATTTCGGCCGCGATCCGGCTGGGCATTCACAGGATCGGGATCGGGCGGGAGTTTATCCATATCGACATCGACCGGGCAAAGGACCCCGAGGTGGCGTGGATTTACTAAGCCGCCTTGCGGCAGGCCAAAGGAAATCCCCCTCAGTCCCCCTTTGCAAAAGGGGGAAAGGGCAAGGAGGAGAAGAGCGATGAAAGCGTACATCAAGGATACCTGGCTTGTATGGCTGGCGATAGCCTTCGGCGTGCTGATGGTTGTGATCGGGGGGGGGTGTGCGGAAATACAGAGGACGGATGACGGACGACAGGAGGCGGACGGGACGGTGGCGTTCGAGGGCGAACTGGACCCGAACGAACTGGCCGGGTGGCCGGAGGTGGCCGGGACCCGGACGCTGGTCACGGTCGGACTGGGCGCGGTTACCATACAGAACCCGGACCCGAAGGGCGCGGTGCAGAGAGTCCGGGCCTATGTGCTGATCCGCCGCGACGGGGGCGACATTCTTACGGCGTATAAATATTTCAAGGACGGGATGCCCTGGTTTTACAAGCTGGATTTCGAGTCGAATCGATACGTGAACGACCCTTACTCCAAAGAGGACGTTCGGGCGTGCATGGAGGGCCACTGCGACCGGATCAAGGGGT
>Ga0180431_10007113_pt1 | contig 13115 bp, 17 predicted proteins | sample SS_ome_11_FD_132459 | JGI IMG/M metagenome (GOLD analysis project Ga0180431, IMG submission 132459) | Hypersaline lake sediment archaeal communities from the Salton Sea, California, USA - SS_1_MS_1 metaG | ecosystem: Environmental > Aquatic > Non-marine Saline and Alkaline > Hypersaline >... | reverse complement strand
GCGAAGCTTTGACAGGTCGCTCGGGAATGTGACACGTCTGGCAGGCGATTTTCTCCAAGTGCAGGGGAGGAAGCCAACGATGTTTAGCGATTGGGGCCCCCAGGCGCCCGGTGTCGTGGCAGTCGGCGCAGGAGACGCAAGTGTCATCCAAGTCGTCCCGTACACATCCACCGGGGTCGTCTCCTTTGCCGAACTGGTGCTCCTCCCGGCCGGCGATGCGGGGGTCGGTGGCGGAACTGCCCGCCGGATGGCAGTCGACGCACTTCAGCCCCGCGCGAAGATGAACATCGGTGCGCGGCCGGAAGTTCGCGCCTCGTTTCTTCCAGCCCGGTTTTGCATGGCAGCTCAGGCAAACCTCGTTGCGGGGCTCGCGGACAATGTGCGGCTCGACCGTGCCGTCCTCGTTGAAACGCTTCTTTTCGTAGGCCACTTCAACAGGCTTATTGTCTGAGACCGATCCGGTCACCTTGGCGAAACCTGCCCCCGCGGTGGCCGCCCAGCGAAAGTTCCATGCCCCGAGCTGCTTCTTCCGTTCCGAGATGTCGTATTCGGGCAGATGACAGAGCAGGCAGTCGGCTTCCAGGACACCGGTTTCACTCCACCGGGCCTTGTAGTAATCCCCGTCAAAGTTGTTCTCCCCACCAGAAGAGAGGCCGCTTGCCGGATCGGACATCCACAGATCGTATCGCTTACCCTCCCGGTCGTACTCGGCCGACCCACCACCGGGATGACACGCCGCGCACGGCGAGGTGAAAAACGTGAAGCTCGTCATGTCCACCATCGCCGCCGAGGCATTGCTTTTCGGTGACAGGTACTTGTAGAGCGGAGCCGGAGAGCACCAGGTGCCGCCGTAGTTGCCCGGCGTTGACGCCCAGAGGCAGCGCGCCTTCTGGTCGGCCGTCGGCTCTTCGCCCTTTCCCTGCATGAAGTGGTAGCCCTGGGTGATCTTGTCGTAGTCATGGCACCGCCCGCACGTTTGTTTGGGCGAGTACGGTTTTTCTGCATTCTCGCCGGCTACTGGGTTGATGACGTTTCCCTCTTCGTCCCGCAAGTGGAACGGCGGACAGACTCCCCATGGCGGCGTCTGCTCGCGGCTGGCCGCCGGTCGGGCTTCACCCGGTGCGGGGTCTTCTTGCCCGTGCGCGGTCAAACCACAGAGGACAAGGGCCACGGCGAGGCCGGCCTTTGCATACCCGAAGACGTCGGTGATCGTCGAAACGTACATGATTACTGACTCCGATACATCCATGTCTATTTGGCAAGATACGCAAGAAGGTTTCCCAAAAAAGTGAGAGCCGCCCGAAGGCGATTCTCTCACATCAGTGCCTCCTGACGGTCTCTGGCGCCGGCTCGGAGGACGGACTCCACACACTCGAAGAACTTCCGGATACACCTCACCCGCAGCCGGTAGTAGACGGTGGTACCACGTTTCTCGCTCTCCACGATCCCCGCGTTTCTCAAGACCGACAGATGCCGCGACACGGTCGACAAATCGCTCCCGACCAACTCGGTTAGTTCCCAGACGCATCGCTGGTTGTGTCCGGTCAGTTCGTCCACGATCATCAGCCGGGCGGGATGCGCCAGGGCCTTGACAATCGCGGCCCGGGCCTCGTATTTCGCTCGATTCTGGTTGCCCATAACTCGTCGCCTGTTGTCTCTCGCGCCAGCCCCGGCCTCAGCCGACTGAGTTCATAAGACTCACCGTGGGCACAATTCCCGGCCGGGTCCAAACCTTGTTCCGTCATGATGGGCCACGCCAAGCGATGTCGACACCGGCTGCAGTCAGGCGCTGCCCCTCCACTCGAAACTGCCCATTTGCGGAGACCGCGTTTCCTACCGGCGACCGGATGGCTTGGCCTTGCTCGGCATTATTGGCGAAATATGCAAGGATGTCAATGTGGCTTGAATGCGCGGGTCTCTTGCACCGATTCGGTGGGGCGTGAGTCTGGTTCACGATGTGCCCGGTGCGGCTGGAATCGCGAGTGTGTCCTTCGACCCTGGGGCGGAACCTGGTGCTTCCAGCGTGTCGTAGCTAGTGCGGCCCCATCCGCAAGAGGCGGATTGTGCGGCAGACGACATGCGTCTCACCGCCTGCGCCCGACGCGAGCTGCCTCTAGCCGCAGCAGGTCGAGCCGCCGACACAATCGCAATTCGGCTCCGAGCCTGTCAAGGCACCCTTGATAATCGCTGCTACGCAACCGACGCCCGATTTGACGGTCACGGCTTCGCAAGGGCAGTTCAATGCGCACGCCCCGCACTCCATGCATGCGTCGCGATCGACAATGGCGGCCTTGCCGTCTTCCATGGCGAACACGGCGTGCGGGCACACGGTGAGGCACATCCCACAACCGGAGCACTTGGCTTCGTCTAAGGCCAACGTGACCACGCCGGACAAGTATCGTAGTCTGACCACTTCGCGATCCTTTGTTTGACCTGTGCGAAAGCCTCACCTCAGACAAACCGTCCAGTCACCCACAGAATCACGCCGACAATGGCTGCGGCAGCCTGAATCGGCACAGCGATCCTCATTTCGCGCCGAACGCCAGAAAGCGACGTATAGGTCGTCGCCCCCGTGAAGTTCATACCGGCAAAGCTGGTTGTTACAGGAATCAGCAAGCACCACGCGGCGACTTCAAACCAGCTCGATGCGAGCCCGGGGAACGCCAGATTCCAACCGCCCAGCAGAAGCATCAAAGCTACACCAATCCAGAGTCCTTTGATGGACAACGCCCTGCCGGGCAGCCATGGGAGCAGTGCGGGCGTCAGGACCGTTCCAGCAACGAAGGCCATACAGAACATCAGTGCCGACGTCAATCCCTCGCTGGCGGCTCGCCCGAGCGAGTAGCCGTTCAGCCCAAGGCCAGCCAGGACCAAGAGACCGAGCATGATGAGCAAGACGTACTTCGCCGATAACACCAGTTCCACGGGAACCACAGCAAGCCTGTCCCGAAACGGGAAGTCCACACCTCGCATTTCTGGTGTCGCCTTCATGCCGGCTTCCAGAAAGGCCCGCAGGTCCTTCGCACGAATGGGGCCGTACACGACTCGAAAGCCGCTTCGCTTGCGGACCTCATAGGCGCAGACGCCCGGCGCACCCAATTGCGGTACAATCACCCGATTGTGGTTGACAACATCGGGCAAATCCGTGGCGTTGATCCGCCGGACCAGTTCGTCCGTGCCGAATGTCCCTTTGCCTGCCGCACACCAGACGTTGATGCCTTTCGTGTCCAGGACGAGAATCCAGGCGTCCGTGCCGGTCAACGACGATCGCAGCCGGTCGAAGCTCATCTTGTAGTTGGCCGAGACGAGAACGGGGGATCCGGCGGACGGCGTTCCAACCGCATACAGCCCCGGCTCCACCGAATAGTCCATCCGGCCAATTCCCCAGCGTGCCTTGATGGTGCCGAGATGGTCCGCCCACCCAAGGGCCGTGCTGACACGAGGCACTGACGCCGCAGGCGTTTCGACAAAGCCCATGGCCGTCAGGCGCCCGTCCTGGCGGGTGTTTGCCGTAGAGGAACAGACACAAGCAGGTGATTTGCCCGTGGTCTCAGCGGACCCATCTGCAACTCGGCAACATTCGGTTCGTTGGGTATGGGAGTCCATCTGGTTCATTCTTTCAGCATGGACGAGACTCCGCAACCGCACACCGCTCTCGACACCCGAGGCTGCGTGGGCCTGCTACGGTTCGTCCACCTCGGGTTTGATCACTGCAGCACAGGCGACCAACTCGACAGCAGAACCGTCGATGTCTGTCTCAAAGCGGATTGTCTTGTTCACCTTGCGAGTCTCTCCCAACGCAGTGAACTTGACGGGGATGACGTAAAGCGTTCTTGGCTGGTCTGTCTTGGGCGGATCCACCGTCAGACACGAACACTCCGGCTTGATCGACGTGATACGAAAAGGCTTCTTCGCCCGGATGACTACGTTGCGGCTTGCCGAGTCCCCAGGTGAGACAACGCCCAGGAACAGTTCGCTCGGACTGGCCGACAGTTCGGGAACCACCTGCCCGTCGACCGGCAATGCAATCTGGCGCGAGGTCTGGTCGTTGGTAACCAGCATCAAGTGCTCGCTGACTCGGCCTGCCGGGGCCAACCGGCTGAGCGACACTCTGACATCAACCTCGGTCCTGCCGGACTGCGATCGCGAATCGACGACGTGAGCGGTTAGATGGGGATTCGCGCTCTTGATCTCAACAATCCGCCAATCGGTACGACCCGCGCGAGACACTCGGACGGTCTTCTCGGCTGCCTGTCCTTGCTCGACGGACCCGAAAAGGACGCCGGCCGGCTCCAGGACCACGTCGCTCTGGACGTACACCTTCACGTGCAACTGAACCTGGGCCCGGGACGGCTTGTCGAACGTCACGGTGATCGTTGCCCCTTGGCGTCCCAGGAAGGAATCGCTATTGATTCGTGCAGTGATCGCCCCTTTCTCGTAAGTCGTTACCGTTGGATTCTTCACCGTGACACTGGTGCAGCCACAACTGGCACGTGCGCTGTCTACGTGGATATCACCCGCATAGGGGTTGGTGAAGGCGAAATCATGCTCCGCCTTTGCGCCGCGAGCGATGGTTCCGAAGTCGTGCTCGACCGCAGAGAACATTTGCCTTGCCCAGTCCTGCGCGAAGCAAGGCGAGCCGAGTGCGGCGACAAGACTCACGACTTGGACAAGACGAAAAGATATCATGGCTGGAGTTTCTTCGTGTGGTTAAGGCTCCTCCTTGGCTGGCAAACTCACCGGTTGTACCTCGTTCATCATGTCAGGAGCTGGTTGCGCCAGTCATGAGCCGCCCGCCTCCGTTCAGATCGCCTCAAACACGTAACGCAGGTCAAAAAACACGCCTAGCAGGATGAAGATCCAGCCGGTCGTCATCCGTGCCCACCATTCCACCTTCGACAGGATGTTGTATGTCTTTCCTACCGACTGGGCGCTGTAGGCCAACAGAAACGCGACCAACAGCACGGGCACGGCCGTTCCGATACCGTAGATCAGCGGAAGGACGACCGTGCTGCCCGGCAGGGCAGCTTCGGGCAGAGTAATGCCGATCTTCGTCAGCATCGCTGTTACCGCCTCGGCTTCTGCGCCAAAGACCAAGGCCAACAGTCCAAAGAACCAAGCGGCCGAGGTGGGGCAGAACGAGACAGCAAACAGGATACCCAACAAGAGGGCTCCCCAGATGCCCATGGCATCAACCTTCTTCTGCATGCCCTCGCTCATCATCGTGCCACCGCTGGTGACCGTGATCAAGCCAACCAGGAACATCCCGAGAATCAAGAAGATCGGTCCGAGGACCAGGTGCATGTACTTCTGGAGGAAGATCGACACCGCCGGGATCGACAACGCCGTGCCGGCCAGGAGGGTGGCCAGGGCCAGGTAGAGGATGCAACGTCCCAACGTGTAGAGCACGCCGGCGCCGATGACCAAGCGCGGGTTTTCCACCTTTCGGCCGATGTAGGAGATGGCCGCGATGTTGGTCGCCAGGGGACAAGGGCTGATGGAGGTCAACAAGCCCAGGTACAAAGCCGCCACGGCGTAAAGCGAGTACGTTACCATCGAATACCTCCGGTCCTTCTATCGACATGTCTCCGTACGGCCAGGTAAGCACGCACCAACCGCGCAGCCCAATGAGCCCGCGGGGCTCTCCTCGTTTCCGGATGGAGTCCGCGGGCAAGGCGGCGCCTCATCGCCCGAGGCCACGGAGCCTATCGGGCCGATGTGCTTGGAGCCGGGTTTGACGCCGTTTGTGACTGCGGTTTCTGGCAGGCCGTGACGTTGTCTCGCACGTACTTGAGAAACACCTTCTTGTCGCCGTTCTTTGTCCAGATCTCCTGCAGGTTCCTGACCTCCGCGACCTTGTTCTTGACAACCTTCGCCACGATGAGCGAGGGGCCCGTGATCTTGTAACCCTTGGTGAGTGCGGCGTTCTTCTTGTCCTGGAAATCAACGTAGTGGAATTCGACCGTACGGTCCTTGATCTCCTTAGAAAAGCCCTTGACGACGGCCTCCTCCGAATAGCTTCCCATCCGGAGGCAGGTCGGGCACCGCTGCGTGCGGTGGAAGTACATCACAACCACACGGTCGGCCGGCGGCTTCACCTCGGCTTTCTTCTCCTCACCGGTTGCGCCGAGTGATTGCGATGATCCGAGAAAAACCACCGCGAGTAGTGCAAATGGTAGGGCCATTTGTCGCATCTTTCGTCTCTCCTTCTACTGGGGAACGGGAATCTCACCGGGGTCGGCTGGCACCGGAATAATGCCTGGCTCGGCCTCGGGAACCGGGATTGCGGGGACATTCAGGTCCGGCGCTGTCGGCGACGGCTGGTCGCCTCCGAGCATTCCGGCGATCTCCCCGCAAAGATACTCGCGAAAGGCTGGCTTGTCGCCGACCAGCGCCCAAACCTGGTCGAGACGCTTCCAGTCCTCGATTTGCCCGCCGCTGATTCGCGCGAGCACCACCACGGGCATTTGGATCTCGAATTTCTTGCCAAGCTCAGTGCCCGCGGGCTCCTCGTAATTGAGAACCTTCCAGATCACCTGTTCGTTTTCGACTTCAGAAACGAAGTCTGACTGGACGGCCTCGTGGGCTTGTGACTCAATACTGCGACAGGTCGGGCAGCGCGTGTTGCCATGGAAGTAATAGACCATAACGGCGTCATCAACCGATTCGCTCTCGGCCGCGACTCCAGCACCGGCCGTGATACCGCCCGACTTCCGGATGGCTTCAAGCTCCTCGACGATCCTCGCCAATTGCGGCTCCAATCGCGACGCCGCCTGCGAGTCGAGCGAGCGGGCAATCAGCACCACAAGCGTCGCCGAGAACAGCGTGATCAGGCAGACGGCAACCGCGTTCTTCAGGTCCATGGCAGTTCTCCTCGTCATACAGCCAGGCGCGTACGGCCGCGACTGACCACCTTGTTCACCAAGTCGTCCGTGGCCGGCGACTTACCTTTTTCCATCCCGAGATCGCTCAGCCGCAGATGCTCGAACTGCGTGAAGTCGGCTTCTTCGAGCGTCTTTCGGGCACAATCCAACGGGCAACCATCGATGGCCAGGATGGCGGCGGCTGCCTTAGTGGTCTCCATAATGCCGCTGACCCGACCACCGATCCCGGCCAGGCAGAACATCTTGCCAACGCCTTCAGCCGTGAGCTTTCTCGCGGCGAGATCCGAGAGGTGCCCCACGTCCGCGGCTCCCGAACAGGCGAATATGAGCTTCGGGGCTGCGTCACAGGCACAGCCAGGTCTCTTGGATTCGTCCGTCATTTCGTCGATCCCTTCAACACATGAAGTCAGGCCGTCTTACGTGCAAGAGCAACTTCGGCTACGTGCCGACCGAGGTTCTCCGCAGTCGTCACGCCAAATCCGTCATTGCTGATGTCATCACTTCCGTCATTCCAGAGACGTGCTCCAAAGTGTCCCGTTGGGCGCCCATCACCGACGACCAGCATCTCGTGGCAGAACAATGCCGCCTGCACGGATTGGATAACCAACTCTTGGCCCCCGCTCCGGACGCCTCCGACGGCGACCACGCCAGCAACCTTTCCGGAGAGCGCGAAGTTCTTCTTGCGGAACATGCCGCAGCGGTCGATGAACGCTTTGCAGAGCGCCGTCATGTTTGCGAAATAGACCGGTGATCCCACGATGATGGCGGCGACCCTCGGATCCGACAGTTTGGCCGCCACCTGCGGAAAGTCGTCCACCTGACCTGCCTCCAGCGGAATCCCCGCGACGAGTTCCGCAGGAATCTTGAGCCCGGCCAACTCGACAAGCTCGACATCAACTTGTTCGGGTGCGACTGCCTTGGCTGCTTCCAGGCAGATGCCCAGTGCTTGGGCCGTTGTCTTCCCCTTACGTGGACTGCAGCAGACTCCAACGATCTTGATTGGCCCATTGGGCTCCGCCGCTTCGGCCGAGAGAGAAGACAGTGCCGCACCGGCGGCGATTCCAATCCCGGCACCCCGGAGAAACTTCCGCCGTGTTACATCGGTGGCCATCGTAATGCTCCTTGAACGTACGTGCGTCAAAACGAACTCGCCTCCCGTGCGGTTGAAACCAGCGACAACGGGAATCCTTCCGTGTCGAGTCTATGTCAGCAGGTTCTTGATCTCCTCAACCGGCGGCACTTTGCCGACGATCTTCACCTCGCCGTCGATTGCCAAAGCCGGAGTCATCATCACGCCGAATCCGGTGATGACGTTGATGTCGGTAATCTTCTCCACCGTGGCCTCCACGGCCGATTGGGCAACGGCCTCTTCGGCGTTGTGCTTCAGCTTCTCGCACTTGGCACAACCGGGCCCCAAAACCTGGATCAGTTTCATCTCATGCTCTCCTCGTAATACGGCAGTTCATAGTGTCCACTACCTGATCCTATACGAAGAACCAGCCAAACATCATTCCAACAAACGTGCTCATGATCACTGTCAGAATGACGAATGTGGCCGTCTTCTTGAATCCAATTACGCTGTAGATGACCGCAATGCTCGGCAAGGATAGGGCAGGACCCGCCAAGAGCAGGGCCAGAGCCGGTCCACGGCCCATGCCCAACCCGATCAGCGCTTCGAGAATCGGAATCTCCGTCAATGTGGCGAAGTACCACATCCCGCCAATCATCGAAGCCACCAGGTTGGACGTGAAGCTGTCGCCGCCCACCCAACTGGCCACGATGTGCTCAGGGATCAGGGCCCCGACGAATCCAGTCACCAACACGCCGCCGAATAGCAGCGGGATAATCGACTTCGAGAAACTCCACGTTTGGTCCATCCATTGTCCGAGTTCCTCGCGGTCGAACCAACTCAGCGACATGGCGAGTACCGCCAGGAAAAAACCACCGGCAAAATACCATCGATGGTGGAATACCCAGGCAACCCACTCGTAACCTTCGGCCGTGTGATCTTGCTCAGAGGCAATGTCACTTATGTTAAGCATGAGCTTGGCGCCCTTTTTCAGATCGCCAAGGGGTTCCTCAAGCTGGACGCGATAGGTTTCCGCCGTGCGAATTAGCACCGTGACGTGCATGTGCGTGCCGTCTTTCTTTTCGATGATCGTTTGGCTCGGATTGGCCCAATCGCTGAAGACAAGGAACGTAATCATGCAGACGAAGAACAAGGCCGTCTGCCAGAGCTTCCGCTTGGCCGGCGGCGGATCGGGCAACTGCATGACCGCTGCCGTTCGGTCTTCTTCATCCTTGCGGAAGATCACCGCCATGATTAGGCCAATCACGACGGCAAACACAATCGACCCGATGATCCTTGCAATGCCCAGATCGAACCCCAACACGCGAGCAGTCAGGAAGATGGCCATCACGTTGATGGCCGGGCCCGAATAGAGGAAGGCTGAGGCGGGGCCCAGCCCCGCCCCCACGCGATAGATGCCGGCGAACATGGGCAGCACGCTGCACGAGCAAACCGCCAAGACTGTGCCAGATGTGGACGCCACGCTGTAGGCTTCCACCTTGTTGGCCTTGGGGCCCAAGTGCCGCAATACAGCTTCCTTCGAGAAGAACGTGGCGATCGCCCCGGCAATGAACATGGCCGGAACAACGCAGGCCAGCGTGTGGTAGCGCACATACCACTGAAGCATGTAGAACGCCTCCATGATGGCGTTCTGAACCTTCGAACTGGCGAAGTTCACGTAGTAGGCGAATAAAAAGATCCCGACCAGCGTAGCCAGGATCGCTAACTGCTTCTTGTTCATAGACCGTGCTCCGTCGGAAACCTGCCTTCGCTGGGATATTTGGCGAAATCAGCAAATATCCGGGCAAAAAAATGCGGCTCCTGCGAGCCCTTAATGGTTGTCACTTCGCCAGCAACTCCTGCTGACTCTTGGCGTTGCACGCCATCACGCTCTCGATGCAATCGAAGAAGTTCAGCACGCACTTCACACGCAGTCGGTAGTAGACCATCTGCCCCCGTTTCTCGTCTTCCACCAACCCGGCCCCCTTCAGGACGGCCAAGTGACGCGACACGGTCGACATGTCGGTGCCAACCATCTCGGTCAACTCGCAGACACACCGCTCGCCGTTTCGCGACAGTTCATCGACGATGAACAATCGTGCCGGATGGGCCATCGCCTTGACGATCTTGGCCCGCGCCTCGTACTTCGCCTGAGTTTTTGCGTCCATCAGTGGTTCCTATCGACGTGAGGCATTTGGTAGTTTAGCCAAATTGGCATTTGCCGCAACCGCAGTTTTCTCGGTTTCTGAGCGTGAAAGCGAACCGATTCCCGAATCCACTCGCCATTATCCACCGAGAACTATTGCAAGTTTAGCCAATTAGCCAAAAGTGTCAAGTGACATTCTCAGTCCGCGCGGCCACAGCCTCAAGTTACCCCCTTTGCTGGGTGGGTCGCCTTGGGCTGGCTGTAGAAGGACCACAAGCCTGCACGCGAGCGTCGTGGCGTGCCGCGGCTGCGATGCCTCGCTAGACCACGAGGACGAGCAAGCGTGATTCTCCGTTTCCGGTAATCCCGAATCACCACCGGTTCACAGCGGATTCAAGGGCGACCCTGGTGGTGCATAGCTGGTAACAGTCCTCGAACTCATCACAAGCTCGGCAGTCATCCCACTGCTCCATATCCACCTCGACACGACGCTCCGTGACCACTGTACCGTGGGGCATGCCAAGAAACACCGAAAACGCCTTGCCTGCTACTGGCTTGCCGGTCCGCAATGACAGCATCGACGGGAGCATCGCTCCAAAACACGATTTGTGCGGCTTGGCAGTCATCTTCACAGGTCCTTTCGTTCCTCAACTGACCTCAGCGGCGGTCTCTGAAACCTCTGGAGCTGATACCGACTCGTGCTCGAACCAATCCTGTGTCTTGAGGCAAAACTTGACCAGCATCAGCATGAGCGGCACCTCGATCAGCACACCCACCACGGTCGCCAACGCCGCTCCGGACGATAGGCCAAAGAGCATTGTGGCTGTGGCAATTGCCACCTCGAAGTGGTTCGAGGCCCCAATCATTGCGCTTGGTGCGGCGTTTTCGTAAGTCAGGCGCAGAGGCTTGGAAAGGATGTACCCCAACGCAAAAATCACCACCGTTTGAATGAATAGCGGAATGGCAATCCAGAGGATCGTCAGGGGATTGGAAAGGATCACCTCTCCCTTGAACGAGAAGAGCAAGACCAAGGTTACGAGCAACGCGCTGATGGTGACCGGCGTGAGGTAGTGCAAGAACTTTTCCTTGAACCAAACCTCGCCCTTGGTCGCAATGAGCCACCTGCGGGACAAGTAACCTGCAAACAGCGGCAAGGCCACGTAAATGCCGATCGACAGCAGTAGCGCCTGCCAGGGCACGGGCAGCTTGCCCACGCCCAACAGGAAGCCGCCCAGCACTCCGTACAGCACAAGCATGGTCAGCGAATTGATGGCAACCATGACAAGTGTATGGCCGTCGTTGCCCCGCGCAAGATATCCCCAAACAAGGACCATCGCCGTACACGGAGCGATGCCCAGAAGAATGCAGCCCGCCAGGTAACTTCGCCAGAGTGGTACTTCCAGCATCTTCAAGCCGTCGTGCATGACGACCTGACCGGAACCATAGGCGTCTCCAACGGAAAGGTCGACGCCTAGCGGCATTTTCACGTAGTCCACCTCATCCGGCCCGATGAATCCGAGAAACAGGGTGCCCAGGAAGAACACGGAAATGGCGTACATCGTGAATGGTTTGACGGCCCAATTGATGAACAGTGTGAGCCCGACTGGCTTGATTGCCCTCCCGGCGCGCAGGACCTCGGTGAAGTCGATCTTGACCATGATCGGATACATCATAAAGAACAAACACAGTGCAATCGGTATGGAGACGACCGGCGCATCGCCCACGTAGATCGCCATTGCGTCGAGTGACTTTGCCACGCCTGGCGCGATCTTGCCCAAGGCGATGCCGGCCACGATGCACAGGAGCACCCACACGGTCAGATACCGCTCGAAGAAACCAATTCCCTTATCTTCTGCGTCGTTGCCGCAATCTCTCATGTGTCGCATATCCCCTTGCTGTCGGTGGTCAGCCAGACTACGAATCCAGAGTCTCAGGCAGCGTTTCCACGAACGTGCGAATCTCGTCTCGAACTCGCCTGTAATGACTCAGTGCCTCTTCTTCGGTCGCGGCCTCTCTGGCCAGGCGCGGCGGGTCGTCGAAGCCCACATGCGTCACCTTGGTCGTACCGGGAAACACCGGACAGGATTCGTGGGCATGGCCGCACACGGTCACAACGTGGTCGAACTCAATGTCGCGAAGTTCGTCCAGATGCTTCGACCGGTGCCCGGAAATGTCAACGCCGGCCTCGGCCATGACCTTCACGACGTTTGGATTGAGACCGTGGGTTTCGATGCCTGCCGAATATGGCTCAAGCACATCGTTCTTCAGGTGTCGAGCCCAACCTTCCGCCATCTGGCTGCGACATGAGTTACCCGTACAAAGGAAAAGAATCTTCATCGTTTGCACTCACTTTGTCCCCGGCACAGTTCTTCTGGGTCCAACTTCAGGATTTCTTTGAGACGCTTCGCGTCTCCCCGAGTCTGGGAGTCGCTTTTCAATGCCCGCACCACGAGAGCGGTTGCTTCGGCTGCCTTCGAGGGGGCGTCTTCGTCTAGTCGAAAGTAGGTCCAACGGCCCTGCTTGCGCGAATCAACCAACCGGGCCTGTTGCAGGATCGAGGTGTGCCTGGACACCGTCGAAGTCGCTAGGCCGAGCAATTCGACAATCTGGCACAGGCACAGTTCCCGACCGTGCAAGGCGGCAACAATTCGCAGCCGGTTTTCGTCGGCCAGGGCCTTCATCACCGCTAACAAATCGCGCATCGCCCCCCCCCCTAGGTATGGGGTTTGTCCGACTGAGTCGCACCGGAGTCCAGGTCGTCACTTCGACAACTATCGAAATGATATGCCGGCCGCTGGGCACTGTCAAGGCTGGATATTGTGACTACCTCGCTCGCCGTCTAGTCCACGCAGAGCCCACGTTTCCCACGGCAACGCGCGCTGTTTCATCAACGCTGTATCACTTGCGAGAGCAACAAGAAGAATCGGCCAGCAGTCCGAAATGTGACCTCTTACACGACGCCCCGCGAGAAATCACCGACGTGGACGATGCTACACGGTCCCATTTCTTACGGATG
>Ga0180431_10007110_pt1 | contig 13120 bp, 12 predicted proteins | sample SS_ome_11_FD_132459 | JGI IMG/M metagenome (GOLD analysis project Ga0180431, IMG submission 132459) | Hypersaline lake sediment archaeal communities from the Salton Sea, California, USA - SS_1_MS_1 metaG | ecosystem: Environmental > Aquatic > Non-marine Saline and Alkaline > Hypersaline >... | reverse complement strand
TGGATAGCGTTTTGTGGGCAGCCGTGATCGGTTATTACTACGTATTGTACGTCATATTCAGGCCTTGAGGAGGAACATTGATGGACAGGGAGCGACGGGTACGGGATATCTATCACAAGGGTGTCATCCTTTGCAAGCCGGACACTCCTCTTCAGGAGGTCGTGAGGGTCATGGCCGATACAGAGATTCATGCCGTCATGGTGGCTGATCGCGAGGGGGAGCCACCGGTTGGCGTGGTATCTCACGTCGATGCCATTGCTCACTATGGGGAGGACTTGACGGCCATTCAGGCCTGCGATGTGATGACGTCCGATGTCATCAGTATCACAGAGAATGCCACTGTGGCGGAGGCGGCCAAGAAGCTGCTGGAGAGCCACATTCATCGCCTGCTGGTGGTGAACGGGAAAAATGTGCCCCTGGGTATCCTTTCGACCACCGACATCATCCGGGAGATGCGTGGCACCCGTTGGGTGTGGTACCTGGACTGACCCGGCGGCGGGTATGGAAATCCGCCCTACCAGGTTTAACAACCTATGTATGACCAGATCATTACTATCGAACGACACATCATCGAGCAGCAGCGGAGCTATCCTGAGGCGACTGGCGTATTTTCCGCCTTGATGTACGACATTGCGCTGGCAGCCAAAATCATCGCTCGTGAGATCCTTCGGGCTGGCTTGGCCGACATCTTGGGGGTGGCTGGTAAGGTGAACATCCAGGGCGAGCCACAGATGAAACTGGATGTCTTTGCCCACGAGACGATGGTCCGGATGAACAGCTTCACGGGTCGGCTGGCAGTGATGGCCTCAGAGGAGGAGGAGGAGATCATCCCGGTCTCTGATGAATATGGGACGGGTAAGTATGTGCTCGTCTTCGATCCTCTGGATGGCTCTTCCAACATAGACGTTGCCGTCAGTGTTGGTACCATCTTCGCCATCTATCGCCGCCTGAGCCCGAAAGGGCCAGGTGTGCTGGAGGACTGCTTGCAGAGCGGGCGGTATCTGGTGGCAGCGGGCTACGTGCTCTATGGCTCGAGTACGGTGATGGTTTACACAGCGGGGCGAGGTGTGCACGGCTTCACGCTCGAGCCCAGCTTGGGAGAGTTCCTGCTCTCCCATCCCAACATCCGCATCCCCACCAGACCGAAATACTATAGCATCAACCAGGGATACCAGGAGTATTGGAGCGAGGGGACGCGGCAGTTCACTGGCTGGCTGCAGGGCCTGGATCGGGATGATCCACGTGAGCCGCTTTCGGTCCGTTATATTGGTTCGCTGGTGGCCGATTTCCATCGCAACCTGTTAGCCGGAGGCATTTTCTGTTATCCTGCTGATTCCAGGAAACCCCGAGGCAAGTTGCGGTTGGTCTACGAGGCCAATCCATTGGCGTTTATCACTGAACAGGCCGGAGGCTATGCCTCGACTGGCCGTTGCAATATTCTCGATGTGCAGCCTGAAAGCCTGCACCAGCGTACCCCGCTCTTCATCGGAAACCGTGAACTGGTTGAGCGGGCTGAGGAGTTCATACACTCCTGTGACGAATAGAAGCAATTCAATGTGAGGGAAGTGAAGATGGCTGAAGGAAAAAACACTGAGCAATTAGATATGGCCACCCTGGAGGTCAGGACCCTGGCCGAACTACGTGAATTGGCCAAGGAGTGGGAGATCTCCGGTTTCAGCCGGCTGAAAAAGGAAGATCTCATCCTGAGACTTCTGCGGGCCAAAGCCGAGCGAGAGGGCCTGAGATTTGGCGGGGGCGTGTTGGATATCGTAGATGATAGTAAAGGGTATCTGCGTTGTGACCATTACAAGCCGGGACCCAGGGACGTGTACGTCTCGCAGTCTCAGATTCGGCGCTTCGGACTGCGCACCGGAGACATGGTGGTCGGGCAAGTGCGACCGCCCAAGGAGAGCGAGAAGTACTTCAGTCTCCTGCGCGTAGAGGCCGTGAACGGGATGGACCCAGAGGCGGCTAAGAAGCGACCACTTTTTGAGTCATTGACGCCGATCTTCCCCGAGGAGCGGTTCGTCCTGGAGACCACGCCTGACAATCTCACGACGCGGCTGCTGAGCATGATTACGCCGATCGGGAAGGGGCAGCGTGGGCTTATCGTGTCGCCGCCAAAGGCGGGCAAGACGACTGTGCTCAAGCACGTCGCTAATGGGATCACGACCAATCATCCTGAGGTGCACTTGATGGTCGTGCTCATCGGTGAGCGTCCCGAGGAGGTCACCGATATGGACCGTTCGGTGGATGCCGAGGTCATCAGTTCCACCTTTGACGAGCCGGTCAAGAGCCACGCCGGGGTAGCGGAGATTGCCCTGGCCCGGGCCAAGCGGCTGGTGGAGGACAGGCGGGACGTTGCCATTCTCCTCGACAGCATCACGCGCCTCTCGCGCGCTTACAACTTGGTCGTGCAGCCCAGTGGCCGCACCCTGTCTGGTGGGCTTGATCCGGCGGCCCTCTATCCGCCCAAGCATTTCTTCGGCGCAGCCCGCAATATCGAGGAGGGGGGAAGCCTTACCATCATCGCCACCTGTCTGATTGATACCGGCAGCCGGATGGATGATATGATCTATGAGGAGTTCAAAGGCACGGGCAACATGGAACTCCATCTGAGCCGGAAGCTGCAGGAGCGGCGCATCTTCCCCGCGTTCGATATCGAGCGCTCCAGCACGCGGCGCGAGGAATTGTTGCTTAACCAGGAGACACTGTCCAGGGTGTGGTCAATGCGGCAGCGGGTCCTGGACTCCCAGTCGTCTGGCTATACCACCGTGCAGGCGCTACAGGAACTGCTCAAAGTCCTCAGGGGCACCAAGAGTAATGTGGAGTTTCTGAACCTTTTTGTGTCCTAATCCTGTATCGTAAGCGCACGTCGTGCGCATCGTGGCACGCGAGAGCTGCTAGTTTGCGATCTCTTGGTATCGCACAGCACCGGTCTCACTCAGGAATTCTCGCACCGCGTTCGCTACCTCTGCCGGTCGCTCCAGCATCATCATGTGTCCAGCCCCTTCGATCACCGCAAGGCGGGCATCAGGGATGTGCTCGACCAGGAAGCGTGCATACTTGACCGGGGTGAGTTGATCGGCGGACCCTGCAATCACCAGCGTGGGAGTCTTGATTTCCCCTAACCGTTTCATCACGTCGAACCGGTCGCAAGCGATGAAATCGCCCGCGAGCACGTCAGGGCTGGTTTCCAGGAGGGCCTGCCGTCCCAGTTCAGTTAACGCTGGCGGGGCTCCTGGTGACCAGGCGAAGCGGGTGATCAGTTCCACGCTCGTTTGGAAGTCGTCGCGGATTCCCTCCAGGATCGCGGGGGCCACGCGTAGCCGAGCACCGGCTCCTAACAGCACCAATCCTGCGACGCGGTTGGCGACCTCCAGGGCCAGGGTCTGAGCGATGGCGCTGCCCATTGAGTGGCCGACGATGATGGCCTGCCTGGTGTCAACGGCGTTCAGGAAAGCCGTCACGACCTGCGCGTAGCCGTCGATGGTGTCACATGGGCCTTCTGAACGTCCATGGCCGGGCAGGTCCAGGGTATAGACGGTAGCTTCGGGGAGTCGACGTAGCTCCGCCGGCCAGTGCAGGCGTGAGCCTCCGGCTCCGTGCACCAGTACCAGCGAAACCGCCCCCACCTCGGGGGCGGTGAGCCTTGAGCCGGTATCCGCTGGCTCCTGGTTCACGGTATAGAAGAGAGATCCCCTGGTCGTCTCCACGTAAGGCATAATCTATTTCATCCTATTTCCTATCCGCTCTCTGCCCCGTCCTTCGCGGTTGGCAGCGTGTCCAACGTCTCGCCGTGCAGTGCCCGCCGCATGGCCTCCCGATCGTCCCAGGGATACTCGGTCGTCCCAAAACACATGCTCTGCTCGTGCCCCTTGCCACAGGTGATGACCACGTCGCCCGCCCGGGCCATCTGGCAGGCCCGCAGGATCGCCTCTCCTCGATCTGGCACCTGCCATAGATCTACCCCCTCGCGCTTGCCTGACGCTGCGGCTGCACGGGCGCTTGTTTCCATAATCTCTTCCAGGTTCTCCGTGCGGGGGTCCTCGGCGGTGATGATCACCATGTCAGCCAGTTCTCCGGCGATGCGACCCATCACGGGCCGCTTTTCTCGGTCCCGCAGCCCTGCGCAGCCGAAGACGACGATCACCCGGCCATCCTCTTTGCCCATCGTGTGGGCGATGTACGACGCGGTCGTCAGGGCCTGTTGGAGCGCGTTGGGCGTGTGGGCGAAGTCCACGACGGCCAGGAAGTCCTGGCCGGCCTCAATCCGCTCCATGCGCCCCGGAATAGCTGGCACGGTCGCCACCCCGTCGCGGATGGCTTCCGGCATTACGCCCAGCGCCACGCCCACCGCAGCCGCCGCCAGCACGTTGCTGACGTTGTAAGCGCCTACCAGCGAAGTCTCCACCGGTATCGCACCTTCCGGGAGTTGGAGTGTGAAGCAGGTCGCATTGGGGGTGTACCGTATGTCGCGGGCGCTGACGTCGGCCTCGCCTGCGACGGAGTAGACGACTTGGCGGTCGGCCGGAATCGGGTGCAGGTATTCGTACGAACTGTCGTCCCGGTTCAATACGGCCACCTTCGGCGTCCCCGGTTTCTGGAAGGAGCGGGCCAACCCTTCGAAAAGGGTGGCTTTGGCTTGCTGGTAGGCCGTCAGCGTCCCGTGGAAGTCAAGGTGCTCGTGGGTGATGTTGGTCACGGCGGCCACGTCAAAGTCACAGCCGGCCACGCGGTGCTGGGCCAGCCCGTGAGAGGTGACCTCCAGCACGGCGTGGGTAGTCTTGGCTTCGACCATACGAGCGAGATAGCGTTGAACGTCGGGTGGATCGGGCGTGGTGGTGTGGAGACCGGTATCGATCTCCTTCGCGCCGATGCGCGCGCTTACTGTGCTGATCATCCCGGCGCTCAAGCCAGCGGTACGTAGGATGGCGTAGACCAGGCTGACGGTGGTGGTCTTGCCGTCGGTACCGGTGATCCCGATGAGGGTCATGTGGCGGGATGGGAAGCCCTGCTGCGCCGCGCACAGCCAGCCCCATGCCTCTCGTGCGTCGGGGACGCGCACGTAGGTGAAGGTGCCCCAGGGCACGTCGGCCAGATCTTGTGGTGGGCGCTCGCCGACGACAGCCACCGCGCCCTCACGAACTGCCTCGCCGATGAAGCGATGGCCGTCCACGTTGATGCCGGAGATGGCGATGAAAAGATCGCCTGGCTGCACCTGTCGTGAATCGGCGACGATGCCATGTATCTCACCGCCGCCGCCGCCGACCCGGCTCAGAACAACCGGCAATGATGCGGTCAGTCTGGTTAACTGCATCGGTTTGTCCGTGCCTACGTGCCTGTCCCTATTCCTCGACCTCCAGCAAGGCGCTGCCTCCCGCCAGCGCCTTCAACAGGTCGCGCCGCTTGAGCGCCCGTTTCTTGTCAATCTCCATCGAGCCCGCCTTGTCATCGGCCATCTTGGTCAACGCCGTGATCCAGGCTGCGCTCTGGACCGGCCGATGGCGGATGCGCCACCGCTCAACCCAGATGGGTAGTTCGTCGGCGTTGGTGACCCGCTGGTGAGTCACCGTCTTGGTCACACCCTGCGACTCAACGGTGACCTCGCGTTCCTCGTATTCGGGCTTGACCGGGCAAACCTGCATACACGCCCCACATTTGATGCAGAAGTAATCGGCCAAGACTAACTTGCCCTCGTTGTTGACACGCAACGCGCGCGTGGGACAAATATCGGCGCAGGCGAAGCAACCCTCGACACACTTCTCGCGGCGTAGTTCCACCTGGCCCTGCCAGGGTTGTACGACGTGGAAAGCACCACCACTCGCGATCTCGCACTGTCGGCAGCGGATGCAGTGCTCGTCGTCAACGACCAGCGTGTCCTGCCCCTCGTCGTAACTGATGACGTTGGTTGGGCAGTTATCTATCACGAAGTCCTTCTTGCTCCAGTCGAACTGCGCCTTGCTAAACGTCGTGGACTGGATCAGATCAGGAAACGCCTCGTGGGTCAATACTGGGTTCTCACGCTCGCCGTTGATGGTCATCGTGATGGCGTTCTTGGGGCACATGACCTCACACATGCCACACAACACGCACTTGTCCGGGTCCACGTCTACCGAAGGTCTCTCCGCCAGCCGTCCGTCCACGATCTCGCCGTCCACGTGCGTGAGGGCCTCCTTGGGGCAGACCAGCGGCCCGATCTGGCAACCTACGCAGCGATCGAGGTCCCACGTCATGATATAGTGACGCGTCACCATGGCGCGTTCAAGCACGATCTCGTGCTCATTGGTCCTCTTCTGCGTCGTTCCTCGTTTGCTCATTGTTGCCTCCTAGTCCCGACGAATCTTCTGCATACGTTTATTCCTCCCCAATGTCCGACCACTCGTCCTCGTGGAAGGTGACCAGTGGCAGGGGATCCTCGACGCTGTGGCCGGGCACGTAGTCGAATGCTTCTTGCACCTGCATTCCGATGGCGCGGAAGACCCGTCCCACCGGTAGCTCCGCCGGGCAGTCGCTGGTGCACATGCCACAGCCGACGCAGGATAGCACCATGTGGTTGAGGCGAGTCAGGTGAAAGAGCATCGTGTCGGCTGGCAGGCGGTAGCCACCCTTGCGGCGGGCCCAGTTCATGTACTGCATCGGTTCGTGGTCGAACACGGGACTCTTGAACAGACAGGTCTTGCAGTAGCAGATGGGGCAGACGGTCATGCAATTGTGGCAGCGCACGCAGGCGGCCAGGATCCCTTCGACGCCCTCCTGTTCGAGTCGCTGGCGCATCTCGCCCAGGCGCGCGTCGCGCACCTGGGTGCGGGCCGCGACCATCTTTTCCACCACCTCCGCCCGCCTGCCGTCGGCGTCCGCAGGGGCCAGATCCAACTTCTCGGCGACCGCTGCGGCTCTCTCGTCGGAGAGCGTGACCGGAATGCCAGCATCCAGGTCCGCACCGAAGAGTTCCAGCACGACGTCGGCCTCCTCGACGTGAGGCTTCTCGCACATCTGGCAGGCGTCGCGGAGGGCTTCCTGCGGCGGGAGTTCGCCACTCTGGGCGGTCGCCAGCAGCGCCGCCAGCGGATGGTTCTCGCCCGCATCGGCCTGCATCCGGGTGTAGAGCGGCACGTCATAGGTGCCCATGCAATCGATGCCGATGGTCAGGATGTCGTCCAGATTGGCCTGCTTGAGCTTGACCAGTTCCACCAGCGCCCGCAGTTCACACGGACGCAGCACCACGCCGATGCGTCCCCGGGGCTCGCGGATCGAAACGCGACCCGCGACGCGCGCTGCGTTGAGTCCCATCACTGGAGCCAACGGATTGGCCGCGTCCAACAGATCAGGGTCGGCTACCAGTGCCGGGGTGATGCTGCCGGCGGGTGTCTCCATCGGCACCAGGAGTGCCTCCACCACCTCGGCCTCCAGCAACTGCTTGAGAAAACCACGCACTGCTCCTATCGCATTCTGCTCAACCGGGATTATGACTCTCATTCCATCTCCTTGCCAACCTACGGAATGCACTGTGACCGTCACCTGGCTTCTACACTGAAAACCATGTCGGTCTCAATCGGTCCTAGTGCCTTAACTTCTTCTTTCATTTCTTCTATCACGCGAAGGAATATGCCCCGTTCTGCAGTCGAGACATGGGCGAATCTCGCTCTCCCTTTCACCCTGGCAGCCTCCAGAACTGCTTGCAGGACGGTTATCTTATTCTCTGCCATGAGGTTACCACGTTTGTAGTGACAGTCTCCAAGATGACAGCCGGCTACCAGCACACCATCTATGCCTTCCTGCAAGGCCATCAGGACGTACATTGGGTCCATCCTCCCCAGGCAAGGAACTCGTACGATCCGAATGTTGGGTTGCTCCTCAACCTGGGCAATGTCAGCCTGATCAAGTTCGGAGCACAGGCACCAGTTGCACAGGAAGACTACGATCCTTGGTTCCCAATTTGGCTTCACTTGACCATCACTCATGTTCTACTTTCCTGTCTCTTCTGCGAACGCTCTGATTTGAGCGACGATCGTGTCGTCGCTGACCTCTGTCAAGCTAATTGCAGAGACCGGGCAGGTGGCAGTGCAGATGCCACATCCCTGGCAGAGAAACTTGTTCACCTTGGGCACGGCTCTGCGTTGTCTCATTGTCTGCTGGATCGTCACCCACGTGGATGTCAACTCGATGGCTTCGTAAGGGCAAGCCTGAATGCACATACCACAACCGGCACACGCCCGTTCGTTTACCTTGGCGATGGCCCTTGTCGGCTCATATCCTTCTTGGATGGCCACGTCTCGGATCGCCTTCATCACGTCCGAAATGCGTATATCCTGAGGGCAGCGCCGGTAGCAGATGTCGCAAGCTGAGCAGAGCCAGATAACCGGATCTGACAGAACCTGCTCTTTCATCCCCAGCATCACCAGCCTGATGATCCGACGCGGATTGTAGTTCTCTTCCACCCAATTGATGGGACAAGTAGCCGTACAAGTTCCGCAGGAGAAGCAGTAGGTTAGTTTGTCCCCGCCAGGGGATGCTCGAACCTGATCAGCAAAGGTCCCATCACGTGACCCATGGTCTACCATTTCACTGTACCTCCCGCTCAGTGACAGCTACCTTGAGCTGATCCGCATACTCTATCGCTGCCTCCACCTGCGGCACCTCGCGCATCCGGCGAGCACGCTTTTCCATCTGAGGACGCAGGAGCTCGATCTCCTCCAGCAATTGCTGTTTAGGGATCGAGTCTAGCGTTTCCTGCATCTCGTTGATCACCCGGGCATACTTGTCGCCCTCCGCCGCACTGATCCACGCGATGCGGAATCGACCTGCTGTCATACCCATTTTGTCAAAAGTCTTAAGCAGTCGATCGGCGCGTCGGGCACCGACCGGTTGGCCGGTGATATAGTGGCAGTCCTGCTCGTGGCAGCCGGAATAGAGCACCGCGCCCGCGCCCAGGCGGAATGCCTCGTAGATGAAGTCAGAGTCCATGCGGGCTGAGCACATCATGCGGAGGCCGCGTTCGTTGGATGAGTATTCGAAGTGGCTCGTCCCGGCCAGATCAGCGCCTCCGTAGGAGCACCAATGGCAGCGGAAGGCCAGTATCTTTTCCTCCGGTTTTTCACCTAACAGCGCATGAATCTGAGCCAGGATTTGTGCATCGGTGAAGTGCAACTGGGTGATGGCATTATGCGGACACTCTGCCACGCAGCCGCCACAGCCGTGGCACTTGGCGGTGATCACTTTGGCCGCCTGGCCTTGCACAACCTCGATGGCGTTATAGGGGCAAGCCTTGGCGCAGACGCCACACTTCTTATCTTGGGCGCTGACGCACCGATCTTCCCAGACGTAGGCCACGGTGGGTTCGATCTCCCATTCATCGGCATGCAGTACGCGCCCCGCTCGAGACGCCGCCGCCGAGCCCTGGGCCACGCTGGCGGGAATGTCCTTGACCCCCTGGCACGCACCGGCCAGGAAAATGCCATCAGTGGGGCTATCCATCGGCCGCAGCTTGGGATGGTACTCCATGAACCAACCCCCTGGACTCTGGCTGATGTTGAGCACCGAGCTCACTGTATCCACGTCCGGCTGTGGGACCGCCGCCTGGTTGAGCATCACCATGTCGTACTCGAGCTCGATCGTTCGCCCCAGGTCCATGTTCTCGGAGTGCACGAAGAGGTTGCGTGTATCGGGATCCTCGGTGATCAGGCTGGGACGGCCCTGGATGAAGCGTATGCCCATCTCGCGTGCCCGATCGTAGAACTCTTCATATCCCTTGGATGGCGTGCGGATGTCCATATAGTAGATGGAGATATTTGTATCAGGATGGGCCTGTTTCAACAGGATGGCGTTCTTGATAGCGTACATACAGCAGAAGTTCGAACACCAGGGGTTGAAGCGCTTGTCGCGCGAACCGACGCAGTTGATGATGGCCAGTCGCTTGGGGCTGGCTCCATCGCTGGGCCGGATCAGCTCACCGGCGGTCGGACCGGCCGAGTTGTTCAGCCGCTCCATCTCCATCGCCGTGATCACATTCGGGAAACGACCGTAGCCGTATTCAGGTATCACGCTGGGGTCGAAATGGTCGTAGCCGGTGGCGACGACGACCGAGCCGATATCCTCCCAGACCAGGTTGTCCTCTATACTGAAGTCGATTGCCTCCAGCTTGCCGCAAGCTTCGACGCATTTGTAGCAGTGGATGCAGGCGTCCATATCGATATTGTAGATGAGAGGCACCGATTGGCTCATCGGCACGTAGGCCGCCTTGCGGGGGGCTAGATGCATATCGAAGTAATTGGGGACTTCGATGGGGCAGACCTGCGCGCACTCGCCGCAGCCGTTGCAGCGATCTGCGTGCACGTATCGGGACTTTTCTCGTAGCAGAATCTTGAAGTTGCCGACAAAACCCTCGACTCGTTCGACTTCGGTATATGTTCTCACATCCACCTTGGGGTGACGCGCCGCGTCAACCATTTTGGGGGCGAGAATTCATATACTACAGTCCATCGTGGGGAAGGTCTTGTTCAACTGTGCCATCACCCCCCCGATGGTTGGCTGTTTCTCCACCAGAATTGTCTCGATGCCCTGGTCGGCCAGGTCCAATGCTGCGCTGATACCTGCCACACCTCCGCCGATGACCATCGCCCGGTTGGTGACGGGCACCTTGATCATGTCCAGTGGGGTAAGAAAACTGGCCTTGGCGATGGCAGCCGCCGTCAGGTCCTTGGCTTTTTCCAGTGCGCCTTCACGGTCGTGACCATGGGCCCAGGTGCACTGTTCGCGGATGTTGGCCATCTCCATCAAAAACGGGTTGAGGCCGGCCTCAGCGACCGTCGCGCGGAAGGTCGGCTCGTGCATACGCACCGAGCAGGCCGATATCACCACCCGGTTCAGGTTGTACTTCTCAATGTCCTCTTTGATGAGAGATTGGCCGCTGTCGGCGCAGGCATAGGGGGTGTTGATCGCACGAACCACGCCAGGCAGCGTCGCAGCATATTCTGCCACGGCGCTGGGGTCAATGACCCCGGCGATGTTTGACCCACAGTGGCAAACATACACGCCGATGCGCAGGTTCTTGTTTCCGTTATCTCCTGCCATATCGTCTCCTTGTCACACTAAACCCAAATATAGGCAGGGCATCGTGAGGATGCCCTGCCGCCAACTCGTTCCGGTGCGATCTCCTAGTCGGCGATGGTGTCAGGCTCAACGCTCGGATTCTATGTCCCGATTACTTCTTCAATAGCCAGTTTGCGCCGTGACCTCTGTGCGCGCCGATCGGGGGTGGTGAGCTCGAGTGCTTCCTTGGGACACCACTTGACACACTGCGGGCCATCTTCTTCATCCGCACACTGGTCACAGATTTCGGCCATTTTGGTCGCCGGGTTGATGGAGAGTGCACCAAAGTCGCATGCCTCGATGCACCAGGCACAACCGTCACAGCGGCCCGCATCCACGTGAATCACACCGGTAGCCGGGTCTTGGGTCAACGCGTCGCGCGGACAGGCGATGACACAGGGCGCGTCCTCGCACGTGCGGCAGGCCACCGCCGTGATTAGAATCTTGTGTGCGCGTACGGTGCGGATGCGGCTACGAAAGGTGTTGAACTCACCGGTCTTGGTGTACGAGCATATATATTCACATAGCTGGCATCCGACGCACTTGCTGGCATCACACGTGATATATTGGTATTTGGAGGTTGAGACAGGCATGGCTTGCTCCTATACTCCGATCTCTTCGGCAACGTCTTCCATTCCCAGGGCGGTCAGCTTTTCCTTGGGGATCAGTCCCTCTTTGGTCCACCCTTTCGCCTCGTAGTAGATGTCCTTCAGGTATTCCAGTTCCTCATCGGTGACTACGTACCCGGCAGAAGGCCCTTCCTTCATCGGTTCGTGCTGCCATCGCCAGGGTAGATGGTCGTCTTCGCGGGTCCATCCCTCCCGTATGTTGAATGCCTTCTTAATCGTGTGTGCGCGCTCGCCAATCAGGTCCACGGCGTCGTAGTCGAAGTCCCAACCTGTCGTGGCGTTGATCAGATCTGCAATCGCTGGCCATGCGCCTGCCCGGTCGGCCTTGCCGGTGAAGCACCGGCGAATGAACTTGCAGATTGGCAGCGTGTCGTACACCGCGGCGTATTCCTCAGTACTCTTGGCCAGTTCGCCGCGGGTCTCGTCCACACTGAAGCGGTCTACCTGCCCCTTGATGTCGGGGTCGTAGGCGGCCGTTCGGTTGTGGCAACCCCCGCGCGTGCCCGCCGCCAGCCCCAGCGCGAAGGTCTTTAGCGTGCGTGCATCATAGCCGGGCGTCTCCAGGCCCTTGATGTTCATAGCCCATTGGTAGGTCTCGGTGCCACGTTCTTCGTCAACCTGCGCGCTGGCGCGGCGGGTTCCCTCGGCCAGAAGGTTGCCCATATACCCCTCGCGGTGGGCGATCATCTCGGTCAGTGTCACCACTGCTTCACCGTTGCCAAAGTTTGCCTCGAAACCATCGGGGTATTTCTCGCACTTGAAATCCTCCTCCGTGAAGACACCCCGCTCGTAGCACTCGAGGGCCCAACTGATGGTGACACCTGAGCTCATCGTGTCCAGGCCGAACTCGTTGCAGTTGGTGATAGCCTGGATGATCGGTTCGAAGTCGTTCAGGCCGCAGTTCGGCCCCAGTGCGTAGAGCGACTCGTACTCGATGTGACCCATTGCGCCAGCGTAGGGCCCTTCTTTGACGTGCCCGACCTGCTCACAGGCGATGGGGCATTGGGCACAGGCGATCGTCTTGGCCTTGTAGTGTTCGTGGAGGTACTCGCCGCTCACCAGTTCGGCATCTTCGAAGGTGCCTTGCTGGTAGTTGCGGGTGGGCAGAAGCCCCAACTTGTTCATGTTGAGAACGTTTGACGTCGTTCCCAGGATGCGGTACTTCTGCGTGTGGGGACCCTGGGCTGCCTGGAGGATATCGTAGGACAGTTTGAGCAGTTTCTCTGGGTCGGCCACCCGTACGCCGTGCGTGCCGCGGATGGACAGGGCCTTGAGCTTCTTGGAGCCCCATACCGCGCCATGGCCGGTACGGCCTGCTTTTCGTCCATCGTTGCTTACGTTGGCGATACGTGCCAGGTTCTCGCCGGCTGGCCCGATCGTGGCGCAACGCACCTGATCAT
>Ga0180431_10007109_pt1 | contig 13123 bp, 4 predicted proteins | sample SS_ome_11_FD_132459 | JGI IMG/M metagenome (GOLD analysis project Ga0180431, IMG submission 132459) | Hypersaline lake sediment archaeal communities from the Salton Sea, California, USA - SS_1_MS_1 metaG | ecosystem: Environmental > Aquatic > Non-marine Saline and Alkaline > Hypersaline >... | reverse complement strand
CTTGCCCGGGCCGCCGATCTTGACGAGCTGCGCGTCCGCAGGATAGACCGTGCGGCAGAAGACGCGGCCCTCTTCCTGATCGGCATGGAACTCCTGGCCCGAGACCACCGGCTCGTTGGCCGTGTGCAGAAGCCACTTCTTCTCCAACTCCGCCTGGGGCGAGGTCACCCGGTCGAAGACCACGAAGTGGTCCGGGGGCAGGAACAGGAACTGGCGCACCATCTGCGAGCACTTGTCCTCCGGATAGAGCTCCGTGGCGTCGCTCGCCGCGTATGCGAAAAGCGGATTCGTCTCGAAGGCGCGGGCCAGGCTCTCGCCGCGCAGGTGCGATTCCGTCTGGCCGGTCTCGTCGATCAGCACACAGTTGTGCGCCACGCTTTGCTGATAGTAGTTGCGCTCATGACCCGAGGCGCCTGAACCCCGCGACCCGGTGTCCAGAGCCAGGAAGCCCTGCTTGAAGAGTGAAAAGTGCGTTGCGTCCCGCTGGCCCGAGCTGAACTCGCCGCCCCCGATGTTGAACAGGGCGTAGGTGTCGTGCGGTCCGCTGCCCGAGCGCAGGAACAGGATATTCGACTGTTCGAAATGCCGGGCCAGGGGCATGTTCTCGGGCAACCGGATCTGTGGGTTCTCCTCTACCGGCGACCAGAGGGCGCTCCACAGCGGGATGTACCCGTACTTGCCGCCGCGCTTGAACCCGGTCTCCTTCCAGAAGTAATGGGAGAGATTCGCCAAGTCCGGCTGGGAGTCCTGGTAGAAGTACGCGTGCTGCGCGCAGTAGCCGCCCAATACGGCCTTCGCGAATTCCGTGTATCCGGCAATGTGGTTGCCCTTGTGCCAGGCCAGTTCCAGGCCGAAGTGGCGGTACCCGGGCAGCACGTTCCAGAACACGCCCAGGGGGTAGAACGCGGCCTGCTCGTACCACGTCCGGGGGATCTGTTCGGAGACGGCAGCCCGCCAGGAATGATAGAAGCTCCACTCCGCGTGCGCCGTGGCGGGCAAGGCATACTCGACCCGCGGATACTGGAAGTCCCCGTCGTCGCCTCGCGCGCGGGTCCGGCGGGCGAGCATCTTCAGATGGTCCGAATACCCCTTGTCCAGAACCTCCAGCGCAAGCCGGTAGTCCTCCGGCGACAGGTCGTCGCTGAGCAGCGTGAGCCCGGTGTACCACAGCATGTTGTCCCAGTAGTAGAACGACGCGTGCCAGGAGTGATGGTGGGGCGCGAACCGCTTCATGAAGGCGTGGACGTGCCGGACCATGCGCGAGGACAACGTGCTGCGCTCGTCGGGCGTGAGGTCGTTCCACACCCAGTCCAGGGCGGCCAGCCAGCTGATCCGCGTGAAGGCGTAATCCAGGTGCGCCTCGCGCACCGCGCCCGCGTTTACGTTCGTGATTGTGTCGGCGGCGAGCACCTGATCGTAGAAGTCGACGCTCTTCTGCAGCATCCGCCTGATCTTGACCAAAAGCTCCTCGTCACGGGTCACCCGGTACACGAAGGCGCTGGCCGCGAGCTCCTTGCCCCACTCCTGGGTCTCGATGGCCTCCAAAGACGGCAGGCCGTCGACGGTCTCTACCATCTGCTGGTACGCCGCTTCGCCCTCGCCGAGCGCGCGCGCCTTCATCTCGGGCCACTTCTCCTTATTCATGAAGAGCCGCGGGTGGTCGGGCCGGATGAGCGATACGAGCTCCGAAGTCGATGGGACCGAGGGCGCGCGAGCGGACTGCTCGGCCCGGCGCGCACCTTGTGGAGCGGTCCTGCGGTCCGCCGCGCTCGCTGTCAGGCACGCGAACAGCAGACTCGCAAGAACGGTCAAGAGTCCGGCCGGCCCCACCATACGTCGATTGGCGTTCATCGTCTTCCTCCGTCTGCGAGACGAGTTCTGTCTCTCGTTCGATTCCGAGGTCGCCGCGCCGCGCGGCCGACCCGTGAGCGCGCTCGCACTGGCGCCTGTCCGCATCGACTGCGAGCTCCGTGTTGGGCGGGTCGGGGCTTTGTCGAGCGGCCAGGACGCGTGCGTCACTTGCCAAATTCTACCACGACCATCCCGTGAATGCGAATCTTGGGCACGGCGATGCGGATGCGCGAGCTCGCCTCCTTCTTCCATTTGAGCGGCTTCTTGTCCGGGGCCAGGTACACCTTCTTGATCTTGCGGCCACGCGGCACCTGCGCGGTGACCGTGAGGTCGTGCACGGGCAGGATGCGCTCCAGCAAGGGCTCGCGCTCGGTGAGCAGCCCGCGGAAGGGGACCGACTGATAGTTCACGAGGTGCACGATCAGGCGGTCGCGTGTCTCCTGGCGGGACGCACACAGCTCGATGCACGGCGGCGTGTCGACCTCCACCGGGGAGCGTCCTCCGGCCCAGCGCACCGCGCGCATCATCAGCCGGTGCAGGTACGGATGCGCGTAAATCTTGTACGCCGCGGCGAACTTGGCCGACAGGTACACGACCCGGCCCTTGCCGAAGCGGTTGGTCACGAGCACCGGGTTGTCCGTCTCCTCGGGCCGGCCCCGTCCACTGATCGCGTCGCCCCGACCCTCGAACTTGCTTCCCTCGTGCCAGTGGATCGTGTACCGGCCTACGGGCTTTGCGTCGCCGAGCGCGCGCACGCGCATCACGGGCGCGGGGCAGCTCATGCGCTCGCCCGGGACCAGGATGTCCTTGAAGAACTTGTGCTTCTCGTCGAGAGACATGAAGTACTGGTCGCGCTGCGCCGGATTGTTCTTGCGCAGGTTGTAGTCCGTGCCGATGCCGGCCTGGTACGAGATGCCCAGCACGTCCGCGAGCGCGAACTCGCCGCGCGCCTTTGCGTCCTCGTCGAAGAGCGACGCGTTGAAGCTCGCTACCAGCCCGCCGCCGCCGCGCACGTACGCGCGGATCGTCTCGACCTGGTCGTCGGACAGGCACGCGGTGTTCGGGAGAACCAGCACCTTGTAGGGCCTGAGCCCTTCGGCGGTGAGATACCCCTCGGTGGCCATGTCGTGGAGGATCTGGCCGTTGACCAGGCCTTCGTGCCAGCCTACGAACCCCTCGCTGTACGATTCGATCTCGGAGTGGTACCGGAAGTCGCGGGTGTGGCGCGAGTGCAGCAGCGCGGCGTAGCGCAGCAGCTGCGCGTCCACGAGCCAGGGCTCGCGGCGCTGGATCTCCTGCGAGGCCTCCAGGTAGATCTTGTCGTACCCCGGCGAGCACATGATGGCCTTCTTCTTGTCCCAGAACCGGTGGTTGCTCCAGCCCATGCTCTCGAAGGCCGGGGTCACGCCGTTGGCGAGCGCGGTCATCACGTCCGCGAAGAACATGTCGCGGGGCTTGGGAACGCCCTTGTCCGAGTAGTGATAGTGCGTGTAACTGCCCATCTGGAACGCGATCCCGCACGCGATCTCCGGCCGGCGGCGGCTCACCGCGCGGCGCGACCGCGCGGCTCGGCTGACCCTGAGCACGCCGGCGATATCGTTGACGAGATACTCGTAGATCGCCCCGGTGCGGTCGCAGTCCCAGGCACGCTGCCAACCGCGGGTCGGATTCCCCTTGTAGTTGCAGGTATGCGCGATGTTCGGGTTCACGCGCTTGATGATCGCGTCCGCCTCTTCAATGAACTCCACGATCTTGTCATAGCGCCAGTCCACGAACCTGCGCCACAGCGGACTGTCCCAGTCCTCCTGCTCGGGCATGTCGTCGCCGATCTCTCGGCGGAAGAGCTTGCGGCATTCCGGGCAGTAGCAGGCCGTGCCGATGTTGTGCCAGTCGATCAACAGCTCGTCGAACAGGATCGCGCCAATGTCGTAGTGCGCGATCTCTTCGGTCTGCCCCATCGCGATCGCGCGCCAATGCGGGTTGTTCGGGCACAGGGTGAACACGCACCGCTTGCCCGTGGCGTCCATCTGCAGCCAGTCCGGATGCTGCGCGGCGTGCAGCATGTCGTATCCGACCTGGTACATGGCGCCGGGCACGATGCCCGCTTTGCGGCAGGCCGTGACCATCTCGCCGAAGAAGTCCCGGTCGCCCATGAGGGAGAACGTGTGCCCGACCTTGGTGGGGTAGCAGGACACGCCCGAGTGGTTCTTCGCGTGATGGTGGAACACTTGAATGCCCATGCGCTTGAGCGCTTGCACGTAGATGTCCGCGTCCAGGTGCTCGTCCACGTCCCGCTGCATGGCCTCGCGGCGCTCGGGCGGCACCGGCTTGCCGGTGGTGAGCTCGATTTGTTCCGGGTCCCGGAAGGAAAACCCGAGCATGAGCCTGCGATAGGTCTTCTCGATCCAGTCCATCGGGTCCTTGCCTGCCTTTCCCATGGGACGGCCTCCTTCGCTTCTCCAAGAGAGGGGTGTCAGAACACGCAGCCGAACCGCGCGTGGCCGGCCGGACCGCGTTGCTGTCCGTCATTCACTGAGCGCCAAACCCGCCTGGGGCATGATCTCCTGCGTGAGCGGGCGGTCGACGAGCATCTCGCCGTCTTCTTCGATGTGGATGTGGCCGCCGACTTCGCCCGTCTTGTTGAGCGCAATCGTGTAGGTGCGCTCTCCCACTGTGAAGGTCAACTCGATGCGGTCCTCGACCTCGCGCATTTCGCTGTCCACCATCTCCTCCACGGATTGATCGGCCGCTTGAATAAGGTGCAGAAAGTAGTCCTGTTCGCGCGCTGCGCCTGGGTGCACCTCCACGCGCCACCGGCCCATGGTCTCGGGAACGATCTGGTTTTCTCGTTGCTCGGCCGGAAGATGGCGCGGGAATCTGTCCCACCAATTGTCCGAGAGCGGCCAGTTCTTGCCGTCGGCCCAGAATTCTTTTCCCGGTCCTCCGATTTTGACGAGCTGCGCATCGGACGGATAGTGGACGCGACAGAAGACGCGTCCCTCGTCCTGGTCCGCGCGGAAGGTCCTGTCCGTGACTGTCGGCTCGTTCGAGGTGTGCAGGAGCCATTTCTTCGGATACTCCGCTTTCGTCGAGACGACGCGGTCGAAGATCACGAAGTGGTCCGGAGCAACATACAGGAACTGTCGTATCATCTGCACGCACTTCTCCGGCCGATAGGTTCCGGTCGCGTCGCTCGCCGCGTACGCAAACAGGGGCGCGGACTCGAACGCGAGCATCTCGGCGAATTCGGGCTTGCGATACTGGCCGCCTGAGTTGCTCTGGGCCTCCCGTCCGAACATGCCTTCAAACGTTTCGCCCGGCATGCGGATGAGCACGCAGTTGTGCGCCACACTCTGCGAGAAGTACTCGGTCTGGTGGGGCAAGTCATTGCGCGTGCCGGCGTCGAGCGCCAGGAATCCCTGCTTGTAGATCGCGAAGTGCGTAGCGTCGAACTGGGGCGAGCAGTCCACCCCGCCCCCGGGGTTGAACAGGGCGTACGTGTCCGCAGGCCCGCTTCCGCTGCGCATGAGCACGGTGCCGTTGCCTGCGAAGTGGCGCGCCAGGGGCAGGTTCTCGGGCAGCGGCGCTCCATGCTCGTCCACCGGCGACCAGATCTCGCTCCAGATCGGCACGTACCCGTACTTGCCCTTGTAGCGCTCGAAGTCCATCCGCTGCCATAGATAGCGCGACAGGTTGGTGAGATCCGGGTACAGGTCCTCGAAGAAGAAGATGTGTTGCGCCAGGTATCCGCTGAAAGGCCGCAGGAGCACTTCGAACGGCACGCTCGCGCGGGTGTGCCAGGCCGAACCCAGGCCGAAGTGCTGCGGCCCGGGAAGCAGGTTCCAGAACGCGTGATTCGGCATGAACGCGCTGTGATGCCACTCCCGGGGAATGCCCGGACCGACCGCCGCGCGCCAGGAGTGCAGGAACTTCCAGTCTGCGTCCGGCCATGCAGGCAGGGTATACTCTAGGCGTGGGCTCAGCGCCCCGTCGTCCTGGCGGCACTGGCCCCGCGACGCGAACATCTTCTGATGGTCGTTGTACCCTTCTTCCAAGAGCTCCAGCGCCAGGTCGTAGCTCTCTTGGTCCAGGTCGTCGTCGAGCAGGGCCACGCCGGCGTACCAGTACAGCTTGTCCGGTGTGTAGAACGAGCCGCCCCAGCCGTTCGTCCCGGGGAACTTGTCCAGGTGCCTGTGCACGTTCTCGATCATGTCCGAGGCGAGCGCGAGGCGCTCGTCCGGATCGAGGCCGTTCCACACCCAGTCCATGGCCGCGAGCCACGACATCCGATGCCCGCGCGGCGCGCACCCGTAGTTGGCGTGCGTGGGCTCTTTGGCGTTGTATACGTCTACGCTCGCGCGCAGCATTCTGCGGATCTTGGCGAGCAGCACCTCGTCGCCGGTCATGAGATACACGAACGCGCTGGGCGCGAGCTCCGGGGCCCAGTCCTTGCGACCGATGTCCTCCAGGGCCGGCAGGCCATCGGCAGTCTCTTTCATCTTTTCGTACGTCGCCTTCCCTTCTTCAAGGGCTCGCGCGCGCATGGCCGGCCACATGTCCGCGTTCAGAAACAGCCGCGGATGGTCCGGCCGGATGAGCGAGCGCAGCCTGGACGCAGGCGGCGCGGACGTCGGGGACGTTGCCCGCGCCTCGCCGCGCGCCTGCCTCGCCTGTGCTTCGGGCTGGCCGTCTTGCCCGGCTGCGTCCTCGGCCGCCTGGGCGTCCGCGCACAGAAGCGACGACAGGAAGAAACCGATGACAAGCAGCACACTCAGTGTCTTCTGGTGCGGACTTGCGTGTCTCATCACTACTCCTTTCGCATGCGATTTGGCACCGCGTTGGCCAACAGCTCCTGGGGTACCCAACCCGGCCACCTTGGCCGGGGCCGGTCGACCGGCAGCACGCGACCTACTCCTCGAGCGCCAGGCCCGCCTGTGGCATGATTCTTTGAGTAAGAGGCCGGTTGACGAGCATCGCCCCATCTTCTTCGATGCGGATGTGGCCGCCGACCGCGCCCGTCTTGTTCAGCGCGATCGTGTACGTCCGGCCGTCCGCGGAGAAGGTCAGCTCGATCCGGTCTCCGACCTCGCGCACCGAGCTGTCCACCATCTCTTCCACGGACTGATTCGAGACTTGAATGAGATGCAGAAAATAATCCTGCTCGCGCGCCGCGCCGGGCCGCACCTCCACGCGCCACCGACCCATCATCTCGGGAACCTGTTTGTTGAGGCCCCGACCGTATTTCTCCCACCAGCGGTCCTCCAGCGGCCAGTTCCTGCCGTCGGCCCAGAATTCCTTGCCCGGACCGCCGATCTTCTCCAGGCGCGCCTCCGGCGGGGAAAGCGTGCGGCAGAAGAGGCGGCCCTCTGCCTGGTCGGCGCGGAACGTGCTGCCCGTGACCGTAGGCTCGTTCGAGGTGTGCAAGAGCCACGTCTTCGGATACTCCGCGTTCGTCGAGGTCACCCGGTCGAACACCACGAAGTGATCCGGCGCCAGAAACAGGAACTGGCGGACCATCTGCGCACACTTGTCGGGATGGTAGGCATCGGTGGCGTCCGTGGCCGCATACGCGAAGTGGCGATCCGTCTCGAACGCCAAAGGATCCGCCCTCTTGGTGTGGCGCTGACCGCCGGCATTGCTCTGGGCCGGTTTCCCGAACATGCCCTTGAACTCCTCGCCGGGCATGCGGATGAGCACACAGTTGTGCGCCACGGTCTGCGAGTAGTACTCCTGGGTCTCCGGCCAGGCGTTGCGGGTGCCGGTGTCCAGGGCGAGCCACCCCTGCTTGTAGATGCCGAAGTGCCCGACATCGAACTGACCGGAGCTGTATTTCGTGCCGGACATGTTGAACAGGGCGTAGGTGTCCGCCGGACCGCCGCCCGTGCGCATGTGCACGGTGCCGTTGCCGTCGAAGTGGCGCGCCAGGGGCATGCCCTCCGGCAGGCGAGCCGGGGGGGCATCCATGTCCGCGGGCGCCCAAATCTCGCTCCAAATCGGCACCGCGCCGTACTTGCCGTTGCGCGACAGGTCGTAGCGCTGCCACAGGTAGCGCGCCAGATTGGCCATCTCGGGGTGCGACTCGCTGTAGAAGTACACGTGCTGGGCCAGGTACCCGCCGATCGGCCTGCCCCAGCTTTCGGGCCGGATGTACGCAGGATTGTGCCAGGCAAACGACAGCCCGAAGTAGTGCAGGCCCGGCAGGAAGTTCCAGTAGAGCTGGTTGGGCATGAGCGCGGTGTGGTGCCATGCCTTTGGGATGTCCGGGCTGATCGCGGACCGCCACGTGTGCACGAAGCTCCAATCCGCGTGCGGGTACGCGGCCGCAGTGTACCCGAAGCGTACCGCCAGGGCTCCGTCGTCCGTACGCTGCTCCGCGCGCGAGTGCATCATCTTCAAGTGCGTGCCATAGCCTTTCTCCAGGATTTCCAGCGCGCGATGGTAGTCCTCTTCTCCCAGCTCCTCATCCGCAAGGACCACGCCAGCATACCAGTACAGATTGTCCATCAAGTAGAACGACCCTTGCCAGTTGCGGAAATGCGGCCACCTGGTTAGCTGTTCGTACACGTGGTCGAGCATGCGTGAGGCAAGGGCGCGCCGCTGCGCGGGCGTAAGGTCGTTCCACACCCAGTCCAGGGCCGCCAGCCATGCGATGCGCGTATGCGAATACCGCATGTCACCATAGGCCCACAGATCGCTTTGGCTCTCGCATTCTGCAAAAATATCCTCGTAGTAGTCGAGCCCGGCCTCCAGCATCCTCGTGACCTTGGCGAGCAGGTCCCTGTCCCGGGTCACGCGGTACGCAAAGGCTGCGGCGGGCAGTTGCGGACCCCAGTTCTTGACCTCCATCGTGTCCACCGGAGGCAGCCCGTCCACAATGTCCTGCATATTCCGATAGGCCGCTCGGCCTTCCCCCAGCGCCCGGTCGCGCATCCCAGGCCACATGTCCCTGTTCAGGAACAGGCGTGGATGGTCCGGGCGAAGGCGCTGCACCAGGTCGATGGACTGAAGGCGCCGTCTGGCCTCCTCCTTGTGCGCGGCCAGGTCCTCGTCCATCGCCAGCACGGCCCGGAGCTCGTGCCCGGCGGACGCTTCGTCGAATTGCTCGGCGTGGACCGTGGCCAAGCCCAGGTGCGCCTGGGCCTTCTGGATCTGTGCCGCCCCCGGCATGTCCAGGACGCTGGCGTATTCGCGCTGGGCCGCGGCGTAATCGGCCTCGTCCAGGTAGGTCTGCGCAATGGCCAGACGGGCCCGCGCCTCCTGCTGCGGCGCGAGCCGGCGCGTGTCGAGCAAGTCCCGGTGCCGTGCGCGCACATACTCGCTGGCCGCGATCTTCATCAGGGACTGGCGAGCCAGGGCACGGGGCCCGCCCGCGGCGAGCGAGAATCCGCTCTCTCCACTGAGCACGCAAACGGCCAGCGCGTGCTCCCCTTCGGACATCGCGACCTTGAACACGTGATCGGCCAGATCGGCTGAGGAGCGCTGATTGCCCTTGTTCAGGGTGTCGTACACCGGCCGGCCGTCCAGCCACCATTGCATCCACCAGTTCGCGCCCGCGCCGATCCACGCCTTAGTGTCCGTGTCCACGCTCACGGTGCTGAGCAGATACACCGCCTTGCCTCGCTGCGGCCCGTCGAACAGGTCGCCGAGGTCCAGCCGATTGTTCGAGAACGAGACTCGCCGCCCTGCAAGCCGCTCGCCGTCCACGTGCAGCTCGTCCGGCACAGTGGCCAGCGCGTTTGCGCCCAGCAGCGCCGCCCGGTCCACGGACCCGTTCGTGATCGCGCCCGGAGCGAGCGCCACCGGTCCGAAGGCCGTCCAGTCTTCGGGGAACGCGAACTCCGCATCCGGGGCCTCCTGCTGGTCGGGCAGTCCGGCCGCGAACACGAAGGAATGGCTCCCGCTGATCACGCGCACGGCCAGCACGTGCTCTCCCGGGGGCAGGGAGACCGTGAACGTATGGTTGGACATGTGCACCGGGGCGACCTGGTTGCCTGTCTGCACAGTGTCGAGCATCAGCCGGCCGTCCACCCACCACTGCATGCGCCAGTCCGCGCCGGTCCCGATGCGCAACTCCGTGTCCTGCTCGACCTGTAGCCGCGCGAACAGGTACACGGTCTTTCCGCTCTCCTTGCCTCCAAAGTAGGGCCCGAGGTCCACCAGGTTGTTGTAGAACCATACCTCGCGCGGCTGCAGCCGCTCGCCGTCGATGACGAGCTCCTCCGGAACGGTTGTGAGGGCCTCCTGCGCGGGCACCCCGTACTTGTCCACCGGCCCGAACGCGACCCATTGCTGCGGCCAGTCCACCTCGCCCCCTCTGCTTTGCTGCGCACGCGCCACAACGAGGACAAGCGCCGCAACCGCGATCGTCAAGCCCAGATTCGTCCGCACTGCCATGTCATTCACCTCCTGACCTCGCGCTTGTCCGTATCTCTCGCGCCGTCTCCATGCCCCAACCGAGCCATCGTGCGCTTGCGCGCGGCAGGCTATTCATCCCGCAGCGCCAGCCCCGCCTGCGCCATGATCTCCTGCGTCAGCGGGCGGTCCACGAGCGCCTCGCCGTCTTCCTCGATGCGGATGTGGCCGCCGACCGCGCCCGCCTTGTTGAGCGCGATCGTGTACCTGCGCGCGCCCACGGAGAAGGTCAGCTCGATGCGGTCTTCGGTCTCCCGCACCGAGCTTTCGACCATCTCGTCCACGGACTGGTCCGCCACCTGAATGAGGTGGAGAAAGTAGTCCTGTTCGCGCGCCGCGCCAGGCTTCACCTCGACCCGCCATCGGCCGGCATGCTCGGGCACCTCGCCCCCCGGAGCCATGCCGATGTAGCGCCAGTAGCGAAACTCCTCCTCGATGGGCCAGTTGCGGCCAGCGGCCCAGAACTCCTTGCCCGGCCCGCCGATCTTCTCCAATACGGCGTCCAGCGGATACAGGGTCCGGCAGAAGATGCGGCCCCGATCCTGGTCCGCACGGAACGCTTTGCCTGCAACCACAGATTCGGTCGAAGTATGCAGAAGCCACTTTTTCGGATACTCCGCCTGAGTCGAAGCCACGCGGTCGAACACCACGAAGTGATCCGGCGGCAAGTAGATGAACTGCCGGACCATCTGCGCGCACTTGTCCGGGTGATAGGTCTCGGTGGCGTCGCTGGCCGCGTACGCGTACAGCGGATGGGACTCGAAGCCCAGCGGTTCGGCGTGATAGTGATATCGGTTCTGCCCGCCGCTGTTCGACTCGATGCCACCGAACTCTTCGCCCGGCATGCGGATCAGTACGGCGTTGTGCGCCACGGTCTGGTAGTAATAGTTCTGGGCGTGCGGGTTGGCCTTCTGGACGCCACTGTCTATGGCAAGGTATCCCTGCTTGCAGATCGTGAAGTGCGTGGCGTCGAAGTGGCATGACGCCGTGGTGTACGTGGTGGAGCGCCTCCCGCCACCCAGCGCGAACAGCGCGTACGTATCTTCAGGGCCGAAGCCCGACGACATCAACACTTGGCCCACGCCTTCGAAGTGCCGCGCCACGGGCATCCCCTCGGGCAGCACGGGCGGCGGCGTCTTCTGCTCCAGGTCCGTCATCAGGAACCGGAAGAACGGATAGGCGCCTGGGAAGGCGCGTATCTGTTCGGCGATCCGGCTGCGCAGGTAACTGGCCACGGCCGCCTGTTCCGGCTGTGACTCTCCAAAGAAGTGAATGAACTGTGTCAAATGATCATATATCTTGTCGAGATGGCCCAACCGGATGGCCGTGCGTGAGTAGCCGAAATGGAACACGCCCGGCGCCGTCCAAGTCGAGGCAGGATCGCGCAACGGACCCACGCGGACGATCTGCCGCAGCGCGTAATCGGGCGATACGTTGCTATTGGCCCAGGCCGGAGGGATGTCCATCCCCAGGGCCGACTGCCAGGTGTGCATGAAGTTCCACCCGTGCGAGTTGGGGAGGTCTCCCAGCGAGTACCCGATGTTCGTCTGCCACGCCCCATCGTCTCCGGAGGTGGCCAGCCGGTCCTGAATGGCATCGCGACTATGTGCGAACCCCGCACCGAGCAACGCCAGGGCGCGCACCAGATCCGGATCCCTCAACTGAGCGTCGACCAGAGCCAGCCCGCCGTACCAGTACACCTCGCGCTCGTAGTAATGCGGGATGCGCGCCAACTTGTCGCGGACCTTGTCCTCTTCATACATGTCCGACAGGTACTTGAGCGTATCGGCCGCCAGCGCCCGCCGGTCCGCCGGCGGCAGGTCGTTCCACATCCAGTCCAGCGCGGCCATGTAGCCCAGCCGGTGGGTGCTGTGCGACCGGCCGTAGCGCCGCCCTACAAGAAAATCCGCCGTGGCGCGCAGCATCGCCTTGGCCTTGTCCAGCGCGGCCGGGTCGTCGGTGACCCGGTAGACAAGCGCGGCCTCCGCGGCTCGGGTGCCCCAGTCATCCGGATGAATCTCCTCGGCGCGGACCCCGTCCACCCGGGCCTTCATCTCGTTGAACAGGTCCCGTTCGGCGGTCAGCGCCCGCTCCCGCACGGCCGGCCAGGTCTGTGCGTTGAAGAAGACGCGCGGGTGCTCGGGCCGCAGGCGCGGGAGCAGGTCGATGCCCTCGATCAGGGCCCCGGCCTCCCACCTGCGCTGCCGGTCCAGGTCCTCCATCCCGCGCGCCTGTTCGAGCTCGCGACGAGCCTCCGCATACTTGCGCTCCTGCAGATAGGAGCGGGCGAGCGTCAGCTGCGCCCGTGCCAGCAAGTGCGGGTCGCTCGTGACAGTGCGCGCGCGAGACACGGCCTCGCGCGCCGCGGCAAGGTCGTTCTCCGCCAGATACGCCCGGCGATACCCAGGTAGGCCTCCGCCTTCTGGTCCGCGGTGGCTTCGTCGAGGGCCAAGACGCGCTCGAACACCTGCCGGATCTCGGCGTAGTCGTTTGCGTCCACGTCGGAGAGAAAGCCCCCGCCCAGCGCCAGGAGCGCCATAGCCTTCTGCTGGTCGATTTGAGCCACGTCCGCGGCCCTGCGGAAGTGCCTGCGCGCCGCCGCGAAGTCGATGGGTGGAGACCAATGTCCGCTCGGCCCCTGGGCGTATTCTTCCCGCCCGGCAGTCATCGCGCGCGCGTACTCTGGCGCGCGCACAGTCTGCAGCCCCGGCTCGCCCGCGGCGAAGAGAAACCCGCCGCTACCGCTAATCGCAGCCACCGCCAGCACATGCTCTCCCTCGGTCAGCGGGACGTCGAATACATGATTGTCGGTCCCAATGGGCGCCTTCTTGTTGCCCACATGGAGCGTGCTGTAAATGGG
>Ga0180431_10007108_pt1 | contig 13124 bp, 5 predicted proteins | sample SS_ome_11_FD_132459 | JGI IMG/M metagenome (GOLD analysis project Ga0180431, IMG submission 132459) | Hypersaline lake sediment archaeal communities from the Salton Sea, California, USA - SS_1_MS_1 metaG | ecosystem: Environmental > Aquatic > Non-marine Saline and Alkaline > Hypersaline >... | reverse complement strand
TCCTCGACAACTCCCTGCTTTTTGGCAAAGTCAGTTGTGAGATCCGTCGGTCCATAGAAATTAACTACTGCACTCACACGGCTGCTGATATCATCATGACCGCCGTTGCCTTCAAGCGCCGGATCATCTGAATAGCCGACCATCATGGATAAATGACCTCCGGCAGAATTGCCGGAGACGGCGATGCGTTTCGGATCGACCTGGTATTGGGCGGCATGGGCTCGCAGCCAGCGAACAGCACATTTGACATCATGAACTGCCGCGGGAAACGGGGCTTCACCTGTCAGGCGATATGTGACAGTGGCGGTCACATATCCTTTTTCAGCAAATTTAACGCAATAGAATTTCATATCGCTGCGTTTACCTCCTTTCCAGGCGCCTCCATGAATGAAAATAATAGCGGGCGTGGCTTCTGTCCGACCTTTTGGGAGGTACAGGTCCAATTGGAGTTTTCGTTCGCCACCGGTTCCATATTCGATATTGAGTTTTTCCTCGATATTATCCGGTATGGACATATTCATCGCATTGATCAGCTTGATCCGGCCAAGCGCGATCGCCGTCATGACAGCTTGGTCGTCTGCATAGCCTTTGGGGATGGGCGGAATCTCTGTCGCATCGACGGCGTAAGCATAAAGGCATAGGCAAAACATCACTGACTGGAAAGAGACATTGCTGAGCATTTTCAATCTCCTCTGTCTATGGGCTCAATTTAGGCTATTACGGATATAATACCACGATACGCAGTCGAATTTCAATGCTTTCGGATGCTGATTCTGTTGAAATTTTCCTAAAAGTCAAAGAAATACATGAACATATCATTGTAGCAGATCTTGGATTTCAGTATGTGCTCCCGACTCGTCTTTCCCAAGAAGCGAATTCCAGCAGAGTATGCCGTTCAGATGAGATACTGGCACGGGCGGGAGTAGCGGTTACGGAGTTTGACGAAAAATATCACGTGACGAACGTCCAGTGACTCACTGGACGTCCTGAGATTGACGCGGGACCTGACGTTCGATCTGCGCGAGGCTGAGTTTGTCGGTGATCCCGAAACCAGCCGGATGCGGTCCCGCGCGATGCGTACTCGCTATGCGATCTAAGGCGGTTAGCCCGCCGTTGAAGGATCAAACCCCTTTCACTGGACAGAGTCCGTTATTCGGCACGCACCCGGACTCCTGAGTCACGCGCAGGAAAACACAGGCAGTCCGAACATTGACACTCGTTCGGATGTCCGTTTGTTAAGGTCCAGAAAGTTCTTAGCGACTTTCGGCCTCCTTAATCACGTCGTCCACAGAACGTCCGGTGCGTCTGGCGATCCTGTTGGCCAGGTTAGTAAATTCCGCGGCGTTGATCAACTGGCGTTTCATATAGGTGCCCAGCTCGGCGGCACTGACATTGTCGCCGACTTTCACGATCACGTCATTACGGATGGCCTTAAAGGCCTCGCCCGTCACTTCGCCATTCTTGAGGGCGCTGACCGTCGCCTCCAGGGCTTCAGCACTGTTCTTGTCGGTTAGTGATTTTTGCACGGTTTGCTGTAAGGCTTCCTGACCTTTCTGACGGAACATCTTGGCCGGACCGCTTTCTTCGATCTTACGGAACGTATCGGCGATGCCTTCGACGACTTCCTCTTTGGAGGTCCCGATGGCCTTGAGCATGTGCTCGCCCTGTTCGAGGGTAATCTTGCCGCTGGTGACCTGATCGAAGACTTCCTTGCCTTTGGCAAGTTTCGGATCGAGGAACGTATCCGGATCGATATTGTATTTCTTCAAACGCGTCGTTATGGCCTTGTCATATTGCTTCGTGGCCTGGCGCATTCCTTCGGTCGTATTCTTAACGGCATCGCCGGTGGTCTTTTCGAACCAGTCCGAGGACTTCTTCTTCATGGTATCCGTGAAATTATCAAGCTGCTTGTTTCCCGTGACACTCACGTTGCCCAGACCGCCTTCGAAGAATTCCTCCACGGTCAGTTCGCCGATATCATAGGCCTCATGATGTTTGGCCGAGGTCACCATCTGGTCCATACCGTCGGCGAATTCAGCCGCTTCATCCATGCTGGAAAGCTTCTTGCCCGGATTGGCCTGCTCCCAGAGGTTTTTCTGGTACACATTGGTGCTGACGTCATGATGGATGTCCATCGTTTTGACGCGTGGATTGCCCGCCTTGGCCAGGGCCTCTTCCTTAATCTTAACCCGATAGGTGACGTCCCGGTCCCTACCGACCGTCCGTTTGCCGGTCTTCTTATTGGTCGGGGCTACCACATCCACTTCCAGGTCATCCACATCCAGGCCGTTTTTCTTCGCGAAGGCCTGGACGTCGTCCTGAAATTCCTGGAGCTGCTTTGGACTCATTCCAACCTCATCGGCCATGTTCTGGAGTTTTTTCGGGTCCGTGGTTGACATGGCATCGTTGAAGAAGTTCTTGACCTGGTTGTCGGTTTTCTGATACAGGCCCTTGCCCGTGGTTGCATCGTCCAGGTAGTCAATCATCTTGTCGCGCGTTGCCTGGCTAACCGCATCGTCGTTGATCAGACGCTGGGCCGTTTTGTCATGCTGGAGCTTCTTGGTGATATCCGCAATCTCATCCGGGTCCGTCGCCTTGTTGAGACGGTCGATCAATTCCCTGGCCTGTTTTTCATCGGCCAGCTTGCGTGCTTCGGCCGCCTGTCCGGCAACACTCTTTCGGAAGGCGTCGCCCGCCGTGTCCGCCACATCGTCCAGTTGGGACTTGGCGGCCTGACGCGCTTGCTTCTTGAAGGCCTGGATCGTGTCGTAGGCCTTGTTCAGGACCTTCGGATCCAGCTCCTTACCCGCCTTCTTGAAGGTATTGACTAAAGCACTGGTAAATTCATCTCCCCCATGCTTATACGCCTCGGCAAAGCTCTCCATGAATTGTTTGGCGACTTTACCTTTGCCGTATAGGGTTTGGGCGGCGGGAATACCTACACCCACACTTCGCATGAACATCTCGAAGGCGTCCACCTGGCGGCCGCTCAGGGCGGTCTCCCCGGTGGCAATCGCGTAAACATCCAGCACCTCGCCCGCATAGGGCAGTGCCTCGATAATTTCTTCCGTGAATTCCTGGTTGGCCTTGATTTCCTGAACGATGGCATCGGCCTGCATTGCGGCGGCTTCATCGTATTTGGACAGCGACTTGGCCCTTTGTTGCATGCCCTGGATCACGGTTGACGGATCCTCCGTAGCCAACAATCGCAACCAGTAAACCTGGGTCATTTCTTTCATCTTGTTCCGCCAGGCGGCCAATTCTTTTGGATCGGTGGGTGGATCCGGACTGGCAAAACCCAGAGATTGCAGAAATGTCGGCAATTTACCGTCCACCGGATCGAGACGGTCGCAGCGTTTGAGCAGCAGATCGCGATACTTCTCCAGCAGTTTGTCCATGGTCTGGCCCTTGAACTTCTTGCCGAAGTTTCGGGACCAGTAGCCGGCCAGGAGCTTGCTTTCGAGATTTTTCCACTCTTTGCTGTTCGGACCTTTCTTGAGGATTTTGTCGAATTCCTCTTTAGTCAGCCATTCGGGTAGTTTGAATTTAATTCTGATGTTCGGCCGGTTCGGACAATACCAGTCGTTTCGCTGACGATTGAAAGCAAAACCGCTTGGCGGTCTTCGTCCGCTTCGAGGACGCGAACGTGCCGGTGGAACATACGGACGAGCACGCGGAGCCGGAGCGGCGGCTGCGCCCCCCTGTGGAGGTACAATCTGATTTTCCTCGGGGACATCTGCTGGGATCGGTTCGTCGATTGGCTCGGATGAAGTATCCCCTGCATCGTCGTCGGAACGGTCTTCGGCCGGCTCCTGATCTCTCCCCTTTCCGGCTTGACCGGAACCTGGGGAAGATCCCCCTTGTGGAGAAGTAGATCCGGTATTGGCATTCGAACCGCGAGGAGGCGTTCCTCCGCGACCGGAAGTGGACGATCCAGGGGGTTGATGGGTGTCCCGAGCGGTCTTGTTATCTTGATCTGATGTCGGTTTCGTTCCCGTTTGAGGCGGCGCAATCGGACGATCCCCGGCCGGTTTGGTATCTTGCGGCTGATTAGGGGTGTTATTATCCCTTCCGGGACCGTCATCGGTTTGAGGTTCCGCCCGTCCGCCCCCAGGCTCGTCAGGTTCATCGTTCCCTTCCTTATCTTTGTCTTTCTTCTTTTCCCTGTCTTCTTTCTCTTCTTTCGGTTGCGCCGTACACCTAACATCCACACGTTGGGTTTGACGAATCCCGGCACTATTGATCACGACGGCATCAAGACGACAAGGGCCGAAAGGCAAATCGATTTTGCCGCTCCAGGTCCCATTGTTGTCGGTCAGACCAAACCAGGAACCGTTGTTAACCCGCATGGCGGCTTGATCCACGTCCTGTGCGGAAACCAAAACCTGCAACCCGGCTTCGTCAAGCACGGCGCCGGATGTCGGGTGGATAATCTGTAGCGAAGGCCGCTCGGCTTTCACCGTAACGGTCCGGGTTTCTTCCACACGCTGGCCTCCGGAATCGATGGCCCGGAACTTCAAGGTATGTGAGCCCGGCTGCAATTGAGCCATGCCGCTGAAATCCTGCGCGGTGCGCTGCAGCGGCTGGGCCATGCCGTTATCGACGGAGACTTCGATACCGATAATGCCGGCATCGTCCGCGGCCGAGGCGTGCAGTTCGACGTTCGCCGCGGGCGTTTCAAATCCATCCTCCGGCTGCGAGATCGTCAGGGTCGGAAGCGCATCTTCGCCGGGGACCGTAACATTGACAATCGCCGCGTTGTTTTTACGGTTGGACTCGTTGAGGAAATTATCCGGATCGGCGACGATGCGCAGACTGTGAACGCCGGGTGCGGCCGGCCAGGTGAAACTAAACGGTGTCTCTGTCATCATGCCCGGAGGATCGATCGTCTGGCGTGTGAGCAGTTTGCCTTCAGTCCCGGGCACCGCCAGGAAGAGAGCGATTTCAAGATTCTGACCCGCACTTGCACCCAGATTGCGTATCGATCCGGCGATAGTGACATCTTGCCCTTTCTTGAGATCGTTTTTGGGCGAATAATCCAGGTCTTCCGAGGAAAGACTATAATCCGGACCTTCCGTGGAAAAGCCCTTGTCAGACTCAAATAAACGTTCGAGCGCGTCCGAACGTGATGTTCCGACCATGAACATATCCGTGGCCAACATGCGCGTTTTTAATTGAAAGTCGCTTGAAATAGCATAATGCGCGAAATTCAGGAAATGCGAATTAATTTCCAGATCGTTATCACCGGCGCCCCACGTCAACGCCGAGGGGGACAATCCGAATCGGTAGTTGCCTTCAGGGATGGTTTGTTCGAGCCGGCCGACGACCTGCCCGTTCACGACCAGGTCCAGATCGTGCGGTTGATATTTGCTGCGATGCTTTGGGATACTGAAGTTCATCTCCAGCCAGGCATCCAGCAGGTTGGTCATGCGCCATTCACCATTTTCCAATATGGACGCATGATCGATCTCCCCGTCCAGCCCGACGTCGGCCTGGGCGAAATCGACTTCATTATCGCCGTCCGTGTCACGCCCGAACCATTGGGTCTGGTTCATTTCATCTACGACGGTCCAACGGTCCGGCTTGCCGTCCCGATTGGTATCCCGGGGATCCGTTCGCAAAGTCCAGTCAACGGTTGCCGCGCTGAGGTATTGTCCCACGAGACGACGAGCCGCACGAACGGTGTCCGCTACATCGTTCGGCTCACCCGTGACCGGATCCAGGCCTGCCGTCATATTCAAACGGTACACCTCTTCACCCGGCTTCAATGCACCTTCGTAGCCAATGGATTCCGTTCTGCCGATGGATGTGGCCTGTAGCAGGTCTTTACAGCTTGTAAATCCTTCATAAATTTTAGGATACACCTCGAATCGCATACGCGCACCGGCTTTGAACAGACCGTGCTTGACCTCCGGCTGGATGTTAATCGTGTCCTCGGCCGCACTGACATTCAGATCGGTGAGAGTATCGCCGCGATTGATCAGCTCATAGCTTCTATTCAGACCTTCCCGTCGCTCGCCCGTGACATCGACCCACTCCAGTTCGACGCGCGGAAGCTTCACTCGAACTTCAACCTCCGCCTCATCCGAGAAGCCATCTTCCGACTGAATGTAAATGGGAAGGGTATGCAATTCTTTGATCACATCCTGCGCGCTGAATCCGAGTGTGAAGATGCGTTGTTCGCCCGGTTCCAAGTCCACGGGACGTCCCTTTTCTCCGTCTCCGACAAATTCAGCCAGCAGCAGGCTGTCCTGAGGCAGGGTACATCGTAAACGCACGGTGCGAGGTTCCTCTGCATGATTTCGCACACCTACAGGGATTTTCTGGTCGTAGTCGCGCGCAATCGTGCCGCCGTAGCGGGCCTCTGTGAAAGCCAGCCCCTTGACGCGGGTGACCTGGCGGATGGGACCCGGTTCGGTCCCTCCAAGCGGCTGGAATTCATAGGCCTTGCCCGCTTCGAGATCGGATATGCGGACGCGACGGCTGCGGGCGTTTTGGCCGACGACTTCTTTCCAGGGCAGTTCGTTCGCCTCGTCGGCGACAGGGCGATATCGGACTCGGGCGGATCCAAATGCGCCGCCTTCCCATGAAACAGTCACATCATTGCCTGTGACAACGGCTCCGTCGTTAGGCAACAGACCGAAATACCCGGAGACCTTCACATGGCGTTCGGCGGTTGTTTGTTTACCAGAACTGTCTATTGCAGCGGCAACAAGAGCGGCTGAATCGCCCGCGAACGTCTGCCAGGGCACCTCGAATTCGTAGGGCATTGTATAATCTACGCCGACACTCCGCCCATTGATCTGAAGATTTACCTGCCGGATCGCTTTCCCTTCGTAGCTAAGTGCGGTTACACGAACAGGCATCACTTGGTCGATCAATTCACCTTCTCCGGGAACGGCTACCATGACGCGTGTCCCTTTGCGGACCGGCTGGCCGGTGGCCTGAACCCAGAATTCCCCACGTGACGACACCGGTCCGATGCTGCCTGAAGAGGCAACTCGATACAAACCCTGAGTTGGAAAGTCGAGAGCGATGGACTGGCCCCGTCCGAGAATGGCATCGGATTGACCGTCGGTATTGATGTCCAAAGAAACGACAGGCAAAGAGGAAACACCAGGCGTCTCTCTAATTTTGAAGGTAATTTTTGTAGGGAAGATGGGATCGACCGTCCACTCCACCGATGCGGCATTCAGACTGGCCCCTTTCGAGCCTATCATGATCCAGTTGGGTCGAATGCCAGCTCCGTCATTGCCCCGTTCGGTGATCGTTAGCTCCAATTCCATCGGACCTTCCGTCGTGAAAGATCGATTGCTTGTTCGATGTCCATACGCGTTGAAATCGAAGAACGTCTTGCCGGCACGCAAGTCTTTAACGACCGTATAGGTTTCCAGCGGACCTCCGACGATGTAATCATATTCCCCTTTGGCCGGGATACTCACGCGGAATCGCTCCACATCTCCGACATGTTCGATGCCACAAGGTTGGGCTTCATTCATTTTGAGGGGAATCACGGGGCTTTTTTTCAAATCTTCCGTTTCACCCGGCACGGCCCGATGAAGTGTGGCCTTTAAGGCGTAATCCCAGGGAGTTTCACCGTTATTGCCCCATTCGCCGACATTCAAAAAATACACGCCCGGTAACACGTTCCAGTTAATTTGATTGTGTCGCTCTCCATACGTGTTCATGGTTCCGATGGCTTTTTGGGCCGAATCATGGAGCGTGACACTCAGTTCGGTGCGCGCGTGGTTCCAGACGTTGAGCATGCCGGGCTGATCCACGACCAACTGGTACCAATCCTGGTCCCGGACGGGGAAGATGTTGTCTCGGACGACGGCGCCCAATTCCATCGGCACGGCCATCTTGAGCGTTTCGTTGTTTTGAAGACGTTCAATTTCGCCGGCGGGTTCGAACCAGGCACGCAGCTCATACGGATAAGGAGACCAGCCATTGTTTCCCCATTCTATGACTTCCAGATAAACCGTACTGGCGGCCTGGAAGGGATGATTGAGACTCCCCGATCGATTCCCATAGGAATGACACTCCGCGACGGAATGACCCAGTCCGTCCAATATTCGCGTATTCAGTTCAGTGGGACCGTGTTGGTAAATGTGCAATTTTCCTTTTGAGGGTATCGATACCGTATAAATGTCGCTATCACCAACGGGAATGATGGATGCATACGTCCGACCGGGCAATGGCAAATGCCGAACCGACGAGACTCGGGAGCCCGGATGGACTGCGGGATCGTCCAGATCATCATCCGTCATCATAACAAAGCGAAAATCGTATGGATCGAGGGAACAGCCATTATTGTTCCATTCCGTCACTTCAATGCGATAATCCCCGGGTTGGAACTGCCATTCTGCGGCTCCCCCTCGACCGGTGTAGCAATTCAAATGAGCGATATCCTTGTCGTTTTTATCGAAAATATGGACGGCTCGTTCGATCCCGGAATTATACATGGAATCCAATCGCAGACATCCGGGACGATCCAGATGGAGGGTGAAATGATCTGCGTCGCCGACCGGGAAGAGTAAGCCCCTCATGTGCTGGCCGACCTGGATAGGCCGTGCGGCCGTGGGGCTGTCATTATCTTCAAGTGGATCGGCCGCCGTTTCCGCTGAAAGGGTCATGATGATTTCCTCTTTTGAAGAACCGTTCATGCCCCATTCCGTCACTCGAATGGAATAATGCCCACGGGCCAGATCCCAGACGCCGTTGGCAGGCCGACCACCGTATCGATTTAAATGAGCAACCCGTTCTCCGGCCGAATCAAAAATCGAGGCCGTCGTTTCCAGAGGGCAGGAATTAAAAGCGAGTTTTACGCGAGTCGCCTCGGGCAAATCGAAAACAAACCAATCTTGATCGCTGGGCTTATCGATCACGAACGATGCCGACTGGCCCGGCTTCAAACGCTGCGCATTTCCTATCGAATTATTGGACTCTCGCTCTGGGATAGTGGCTACCGGAGTCAGCATCATCGCCAGAGATGTACCGTTCTGCAAACGTACCGATTTCAGAGCGGAAACATAGCCTTCGGCCTGAACGCGCAGCACCGCTTCCGCTCTATGGGTAACTGGTAACGATTTGTCCTCGGCCGTCGGATTGACTGTTCCTAAGCGAAGATCGGAGAAGGTGATTGTGCCGCCGGCACCGGTTCTTCCTGAGGCGATTTTGGCCCGAGGATAGACTTCCCACAGTTCCACCTCTGCATTGGACAGCGACGTGCCATCGTCACTTTTGGCGATAACCGTACATGAGATGACTTTCGCAATAGCCTTCAGCTTGAACTGGACCGGTTCTTCAGCGGCTTTATGCTCGTAATCTTGTATAATGCCGTGAAAGCCGGGCGCATCGATTTTAAGTTGATAAATACCTTCCGGGACAGGAACAGTAGCAGCGTTTCCGGCTCTGTTCGCTGAGAATAGCAAGGGGCCGTGCAAGGCGGAAGCAACCACTTTGGGCGTCAGATGAATCCTCACTTGCCCAACGGCTTCGCCTGTCGTCTCTTCGACGAAGCTAAACTTAAGCGGAGACAGAATCTCGGGAACCATCGCCACAAGTTGTGGCATTCGCACTCCATTACTTAGTTCTACCTTTTTTTGGAACTTCTGATACCCGGGATGCTGGCACGAGATGGTATAGGCGCCCGCCGGGATGCCGTCGAAGACGATTTTGCCGCCCGGATCGGAGATAGCCATTCGCCCGCCTACGTGTACGGCACATGCACGGACGGGTTTGCCATCAGACGCGGAATGCACCTGTACCATCAGAGGACCAGGTAGCTGTTTAGCAGTCTGAGCTGCCAAAAATGGACATGAAATAGCAAGAATAAGGACGATAACGATACATCGGGACTGCTTAGGAAATTTCACTGCTTCGACCTTTCAATTTGTTAATCTGCCCCCACTTGAAGGGTATGCCGCTTTGAGAAGCGATCGATATTTCGACAATATATACTTTGCTTTATCGGCAGACAATTGATTTATCTTTGCATATGAGAGTCTTTTTTTTGAAACAACCATGTTACGACCTGACATCCACGCTTCGGTGTTTAAAACCTGTGCCGGCAAGATATAACATCACACAGGCAGGCCAGCCAAAGCCCTTTTTCTCTTGGGGTTATTTGGTACACACTGACCGAAGGGAGCGATTTTGCAGATAGTAGCGGTGAAACCAAAAAAGCCTCGAATGGCGATAAGTGTTTCTAAAAAAAGCACTTATAGGTATAATAGGGGGGGGGCTTGTGGCGAAGTGAGTTTGACGAAATGGCGGTATATCGGCGTGAGCAAGTCCAAGCGCGAGCCGATGGCCCATTCGACAGAACGTAAGGTGGGATCGTATGGCGGGAAGATTCTGGACCGTAGCGGCCGATGGTACAGTATTCAAGGATTCCGGAGAGCAGCCTGCGATAGACTTGCTCGACATATCGGAAGCATGAATAAGCCGGGTTGTGTGAAGGTTGTCTGCTTGAAACGACGAGGCGAACGGACGGCTAACCGGTCCTCGCCGGTCATGAGATCAGCGACGGTACTCGACAAGCGAATAGAGTTTCGACACGTCAGATCCTCTACGAATACGCTCGGAATCTTACCAATTGTATAGGGCTTTTGAGTGTCGAAGCAATCGCCGGGAGATAGACAAACAGCGTTCTGCTGCGTGTGATTCGAAGGCCAATATCAGAATCCGCTTTCCGGTATGGGCGGCCCGATCGGCCAGCTCAGAATGAACGTATTGCCGGCCGGGTAGGCGGAAACCTCCTCCACGTGGGCGTCCACAATATCGCCGACACACATGTCCTTGGCCTGCAACAACTCAACAATCTGGAGCCGGACCGGATGCGCTATGGCCTTGAGAATCTCGCTCGCATGTTCCGCCACTCTCTTATCCATCTTTACACGAAGAATATCTGTTACCGGTGCTATGTCGTAGAAATCTCAAATTGAGCGAGTGCTTTTCTTAATTCTTGATTTCGGGCGGCCGCAACGCCAGGCGCCGGCCTTTCTCCCCTTAAATAGTAAACAGGCAGAGTCACCCCAATATGAAAGTCCAAGACGCCCTCATCGCAAAGTTCTTTTGCAATGCGATGCACCTCATTATCCGAATGATCCTCAAATCTCAGAACCCCACCCGTCCCCACGTCAGCATCGTTTCCTTCAATCGACGTAAACCGATAATGCTGAGAACGCAATAGTTTGCCGATGATCTTTCGGGCGATGTCATTGTTTTTGAGAAGATCGGCGGCTTTTTCACTCACATCCATGTTCTATGTCCTCCTTGCTCGTTTGATATATTTTTGCGAGATTCTCCGCTTCAAGCATTTGTACACGTTATTTTTCCCTGAGTATGACTGCAGGATCCTGTCGAGTCGCGATGAGGGCAGGGATCCAGCCGGATAGGATGGATAACGCGGGCGCTATCAACAGGACCAGCAACAATAAGCCGGGATCGAGCAGTTTTTCCGTTGCCATTTCTGCGATATTTTCTTCCGTCGCCATACCAAGCCATCTGCCGACACCAAACCCGGCGATAATCCCTATGGCGCCCCCAAGCAATCCCATGACGAGAAACTTGGATAGAAACAGGAACAAAATCTGTCCGGTTCGAAAACCCATGGCGCGCTGGATGGCAATTTCAGTTTTACGATCCCGAACATTATTGAATCCCAGTAAACCAATCCACACGGCACAGGCCACCATCACCAAAGGAACAAGAATGGCCGCAAAAAGTTCACGTTCAGATTTCATCTCATTTCGGTGCTGCCTTTCTCTCTCGACGGCGGCCTCGGCTTCCCGACCCACCCGCGCTCGAGCCTCCGCCCTTGCCACCGCTTTCGTCCCCTGCTCGATAACTTGTGTGCCCGGAAGGATCTTCTCGATTTCCTGACGCACCCTGGGTAGCAGCCCGTCCATTTGCGAGCAAACACACTCAAGGGCCAGAATGGCGTTGATCATGCCTTCTTTCTTGAGAAGCTCCTGCGCCGCTCCCAGGTGAATCCACGCCGTAAAATCATCTTTGCTGCCTCGTTCTTCATAACATTTATGGACCGTGAATTCCCTACCAAGAAGCGTGACCTTATCCCCGGCGTGCAGGTCGAGACTCTGGTGCAATCCATAACCCAACACGATGGTTCCCTCCGGAACCGGCTCAACGAGAGGTTTCCTCGGATTTTTATGAAGATTGGGGACTTCACCTCGTGCGCCCACCAGCGTAATCGTACGCTTTCTCTCCGGCCATTTGATTCTTTGCTGCAGCGTGGGTAAGAAATGACGAACCAAAACGATCCCCGAATCCGCCAGGCGCGTCACGTATTCTTCCGGCATATATTCCGAAGGGTAGCCTTTCATATGCAGATCGCGAAGACTCTGTTCCCGGGGAAGGATCAAAAGATTAAAGCTCAATTTCAATGTCGCTTTGCGCATTTCATCTTTCAGAACCGCCATCTTTTTTTGGGTCTCTTCCTCTTTCTCATGCAATATTATATGTGTTTGACACTCGTTCACTTTCAAGAGCGTTAACGCTCCGATCAGGGAGCCGACAGCCACGGTCACAGCGAAAAGGCCTAAGGCAAAACTCCGCCAACGGTACAGCATTTCCTTAATCAGTATATGGCGTATTTTCATGGCTGGTGTCTTTCAAATAACATAACGGGGCTCCAATCCGTCCGGCCCGGCTACTCTTCCCGTAAGGTGATCGCAGGATCCAGACGCGCGGCGTGCATCGCAGGAATCCAGCTTGCGACTACCGTGATGATGACAGCCCCAAGCAACGCCATTGCAAACAGGTCAAAAGCAACGATCCATCCCGTACGGATTTGGCGAATCGGCTCCTGAAAACTATTGGCAAGAAAATTCCCGACGAAAAAACCGAGCAGCCCACCAAAGAGTCCCATGAGTATGGCTCTTGATAAAAAAAGGTAAAGGATCTGCCGTGAGCGGAAACCCAACGTGCGCAGAATGCCGATCTCCGCCTGCCGTCGCCGTACATTGCCTGCGGCCAGCAAGGCAATCCACACCACAGAGATCACCATGACCAGCGGACCCAGAATGGATGCAAAACGCACCCACGTGGCTCTCATGCGAGAGATATTTTCTTGTTCCCTCTCAATAGCGGCTTTTCCT
>Ga0180431_10007106_pt1 | contig 13127 bp, 10 predicted proteins | sample SS_ome_11_FD_132459 | JGI IMG/M metagenome (GOLD analysis project Ga0180431, IMG submission 132459) | Hypersaline lake sediment archaeal communities from the Salton Sea, California, USA - SS_1_MS_1 metaG | ecosystem: Environmental > Aquatic > Non-marine Saline and Alkaline > Hypersaline >... | reverse complement strand
GGCTCGCAAAGGCGCGAAGGCGCAAAGGAACGGGGAAGTGAACAGAGAAAGGGCCTTGTCGAACCATTGGCACCTACGGCTCTGATTTGGACAGGATGAACAGGATTGACAGGATTCGGGCGAAGGTGACCGAACGATTTTGCCTGGGGCTTCATCCTCAATATCCTGTTATCCTGTCCAATCATCCCTTGCCGACGGAGAATCGGTCAACAAGGCCGAGAGAAAGTGCGCGCGTTTCCTCTTCCCGACTTGTCCCGCTCCTTCGCGCCTTTGCGAGCCGTCTCTTCCGTGTTCCCGGCCACCTGGCCCGCGGCGAGCCCATGGCTGTACGTCCTCTTGGGATGCGGGCTGAGTCCGCGTTAGGAGATAATTGCGGCGAGAACGCCGTCGACAAGCCCAACGGTCTTCTGCGCCGCGTGAATTCCCCGGAGCGGCCGCCCAAGGCTCCCCTACGCCTTGATCCCGTACGGCTCCCGCTGCTTGCGCCTCATCAGCAGGTTGGCTTCCGCGTCGTCGACGAACTGGTACTGCTCGGGGTCCCAGCGGAGCTTGCGGCCCAGGAGCATGGCCAGGTTGGCCATGTGGCAGGCGTTGACCGACTTGGTGTGCGTCCAGACGTCGGAGATCGGCTTTTCGCGGGTCTTGACGCAGTGGAAGAAGTTGGCCATGTGGCCCTGCATGGGCATGTCGCGGTAGAGCTTGCGGACCTCCTCGTCGAGCCACTCCTTGTCGGCGTCGGAGAGGTCCTCGATCGGCTTGCCGGTGAGGTCGCGCCGGTTGACGCGGATCTTGCCCAGCTCGCCCTCGATGATCAGCTCGTTGGAGCCGCTGAACAGGCGGATCGTGTTGCCGTTGGGGAGCGTCATGTCGCAGTCGAACCCCTTGGCGACGTTGTAGCTGTTGGGCTCGACGCAGGGCTTTTCGCCCCGGAGCATGGCCAACACGCCTTCGGCGCCCAGCGGGAGCTCGCCCTTGCCCTGGATTTCGACGGGGCCGGTCGCTTCGCCGCCGAGCGCCCAGACGGCGATGTCGGTGTGGTGCACGCCCCAGTCGGTCACCTGGCCGCCGGAATACTCGAACCACCAGCGGAATTGGTAGTGGACGCGCTTCTCGCAATAAGCCACCTTGGGGGCCTGGCCGAGCCACATGTCCCAGTCGAGGTTTTCCGGCGGATCGGCGGTGGGAAAGGGGCCGTCGCTCTGCGCCCCGCCGACCGACGAGAGGGCGTGAAGCTTTTTGCCCAGGCGCCCGCTTCGGGCCAGGACCACCGCCTTGAGGAACATCTCCTTGTACTCGCTCCGCTGCTGCGTGCCGACCTGGAACACGCGGCCCGTCTGTTCGGTCACCCGGCAAATCTGCTTGCTCTCCCCGATGGTCAGGGTGAGCGGCTTCTCGCAGTAAACGTCCTTGCCGGCGAGCATGGCCTCGATGGCGATCTTCGTGTGCCAGTGGTCGGGCGTGCCGATGGTGACGACGTCGATATCGTCGCGCGCGAGCAGCTTGCGGTAGTCGCCGTAGATCCGGCAGCGGTTTTCGTAGCGGTTGGCGAACTTGGCGGCCCGTTGGCTGTCGACGTCGCAGCAGGCGACCATGTTCCCCAGCGCCCCGGCCTGGTGGCCCACGCCCGAGCCTCGCCCGCCGCACCCGATCGCGCCCACGGTCAGCTTGTCGTTGGCCGCTTGGGCCCGGGCCTGGGCGGAGGAGAAGAAGTAGGGCGCGCCGGCCCCGGCGGCGGCCAGGGAGGCACTCTTCTTGAGGAAAGCACGACGGCTCGATCTGGGTTGGCTCATGGATCGCTCCTGAGGGTTGGCGGTGGGTGGGTTCGGCGACGGATCGTTGGGAGTGACTCCGCCGACGCGCTCGGCGGCGCCTGCCCTCGCGCGGGTCCCGCGAATCGGGGGGCACCCCGAGCCCGGGTGAGCCATATTGTAGCATCCGGCGGCGGCGGGAGGTAGCGGTCGACGTACGTGGGTGCGGCAAGATCTCCTGGCAGCCGAGCGTGTGCCACGGCTTGCCCGAGAACCGCGCAGCAGCCCGGCACTGCTTGCGGATCCCAGCCCTACCAAGGCTCTCGGGCAAGCGGTGTCGTCCGGTGGCGAGGAAATCGTGCCACACCCACGCACGTCGGCACGGAGGAAACCTGCACACGCGGTTGCTGCGCGAGCCCTAATCGCCGTACGAAATCTTGGCCACCTTGGGCTTCGCCAGGCGCGCGAAGTCGGCGTAGGCCAGTCGGACCAGCTCGGTGTGGGAGCCGGCGTTGAAGGCGATCTCCTCGTCTTCGGCCAGGCGCTCCGACGCGTAGACCTCCATGTCGTACAGGTTGCCGAACGGCGGCATCGCGCCCAGCTCGCAGCCGGGGAACATGCTCTCGAACGCCGACTCGTCGGCCAGCTCGACGCGCTCGGCCCCCGCGACTTCGCCGAGCCGGTCGAGGTTGACCTTGAACGAGGCGGGCACGACGGCCATCGCCATCTTGCCGTCGATCAACACCATCACCGTCTTGGCCAGCTCCTTGCCCGAGACGTGGGCCGACGCCGCGATCTCCTGCGCCGTGAACGCGGGCGAGTGCTGGATCACCACGTACTTCACCTTCTCGCCGTCGAGAAACTCCTTCAGTCGTTGGACAGGCATGACCGACTCCTTGTGCGTTGGGGCTTGGCGACCGATCTGCACCTCCAGTCTCAGACGGTAAGCCATCAGCCGTCAGCAATCAGCTTTCAGCCTGGACTGCCCGGGAAGCGAGTGGCCCTGCCGGGCTGCCGGCTGATAGCTGACTGCTGACCGCTGATGGCTTGTCTTCACGCGCAGCGTGAGGAATACGGAAAAGCTATCGCTCGGCCGGTCCTAACCGCCGGCGGGGCCGACCGCCAGCACGGTGTTCTTGGCCGGCAGACTGATCGGACTGGAATAGTGATAGATCTGGCAGACTTCCTTCTCGCCCTCAACGACCGGCGTCGGCTGCTCGATGACGAAGTCGGCGAAGTGCGGCGCGTTGAAGGCGACGAACGCCAAGTGAAGGCAGTCGATCCACGGATCGAACCGCCGAGACAGATCGGGAAAGGCCACCGGGCCCGTGTCGACCTGATACATCCGCCGGTCCAGGCTGACGTTCATCGTCTTCACCGGGCACTCGATGATCGCGCGGAGGCCCGTCTCGGCGTTGGCGATCTCCGTCTGCGTGACGATCGGCACGGCGGCGGCCGTGGCGTCGCGGATCGCCTCCCACGTGTCGAGCACTTGCACCGGGCGCCCCTCGCGGAGCTTGAGGATCGGCTTGCCCCAGACGTCCTCCGACCGGGTCACCTCGCGGTATCGCTCGCTTAGCCGGGCCGGCCGGCGGAAGATGAGCAGGTCGGCGGCCTCCTCGCCCCCGAAGATGGGAAGGAAGTCGTAGTTGTCGGCTTGAAAAAGGTCCTTCTCGGCGAACGTGTGCTCGCTCTTACACGACGCGCACTGGTAGAAGTCGACCCGCTCGCCGCTCGAATCGTCGACCAGCGTGGTGCGGCTCTCGATCCAGAACCGGACCGCGTTGGCCGGCGACGGGTTGCAGAGGAACGACAGCCCGTAGTCGAGCGGGCGCGGGCCGGCGTCTTCAGCGGGCGCCTCGCCGGCCGGGCGTCGTTCGGCACGGCACATCCCGGTCGTCGCGCCCGTCGCGGCGACGGCGCAAGTGGAGGCCAGTCCGCGGGTCAGAAAGCTGCGTCGCGTAGTGGGCATGGGGCTACCTCCCGGAGTTGGTGAGACTGGAGCTATGGCCGACCACTACGAATTGTCGGCCCCGGGGCCGGGGCGGTCAAGCGCCGCCGGCTGCCGGCAAGCCCGCATTCTGCCGTCTGGCACGGCGGCTGCGGCCTGCCTTGTCGGACAATCCCACCGGTTCGATTTGGACAGGATGAACACGATTGACAGGATTCAGGCGAAACCCGCCGAACGATCTTGGCTCGGTCTTCATCCTGAATATCCTGCTATTCATCCTGACTATCCTGTTATCCTGTCCAAGCTATTCACCCTGAGTATCCTGTTATCCTGTCCAATCACCGTTTCCAATCATCCTCTGCCGCCGGAGAATTGGTCAACAAGGCCGTTGCGACCTCGGGCACGCGCCGTTGACGGCCTCGTCTGGGCACTTCTCACGAACTCAGCTTGCGCACGACCTCCAGGGCCTCGCTCACGTGCCGGTCGGCGGCGAACTGGGAGTTGAACACGTGCCGGACGATCCCCTCGCGGTCGATCACGTAGGTGACGCGCCCGGGAAAGATCCCCATCGACCTGGGCACGCCGAACGCGCGTCGCACGCGCCCGTCGTGGTCGGAGACGAGCAGGAACGGGAGCTGGTGGTTTGCGGCAAACGCCTGGTGGCGCGAGGCCGAGTCGCTGCTCACGCCGATCACGGCCGCGCCCGCCGCGGCGAAGTCTTCACACGCGTCGCGAAAGCTGCACGCCTCCTTGGTGCACACCGGCGTGCCGTCCTTCGGATAGAAGAAAAGCACCACGGTTTGCTTCCCCCGGAAGTCGGCCAGCGGCACTTCGTCGCCCGTGTGCGTGGCCAGCGTGATCTCGGGAGCCGGATCGCCTACGTTGATCGGGGGCATCGGGGATTGCTCCGACTCGAGGTCAGTAGCAGGCACACGCCGTGTGCCGTCCGCCGGCTACGGCACACGGCGTGTGCCTGCTACGGAGGGCGTAGGGCGCGTGAAACGCACCATCATACCGGATATGGTGCGTTTCACGCACCCTACTTCTCATACGCACCGAACTCCCGAATCGCGTCGAACATCGCCAGGACGTTTTCCATCGGGGTTTCTTCGAGGATCGTGTCGTGGCTGGCGCCGGCCACGTAGCCGCCGCCCGGCTTCATCACGTCGAGCGTCTCGCGCGTCTTCTCACGGACCAGGGCCGGGGTGCCGCGGATCAGCACGTGATGGGAATCGATGGCCCCGTTGAGCAGGATTCGGTCGCCGAACTCGGCCTTCAGCCGCCGGGGCGCCATGCCGGCGCAGCACGGCTGGAGGGCGTGCAGGCCGTCGAGCCCGATCTCGATCATCGCCGGGATCAGCTCCGAAAACCCGCCGCAGCAGTGCAGCATCACCCGAAGGCCGTACGCGTGCCCGAGGTCGACCAGGCGCTTGAGGTGCGGGAGGATGAACCGGCGAAACATCGGCTCACCCAGCAGGGGCCCGCGCTGGCTGCCGAAGTCGTTGCCGACGAAGAACACGTCGATGGCCTCGCCGGCCGCGTCGAAGATCCGCCGGCTCACCGCGGCGTAGTAGTCGACCACGTGCCCGAGCACCGCGTCGACCAGCTCGGGCTGGTCGTACGTCTTGAGGTACATGTTCTCCATGCCCAAGAGATCGACCAGGTCGTGCCAGAAGGGCGACCAGTCGCCGCCGAGGATGGCGTATCGCCCGCCGTACGATTCGGCCTCGGCGCGCACGCCGGAGACATCGATCCGCTCTGGGCCCGGCCACGGGTACGCGTGGACGTCGTCGAGCGTGGCATCGGCCAACGGGTGCTCGATCGGCTGGCCGTAGCCGATGCCCGTGCGACGCACGCCGAACGGCGTCACGTACGTCACGCCCGGCTCCGGCTCGACGGCCAGTGCCGTATCGCGCGCGAACACGCGGCGGAAGTCGTCGCCCAGCCGCACGCGCAGGCCCTCGTCGTCCAGGCCCAGCGCGCCCTTGGCCTTCTCCCAGAACTCGGGCGAGGCCCCGCACCACGCCGGCACGCGGTCGGGCTCCTCGTGGGCAAACGCCACCAGCACACGGTCGCGCGAGTTCATCCCGGGCCCTTCTTCGCGGAATCCCCTTTGGCAATCGTCAGCCTAGTGCAACGCAGCCTATCCGGCAAGCCGCCCCGAAAACACGCGCGCTTGCGGTCCGTTAGCGGCCCTATGATAATAGGCGGAACCGTGCTGGGCGTGTTTCCGGCAAGACGGCGAAGTGAGATCGTTTAACCGCAAGCCGAAGGCGTGCGCGGCACGACCAATCGGCCTTCACTCGACGCGCACGCCTTCGGCTTGCGGTTAAACGACGTCCGGTTAAGCGACGTCCGGCCAAACGACGTGGGGCTGGATGAGACGGCCGCGGCGTCGGGGTTCATGGCCCATTGGAGAGATCGAGAACACCCTCATCCGGGAGCCCCCACATGGACGAACCCAAATCGAAGAAGCCGGACCAGGGCGGAACCGGTTCGCGACGCCCTTCACGGCGCGACGCGCTCGCCGCCATCGGTTCCGGGGCGGCCGGGGCCGTGTTGGCCGGCCTGGCCCGCGCGCAGAAGCCAGCCGAGGCCGAGAAGGCAACCACCCCGGGGCCGGCGGCGAAGACGACGATCGCCGGTAAGTACGACGTGGTGGTGGCCGGGGGCGGCATCGCCGGGGTCGCCGCGGCCACGGCGGCCGCGCGGGCCGGCGCCCGCGTCGCGCTGGTCGAAATGCAGCCGTTCGCCGGCGGCGTGACCACTGCCTCGCTCGAATCGTCGATGTGCAACTACTTCCACAACACGCAGGGCGAGCGGATCGTCGCCGGGCGCCCCCTGGAGCTCGTCGAGCGAATGGTCCAGCTCGGAGCCGCCCACAAGAACTGGGACAAGCACCGTGGCCACGTCGTGTTCGACTCGGAGCTGGGCAAGCTGGCCATGGACGAAATGCTCGAAGCGGCCGGCGTCGACCGGCTCTACAACTACCTGGTGACCGACGCCGTGATGGAAGGCAACCGGCTCGTCGGGCTCCACGTGGCCAGCCGCTCGGGCAACCAGGTGATGCGGGCCGAGTGCGTCGTCGACTGCACGGGCGACGGCGACGTCGCCCATTACGCCGGGGCCCCGCTCCACCGCGGCCCCCGACACGCCTCGGTGCACAGCTACCTGTTCCGGCTGGGCAACGTCGACCTCGACGCCACGTACCGCTACTTCCGCGAGAACCCGGCGGAGTACGTGGCCGGAACCGACATCAACCTCTCCTTCGAGGAGGGGATGGCGTTTTACGAAGACACGGGCGTGATGTACATCCACCATCACGGCACGAAGCTCAAGAAGGCGGTTCAGGAGCCCATCGAGCGGGGCGAGTACTCGCGCGAGCTCGGCCCGTTCAAGAAGCTCGACGCGTTCCAGATGCACGGGATCCGCCACAACCGGACGCTGGTCGTCAACACCGGCTGGTTCGTGATGCCCGAGCCCGACGCGGCCGCGCTCTCGGCGATCGTCGTCGCGGGCCGCAAGATGGCCCGATACGTGGCCGAGTTCCTACGCAAGCACCTGCCCGGCTGCGAAGAGAGCTTCGTCGTGACCACGGCCAACGCGCCGGGCATCCGCCGCACGCGCTGGCTGGCGGCCGACTTCACGCTCACCCGCGCGATCTACGACACGGCGCCCCGTTTCCCCGACGCCGTGGGGCGCGGCGTGAAGATCCAACAGCGCCCGCTCTATCGGACCGACGAGACGTTCGACGTGCCGCTCCGCTGCCTCCTGCCGCGGGAGATCGACGGGCTGTTGGTCGGCAGCGGTCGCAGCGCGTCGTGCGTGCCGGCCGAGCTGTTGCGCGTGCAGCCGGCTACGATGATCGTCGGCCAGGGCGCCGGCGCGGCCGCGGCCGTCTCCGTGCGCGACGGTGTGCCGCCGCGGAACGTCGACGTCCGGGCGGTCCAGGAGGCCCTTCGGGCGCAGGGAGTGGACTTGATCTGACTCAAATCGAAAGGCAACGAGCGGTGTGCCACTGCTTGCCTCCCGGGAACGGAGTAGCTGGCGGCGTCGTTGCACTGCTTGCCGGTTTCACGTAGCATTGCGGTGTCTGGCAAGCAGTGCCGTCGCGCAAGTCGAGCGTTTTCAGTCAGTTCCGCAAGCAGTGGCACACGCGCTGCGATCATTCGCTTACAGTCTGAGATCTGACTCTTCTCGGGAGACCTCGTTTGCGTCCGACGTACCTGGACTCAGATCGGGAGGAAGGCAAAGGATGAACATACTAGTCAAAAGCATCGGTAGTCGGAATTCGGTCGCGTGGAAGCCGCTGCTTGGGCTGTGGCTGGTCGCGTGCGCCGGCGTGCCGTGCCTGCGCGCGGAAGAACGGTCGGACAGCCAGGGCACGCCGCCGACCGCCGATATGGTCTTCTCCTGCGATTTCGAGTCGGAGACGTGGTATCGAGCGTGGGGGATGTCCCGCGCGGACGAGCGCGTGGATACCGTCTCGGCCGATTCCGCCCGGCGGTTCGAGCCGCTGGAGGGGAAGGCGCTGCGAGTCCGGGTCGACCGGGGCGGCCACTACGGCACGAGCATCCAGTTCAACTTCCGGAAGCGGCTGGGCAAAGAGCCCGAGGAAATCTACTTCCGCTACTACCTGCGCCTGGCCGACGACTGGAACCCGGCGCGGGGCGGCAAGCTGCCCGGCATCGCCGGCACGTACGGGCGGGCCGGCTGGGGCGGCCGGCCGTCGGATGGGCGCAACGGTTGGTCGGCGCGCGGCCTGTTTGGCGGCCAACGGGACGGCAAGACCCCGATCGGCTTCTACTGCTACCATGCCGACATGAAGGGCCGCTACGGCTCCCACTGGCTCTGGGAAAACGACCACCTGGGCTATCTGGAGAACAACCGCTGGTATTGCATCGAGCAGTACGCCCGGATGAACGCGCCGGGGGAGAACGACGGCGTCCTCCGCGGCTGGGTCGACGGCCGGCTCGCCTTCGAGAAGACCGACGTCCGGATGCGCGACACCAAGGAGCTGCGCATCGAATCGGTCTGGCTCAACGTCTACCTGGGCGGAACGTGGACGGCCGCGAGCGGGCACCACCTGTACGTCGACAACGTGGTGATCGCCCGGCGCTACGTCGGTCCCATGCAGCGATGACCCGGGTTTCTTGCCCGACGCACACGAAGCTCGCCTCCAACCGCTTGCGCCCGGCCAAACGCCGACCATCCGGTAAGCCGGCCCAAGAACGCGGGCGCTTGCAGTCGTTGGACGGCCCAAGGATAATGGGCTGGACCGTGCTACTCGTGTTTTCGGCGAGACGGCGAAGTCAGATCGTTTAGCCGCAAGCCGAAGGCGTGCGCGTCGAGCGAAGGCCGGATCGCGCGGGCGCGCACGCCTTCGGCTTGCGGTTAAACGACGTGCAGCCTGACCGGAAGAACTCGATTTCATCAACCGCGAGGAGATAAGCACATGAACGAGCCAGTAGGCAACACGACTTCTCGTCGTCAGTTTCTCCAGAGGTCAGCCGTTGCCGTGGGCGCGGGCTTGGCGGCGCGTGAGGCGATCGCCCGAGCGGCGCACGCAACGGGCGGCGAGACGTTGAAGGTCGGCCTGGTCGGTTGTGGCGGACGCGGGCGCGGCGCGGCCGTGCAGGCCCTGACGGCCGATCCGAACGCCCGGCTCGTGGCCCTGGCCGACGCGTTCGCCGACCACGTGGAACGATCCGTGGAAATCCTCAAGAAGGCCGAGGTTGCAGACCGCGTGGCCGTCGACGCCGACCATCGATTCGCCGGGTTCGACGCCTACAAGAAGCTGATCCAGTCCGGCGTCGACGTCGTGCTGCTGGCCGCGCCGCCGCACTTCCGGCCGTCGCATCTGAAGGCGTGCGTCGACGCGGGCAAACACGTGTTCGCCGAGAAGCCGGTCGCCGTCGACGCCCCCGGCATCCGCGCCGTGCTGGCTACCTGCGCGGAGGCCAAGAAGAAGGGCCTGTCGATCGTCTCCGGATTGATGTTTCGCTATGAGATCGCGAAGCAAGAGCTGATGAAGCGCATCCACGACGGGGCCATCGGCGACGTCGTGGCCATCCAGACCACCTACAACTGCGGGCCGCCCTGGTTCCGCAACAAGGACCGGCAGGCGGAATGGACCGAAATGGAGTACCAGATGCGCAACTGGTACCCGTTCACCTGGCTTTCGGGCGATCACAACGTCGAGCAGCACGTGCACAGCCTGGACAAGTCGGCGTGGGCGCTCTGCGACCGGACGCCGCTGCGGGCGTGGGGCACGGGCGGACGGCAGCTCCGCTCCGAGCCGGCCATCGGCAACATCTTCGACCATCACTGCGTAACCTACGAATTCGACGACGGCGTTCGCGTCTACTCGCACTGCCGGCGCCAGGCCGGCTGCTCGAACGACGTGTCGGACCACATCCTCGGCACCAAGGGCCGGTGCGACGTGATGAAGCACCGGATCGAGGGCGAGACGAACTGGGAGTACGAAGGCCCCAATCCGAACAAGTACGTCGCCGAGCACGAAGCGCTGTTCGCCTCGATCCACGCCGGCCGGCCCATCAACAACGGCCAGTACATGGCCCAGAGCACCATGTGGGCGATCCTGGGGCGCATGGCGACCTACACGGGCAAGACGATCACGTGGGAAAAGGCCATGGGCTCCAAGGAGGATCTTACGCCCGAACGCTACGCCTGGGATGCCACGCCCCCCATCCTGCCCGACGAAAACGGACAGTACCCCATCGCCATGCCCGGCGTGACGAAGTTCGTGTAGTGGTCCGTCAAGTCTTACTTCGTGTGTTGGGTGGCACTGGCGTCTCGCCAGTGCGGCGTGCGAAAGCACGGGCAAGATGCCCGTGCCACCCACAAAGCGATAGTTGACGGACCGCCAACCCGAGCGCAGATTCATCCCAACCCGACCGGAGCAGCCACCATGAGAACGAGTCTTCCGAGACAACGAATCGCGGCCTTGGGTTCGACGATTGCCGTGGCGGTTCTATTCCTCTGGGCGTCGACGTCGGCGCTCGGCGCGCCCGTCCCGACGGATGGCGACGCGCCCTTCCCCGGTCAGCGCGCCCCCGAGGAGCTCAAGCAGCAAGGCTTCCGCTCGCTGTTCGACGGCCGAACGCTCGCCGGGTGGGACTTCAAGCCGTGGCACGAGGGCCACTGGGTGGTTCGCGACGGCGTGATCCACTACGACGGCGGCGGGCCGCGCAAGCGAGGCCAGGACCCCTCGCTGTGGACCGCCGACGCGTACGGCGATTTCGTCCTCTACGTCGAATGGCGGCTGCCGGCGAAGCCCGAGCTGAAGCCGCAGCCGATCGTGCTCTACAACGGCGACTTCCTGATGCAGGAGGACAACCCGCGCGTGCGCGTCACCCGGCCGCGGCTCGACGCGGGCGATAGCGGGATCCTGATGCGGGGCACGTTGAAGTGCCAGGCGAACATCTGGAGCCAGTCGCTCGGCTCCGGCGAGATCAACGGCTACCGCACCGATCGCTCCATGCCGCAGGAGGTGCGCCGGGCGTGCATCCCGATCAGGAACGCCGACCGGCCGTTCGGCGAGTGGAACGCCTTCGAGATCACGCTCCAGGGCGAATCGATGACCGTCGTGCTCAACGGCGAGAAGGTGATCGACGCGGCCCACCTGCCCGACCTGCCGGAGCGCGGTCCCGTCGGCCTCCAGCATCACGGCGACTCCGTGGAGTTCCGCAACCTCTGGATCAAGGAGTTGAAGTGACCGACATGGCACCACTTCGCACTGTCCTGGGCGAAACCGGGCAATCTGGGATCGGTCGCGTCGGAGTGGCACGGGCATCTTGCCCGTGCACTGGCGAGACGCCAGTGCCACCCGGCCGTGCGACCTTCTCCCGGTCCCGCTTAGCTTGCGTCGCACTGGCGTGCGCGGTCCTCTTTGTTGTGTCGCCCGGGAGCGTCCCGGGCGCCGAGCGCCCGAACGTGGTCTTCGTGCTCGTCGATAATCTCGGCTACGGCGACATCGGCTGTTTCGGCTCGACCAAGCATCGGACGCCGAATATCGACCGGTTGGCCAGCGAGGGTGCGCGCCTGACCAGCTTCTACAGCGCGGCGCCCGTCTGCACGCCGTCGCGCGCGAGCTTCCTGACCGGCTGCTATCCGCGCCGCGTGGGATTGCACGTCGACTACAACGGCACGCAGGTCCTGATGGCCGTCTCGTCGCGCGGATTGAATCCCGACGAGCACACGCTGGCCGAGCTGCTCAAAGAGCGGGGGTACGCGACGGCCTGCTTCGGCAAGTGGCACCTGGGCGATCAGCCGTCCTTCCTGCCGCGCCGGCACGGGTTCGACGAATTCTTCGGCCTGCCCTACAGCGAGGACATGGGCCAGCGCCCGGCAACCCAATACCGGGTGGCCGCTCCGCCGCTCCCGTTGCTCGAAGGTGAAACCGTGATCGAAGCGCCGACCGACCCCAGCCAGTTGACCCGGCGGTTCACCGAGCGGTCGGTCGAGTTCATCGCGAAGAACCGGAACCGACCGTTCTTCCTCTACCTGCCGCACACGATGCCGGGCAGCACGCGCGAGTCGTTCGCCAGCGAGCGGTTCAAGGGCAAGTCGGCCAACGGCACCTACGGCGACGCGGTGGAGGAACTCGACTGGTCGATGGGCGAAATCCTGAACGTCCTGAAACGCCTCGGAATCGACGATCGGACGCTGGTGATCTGGACGTCCGACAACGGGCCGTCGCTCCGCCGGAACGTGGCGCACGGCAGCGTCGGGCCGCTGCACGGTTGGGGGTATTCGACCGATGAAGGCGGCATGCGCATGCCGCTGGTCGCCCGCTGGCCGGGACGCATTCCGCCGGGAACCGAATCGGACGAGCTGACCACGGCGATGGATCTCCTGCCCACGATCGTCAAGCTGGCCGGCGGCGAAGTGCCCACGGATCGCCCGATCGACGGCCACGACATCTGGCCGATTCTCTCGGGGAAGCCGAACGCGAAGTCGCCGTACGAAGCGTTCCACTTCTACTTCCTCGGCCAGTTGCAGGCCGTGCGATCGGGCAAGTGGAAGCTGTACCTGCCGCTCGAAGAGAAGTGGGACCGCCGTCGCTGGCACGACGAGCCGGGCGATCCGTGCGAGCGGAAGCTGGTCGATCTCGACGCCGATATCGCCGAAGAGCACAACCTGGCCGCCGCCCATCCCGACGTGGTCGAGCGACTAACGGCCTACGCCCAACAAGCCCGCGAAGAGCTCGGCGACATCGGCAAACCCGGAACCGGCCAGCGTCCGGCCGGCCACTACCCCGACCCTCGTCCCCTCTGGCTGAACCGCGTCAAGCGTGTACCGGAATAGATAGGGGTAGGAACGGCCGATTGGGTTCGGCCGCCCCTCCCTCCGAACCGTACGTGCGGTTTTCCCGCATACGGCTCTCTGGTTAGTAGGTTCCGATG
>Ga0180431_10007105_pt1 | contig 13127 bp, 11 predicted proteins | sample SS_ome_11_FD_132459 | JGI IMG/M metagenome (GOLD analysis project Ga0180431, IMG submission 132459) | Hypersaline lake sediment archaeal communities from the Salton Sea, California, USA - SS_1_MS_1 metaG | ecosystem: Environmental > Aquatic > Non-marine Saline and Alkaline > Hypersaline >... | reverse complement strand
TACAGGGAATAGGTGGCGTCGGCATCATCGGTCTCTTTGAGGTATGGGTATCGCTCGGAGTCGAACGGTCCGTCCTGGGGGCGGCGACGATGGATCGAGGTCTCTGACCAACGATCTACGTACGGGCAGTGCTCGACGAGTTCTCGGTAGGTCCGGATGCCGACGTACGTGATCTCGACATCAGGCTGTCTAAGCTTCCAGCCCTTGGCCACCGGGAGTGTGCAGAGAACGTCGCCTAACCCGCCGGCTTCTCTGAGGAGTCGCACCTTGTACAAGACTGTTCTCCAGCTCTCTCTGTCTGAGCCTGAGCATGGCGTGGCTCAGCGTTGATCCAATCGCTCTGGGTGGTCTCGCTAAGAATCCAAGCACATTCCTTGAGCCAGACCTTCTTGAACATACAGAGTGCAGGGTCGGAGTTGTGGATGTCTCCGGTGTGTTGCTTCGAGACTACTCGACACCCTCCACCACAGTAGTTCCGTGCCCAGCACGATGGACACTTCGTTCGACAGTACCACCTGTTGTCCTTCCACTCTTCTCGAGCTTGCTCGCTGATTCCATAGGCTAGACTTCCGATGGGGTCCACGCCCTCACGGTGACACGGCAGGATATCACCGCTAGGATTCACGGCGTAGAATCCCCAGGCAGCTCCACACTCGGAAGGCTGTGGCATTCTCCGAGCCAGCCGTCTCAGCGTGGCTTCGAAGTGGAAGAACCGAGGATTGTAGCTGGTCTTCCTACGAGACACGAACCACTCGGCGGCCTCGTAGTACTGTCTATTGACAAGCTCTCGATGTTCGTCCGAGGTCCCGAAGATCATCTGCTTCTCGCCGATATTGTGGCAGGAGGTCTCGGATAGATTCAGAGGCTCGACGGATACTGATCCCGCCATCCCCTTCCTCACCAACTCGTTGGGGAACTCTAACCTCGAGACCAGCTGAACGTCGTCGGCCCCGAATGTTGCTCGAAGCGTGGTCCTCTTAGCCAAGCCAGGATAGTCAAGCATCTTTTCGAGGGCCTGCATCGTGCTCTCCCAGGAATTGAAGGTGTCTCTCCTGGCCGGGCGATTCTTGTTGTGGATGTCCTCAGGTCCATCTATCGAAATGATCATGGAGAAATTCTGCTGACTGAGGAAGTCGAGCTTTTCCTTATCGAGACATGTCCCGTTAGTGGTGATATGAAGATTCAGGTACGACTGCCTCATCTCGGCTAATGATCGTGCGTACAGGGCTCCTTCCTTGACAAGCTTCCACGACTTGGGAAGAGTGGGCTCCCCACCGAAGAAAGAAATCCCGAAGCGGCCCCTCTTACCAAGCTGAGGAATACCGTTGAAGTAGTGATCGATCGCCTGTTGAAGAACAGTGGGTGTCATGTACTTGAGTTCCTTCGTCGCGGAGTAGTGACGAACGAAGCAGTAACGACATCCGAGATTGCAGTCATGGCAGACGTTCAGACAGAGCTGTACCGGGAACGGCCTGACGAAGTAAGGAAAGTTGGGGGCGTCGAAAGAAGCAGCCGGCTCGGTATCCCACTCCTCTAATTCGAAGAGCTCCATCGAGTTGGGATCGTAAGCTAACCTCTTCCCATGGGTGCGAAGAACGTGTATCCTAGCGTTCTCGGCGGGGTATCGTTTGAGGCGGGGGGACTTCTCCACCGCAGGGTTCAAGGACTGCATTGTTCTACTCTCCTTTCTTTCTCAACGCCTCTTTAGTTAGGGCGAGGAGATTGAGTCAACCTTGGCATTGTCAGTGTAGCCAGGTCCTTGTACATTCAGACCGAGAGAGTGGCTCGAGTACTCTCCAGCGACGGCCACGCTTCGAACAGCCGAGTGTCCGTCGAACTCGGCCTTGACCTGAGTTGGTGTGATGATGAGCTTCAGCGTCCCCGATTTTGAGAAGAGATCAGTCGTCCAGCTTCCTGCCCACACGGTCACGTCGGCGTAACCCGAGACCGAGATTCTAGCACCCGTGCGTCCCTCGAAGTACCATTCAGGTTCCTCTCCTTGCCACCGGCCCTGAATCAACGCCCACGCGGTCAAACCCTTCCCGCCTTTGACCGAGCCCCAAGCAATATCTGCACTGTAGATCGGGTCGTAGGGATAACCAGAGTATTGTGCGATATAGCACGGGAGTGTGAAGGTGGCTGATTGATCGGGGTTCCTTCTCTGATCCGCCCAACTAAGGCTGCCACTCGAATTCCCCGCCTTGAGCTTTACCTCCCCGCCGACGATTTCGAAGACGGGTGTCTCGGCGTCAATCCAGAGTGAGAGGTCACCGCTGAATCCATCGTTCGGCCACGTCCCGTACTCGTAAGGCTCGGTCGAGACACCCTGAGTCTCAGCTGATCCGGAGGTACAGTCGTGATCACAGGTCGTCTCGCATCCGGTGGACTCGCACTGCGACTCGCAGTACATCTCGCAGCAGGTCTCTTGACCAATGGCTCCGCCCGGGAGCATGATCATGCAGAAGACCATGCAAGCCTGGAGTGCGCAAGGAGGCCCGCCCTGATCTGCGGCCGCGGCGCAGAGTAGTTCGCACACGTTGACGCAGGACCCTTCACACGCATACTCGCATGTGAACTCGCAGCCGGTCTGAGTCCATATCTCGCAGACCGACTCGCATCCCGTCTGACACTCGGTCTCACAGGCGGTAAGACATCCGGCCCAGACAGGAAGACGAAGCTCGAACTCGATCTCGTCCATCTTGGCGTCAGCGCCTGCACCGGGACTGTGCCTCAATCCTACTACGTCGCCTTTCTGACCAGAAAGGAAGTAGTCGGTTAGATCGAGAGAGACCCAGTCTCCACGCTGAAGGTCGAGCTCGGTTAGATAGGTCTTGAAACTTACTCGTCGACGAAGACGCCTCCGCATAGCCAGCCAGAACGACGCGATGCTAGAGACGTACTGCTTCTGGCCGTAGGCCCAGAAGTCGTATCGCTCGGCCCTTCTACCATAGGCTGCTTCAGCCGCGGTGTCCCGAACCGTCAGCTCCTTCTCTTCACCACGCTCGTTCCATACTGCCACGATCTCCGAAAGGACGTAATCGAAGTCGTCCCACGAGAGCTTCACTGAATCAACCGTGATCTCGTCGTCACCCGTGATAGTAGCGGCGACAGACCCAGCGCCGGTCCTGAGGAAGCCGATAGTAGCGAGACCGTCTTCCCACTTGAACTCGGACCGAGCCTGGAAGCCCATGTCAGCACAGAGGTCCATGAGGTTTCTTTGACTGCCGAGCGCGAAGCCGAACCGCAGCCAGCCAGTCGCGGACTCAACCGATGAGAATGCAGACATGTCTATCTCCGAGGCGCCCACTCCTCCCCAGGTCTCGAGGAACTTCTTGATAACGGCGGCGGGATTCTCGATGACAGTTCCCGACCCGTCTCCCACGCTGTCGAGTCCCTCGATGTCAACCTTGATGTCGTTGGTGGAAATCTGGTAGCCCGGGATGAACTTCGGTGGATTGTAGAACGTGATGGTGGTACAGTTGTGGCCGAGAACCCCGACGAACTGCGAGTCATTGAGGTTCACATCGTAGTGTTCAGGGTGGATTACGATGTCGCGGTCTTCCTCGGAATCAGCAACCTGACCGATGAGATACGCGTCTTCCCAGTTCGGATTCGGGATTCCGGGTACTCCACCGCCAAGGCCGATTCGATTGAGAACCGTCTCGGTGTCGGTCTGGAGCGATAGTAGCTTCTTCCCGTGAACATAGACGTTGTTGACCCGGGCCGACGGGTACTCGTTCACTATCCAGGTGTACTGATCGAGCAGCCGATAGCACTCAGAGCCCGCGTCATGAGCCGTAGGAATCCCGACGATCGAGTACCCATGTCCGTAGGGAAGAGTATAGACATGACCGACACATGTAAAAGTATCGCCTTCGATGAACGTCGGCCCTTCAAGCATGAACTCGGGCATGTAGTAGATGGTCTTCGAAGTGCCGTCGTATCTCCAGATCTTTCTCCACTGCCACCCCGCTGCAGAGTAATCGGGTCTCGGAGTATTGGAGACCGAGATGGGAACTTCTCTGAAGGCGGGATTGATGTACCCGGGGACCCAGGTCTTCACGTAGAACCCGGTGTACGCGTTGTCCCCGTCAGCGGGAAGGTCACCGTCTATGAAGGCGCCGTTGTACTCCGGGTGAGAGCCCTTGACCGTACCAGTGTAGATCGCTTCGCCTCTAGCTAGAACCGTGAAGGTTCGGCCGTCGATGGTACCTCGAACTACTTCCTCATTGATCCGAAGAGTAAGCTCGGTCCCGGGGGCCATATCCTCGAAACCTTCGATGAACCAGTTATCGATCTGAGATGCCGATACCGGGTTCATCAATCGCCCAATCTTACCCATTGTGACGTTCACAGGCTCGACCATCTGCGGCTTCCCAACGCAGATGGGAATCATTCGACCCTCGTGATTCTCGGCGATGTCGGGGAAGTCATCGATCGTGGCCAGCACTCCTACTGTACGATTGTAGTGCACAGCCTTGGAGACGAGGTCAAGCGTGATCTTCCTATTGTTCTCGTCCCAGTCGAATGGCCCGGAGACGAAACCGTCGATCAGTGTGACAAGGTCAGTCTCGAGAAGCCCGGCCTCGGTCCAGAACTGATACATCGCGACAGGCTTGTCCTGGACTTCGATGTCGTCGAAGTAGGAGAGGAGTGAGCGATCGTGGTCCTGGAGTTGGACCTTCATGTCCGTGACCGGGAGCTGTTGATTTCCACGGACAATGGCTCGGTCCATGAGACCCCAGTTCACGACTCGTGCGTCCATTCTTCCAACGGCCGCCTTGACTTGGTAGTCGTCGAACGCCTCTCCTATAGCGAGGAAGGTCTGGCTGATGTTGCCGTCGAACTCGGTCAACCACGGACCGCCGCCATTGTAGTTGCCGACTGCGAGGTTCTTCGTTCCAGTCTGTCGGATGTGCGTCCCGAGGGAACCCTGCCAAGTTATTGTCTGAGCTACGCCATCGACGTAGATCACGACCTGTTCGTCGGGGGTGGCCTGAGTGAGGTCAACAACAATAGCGATGGAGTGCCACGCGTTCAGGGAAGGAGCGGGGAAAGATGCACCCGCCGTGTGGATAGTTGTGCCGACTTTCGTGTCGAGGTTGAACCGGAGGACAGTTGGCGTGAGGAAGAAGAGGAGCCAGCCGGTCCCGTTCCCCATCTCCGCGAAACATCCAGCGTCGTTCTCTCCATCGGATAGCGCCTTGGCGTTGATGATGAAGGTGAACTTCTGCTCGTTGTCGAGATCGAACCACTCGTCCGTCTTGTCGGTATGGTAGTTGCTTGTACCTCCCGTGAACTTCAGACTGGTCGTACCGCCGAATGGATCAGGTGTCGAGGTGTCCCAGATACCGCTGGCTGACAGAGTTAGATCACGAGCGGCCGTACCTTCCTCGTTGTCGGCTGTGACGCCGGAACCTTCGTCGAATTTCCACATAGCCCCATCGAGTGAGGCATAGTCTGGAAGGTCAGCCCAGTCGAAGTTCCACGGTACAGTGAACTCGGAATCCGAGAACCACCGTGTCCCCAAGGCACCGCCGGCCATGAGCTTGACAAGATTACGAGGCTTAGCCCCAGACGACAGCGCTTCAGCCTGGGCCCCAGATGAAAGTGTCCGGACCACTAGCCCACTACCTCCAGTTGAAAGCGGATAGACCAGCCAGAGTCACGATCCTCGGTGAAGTCGAGAGTCGCATTGACGAACTTCACTGTCCAGTCAACATCGTTGTGATCTCTGAACGTGAACTCCTCCATGATGCCATCGGACGTATTCTCGAAGAAGTCCTCGATGTCATCCTTCTCGTCGTTGGTCAGATAGGTCAGACGGATGTCAAGGTACTCGACCTTGATACCCTTGTCGTAGTTGAACCTGGTCCCGCCTCGAGTCCGGCCGAGCACTTGGAACATGGTATGCCTGTTCATGTTCCCGAACTCTGGAGAACGAGAGATGTCTTTGTCGACGGCACCTTTGATGAAATGGCATCCCATCGTTTATATCCTCCCCCGCTTCCGAGCCGTGGCAATCTCGGGGATGATGACTGAACGAGTCAGCTCTCTCCCGACAGGCTGGCCAAGCAGCGTGAGATTGATGTCACCTTCGTAGTGGGTCGTGATGTGAGTCGGAGAATGATGCTCCGTAGTACCACGACCCGGTCCTGCCTCGGCGCCAGGCTCCCGTGTAGTGGGGCTTCCGGCGATCGAGACGCCAAGTTCGCCAAGGCCTGCCAGCTCTTCCCTCATCTTCGCAATGAAGGCTCGCATCTGAGCCTCAGCTTCTGGTAGCCCAACAAGCTCGACGTTCCACTGAAGATGTCTCTCAGCAAACGTCTTCAGATCAGAGAGGTCCTTCCGGATATTCTCGAAGGTATGCTGTGCCTCTTCCAGCAGTCCCTTAGCGCCCTCCTCTTGCTCCTCCCAGGCGATCTCGCCCAGTTCCTGCAGGTCCTTCATTCCCTCGATGGCTGCCTCTCTGAAGTTCTCGACGATGCCGTACCCAGCCTCGCCTTCTGCTATCTGGACATCAGCAATGTTGCGATAGAGTTCGGCCGACTCCTGCTGAAGTCGAGCGAATTCATCGTAGTCGGATCGAGCCAGTGCAGCGGCAGCTTCTTGAGCACGGGTTCTGGCCAGATAGTACTCAGAGACTGCTCGTGTTCCTTCGTCAAGGCCGCCCAACTGCGGGTCAAGGATGGAGCGATCGATGGAACGAGACCAGTCGGCGTGTCGTTCCTGGAGGTTCTGAAGTCTGTCCTGATGTCCCTTGACCTCGTCGAACTGTTCTTTCAGCGCGTCCCGAAGATAGCTTATCTGGTCGATGTAGTTTTTCTTGAAGTCCTGCGTGGCTCTTTTCCAGTGATCTCTCTTCATGGCAAGAACCGCGGCAGCATGTCGCTTCTGTTCTGCGACGAGATTCGCCTCAGCGTCAGCTATCTTTCTGAGGTACTCCTTCGCAAGTTCTGCGTTCTTCTTTCGTGAAGCCATTCTCTTGATGAGCTCGATGTTGCCTTCCTTCATGGCCTTGTTGAGAATCTCTTCCTGACGGAGAGCCTCGGCTCGTGCAGCCGCCTGAATCTTGGCTACGTCCTCGTGAGCCTTCATCTCCTTCGGGGCCTTGGCTATCAGATCGGCGATCTTTTCGTCAAGCTGGGTGTACTTGGCGATGAGCGACCCGACAGCAAAGCCCGCTGCTCCTACCGCGATTCCCATAGCTGCCCAAGGATGGGCCTTCGCTAGGTTGACCAGGTGAGGCAGGCCGTCCATGGCTGTGAAGGTCAGGCGGAGCAGCTTGTCGGTGAGCCAGACGACCTTCCCACCGTACTTGGCTATGAAGCTCACCCCTGTCGAGAGCGCGAAGGTCACGGCCGCGATGGACAAGGCTGTTGCACCCCAAGCCGCAATAGTCGCAGCGTTCTCCTTGACCCAGCTCATCCACTCGGCCTTGTTCTTCTCTACCCAGTCGGTGAATTCGATGAGCTTCGGTAGAAGAGCCTCGCCGAGTGTGATCATGACGTCCATGAAGAACGACTTGATCTTCTTCAGCGCACGGCCAGCGGTCTTGGCCATCTTTTCGTACGCCTCTGCCGATGCACCTTGGCTCTTTACGTTTGCTTCGATGATACGACCGAACTCGTCAGCCTGCTTTCCAGCCAGGGATGACACGGCTGTGAACGCACGAACATTCGGGAAGAGGGCAGCCAGCGCTTCAACATTATCACCAGCTGCCTCTTCTATCTCACGAAGAGCGACGCCAAGACCCTTGGACTTGAGAGCTGTAGCCGAGAGCTCGACGCCGAGTTCTTGGGCAATCTCCTGGGCTTCTTTCGTCGGAGAGATGAAGGTAACGATGGCCTGCCTGACCGCAGTCACTGCTTCGTCGAATTGGATACCACCCTTGGTCAGGGTAGCAAGCGAGGCCGTCAGCTCTTCGAGTGGGATGCCGGCGGTAGCAGCGATACCCGTCACCCGACCCAACCCGGAAGCCAGCTGTGGGAAGGTCAGCACGCCCTCTTTGACCGCGGAGAAGAAGATGTCCGAGACCCGCTCAGCCTGATCAGTACCCATCCCGTAGGCGTTGAGTGTCTGGACGATCCCACGAAGAGACGTGTTCACGTCGGTGACGCCCGCAATAGCCGCGCGGTTCGCGACGCTCAGGAGCTCGATGGACTCGGTCGCATCAACACCAGCTGACAAGGTGTTGTAGAGCGCGGTGGTCATCGTACTATGTGACTCGCCGAATTCGACCGACAGCGATCGGACGCCGTCCTCGAGATTCTGCATATCGACGAGTGTCGTGTCCACCAGTGTAGAGACCTCAGCCATCCCGGTCTCGAAGGAGGTAGCAAAGTAGAGCGCTGCACCTCCGGCTGCACTTAGGGCTAGGGCCATCCTCTTGGAGGCGCTAGCGACTTTGTCAGCCGTATTCTCGACGGTCTTGGCCACCTTGTCGAAGTTCTCGTAGAACTCCGAGGTGTCAGCGGTGACCTCGGCGACCAGCTTTTCCACGAACGTTGGCACGCTTCTTCCTCTCCTTATCGTCCTCACGGTTGCGCAGGGAATGGTACGCAACCATGTACTGCTGGCTAGTCAACGGCAGCGAGTAGAATCTCTCGAGGTCTATCTTGAACCGATCGCATGTCGCAAGAACAAGATAGAGCGTCGTCCTACCGCTGCCGTCTATTCCCCCTCTCCTACGAGGTCCTCCATCGCGTTCTCGATCTGGGCCTTCTGCAACCCGGAGACCTCCGAGATCGCCCGCTGCAGAAGGATGATCTCTCCCGTCGTGAGCGGGAAGTCCTTCAACTCCTGGAGGATGGATGTCGCGAACTGCTCTTTGTTCTTCTCGTCGTTCGGATCACCCTCCGACTCCCACTCGATCTCGGTGTCGGCCCGGAGCCCGTGGTAGATCATGAGAGCCGACTCGAGCATGTTGACTCGGCGATTCTCCGTCTTGTACCCGGGGTCCTCTTCGTCGCGATGCTTGGCGACCTTCCCCTCCTTGTCACGGAGTATCTTGCCCTTTCGGTCACGGGCGAACTCCAGGGGAGGCGTGGGACGAGGAAGACCTCTGCCGAGTTCTTCCATCGCCCCGAACGCCAGCCCCTTGACTCGGAACGTGAACTCACCTATTGGGACAGTCTTCTCGGGGAGACTGCCACGCTTCTTTCCACCGTGCTTCATCGCTCCTCTCCTCTCAGTGGTCGCGTCCTATTACGCGACCTTTTCGAGTGTCGGGCCCGTGACGAACGCGGTCCCGTCAACCGTAAGCGTGTTGTACTCGTCGCCCTCGGCGAACTCGATCGACTCGTAAGCGAAGTCGTCGAGCGTAACCTTCTCGTCGTCCCCACCGTCGGGGTTGTCGATCGTGAACTCGAGGTTGACTGCGTACACGTCGCTTGCTGAGGTGCTCTGCCAGGCGGCTGCGTTGCCGATCTGCTTCAGCGCCTCATATGGGGTAGCGGGCTGCCCTGAGCCTCCGATGTACTCCACGAACTTCAGCGTGAAGCTCACCGCAACAGGGTCCTCGTCTCCCGGTCTTCGATGGTCGAGTGCTCCGCGATCGAGGACGTTGATGAGGTTCTGAGTCTCGCCGACTGTGAGGTCTCCCTCATCCAGTGCGACAGTGATCTCCTCAGACCCTCCGTCCTTGATCTTCAGCTCTCCATCTCGGAGATTTCTGGTCAATGACACTAGCTCTCACCTCCCCTCTATGTTCTCTTAAGAGTCCCTGAAATACGAACCGAGTGTTGCTGAAGGTCCAGCTCATTCGGCACATCGCTAACAGATGCCTCCCTCAGTCTGAGGAACCGTTCTGGAGTTCCTGCGACCGAGATGTTCTTGTGCTCCAGCATCGAGACCACCGCATCAGAGATGGTGTCGACGCGATATAGAGAAGTCCCGAACTTGCAGAAGACGTTGATCTCTACATCGATGTCACGGAACTCGACCTCGGGGCTTCTCATCGCAGCCTGGTCGACATCGCTCATGCTGACCTGAATCCACTCAGAATGATCCTGAGTCTGGAACTTCGAGCCGGGCCAGTGCACCTCGGTCTCGGTCCAGTTGTCCTTGATATAGGTCCAGAGTGCTTTCTTCGCATCTTCAAGCATGGCTCTCTACCTGAACAGTTCCGCGAACTCTTGTCGAAGCTTCCGTCGCGTGATCTTCATTCCCGGCCTGAGCATCCCGCGAGGAGCTTGCTTACTCCATCCGAACTCGAGCCTGAGGATGTACGGTACGTGGCTAGCAACCTTGATCGTGAAAGCCCGTCCCGATTTAGACTCGTCCCAACTCCCCTCGTCCTCGCCTTCCTTCTCGGCAGCCCGTGAATAGTTGGCCGTAACCTTCCCCGCTCCTGGTACTGCTCCAACCACCTCTCGGAGATAGGGCATCCAAGAACCACGAGCGAACCCGGTCTTGATCGGCGTCAGCTTGATGACCTCGCCCAGTAGAAAGAACATGACGTTCCGAAGGGTCGGCTCCTTCTTGACCTCGGCCTTCTTCAGCACCCGCTGAAGGTCCTTGTTGAAAGCCTCTGTGTGGAGCTCCACATTCATGATGCGAGACTTGGCCGACTTTCTGAAGGCCTTCGATCTCCTACCCGGCATCGTCAGTCTTCGACCCTTGATCGCCATTACAGCTTCTCACAATGCAAACGATGGAGAACCTTCAGCCCGTCATGGTCCGCGTTGAATACGTTGTACTCTTGCGAGTCGTCATCTACTACCGAGTCGATAGTAGAAGGATCGATCCCGGCAGACTCGATGTGAGCCTGCTGAATGTAGAAGAAGTACCGGCGGGTCTGAATAGCGTCCGTGCCCCGCTCGTCCTTCCTCTCCTTGTAAGCCGTCCTCACGGCGTAGAGCGTGACGTCCGTCGGGTCAGGCGCGACCTCTCCGGTCTCCACGTCCACGACAGGCGCCGCAGCATTCAACTTCAGCGTCACCTGCTTCCGCCAGTACGGCCAGGCCTGAACCAGCGCATCTTCGACTACGCTCTTGAATGACATCTATACAATCCCCAGTTGTGGGACGTCGTTGTGGTAGTTGGCGAGGAGACGGTCGACCGCTTTGTTCCCGGTCGTCCCCCCTGTTTCTGTCCCGCCAGATTCCTCGAGAGTGAACGAGAAGTCGCCAAGCTTCGCCGACTTGATGTCACCCTCGGTCGAGATACCCTCTGTGATGTCGTCCATCTTCTGAGCCGCCAAGATGGCGCAAGCCTTCGCGATGTTTCGGGGAGTCTTTTTCCATCCCCACTTCCCGGTGATCTGGACGTTCTGATTACCCTTGGGCCAGATCGGAGCATCGTCTCCCCACCGAGCACTTGCTCGCAGAGAGATGTCGTACTCGAGCGTGACCCTTCGTTCGTAGACCTTGTAGTCGCTAGAGTCTACGTCAGTGGTCGAGCCATCGGCCGGGTCCACGATCACGATGGATGTGATCTCGAGACACCTCAGCAGAGTGAGCTCCGGGAACAGAATGTCCGAGTGCCCAGTCCCATCGAAGTTGAAGGTCTTGTCGTCAGGCTCGAAGTGATCATCGCACTCTTCGTCGATCATCTCCATGGCCTCACGGATGGCTTGCTCGAACTCCTTGTTTGTCTCACCAGAGTCGTGAAACTTTCGTACGTCTGCTATTCGGCAGTACATGGGACGCCCTCCATGATCTCCACTACCGCGTCAGCCACCTGCTCCGGAGTGATGAGCTCGTAGCAGGGGGTGTCCCGAAAGCACTTCTTCCTGTAGCATCCAAGGCAGTCAGAGTCGGGAACTAGCTTGACGCCTCGGCCATACATATCGATGTCGTCGGCTGGAGTAGAACCGAAGATGGTCACGACTCTTCGTCTCAGAGCAATACCCAAGTGCATGCCGAACGAATCCATCGTGACCACGCAAGAGCATGAGGCCACCCAGCCAACGTAGTCCATGATCGATCGTCTCTGTTCTTGCATCTCCGGCTTGTAACCTCGCTCCTTCAGGAGCTCAGCTAACTTCTCCCAGCCTTTCCACTTCTTGAAGAATCGATCTCCGGCCATGTAGTTCAGGCCGACCTTGCCAATTTCCTCCTTGGCCTTGAAGCCCGTGAAGAACGGGTAGTCGTCAGGCTCCTCTACTCCTATCATCTTAGCACAGAGCTGCTGGTAGGTCAAGCAGCTCAGTGTCTTGGCTTCGTCGTCGATGCCGAGCTGGAAGGCCTCGCGAGCAGAGTCGGACATGGCGGCGGTGTTCCCGTACTGATCCATGCCGAACCCGTATCTCTCCTCGGCCTCGACAGCCACGGCTATGGCCGTACTCTCAGGCTCCTTATCCAAGCAGATCACGGCCTGGAACTTCATGACCATGATCGAGACCTGGCTCTTCCCGTTGTAGGGAATCAGCTTGTCAATCCCCTTGATTCTTCGCAGAATCTGAAACCCTTCGTCTGAGGTCAGCCATGTGATGTGGCAGTCGCTCCCGTACTTGGCCCTGATCGGACCAAGCAGAGAGGCGGTTCTGACCACATCCCCCATGGCGGCAAGCTTGATAAGCAGGACTCGAGTTCGAGTCGGCCTATAGTGCTTGCATCCTAGGCATCTCTGCCCGAACTTCTTGTGGGGCCAGCAAGGCTTGAACCCCTTGAAGTAGCGGCAGTCCGTGAGGATGCCCTCGAACTTGGCAACGTCTGCTAGTCGTCTACCGGTACCCATCTGTCTGGATTAGTCTCCATCCAAGCCCGAAGGCGCCCTTGGAACTTCTCCTCGTCCTGCAGCTGAAGCTGCCGACGCTGCTGGGAGTGCAGAGGATTAGCCGAGTCTCGAGACCCGCCACCCTCGGCCTCCATGTGCCACGACCTGACCCAAGGAAGATACAGACATTTGAACCCGGCGAAGTAGAGCCGGAGTGAAACGTCTGTCTCCTCCCGATGGCCCAGGTTTGTACACCATGTAGCGAACCCGCCCACGTCTTGGAGAGCCTGCTTCCAGTAGATGAACCCGCCGTGCATGTGGCAAACTTCGATGGGCTCATTGTGGTCGATCCAGTGCTGCTGCATATCGTAGGGCTCGAGGATCATCCCCGTCTCGATCTTCTTCCGGGCAAACCCGTTCTGACTGGGACCCTGATTCAGTATTCTCCCACGATGCGCGTTGAGGAG
>Ga0180431_10007103_pt1 | contig 13131 bp, 11 predicted proteins | sample SS_ome_11_FD_132459 | JGI IMG/M metagenome (GOLD analysis project Ga0180431, IMG submission 132459) | Hypersaline lake sediment archaeal communities from the Salton Sea, California, USA - SS_1_MS_1 metaG | ecosystem: Environmental > Aquatic > Non-marine Saline and Alkaline > Hypersaline >... | reverse complement strand
TGCCGATGCGATTCACCACGTAATCGACATGGTCCACGAGATCCCGCACACTCGGCCTCCCGTGCTTCTTCTCGATCTCCTCCAGCCGTCGCTCGTATGCGCTGCGCGTTTGCGCATTGACCTTCTGGAGTGCCAGAAAGAACGGCCAGAAGTCGACGGGGAGGCCGAACTCGACCCTGAGGTCGGCGATGTCGCGCGTTTTGTCCAAGGAATCCGTCTTGATGGCGCGTCTCAATCCAACGATGTGAATAACTCCGCCATTCTCACCAAGTCCGTCAAGCTCTTCATCATCCAGGATATTGCCCACCCCGCCCACACCCTGAACACCGGAGTGCGACACGAGCACGGGCGCTTTGGACAGACGGAACACGTCAAGCACGGAACGCTTGGAGATGTGGGCAACGTCGATGATGCACCCCAACTCGGTCATCAAAGCGACAACCTGCTTGCCAAACGCGCTGAGCCCACCGTGCAGTGCCTCTGGCCGGCCTGGAGCCCATTTGGAGTCGCAGATTTGATTGTGGCCCACTTGTGAGAGCGTTACGTACCGGACGCCGAGAGAGTGAACGGTGCGCAGTCGCTCAAGATCCTCGCCAATAGCGTATCCGTTCTCCAAGGCGATTGCTCCTGCGATTCTTCCCGAGTCACGCACAGCGTGCACATCGTCAGGGCGAAGCGCGAGCCCGATGTTCGCCCGGTGTGGGCCGTCAGCGACACGACGAATGGTGTGGATCTTCTCCAGCACGGTCTCGTATGCCCGCGAGTACCCTTCGTGTGTCAATGGACCCTGATCAGTGTAGGCGACGAAGAACGCCGCGCCAAGACCCCCTTCTTCAATCTTCTCCAGGCTGGCAAGCTTCTGCCATCCGCTGACCTCGGGTTGCTCAGGCGTGAAGAAGGTGGCCTCGATGTCAAGATGCGCGTCGAACGCGAGTATGGTATCGTGCATCGACCTTGCATTTTCCGGTACATTGGATTCAGGCATACCCTCACTTCCTTTCGGCACAACCGTGAATGTCTGTGACTAGCACCGACTTCAGGTAGTAGTTTTGAGACACTCACCCGAGCCACCCAGGTACCATCTACGCCAAACCCTGGCTGCAGTATGCGGTATCCGTCACAATGTCAGCAAGCGGACTGAGAGGAGGCTATCGGTGGCAGCTTGCGGACAGGGGCAGAGCCATCAGAGTGGCACCAGGCCCAAGCTGATTCTGATGGCTTGGTCCACGCGCTGCATCGTCTCCTCAGACAGACGTCCCCAATGTCGCCCCACGCGCCGCTTGTCGACCGTTCGGATCTGGTTCAGGAGCACAAGGGAGTCGTGCTGCAGCCCGCCTTCCGGTGCCTTGACCTCGACCTGTACGTCATAGCGAGCGTTTTCTCCAGACGTGAGCGCTGCCACGATCAGCACCGGGCTGTAGAGGTTACCTATGTCGTTCTGGATAATGAGTGCAGGTCGGGCCTTGCCCTGCTCTGGGTCTACGACTGGCTCAAGGACTACAGTCCAGATGTCTCCTCGGCGGAAGCGGTGCTGGGTCATTCCCCTTGCTCCACCGGGTCAACGTCCTTCCGCCACACTTCCTCCTCCACGTAGCGCCACTCTTCGGCCAGTGCCTGGTCGCGCTCGGCGCTGGCCTGATAGCCTGCGATTAGCCTCTCCCGCAGAGCCGACCGTCGTCGCTCCTGGATGTAGTAGGTCACGGCTTCAGCAATGAACTTGCTGTAGCCGCGTGGCTCTGCCTCCTCACGAACCGCATGCATAACCTCGGAAGGCAGCGTCAGCGTGACTTTCTCTTTTCGGGGCAACTCATACCTCCCGTCCTACCTCTAGTTATATGTGTCCATTATACAGCGAATTGGACGTATTTTCAAGCGCCAAGGAGTGTGACGGCGCATGGGCAGAGCCGGGGCATGTGCCCCGGCTCTTGATCGCCAGCGACCCCAACCTCGCGAGTGGCCGGCTAACCTCTTCTGGCGTGACTGACCCGAGCGCAGAGCCACAGCGCGTCAGCCTCGGCGCGGTCCCCCGGACCTCAATCTCGCCACCGGCCGACCTCTTCATCCAGAGGCTCCAGGATGGGTAGCTCCAACTCCTCGTCGGCGGGCTCTTCGTCAACCGGTTCCAGCAGAGGTACCCACAGTTCTTCGTCTGCTAGCTGCTCCTCTACGGGCAACAGAATGCGTCCCGGCTCACTCGCCTCAGTCTTGCTGCCCCCACCCCCGGTGATCGTCCAGGTCCCCATCTGCTGCCAGCCACTCTTCGCGTTGTAGTCGTCCCACACGTTCATGAAGACGCCCTTCTCACCACCCACCGTCTCCTTGAACGTGACCGACCAGTCGATGGTCAACGTGTCGGTTATCGCCGAGACCACCGTGTCCGCCATGTTCAGGATCACCCGGCTGTTCTCAATGATCCCCGCCGAGCCCGGGCTCTTCCTCCCTATCCAGGTGCTCCCATCATCACTGGCCAGGAAGAAGCGGTTCCCGTCCTGGTCGTAGTAGGCCTTCGATCCGTCACTGCCGTCGTAGCCCGACCCGATCGAGAACGACACGAACTTCAACTGTGGCCAACCATTGCCGCAGGACCGACCGCCCACAACATTGACGCTCTGCACCGAAGCGGTATAATAACCTCATCCAGACCAGGTCCTGGTCTTGGACAGGAATGAGCAGTGCTCTCTCATATGAGACGGAATCGATGAAACTGAGCCGACTTCTTGCGACACTGACAAGCGGGGACGTGGCTGCGCCCGCCCCGGACACGGAGGTCACTGGCATTGCCCTCGATTCCCGGCAAGTCCGGCCGGGGCACCTCTTCGTGGCGATTCCCGGCGCTCAGGTGGACGGACACCGCTTCATCGAAAGCGCGATCGAGAGGGGAGCCTCAGCCGTGGTCGGGGAGCGGCCGCTGCGCGAGTTGCGCGAACTGCTGCCGGAGGTCGATCTCTCGGACGTCCCGTACTTGAAGGTGCCCGACTCCAGGCGTGCGCTGGCCCATCTCTCGGCTGCCTTCTACGGCCACCCTGGCCGCCAACTCAAGATCATCGGTGTGACGGGCACCGACGGCAAGACCACGACCGTCCGCCTGATCGCCGCCATCTTGAACGCGGCCGGGCACCCCACGGGCCTGGTCAGCTCGGTGAGTGCGGTGATCGGGGGCCAAGAGTCCGAGACCGGTTTTCACACCACGACACCTGAGGCCCCCGAGGTGCAGGCCTACCTGGCACGGATGGTCGAGGCGGGGATGGAATATGCGGTGTTGGAGTCCACGTCTCACGGCTTGGCCCAGCACAGGGTCACGGCCTGCGAGTACGACGTGGCCGCGCTGACCAACATCACCCACGAGCATCTGGACTACCACGGCACCTTCGAGGCCTATCGCGAGGCTAAGGCCCTGCTCTTCCGTTCGCTGGCCGATTCCTATCGCAAGGAGGGAACTGCGAAAGTCGCGATCCTGAACGCCGACGATCAGTCGTACCAGTACATGGCGGCAATTGCCGCCGACCGCCACCTATCCTATGGACTCGACGGCCCCGCCGATCTGACCGCTACAGAGATCGAGCCACGGCCCCGAGGGAGCTGCTTCCTGGCTCACACGCCCGCGGGTGACGTGCACATACAGACGGCGCTGCCGGGGCGCTTCAACGTCTACAACATCCTGGCGGCCATGGCCGTGGGAGTCTCGCAAGGCCTGCCGCTCGAGGCTATCCAGCGAGGCGTCTCGTCCCTCAGGGGAGTCGCGGGTCGCATGGAGCGGATCGACTTGGGGCAGGACTTCACGGCCATCGTCGATTTCGCTCATACGCCCAACGCACTGCGCAGGGCTTTGGAGACCGCTCGCACAATGACTGCCGGGCGCGTGATCGTCGTCTTCGGCTGCGCCGGGCTGCGGGATCACGAGAAGCGCGCGCCCATGGGCCGGATCGCCGTCGAATTGGCCGATCAGGTGGTGATCACGGCGGAGGACCCGAGGACGGAAAGCCTCGATGCCATCACGTCCCAAATCGCCGAGGGGTGCGACGATGCGGGCGGGCGAGAGGGCAGGGACTACTGGCGGATCGCGGACCGGGGCGAGGCCATTGGGCACGCGGTGGATCTCGCGGAGGCGGGCGATCTGGTCATTCTCACAGGGAAGGGCCACGAACGCTCCATGTGTTTCGGCACTACCGAGCACCCCTGGAGCGACCACGATGCCCTGGAAACCGCCATACGGGAGCGGCTGAGGGCTGTATGAGAAAGCGGACCAAGATCCTCCTCGTCGCATTGGCGTTGCTGGTGCTTGTCATCACCGTCCTGCTCGTGAGCAGCGGCTTCCTTCGGAGTCCCTCGCCCGCCGTGTCCACGACTGGTCCGGCAACGCCCCAGCGATCCCAGAGCACCCGTGTGCCAAGAGGATCGCCCCCTGTCGCACCGGAGTCACCAACCGCAGTCCCCACCGCACAGACCCGCCCGACCGAGTCATCTGCCCAGGCCCAGGCAATGCCATCTCCGACGCCGGACCCCACCCCAACGCCGAGTCCGTTTCCCACATTTCCCCCGGCGCCGCTGCCCGATGACATGGCGATCCTCCTACTTGGCACCGACAAGAACGTAGCAGAGGACCGGTCCTGGCACACCGACAGCATCATCGTGCTGGCCGTGCGCCCGAAGGAGAAGAGGGTGGGGTTGATGAGTATCCCTCGCGACCTGTGGGTAATGATCCCCGGGAGGGGGTACGAACGCATCAACACGGCGGATTTCCTGGGGGAGTACTTCGAGTACCCCGGAGGGGGACCGGCTCTGCTGCAGGAGACGATCGAGGACAATCTGGGGATAGCTACCTCGAATTTCGTGCGCGTCAATATCGAAGGTCTCAGGCAGATCGTCGATGCCCTCGAGTACGTCACGATCCAGGTCGAAACCCCAGTGGAAGACTGGTTCCTCGACCCGGATGCGCCGGATGGCATACGCCACTCGCTGATTCCTGCGGGGACTCAGACCCTGGACGGTCAGGCCGTGGTGGACTACGCCCGCTCACGCCGTAACTGCAACGATTTCCAGCGTGCACGTAGACAACAGCAAGTTCTGCGGGCCATCGGCAAGCGCGCGCTGCAGTTGGACGTTATCCCCCGAGCTAGAGAGTTGTGGACGGCGCTGAACCAGGCTTTCGAGACCGACCTGACCTGGGGAGAGATAGTGGGGCTTCTGCCACTGATGGCGGAGATCAACCCGGGAGAGATTCGCAGCGAAGTCATCGACTACGACATGGCATCGGACTGGACGACGGCGAAAGGCGCACAGGTACTGCTGCCCGACCGGGCGGCAATCGAGAGGGCCTGGCGCATGCTGCTGGTTGAGCTCACCCCTACTCCGGTGCCCTAGCAGCTACGGTTCGCGCAGAGACGCTGAGAACGCCGAGATAACTACTACACTCTCCTATCTCTGCGGCCTTTGCGGCATTGGCGGCTTGGCGTGAGCAACTTCGCCTCGCGCAGAGACGCTGAGACGCAGAGGGAACCACTGCGCTATCCCGATGTTTGCGGCTCGTCGTGAGTAGCCTCGTCTCACGCAAAGGCGCAAGGAACGGGAAGGGAACTACCACACTCTCCTATCTCTGCGGCCTCTGCGCCTCAGCGCGAGCAACTTCGCCTCGCGCAGAGACGCTGAGAACGCCGAGGGAACTACTACTCTCTCCTGTCTTTGCGGCATTGGCGGCTTGGCGTGCGCAACTTCGCCTCGCGCAGAGACGCTGAGAACGCCGAGATAACTACTACACGCTCCTATCTCTGCGGCCTTTGCGGCTCGGTGTGAGCTTCTTCATGTCGCGCAGAGACGCTGAGACCGCCGAGTAGACAACTACACAGCTTTATCTCTGCGGCCTCTGCGCCTCAGCGCGCAGCTACTCCTCCCCCCAGAGGCGAGTCTCCAGAACCTGGGCGTCCTCGAAGTCCTCGAGCCGCAGGTAGTGACGCGCCGTATCGGCCACCACGCGTAGAGGGAGAAGTCCAACCACCTCGCTGCCCACGACGGGAACCCCGTACCGTTCAGCTTCGAGGCGCACCAGCTCGAACACTCGGTGGAGTGGCGTGCGTAGGGGATCCACGAGGTTCATGGAGACCTGCACGATGCCTCGCTCGGCCAGAGACACGCCTATGGCCTTGACGTTGGAGAGCCCTCCTGTCCTGGAGCGCAGCGCGCGAGCGACTTGCTTGGCGATACCGATGTCGGGGGTGCCCAGGTTGACATTGAAGGCCACGAGATAGGTGCGCGCGCCAACCACCGTGGCGCCGGCAGTGGGGTGCGGAGCGCCGGGGCCGTAGTCCGGTACCCACTCGGGGTCGCGCAACTTCTCCGTCAGCCCTTCGTACTCGCCTCGGCGAATGTTGGCCAGGTTACGACGCTCGGGACGTGTCGCCGCGGCCTCGTAGAGGAAGACCGGTACGCGTAGTTCGGTTCCGATTCGGCGCCCCACCTCCTGGGCCAGGGACACCGCCTCCTGCATGGTCGTGTTCTGCAGCGGCACGAAGGGGATCACGTCTACCGCGCCCATGCGAGGATGCTCTCCCCGGTGACCGTTCATGTCGATGAGTCGAACAGCTCTGGCAGTCACGGCGCACGCGGCCTCACCAGCCTCCCTGAGCTGCCCCACGAAGGTCAGCACCGTTCGATTGTGACTCGCGTCGGGAGCCACGTCCAGCACGCGCACGTTCTTCGCAGCGGCAACGATCTCCTCGATGACGTCGGCGCGCTGGCCTTCGCTGAAGTTCAGTGCACACTCCACCAATTTGGCCATCGGTTCTCTCCTGGCCCCAGCTCATCCAGGGCCCGTGTCCCTCTCCTCGTTCAGCCCAGAAGATCGGCCAGGGACTTGCAGGGCAGATCGAGAGCGTCTGCGACCGCCGGGCAGACGATGTGCCCCGCGTAGGTGTTGACCCCCTTAGCCAGGGGAGCGTTTCGGCGGATGGCTTCCACGAAGCCAAGATTAGCGAGCTTGAGAGCGTAGGGCAAAGTCGCGTTTGACAGGGCGTAGGTCGACGTGCGAGGAACTGCGCCCGGCATGTTAGGCACGCAGTAATGAATCACCCCATCTACCAGGTACGTGGGCTCGGAATGTGACGTGGGATGGCCGGTCTCCACACACCCTCCCTGATCCACCGCAACGTCCACGACAACACTGCCCGGCTTCATCGAGGCGATCATCTGGCGAGTGACCAGACACGGGGCCTTGGCTCCCGGAAGCAGTACCGCGCCGATGAGCAAATCGGCCCGACTGACAGCCTCGGCGATGTTGTGAGGGTTGGAGCTAAGGGTGATCAGGTTACCGTGCAGTACTTGGCTGAGAAAGCGCAGGCGGTCGGCGTCGATGTCGATGATTGCCACCTGAGCACCCATCCCCAGGGCGATGTGGGCAGCATTGGTACCCACCGTTCCTCCACCGATGATCACCACCGTTGAGGGAAGTACTCCGGGAACGCCCCCCAGAAGCTTGCCACGCCCGCCACAGGTCCTTTCCAGGTAGTGCGCGCCGATCTGTACCGCCATGCGGCCCGCCACCTCGCTCATCGGGGTGAGCAGGGGCAAGCCTCGACCGGGTGACTGTACCGTCTCGTAGGCGATCCCGGTCACGCCCTTCTTCAGCAAGCGTTTCGTGAGATCCTCGCAAGCTGCCAGGTGCAGATAGGTGAAGAGCAAGAGGTCTTCTCGAAGATACGCGTACTCCTCCGGAAGCGGTTCCTTGACTTTCATGATCATCGCTGCATCACGCCACACCTGGGACGCCGATACGACGATGTCCGCGCCCTTCTCGGCGTACTCCTGATCCGGAAACCCGCTCCCCGCGCCGGCACCCTGCTGCACCAGTACGCGATGTCCGGCATGCACCAGAGATGCCACGCCGCCCGGCGTCACCGATACCCGATACTCATTGTCCTTGACTTCCTTGGGCACTCCAATGATCATTATTGACGAGCCTCCTCACACATCTTGTCTTGTGGCGCTATTCTCGAAACCCGCGGAACAAGCGTTCTTGGCTCTCAATCACGTATCGACCCACAGACCCCAACCCGGGCAATTACATGCTTGCGTCATGTAGTGTGTCGCCAGCCCTAAGGAGGGACGGGACCTCTCGATGCTGGCTACGCAGCTTGAGGAGTCTCCCTCGTCGGCCGGCCTTCCGTCATGTTTGCTCTCCGTTCGTCCCGTGCGAGACCTGAGAAGAGTCTCCCACATTCAGACTATCGAAGGTGCCACGGACCCTGGCATGTCGACCGATCAGCGACCGTGTGAGCATGGCATCTTCGATAGTCGCATCCTGGTCGATGATCGAGTCGGTGATGATCGAGTTGCTGACCTTGCTCCCTCCCGCGATGGTCACGTACGGGCCCACGATCGAGCCACATACCTCGGCATCGTCCGCAATGTACACCGGCGGGATCACGACGGAGTTGCTGGTCTCGGTCTCGTGATCTCGACCGCTGTCGAGGAGATAGCGATTAGTGTGCAGCACGGTCTCCGGTTTCCCGCAGTCCTCCCAAACGTCGAGAGTACGAGCCTCCAATCTGGCTCCCCGGTCGATCATCAACTGTAGGGCATCGGCCAGGTAGTACTCGCCCTTGGTCTGGATGTCTTTCTCCAACAGCTCAGCGATGCACTCCATCAGGAAGGCAGCGTCTCGGACGTAGTATAGACCGATCACCGCGAGTCGGTGTTCGAAACCGGATGGCTTCTCGATCAGGCGGGTTACGCGCCCCTGCTCAAGGACAGCCACGCCGAATCTTCTGGGATCTTCCACCTCCTTGACGTAGAGGATACCGTCGGCGCTGGCCGTCGCTAGCTCGGTCAGATCAGCCTCGAACAGGGTGTCCACGAAGATGATGAGAGTCGGGCCCTCGACGTAGTCTCGAGCGAGATCGATGGCGTGGGCCTGGCCCTTGAGTTCCGTCTGCTCTAGGTAGCGAGCGGGAAAATCGTAGTTGGCGTCCACATACTCCTTGATCTGATCGCCCAGCCACCCTACGATGAACACGATCTCCTCGATGTCTAGACCCACCAGTTTGTCAAGGATGTGGCCCAGAACTGCCTTCCCGGCCACATTGATGAGGGGCTTGGGCCGCGTGTACGTGTGTGGACGAAGTCGGGTGCCGAATCCTGCCAGTGGGATGATTATCTTCATTACCTACCCTCCATTGGGTCGTATGCTGCCGCTACTTGTGGGTCAATTGGGGATGTCTCTTGTGCCAGTCACTGATCTGCTGGTACGCATAGGCGGCCCGCAGAATCCCAGCCTCGTCGAAAGGCCGGCCAATGATCTGAAGACCCACCGGAAGCCCCTGCGAGAAGCCACAAGGGACGGATACACCACAGAGGCCTGCCAGGTTCAGCGACAGGGTGAAGATGTCGGAGAGATACATCTGAAGAGGATCGGTGACCTTCTCCCCGATACGGAAGGCGACCGATGGGCTGGTAGGGGCTACGAGAACATCGCAGTGTTCGAAGGCAGCGTCAAAGTCCTGCTTGATCAGAGTCCGCACTTTCTGGGCCTTCAGGTAGTAGGCATCGTAGTACCCGGCAGAGAGAGCATAGGTCCCCAGCATGATGCGCCGCTTGACCTCGCTGCCGAAGCCATACTGTCTTGTCTTGCGGTAGTGGTCCCAGATGTCGGTGGACTGGGGGTGAGCATATCCGTACTTCACGCCGTCGTATCGTGCCAGATTGGACGACGCCTCCGCCGTGGCGATCAGGTAGTATGTCGGCAAGGCGTATCCAGTATGCGGGAGCGATACCTCCTGAGTGGACGCGCCGATCGCCTCAAAGCCACGGATCGCCTCTCGTACCGCGGTCTCCACCTCCCCGTCAATGCCCGACGCGAAGTACTCCTTAGGAATGCCGATCCTCAGTCCCCCGACGCCCCGATCCAGACCCTCGGTGAGATCCTCCACAGCCACATCGACGGTGGTGGAATCCCTGTGGTCGCGTCCCGAAATCGCGTTCAGCAACAGGGCCGCGTCGAGAGCATCCTTCGTCAGGGTCCCGACCTGGTCCAAAGAGGAGGCGAAGGCGATCAGGCCGTAGCGTGACACTCGCCCGTAGGTGGGCTTCAGCCCTACGGTTCCGCACAAGGCTGCAGGTTGGCGCACGCTTCCGCCCGTGTCCGTACCCAGGGCCCCGAGTGCCTCCTGAGCGGCCACGGCGGCTGCGCTCCCCCCGCTGGAGCCACCCGGCACGCGACTCATGTCCCAGGGATTGTGAGTCGGGAAGAAGGCCGAGTTCTCCGTGGAGGACCCCATGGCGAACTCGTCCAGATTGGTCTTGCCCAAGATAACCGCCCCTGCTGTGTACAGGCGCTCCACGATCGTGGCGTCGTAGGGAGGCACGAAGCTATCGAGCATCTTCGACCCACAAGTGGTTCTGACACCCTTGGTGCAAAGGATGTCCTTGATGGCCAAGGGGATTCCCAGCAGAGGGTTCTCCTCACCCGCAGAGCGGCGCTCGTCGGCCTGGTGAGCCTGGGACAGTGCTCTGTCTCGCAACACCGTGATGTACGCCCTGACCTGGTCGTCGAAGGCCTCAATGCGATCGAGCAGCGCCAGAGTCAACTCGACGGAAGAGATCTCCTCCTTCCGCAACAGGCTGCTCGCCTCATGGATGGTCAGCTCATGCAATTCCAATCCCGACAACCTCCGCTGCTGGGGCACGTCGCCCCACTACGCTCTCATCCCTTGCCGCCCGGCAGCGACATGCGTACTACTCGGACCTCGCGCAACAGCGCCAAGAAGGACAAGGTAACAGCCCTCACTTCCTAGTCTTTTCGCGGTCTTTGCGGCTTGGCGTGAGCAACTTCGTCTCGCGCAGAGACGCTGAGAACGCCGAGATAACTACTACAGTCTCCTATCTCTGCGGTCTTTGCGGCTTGGCGTGAGCAACTTCGTCTCGCGCAGAGACGCTGAGAACGCCGAGATGACTACTACAGTCTCCTATCTCTGCGGTCTTTGCGGCTTAGCGTGAGCCATTCGGACCTCAATCTAGCGAAAGCCGGGCCCGCCCACTCCAGGCCAGCACCGTATGACCAATTCGGACCTTACTCAAGGGAGAGTCGCGCTCGCCTAGTCCAACACGGCGTGCACGCGAAAGCGATCATCCTCCTGATCAGGAGCGTTCGCCAGCACTTCCTCATGAGACAAAGAATCACTGATCTCATCGTCACGCATGACATTGCGCATGGCGATCACCTGAGCGGTCGGTGGAATGCCGTCGGTGTCCAGTTCATTCAGCATCTCGGCATAGTCCAGGATAGCAGAAAGCTGCTGGCTGAACTGCTCCGCTTCCTCGTCGGTGATCCCCAGCTTCGCCAACTCCGCGATGTATCGGACCTCTTCGTGAGAGAGCTTCATACCTTCTCGTGTCCTTTTCTGTCCCCGCGCCGACGGGATTATAGCACCTAACCGAGGGCCGAGCAAGCAGCGTCGATGCTCAATCGTAGCAGGCTCTTGTCCGCGGCTGTCCAAGGCTCAGGCAGTCAGAGAGACGGGCTGTCCCACGCGGATCCGCATTCCCGAGTGCACCGGGCCCTACGCCTGGAACTTGACTCGCAGGACGCGCGCGATCAGGATCAGAGCCGCCAAGGTCATGGCGATAGCCACCAGGTAGCCCGAGCCGATTCCCGTGGGAGGCATGTCATCGGTTCCGTCAGCCTCGCCCAGGGATTGATCGGTCGCCTCTGGAGTGATGTGCGGCTCCGTCGGAAGAGGTGTAGCGCTGGCCGCGATTGTGGGGGTAGCTGTTGGGAACGCCAGGGTGGGTGAGGGGGTGACGCTAGGCGGTTGAGCCGCGTCGGCCGAGGCAACGGGAGTCATGGCCTCGGTTGAGGTCTCTGGCACTTCGTTGGTAGCCACAGCAGCATCTGAGGAGGTCGTCGCAGCCGCGGAGGGCTTGCCCGACAGGAAAGACAGAACGGACGAAGGTCCCCCAGGCAAGCCGCCGATCCAGATCCATGCCAAGTATGCGATCACGCCGACCAGTAGCACTATGCTCGCTATGCCCAGGACGGTCACCCAACCGGGCTTCCTGGGTTCTTCTTCCGGTGGTAGCGGAGTCATCTGAGCCATGGTACTTCCTCCGGCTCTCCCGTTCTTGTCACAAGAGCCTCCTAAGCGCTCATCAATTCCAGGTTAGTGTAGGGCACGTAGACCCGCCGGCCATCGCTCAACTGGACCCTCACAGCAGGACACTTGATACCCGAGCGATACATGGTCAGCTTCTGCTCTGGACCAATGACCCTACCCGCATGGCCTCGATAGGGTGCACGTGTGAGACGCACCGAATCCCCGGCCTTGAGCGGCCGCCTGCCGGGCAACACCGTCACCCCCTGGTCATCGGCCGCCGTCAGAGGGATCACCAGCTCAGGGCCGCGACCTCCCCATTCACTGGAATGACCGCCGCGGATCTGCACCTCTGTTCCTTCGTGCTCGGCCAAGAGCTCGAAGATGGTCTCGTTGATGGGTAGTGCTCCTGCGCCCTCAGTCACCATCAGCGCAAGCCGAGAATCCTGAGCCTCGCGCATGAGTCTCGGATCCACCCCGCCGGCAATGATTCCCTGGACCTGCAGGTGAGTCGATCGCAGCAGGATGGATCGGTCAAGCAGGGCGCCAACAACGATAATGCCCCCTCTGCAGTCCAAACCGACACCCTGTGGGTTCAGTCTTTCCGCGGGCACGGAAACGAGGACTTGAAGTGGGCCTGCCGCGCTCGGTCGGGTCCCCCACACTGCTCTCACCACTGCAGCAGGCTCCTCCACGGCATCATCAGATCCCGACTCGGCCCCATTCCCAGGAGAGGAGTCGACCGGCTCCTCCTCGGTAAGCTGGTCACGAACGCGGATGAATATCAGGCCATCCGTCAGGTCAGCCACGCGGCCGCCGACCGGTGAAACGCAAGTCCGTTGCCACACGGGACCCAGCATGGGGCGGGTTGCCAGAACGTCTCCCTGGGCGACGAGCTCGCCGCGGGAAACTCCGACGCACTGCAGCGCCGATCCCCGAGGCAGATTCAGCGCCTTGGCCACATCGACGATCTCGATCCGGCTCGGACGCGGCGCCGCAGCGAACTCGTCGCCTTCGTCCGTGATCTCACCTGAGTGCAAGAGTGCCTCTCCTA
>Ga0180431_10007101_pt1 | contig 13132 bp, 7 predicted proteins | sample SS_ome_11_FD_132459 | JGI IMG/M metagenome (GOLD analysis project Ga0180431, IMG submission 132459) | Hypersaline lake sediment archaeal communities from the Salton Sea, California, USA - SS_1_MS_1 metaG | ecosystem: Environmental > Aquatic > Non-marine Saline and Alkaline > Hypersaline >... | reverse complement strand
CTACCATCTTCTGGAAATCTTCAGTAACGTCCACAAGGTAATGTGGAATATCCAATTCACGGCAGGCAGAAGCGGCCTCCGCCCCGCAGCATCCCCTGACTTTTGCGTCGCACGAAACGGGGACTTTCATCGTTGCACCAAGCACGTCCCAGCCCCGCTCTTTGAGAAGATGAGCCGTAACGCTGCTGTCGACCCCGCCGCTCATCAAAACCGCTATCTGTCGCGAGCGGTCCTTCTCAGGCTTCCAGGGCTTAAAACTCGGCTCCATCAATTTCATTTTCCGATTATAGGCCGTCATGGAGTGCAACCTTACCATGCGAATGCAACTTATCAACACTTTTCAGAGTTGCGACACTTTAGTTTTCCGGACCTGCTCTACCCCTTTTGGGGTAATTCGACCTGGTTTTTCGAGTAGTAATAGGGCCGAACTGGCATTTCTTTTACTCTCCGATGAGAGTTTCTCTTGACACAACCTTATTTCTCGTGGTATAAATGACGATGTATACATAAGCAGGCTATGGGAACTGCAGCGGCCGGGATTTCAACTGCCTGTTTTTGTATACGCATTTTTTCGACGGTCAACTCATAGCAGGCCGCACTTTGAAGGAGGATTATCATGTATCGAAGATTAACCTGTCTGGTTTCATCCGTTGTTTTGTTGATCCTGGTGGGAACTACATCGGCCGATCTGGTGGGTTATTGGAAGCTTGATGAGGGCTCCGGCACAACTGCCGCTGACTCGAGCGGCAACGGCAACGACGGAACCCTCCTGGACAATCCCGCCTTGGATAACCCCACTTGGATTGCCGGTATCAATGGCGGTGCCATGGAATTTTATGGCACTGGCGTGGCCACTACCGGCGGGGATTACTTCGATTGCGGCAATGACGCCAGCCTGGACATCACCAGTAACATCTCCATCGCCCTGTGGATAAGACCCGACGCCGATGACCCGGAAGGAAAGGGCGCATCCGGCGGCGAGACAGCGCCGCTGGCCAAGGCGATGAGCGGTACGGGGTGGAGCTGGCAGGTTCGATACGGGTGGAGCAGCCCTCAGCCCTACATGGGATTCCAGTTCGCTGTCGGGGGCTCAGGTGTCTGGGTCTATACCGACCGAAACCTGGAGCGCTACGAGTGGTGCCATGTCGCGTGCTCACACGACGGCACGACGGTAAAATGCTATCTCAACGGAGAGGAGACCGGTTCGACCCCCCTTGGCCAAATTGACAGCAGCGCTGCCCCTGTCCTCATCGGCTCGGACGGCTGGGGGAGCGATTGGACTGGAGCCATTGACGACGTCAGGATTTACGACCATGCCCTGACGGTACCCGAAATAATGAGCGCCATGGAAGGCAAAATAATGCCACAAGCCTGGGGACCAACCCCCAAGGACGGCGAAATGTATACCCAGACGTGGGCCAACTTGTCATGGAAACCCGGTCCATTCGCCGTTACACACGATGTATACATCGGCGACAACTTTGACGACGTCAACGACGGCGCCGCCCATACTTTCATAGGCAGCCAGGGGGCGCCAAACCTGATCGTAGGCTTCCAGGGATTTCCTTTACCGGAAGGCCTTATTCCGGGCACAACCTACTATTGGCGCATCGATGAGGTCAACGAAGCCGACCCGAACAGCCCGTGGAAAGGCAACGTCTGGAGCTTTTGGGTTCCGCCGAAGGTGGCATACGAACCCAACCCGGTTGACGGCGCCATGTTCGAGCAGACAAGCGCTACTCTCAGTTGGACGGCAGGTTTCGGCACGAAGCTGAACCACATCTATTTCGGCCAGGACGCCGCCGAGGTTGAAGCCGGGGCTCCAAGCACATACAAGGGGCCTTTGTCAATTACAACCTTTGATCCGGGCCCGCTTGAGAAAGAGACGGTCTACTATTGGAAGATCGATGGGTTTGACGGCTTCGAGACGCACCCCGGAAACGTCTGGAGCTTCAGAACCGTCCCTAGCATAGCCGTTACCGATCCCAGTCTCGTAGGCTGGTGGAGGCTTGACGAGGGCGCCGGCGCTACGGCTGTCGATTACTCGGGCGGCGACAATCACGGTACAATCACCGGCGACCCGCAGTGGGTGGATGGTTACGCCGGCGGTGCTCTGGAATTCGACGGAAGTGAGTATCTCGTCGAGACGGCTTACGCGGGAATCACCGGCACTAACTCGCGAACGGTCAGCGCCTGGATCAAAACTGCGACGCTCGGGGAAATTGCATCCTGGGGAATCAACTCGACCGGACAAAAATGGATATTCCGCGTCCAGAACAGCAACGGCACGAACGGCGCCATTCGCGTAGAGGTTAACGGCGGCTATCAGGTAGGCATGACCGACCTGCGAGACGATCAGTGGCACCACGTCGCGGCCGTTCTCTCAGACGACGGCACGCCCGACGTCACCGAGATATCGCTTTACGTTGATGGCGAGCAGGAATTAATCAGCGCCAATCAATCCACGGCGATTGACACAGCCGCTTCCGGAAACGTCAGAATCGGCGAGGCCCCCTGGCACAACCGGCCCTTCACCGGCCTGATCGACGACGTCCGTATCTACAACAAACCGTTGACTCAGGACGAGATCAAGCAGGTCATGAGAGTCGACCCGCTGCTCGCCTGGAACCGCTCGCCTGCCGATAGAGCGACGCTGTACATCAACGATGCGCTGCCTCTTGGCTGGTCTCGCGGCGACAGGGCTTCTCAGCATGAAGTTTACTTCGGCACCGACAGAGACGCCGTAGCCGCCGCCGACACAACCGATGCGTCGGGAGTTTATCGCGGCAGCCAGAGCACGACGAATTACAGTCCGCCCGAAGGAGTCGAGTGGGGCGGCGGGCCTTACTACTGGCGAGTCGACGAGAACAACAACGACGGAACAATCAAGGCAGGCAGCGTATGGAGCTTTACGGTAGCCGATTATATCGTTGTGGATGATTTCGAGTCCTACAACGACCTCGATCCACCTGATCCCGCGAGCAACACAATTTACTCTAATTGGGCAGACGGCTATCAGATCCCGACAAACGGGGCTCTCACGGCCGAGGAGATGCCTCCGTATGCCGAGCAGACGGTCGTTCGCACCGGGCGCCAGTCGATGAAATATGTCTACGACACCAACCTGATGATCTGTGAGTCGACTTTAACGCTGGCCGGGCGCGACTGGACCGAACAGGACGTGACGAAGTTGTCGCTGTGGTTCCGCGGCAGTTCGACTAATGCCGCCGAACGGATGTTTATAGCTCTTAACGGCACGGCCGTGGTTTATCATGATGATCCTGCCGCGGCAGAGAAAAACGCCTGGACCGAATGGGTCATTAATCTGTCGCGCTTCGCCGATCAGGGCGTGAACCTTGCCAATGTGAGCACAATGACCATCGGCTTCGGCACGAAGAACACCCCGGTGGCCGGCGGCTCAGGCGAAGTTTACTTCGACGATATTCGGCTTTATCGATGATCTGGTGAGTAAACTGCTCTTGCAGCAGCGACATTTGGATTTGCCTTAGGACGGGGCCTGTGCCGATCGGCTCTCCCCTGGGGACACCGCCGTAAGGCGTCCCTTAGGGGACTTACGGTGGGCACAGGTCCCTTCTTTTTGGTCCTGCCGGCACGCTTTGTGCATTTTTTCCTTGACCCCGAGGAAGAAGATTTGATATAAAGGTTTAATATGAGCACCTTTGGATGCGGTATCTTCTGTCGAGCGAAATATTTCAATGTATCGTGCCGGATTCGCGTTTTTCCGGTTGGGCTACCCATCCGGGCGCGGGAAGGAAGGAGGTAGAGTCAAGTCGTAAACAAACAATCCGGCCGATAGAACAAGGCGAATGTGGATTCACTATCATACATCTTTCTTGAAAGGAGGATCATTATGTGTAGAAGATCAGTTCATTTGCTTTCTTTCGCCCTCGCGCTGACCTTGATTCTGACAAGCGCAACGAGAGCGGATCTCGTCGGCTGGTGGCGATTCGATGAAGGTTCCGGCGACACCGCCTCCGACAGCTCCGGCAACGGCCACGATGGCACGCTGCTTGGTACGCCCGAATGGGGCCCGGGTGCGCAGGGAAACGCCGTAGTGTTGGATCCCGACGGCTGCTATGGAATCGACTGCGGCGTCTTCGATCCGACGGATGGGACGGGCCAGTTCAGTCTTGCCCTTTGGGCGTTCTGGGATGGAACGGGGACTTTTCAGCATTTCCTCACCAAGTCGAACGGATGGGGCGCAACGACAATGATGATGCAGGTCGAGTTGTGGGGCGCCCATACAAATGCGAGCTATACGGACAAAGTCGGAATTTCACATCAGGCCCCCGGATCGGTTGCGTTCTTCGTCATGCCCAAGAACGAATGGGTTCACCTGGCCTTTACGTTTGACGGCAGCGAACTGCGAGTCTACCTGAACGGTGTCGATGAAATGGGCCCCAAGCCGTTTTCGATAGGTCCTAACGTCGATGCCATGGTCGAAATCGGGTATACGAGTACTCGTCCCAGCAATATTTATAGAACTTTTGAAGGGAGGCTCGACGAAGTCCGCATTTACAGCCACGCTTTGTCGCCGATCGAGGTTCTAAGTGCCATGAAAGGCGAACCGTGGCCGTGGGCATTTGGTCCGGATCCGGCGGACGGCGCATTGCATCCGAATACCTGGGCGAACCTGGGCTGGTCGGCGGGGGATTTCGCAGTCTCTCACGATGTCTATCTGGGTGACAATTTCGACGATGTGAACAATGGAACTGAAGATACCTTCCGAGTCAATCAGGGCGGAACGAGCCTTATTGTCGGCCTTGTGGGATTCCCCTGTCCGGACGGGCTTGTGCCGGGAACCACCTACTACTGGCGAATCGACGAGGTCAACGACGCCGATCCCAACAGTCCCTGGAAGGGCGATGTCTGGAGCTTTTCGATTCCGCCAAAGACTGCTTACTACCCGGATCCCGCCGACCGTGCAGAGTACGTCGACCTGAACGCCGAGCTTAGCTGGAAGGCGGGTTACGAAACGAAACTGCACACCATATATTTCAGCGAGAATTTCGACGACGTGAACGACGGCATTGGCGGCGTTCCGCGGGGAACCACAACGTATACGCCCGGCCCGCTCGAACTGGCCGGCACTTACTACTGGCGCGTCGACGAGTTCGATGGATTCAACAACTATGAAGGCAAAGTCTGGAGCTTCACGACCGTAGGCACAATCGGCAATCCGAATCCACCTGACGGCGCCGTGAACGTGAATCCCGTTCAGATTCTCACGTGGGACCCGGGCATCTTTGCCGCCTCGCACGAGGTGTACTTCGGCACGGATCCGGCAGCCGTGAAGGATGCGAACAAGGCCTCGCTTGAGTACAGGGCAACCGGGCTTCTCGGCGGCGAGAGCTATGACCCCGGCAAGCTCGCACTGGATACGACCTACTACTGGCGGATCGACGAGGTCAACAGCGTCAATGCAGACAGCCCGTGGACCGGCCGCGTCTGGAGCTTCTCGACGGGCAACTTCCTCGTCGTGGACGACTTCGAGTCATACAATGATATCGAACTGCCGCAGCCCGGCAGCAACACGATCTTCGACAGTTGGGTGGACGGCTTCAACACCACAACGAACGGGGCCCTTACTTCTAATGACTTTCCACCCTATGCCGAGCAGACTGTCGTTCACGGCGGCATCCAGTCGATGCCGTATCGCTACGATACGAACTTAAAGATCTGTGAATCGACCAAGACGTTAGTCTATCCGCGTGACTGGACTGAAGACGGCGTTACCAGGCTTGTCCTGTGGTTCCAGGGTGATTCGGCCAATACAGCCGAGCGAATGTTCCTCGCTCTAAACGGCGCCGCAGTAGTCTATCACGACGATCCCGGCGCAGCGCAGAAGAGCGCGTGGACCAAGTGGGAAATCGACCTGTCGCGCTTCGCAGACCAGGGCGTGAACCTTACAAACGTCAACACAATCACGATTGGCTTCGGCACGAAGAACATTCCGGCCGCAGGCGGTCTCGGCAAGGTGTACTTCGACGACATTAGACTGTATCTGCCTGAGGCGGGTAATTGAAATGACAATTGAATGAAAAGCTGATACACTAAAACGTGTCAGTTAGGGGCCTGTGCCGATTGACTCTCCCTTGGGGACACCGCTGTAAGGCGTCCCTTACGGGACTTAAGGTGGGTACAGGCCCTCTTTCTTTGCCAAGACCTGTACGTGTAATCTGAGTCAAATGCTGGTATCATAGCCCAGGTTTGTACGACACGACTAATCGAATTCGAGAAGACCAACATGCAACGAAGAGAAGACAAACTCGACCGGCGCGGATTTCTGCGAAAACTAATGGCGGCCGGCGCGGGGCTGAGCCTTGTCCGTTCGGGCGCCGGCTCGACTCGATCCGCCGAGAAATCCCCTAATTTCATCATCATCTTCACCGACGATCAGGGCTATCAGGATCTGGGATGCTTCGGATCGCCGAATATCAGAACGCCCAACATCGACCGCATGGCGGCCGAGGGCACGAAATTCACCGATTTCTACGTCGCCGCGCCCTTGTGCACTCCGTCGAGAGCGGCGCTCATGACGGGGCGCTATCCTCGCCGCGTGGGACTTGCCAAAGGCGTGCTGCGCCCGAATTCGACAAGAGGAATAGACCCGGCGGTGACCACGATTGCCGAATTGTTGAAAAGCCGCGGGTACGCCACCTGCTGCGTGGGCAAGTGGCATTTGGGCTTTGTCGGGCCCTACCGCCCCACGCGCCAGGGATTCGATTACTACTACGGGCTATACCACAACCTCGACGAACCGGAAGCCGAGCATTTCGACGATGTCGGGGGTGTCCCGGTCATGCGAAACGATGAGGTGGCGCTGCGACCGGCGACTCCGGACGTGCTCACCGACCTTTACACGAAAGAGGCGATCGGATTCATCCGCCGCAATAGAGAAAGACCGTTTCTGCTCTATTTGGCGCACACGATGCCTCATGTGCCGCTCGGCGTATCGAAGAAATTTGCCGGCAAGTCCGCCGGCGGGCTGTACGGAGACGTGATCGAGTGTCTCGACTGGAGCACGGGGCGGATTCTCGATACGCTGCGCGAGGTGGGTCTGGATTCCAATACGATTGCGATTTACACGTCCGACAACGGCCCGTCTCCGAGAGCGACCGGCTCGGCCCTGCCTCTGCGAGGCCGGAAACATACGACGTTCGAAGGCGGCATGCGCGTGCCTTGCGTGATGTGGGCGCCGGGCAGAATACCCGCCGGAAGGGTCTGCGGCGAGGTCGCCACGAGCATGGATTTCTATCCGACGTTTGCAAAGCTGGCCGGGGCGGCACTTCCGGCGAACGAGGTAATCGACGGCATGGATATTTACCCTCTGATGGCGGGCCAATCGGGCGCCAAATCACCTCACGAAGCGTTCTTCTTCCATAACGGCCGGGGCAGGCTCAAGGCGGTTCGCGCGGGCAAGTGGAAACTGCATTTGGAAAAAGATCCGGTATTGAACGACCTGCACGCAGATATAGGAGAAGAAACAAACGTGGCGGATGAACACCCGGAGATTGTCAAACGCCTGGCCAGTCTCGCAACGGATTTCGACAAGGACGCCGACTGATCCACATCACCGACCTTTGACGGCATCGGCTTTGTCTCTGAAGAATTCAAGCCAGGCAGCCGTTACGGCATCGGGCAATGTTCCCGAACGTCGGTACTCTTCGGGCGTTTTACCCCAGTAGAAACCAATCCAACCGTTGGCAGTCTCGCGCGATGAGTCGATGAAAGTATCCAGCTCTTCCAGGCCGCATTTCAATGGGAACATTTCCTCTATAACGAGAGGCTTGCCGATATCGTAAACCGCCAGCGCAGTCAAAGCCTTTGCTACTTCGCCCTTTTTCGGATAGAAATGCACGCAGGCAAAATCGAGATTCTCGCTCACCAGCTTCGAGTAAAAGAGAGGCTTCGCGTTCGGCCAGGTGTGGGCCCAGGGAATGACGCCGACTGTTATCATGTGCCGTTTATCGTGCTTTCGTATCGCTCCAGCGAGCTTGTCCACCCAGGCTTTGGCGACCTGCTCTCTCGTTCGCCCGGCCAGATCGAGGGTGATTCGCTGCACGAAATGCTTTCCTGCGAATTCTCCCGCCAGCCACTCGGTCTCTGTCTTCTTGCCCCCGGCAAGGATCGGCTCGTTCATAAGATCGTAACAGAAAACGGCAGGGCTTTCCGCGCAGGCCCCGGCAATCGCCTCCCAGAATCGCGCCTGCACATCCCAGCGCTGCTTCTCCGAAAGGCTATCGTACCATTCCGGCACGTCCTTCTTGTGATAGCACCCGAGACCGGTTATGTCGAGATATAAGCCGGTGCGTTCAGCCAATTTCACCAGCCGGGCCAGTTGACGCAGGGAAGCACCGTTCGGCTTATCAGGCTCCGCCATGAACTTGCCGGTCTGCAAATGAATGCGAACGACATTGGCGCCGAGTTCGGCCATCTCACGAAAATCCTCTTGAACCTTCGGCCACTCGGCATCCCAATAGTCTTCCAGCAGCCGGCCCTGCTCATCATGGTCGTAATTGAATCCCCAGGGCCTGAACGTGCCGCCTGCCCCTTCGAGGACAAACCTGCTCCCGTCAGCGGAGACCCGTACAGCCTTCATCTCCCCCGACAATCCATACGTCCCGCTTAGAAAAGAAAAGGTCGCCTCCAGCTCCCGGTCGGTCAGCGGGCGTTCCCACATCAGCAGCCGGGCTATCTCACCGTCAAAGGATTCATGGCCCGGATGATTCGTTGCGTCTCGTTCCTGCCCGATTGCCATCTTTGAAGGATTGCCGTCAGGATTGACGGGATAAGGTTTCGAAGCAACCGGGCTGGTCTCATCGACAAAAAGCTCGATCGTGACATTGCCGGTTCCGGCGCCCATGCGGCCGGCGATCACGTGGTAGCGGTTCACTTCAAGTTTGGGACCGAGAACCTGAGGATTGTTGTCGTCCCACCGGCCGAAAGTTATGCCGTTTCGCGAGCCCGTCCAGAGCGTGTTATCATCCCTGAGCCCCGCCCAGAAGCCTTCGTACTTTCCGCAGTTTTTCAAATTACCGAAGAGCGAGTTAACGTCCTTGAGCCCGGACACCTGAGGATAAACGCACATCACCGCGAACCACGTGTAGCCGCTGCCGGTCGTCAGGTGATCGAAGGCGTTTTCGGCGCTGTTGATCAGCTCCTGCCGTTTGAACACCACGGCGTTATGGCCTCCGATGGCGGAGACTATTTCTTTCAGCGCAGGATGGCCCGTGCCTTTCTTGTGGCTGGCGTCTCTGGTCGCGACGAATTCTCTCGCCTTGAAATCCACCTGGTTGCTCCAGCAGGCGACGCGCCCATCGACGATTTTGACACCTCGATCGGCATCAAGATCCAGAATCAGGCTCTTGCGTACGAGTTCGGCTTTTGCGAAAACTTCCGAAGCACCGGGGAGCGTCACAAGCAGGAACATGGATAGAATAACCTGTTTTTTCAGTGCCATTTCTTCATCTCCTTTCCGAGTCGTCGTCAAGTGTCACGGTCACCGCGTACTCGTCTGATTTTAGCCCTCGAACGGCCCGGCGGCCTTCTCCAGGGGGTTCTGCAAAGGCCTGCGCGTTGAAGATACGGACGAGCCCATTATTGCTCTGTCGACTCACTATTTCGACCTCCGGGTTCAACTGCACTTGCGTTGTCCTGATTCGACAGATTCCCGCCGGGGATTTCGAGAACCTGTTTCCGCGGGGCAATGAACATTCTCACAGCTACTATAACAAGGAAAACTGCGAAGAATTTCCTCAGTATGTGACTTGGAAGACGAGCGGCAAGTTCGGTTCCAACCAGGACGCCGGGTAAAGCGCCCAACACTATCAAAAACACTACAGCCAGACTCACGTCAATGTGGGGATTCCTCCAATACCGGAACGCCCCGAGCAATGCCATGGGAACCATCAGTGCAAGGGCGGTTCCCTGGGCAGCCTTCTGCTCGAACGCGAAGAAAGGCAACAGGACAAGCGCCGGCACTACTACCACCCCGCCTCCCAGCCCCAAAGTGCCGCTTGCGATACCGGCAAAGATCCCCAACAGGCTGAAAGTCCACCAGTAACTGGGCAATTGACCTAACATGTGAAAACTCCGAAAAAAAGCCCCTTGAGGGTAACCCACGGGATTACCCAATTCAGAAGGCGGCCATGCCGAGCCGCCCTGCGTTCCCAAACGCACAAATAACATTGTAAGACTTGCCGCACCATTCACAAGGGAAATACATAACCGTCGAAACTTAAGTGTTTGTGAAAGTTTTCGTGTATCGGAATCCCGCCTCGTGAACTGTGTTGTAAGGGCTTTGTCATCTCCTCCACGGGCGGACGCACAAAACCATCAACTCGCCGGGTTCACTTTGCCTCTCTTTCTTTCCGCAGCCTGTCAAAAGCTCATACGACTGAAATCTTCCTCTCAACTCTCCGACTTGTAAAACTCTATCCAGACACCGTAGTTGACGTCCTCGCTTCCGGCCGGAGCAGGTCTGTGAATCCTAAATGTCTTTATTCCCAGAGTATTCATGATTTGCCGCAGCTCCTCGACCTTCTCAGCACGATCGTATTTCATCATCTTGCCCTGTTTGGCGCGTATCGCTCTGGCCGTCTTAACCGGCAGGTTCTCCGAAAAACCACGTCCGATGTAGGCCACTCCGCCGGGCTTAAGAACGCGATAGATCTCACGGAATCCCCGGGTCTTGTCCTCCCAGAAAGGGAACGAGCCTCTGGAGACGACTACATCGGCATAGTCATCGTGAAATGGAAGGGCTTGTGCATCGGCGAACATTGCACTGACCCTGCCTCCAAAACCGCGATTGCCTGCCTGCTCGAAGAAATGCGGGAAAAAGTCGGGATTGATATCGGCGTTGATCCAGTGCAGCTTGGTGCGCTCGCAAAGCTCCACGATGAGCGTGCCGGGCCCGCTTCCAAGGTCAATGCCGATACCTTCTTTCTCGCGCAGGTTCAACTCAGAAACGAGATGCTCTGCCAGCGGTGCGTATACGGGCGAGAGCATATTTCGGCTGGCTCGGACCATGCCGGGGGCATTTTTGCCGGTGTGCATTGTCTCTAAAGACAATTCGTCCGTCGAACAACCGGCCGCCAGGACCGATACGGTCGCGGGCAATAACAGAAAACGCAGTATTCTCACCATATTGAGCTGATCTCCACTTGAAGGAATGTCTATCTATCCTTTGAAAATAAAGGCGTGCACGAAACCGTCGGGTGTTTTAAGAAATCCCGTGCCGTCTATCTTTATGAATGCGTCGCAGGACTTTATGCCGGGCAGCTCCCAGACTCTGGCGCCCGTGTACCGGTCCAGAGCAACGAGCCTGCCCTTCTCCCTCGAATCGACGAAGTAGGCAAGGTCCTCGGCATAGGTCACGGGATTGCATCCTTCGGCCGGGCAGGCCCAGAGCAGCCGCCCCGTAGTTCCTTCGAGGGCACGAATATTCTGATCGCGCACGTAGAGCACGTCGCCGACGGCATCCAGACGAGCGGCACAGTCCACGACTCTGGACCAGAGTATCCTGCGCTGTGATACGTCCATGCAGAACAGCCGGCTGCTGCGAAGTCCGAGGCCCATCGACGCATAGATTTCTCCATTTGCCGCGGCCAGCATCGGCCGGGCCCGGCCGGACCTGACGTCGCCGCAGGCTAATCGCCAGGATTCATCGCCCGTCTCAGCGTCGAGACAATAGAGTCCGAAAGCATTGGCGACGTAGAGATTGTCATCCACAGCAACGGCTGCCGACAGCATGCCGCCATCCGGGATCGTACGCGTCCAGATCGGATTGCCGTCGGCCCGATTCAACACGTGAACTGTCCTGTCGGCGGCCCAGCAAATCCGCTCTTGCGGCAGCAGGCTCGCACGGCACGGGCTATGCAATTTGTCCGCATGCTCCTGCCGGTGCTTCCATAGCAGACTGCCGTCGGTCGCATCGAGCGCGATAAGATCGAATTTTCCCGGCCCGTTTTGCGACAGGCAGTAGACTCGCGAGTCGTCCGCAAGAAGATAGCCGCAACTTTGTATGTCCGAAAGCCAATTCTGCTCACCCGTCCGCGTATCGAGCGCTGCCACGAAGTTGTTGCCGTTGTGTGTCTGGAGCAGATACATATCGTTTCCATGAACCACAACCTCATCCGCCATCGAGCCGGGCGCTGAGGGAGCGCTCTTGTGCCGCCAGGCCTGGCGTATGGATGGGACGGCAGAAGCTCTGACTGCCGACCGCCGGGGATGATCTTCGGCAAGGATGGGCTTGAGTCCGCTGCCGGAGGCGACCCACAACCACCAGCCCACAAAGGCAAGCAGCAAACACGCGGCGACCGACCCGAGCGCGGGAATTGCACGCCAGGCAATAGTGCGATAACTCGCCCGGCGAATCTCCGCCCTGACAGCAGAGCGAACTTCACGCGCGAAATTGAAATCAGGCGTGAGCAAATCCGGCCGGGCGGACTCCTTAATCTGAGCCACTAAGAAGCAACACTCGTCATGGGCGACCCTGCAGGCCGGGCATGACGCCAGATGCTCCTCAATTGCGGCCCGTTCCTGCTCGGACAGATCGCCGAGTACGAACAATTCGATTTTCCGATTTACCTGCACGCAATTCATAAGCTTTGTGCTCCTATCGGAATATAATACGTTTCGGCCAGTGATTTCGGGACAAGGTTGGGAAAAAACTTATGCGTCTAACCAAGCCAAGCATTTGAGACCGGCCCCCATTCTCCATTGTCATTCCTGCGCAGGCAGGAATCCAGAATCTCGTAGGCAAATGGATTCCTGCCTGCGCAGGAATGACAACCCGGGTATAGATCACGAAATCGCCGCCAACGGGTGTTAATTGTGGCGTCTAAAGTGCTATCGGAAGGCTTTCCTGTGAGTCCTTAGAATCGTGCATCCTTGCTCGCAGCCGCCTCATAGCGCGCTGAGCACGCTTCTTGGCGGCTTCTTCCGAAATGCCCAGTGCCGCGGCTACGTCGCGAAATCCCAGGCCCCGGACAATTCGCAGTACGAGCACGTCCCGGTCGCTGCGCTCCAAAACGCTCAATATCTCGGAGATGTCAGGCAAATCCGACCGCCGGCGATCAGGCTCGGATATAGCGGCTACCTGCCTGAT
>Ga0180431_10007097_pt1 | contig 13139 bp, 3 predicted proteins | sample SS_ome_11_FD_132459 | JGI IMG/M metagenome (GOLD analysis project Ga0180431, IMG submission 132459) | Hypersaline lake sediment archaeal communities from the Salton Sea, California, USA - SS_1_MS_1 metaG | ecosystem: Environmental > Aquatic > Non-marine Saline and Alkaline > Hypersaline >... | reverse complement strand
GTCACATGGCGGCAATATAGAAGAGTTAGAAGTTTCTGTCAAACTTTCGGCCGGTGATGCGGAAGAATCGTCTTGAGTAAATGTAAGCAGCGATGTGGCAGTGTCTCCGCAAGAAAATGGCAACAGAATCTGACAATCCCCCCGGGACGCCCGCTTATTGCATCAGAATCGGCTTGCTCGAAGGCATATCACCGCACATGCGGGCTTTGCTCAGGTCGCGTTGGGAAAGATATTTTAGGTCGCGGTACTTGTCGTCACGCAGCACGGTGGCTCGCATGAAGACGAACATGGAACTGCAACTGTCGTTCTTTGTGTGGGAGCCGGTCAAGGTGCGGAGGATGGGAATGTGTTCGAGAATCGGAAAGCCCGTGTAGGTGCGGCCGTGGTTGCCGCGACGCAGGCCGCCGACGATGACGGTGTGGCCGTCGGGAATCGTGACCTGACTGGTGACTTCCTCGGTTTGACGCGGCGGGGGAACGCCTTCGGAGCCGCCGCTGGTGAAGGTGTTCAGCGTGATGGCGTAGTCGAGTTGTAGGTGATTGTCGTCGCTGATGCGCGGCGTGACGGTAATCGTGGTGCCCGCCTCGGCGAAGCCGGCGAAACTGGTGGTGGCGACCGTTTGCGAAGCGTTGACGCTCGTAAAAGGCACTTCCTCGACGCTGGTCAGTTGGCCGGTGGCGTTGTCGTTTACGAGGATTCGCGGCGAGGAAGCAACTCTCGCACGGGAATGGCTGGCCAAGGCCCGAATCACCGCGTCGGCCACGTCCGGATCGACAAGCGTACCGTTGAAGCCCACGCCGGGGATGATCGACAAGGCACCGCTCACCGGGTCGACGGTGCTGAGCCCGTAGGACGTGAAGGCCAGCAGCCGCTTGGCGCCGTAGCGGTCGCCGCCGGAGATTTCGACGCCCAACGAAAAATCGTCGCTGGTGTTGATGATGACGAACTTCGATTCGATCAGTACCTGCGGCGGGCGCTGGTCAAGCTTCTTGATCAATTCCTCGTAGACGCGTTGTACGCTCGGCTCGGCCACCACGATCAGCGTGTTGGTTCGCGCGTCGGCCGTTACCCGGGCGCGGCCCAGCAACTCGGAGATGCTAGTGGCGGGCGCACCCAACGCGGAAGCGCCTTCTTCTTCCATGGGAGCCGGTTGCGGCAAGTCTTCCGGCGGCGGATTCTGCGGATCGGGTGTTTCATGAAACGACGGCGGCGTCGGCAAACCGTCGCCCACCTTGGGCGGAAGACGATTGGGGCCCGATACGGGGAACTTCCGCGCTGGGCGGATTCGCCCGTTCGTCGGCAGTTGTCCCCAGCCGTCACCCCGAGAGATCGAAGCACTGGAGCCTTGTTCGATGTCGCGAATCGTAGCCAACAACTCGTCGACCGGCAAGTTGTTTACCTTGTAGAACCGGACTGGGCTTCTGGTTTGCTTGACCGGCGCGTCGCGAGTTTCCTTCAACTCAGCAATGCGGCGGTGAATCTCTTCGGTCGTCGTGGCGATCAAAAGGTTTTCGTCCATGTCGACCGCCGAACGGTACATCCTCTGCACAACCTCCGGGTCGATCAGCTGTTGCATCAATTGGTCGATCTGCGAAGCCATGACGTTCTCGAAGGCGTATGTCCTCGTGATCAAACCCAACGGCACGTCGAGCGATTTGGCCAACTGTTTCACCTGTTCGATAATCTCCGGTTGCCCGATCAACGCCAATTGGTTGGTGCGTGCGTCTGAAGAGACGACGATTTGGGACTCCAAGCCCGGCCCGCCTTCTACCTTGGCCTTGGCCTGAAGCAGGGCGTTTAGCTGGGTGACCAGCGCCGAGGCCTCCATGTTCTGCACCGGCAGAAACTCAAGAGAAGCTATCGGCCGCGGCTGATCGATGAACTCGATCCATCTTGCAACCTTCAGTAGATTAGTGGCATAGTCGGTGACGACCAGCGTCTTCGAGTCAGGCAACACCAGGGCACTGCCGCCCGGTTTGGTTAGGAACGGCTCGATGATTTTGTTGACATCCTCGGCGTTCGCATGCTTCAACACGAACGTTTGGATAACGGCCGTGGTCTTGCCGTATTGCTCGATGGCCTCTTTGGCATCACCCATCTCGGCCAGATCCGAAAGCTTCTCGGCCGAAACGAGCCTCTTCCAACCCGGTACGTCTGCATCAACCAACGCCAGCCCTCGGATTTTGAGCGCGCTTTCCAGCAAGGGCATCAGCGAACTGGCGGGTATGTTGCCCGGCGCTTTGATGCTGATCTTCTTGGTGGCCAAGGTTTCGTCGTAGATGATCTTGATCTTCTGCCGCGTGCTGACGTACTCGATCAACGACTTGATGTCGATCGGACCGGGGAAGTTCAGCGATACCATCTCTTCATTAGCACCCGCCGGCGGGGCAGCCTGTTGAGCTATCACCGGCGTCTCAGCCGCAAATGCCACTAGCAATATGGCAATTGTCAGAGAACGCAAGAACCGGCTATATCCCGCTGGAAGAGCGCGGGCATACGCGTTTGCTATGGTGGCAAGTCTTGCCATACGTACTTCCTATCAAAGCAGGAGCTGAATTCTCGCGACGGCGACCGCAGGCGCCAGAGAGAAGTGAAACTTGCGCCCGGTCAACCGTGAAAAGCGACGCAACGGTATCGTCTCGCCCCCGGCGTGTCAAGTTGCCTTGGATCGGCAGCTAAACGCCGCCCCTGTGCATGTGGGCTCGACACGCATGTGCGGGCTGTTTCGCCGTGACTACCCACGTCACATGCGGTAGTAGTATCGGCACCAGCCATGCGGGGAGTGCATGTTTATCTTGGTGGTACAGGTTAAGAGCGGGGAGAAAATATACGGCACCTACTAAGTGACAGTAGTAGTATGTGTATTTACACCTCGGTTGTCTAAGATGGCCACACGTGAATGGGGTGTTGCAAAACCAGAAAGACCTGTTAGGCTAAACGCAACTTTCGCCGCCAAGTTTTTGCTTGGCGCTTTTCGGCGCTTCTGCCTTTCGCGATCGCCGTTACAGAGGCGATCGTCCCCCCGAGGAAAACACAAGCTCAATCCATAGGGAGTCAAGACCATGAAACGTTTCGCTATCACTTTCTGCATTCTGATCGCCTTTGGAGTTGGGCTTGGCGTTCCGGCTTTCACGCACGCCCAGGAATCTCCGGCCGCCGATCCGGCCGAGGGGTGGGAATCGCTTTCGGCGGAGGCGTTTATTACCGAAGCCGATAGGCTGCTGGGCGCCGAGCAGACGGATGAGGAGAAAGCGGCCTTGAGGGATTCGATCGACCAACACGCCTCCCAGCGACTTGTGGCTCTTAATGCCCAGAGCACGATCACGCGAGCAACCTTCTTGAGGCTTTTCGCGTTCGGTCAATCGAAGTTGTCGCGTGAGCAGCAGGAGGCCGTATCGCTAGCGGTCTTGCCTCCGGTATCGGAAATGCAGGCATGGTCATTTCAAGAGTTGCGAGCCGAACACAAGAAAGAGTTCGAGGCCCGCATGCCCACGGCAGCGACTCAAGCAATGGTTTCCCAGTGGGCGGATGTACGCTCCGTCAAGGACTATTCAAACAATGTTGAACAGATGTTGCCCACTCTGGCCACGAGGGACGCGGAGGGAAAAGAGACCAGCAGAGACGTTCCGGCGACAGTATTCGTGGAGGCGATTTACAAGCATGCCACAACGAAGTTGGTTTCGATGGCTCCCGGTTCTAGCCTCGACGTGGAAGAACGCTTTCTCTACTTCAAGTGGGGCAGACACAGGTTGCCCGGCAAGCAGTGGGAGGGTATCGCTGAAATCGTACGTCCCCGGGCCGCCGAAATGACCGACTGGACTTTCCAGCAGGTGCGGCAAGCTAACGACGACATGGTCGATATGAGCATGTCGGATCTCCCTTGCATCGCCATGTTTGAAGATTGGGGAAAGGAGCGGTCCATAAGCGACTATTCGCAGAACATCGAGGAACTACATTCACTGATGCCCGAGAACAACAAGGCCGTGAGGCTAATGGTCGCGATTCGCGCGCATGCCGCGACGAAGGCGCTCTCGCTGACCTCCAGTTCGAACATTGGCTTCAATGAACGGATTGCGTACTACCGGTTGGGCCGACACAAAGTGAAGCCGGAACAACAGCAACGCGTTTTGGAACAGGTGAGCCCCCGGACCGCGGAAATGGCCGACTGGACCGTCGAGCAATTGGATGAAACATCCGAGGAATTGAGGAACCTCGGCGCACCAAGGTTCGTTATAAGCGATATGACCGGCCGCTGGCTCGAAACCCACAGAGACGACTACCTGTCTGCTGAAAACATGACGCGTATATACCGTGACTTAGACCGGGAGGTGGGAGGTGCCTACAAGCTTGAGGCAACTTGGACAGGCGCGGTCACGGCCACCGCGGGCGGCAATTACAGCTTCTCGATCTGTCCGATCAATATCAATGCCGACATGCCGGGCGAGAAGATGTTTCACACGGTGGCCGTGTGGGTCGACGGCAAGCAGGTGATCGATTCGACACCCGAGAACTGGGCTCCCGACGGCGGTTCGGCCAACCTGGAAGCTGGCAAGAAGGCTGATATCCGTTTCGAGTGGACGTTGGAGTGCGAAGGGAAAGGTCATAATCACGTGTTTCCCGCCGTGGCCCAGTTACTTTGGAAAGGTCCGGGAATCTCCAAGTCGGTAATTCCCAGCAGCGTACTTACACCGCCGGAGGGCGAAGACAATGGGCTGCAGGGCGATTTCCGCCTCATCCGCGAGGGCAAGCAAGACGTCCTCGCGCAACGGATCGATCCGAACCTGAACATGGTCTGGGATAGACGTAACCTGTTTGTTTCACCGCTTAGAAGTTCCGCGGTAAAGCTGGCCTCGGGAATACACACCAAAGCAATGGCTCCCGCCCACCTGTCAGAATGCGAACTTGACGAAGAGGATGACGGGACTACACACGAGTATTTCAAGGATATCTCGACACTCGAAATGCTGACCTCCCGGCAGCGGGCCGAGTTTGTGGGTGAAGTGTTGACCCGCCCGGGCTTGCTTAGGAAAGCGGCCGGTGATCGAATCTGTGAACTATATTTCGCGGCCCGCGTGGGCGCCTTGGACGCGGCGTTGGAGATGCTTGGCAAGTGGTGCCAGGCGCATCCGAACGGCGAGACGATCCTGGGCACAAGACATTCTCCCTATCGGCACGGTTGGTACAAGGAAATCAACATCGGTATCGTCTGGCAATACGCTCCCCATCACGAGATGTTGGAGGAACAGTACCTTGAAATGCCCGATGGCGGCTGCAATCTAACGGCGGCATGCATTCTCGCGCACTCCTACAAGGACCAAGACCGTTTCGAGCAGTGGATTGAAAAACTTGAGACTCGGCTCGCGGACAAGTCCCTTGCCGGCGACCAACGCGTGAATTGGTTGTTGGCGCGGGCATACGCCGAGGAGATGCGCAGGGGTAGACCGGGAAGGCACTACGTTCCTCTTGTTCGCCCCCTGGCCGGCCGCGGCTGGATTGAGACTGCTTGTCTGGTGGCTCAGACCGAGCCCGTCCGTCTTCGCGCCTACAGGGAACTGATGGCCCGTTGGCTCTCGGACTCGAAGTTCGATAAGGCCCGTGAAGTGGTGGCGACGGCGCAAGCACGTCTGACATCGCCGGAGTCTGCCGAAGCCTTGTCGTCTTGGACAACCGAAATCGATCGTTTGGAATCCGTCGTGCAGAAGGAATGCGACGCGTACGTCGAGAACGCAAACGAAGCGTATCGCAACAAACTTCGCGAACGTCTGTCCAGAGCCAGACAAAGGGGCGACGACAGAGCCGTAGCGACTTACGAGGAGAAACTCAACTTGACTACCACCGAGGAAGACGGCCAGTAGTGGTTGTCCTTGCCTTCTTTTTCTCTTGGACAAAACATCAGAAACATACATGGATCATCATATCGGGAGAACCTTGCAATGACGCGGATAGCATATCACTTGACTTCGGCTCGCGGATTTCAACTCACCACGTGCCTCCTTGCCTTGCTCGGATCAGCTCTGATTCTGGCACCGCGGTCCGTGCTTGCCACGGATGGGGAGGATTGCCGTTCGGACGAACAGTGCCTCTGCAACTGCCCTGATGATCCCTTGGTTACTCCGAAGACCGCCGGTACCGCGTCCGCCAAGGACACTGGTCATCCAATCATTCTATATCACGGAGCGCCCAAGGAAGATGTAATCGATCTTAGCTTGCCGGGCCCCGGGGGGCTTTCCTGGCAGCAGCGGCGCAGTTATTACACGCGATTCTCCGGCAGCACGACCCTGGGACCTAAGTGGGTCAGCAACAACGGCGACGTGCATCTTTACGAGGACGACGACGGGAATGCAATCCTCATCGCGAATGCCGCCGCCCAGCGAACTTTCCTCTATGACGATATCGAAGACGAATATGTGGCTCCCAAGGACAGTGCTTGTACTCTGGTGGAAGACGGCAATGAACTCATCCTCACCAACACCGCCACCGGCGATGTCTTCATCTTCCATAACTTCAACGTTACCGATGCGGGCAAGTTGAAAGAACGCACCACGTTGCACTGGACGAACGCATCGCTCGGCGGCTATGAATACGAATATGTAAACGGCGACTTGCAGATCACGACGCCTTCCGGACAAGACTACAACATCACCTTCGCCGATGACGGCAATTCCCCAGCCAAAACAACAATCGTGACCGTTTGGACGGGAGATTCAACGGACCCAAATAGAGTTCGTCTTCAAGAGTCACGGTACACATATGATGTCAATAACAGGTTGGTCGCGGTCAGGACTATCCGGCTGAGAACGGGCGGCAACGACGAGAAGGTCGAAGGCGATGACGGGTGGGACGCGAGTCAATGGATCGTGCGCTACATGCAATATCGCTACGACAGTTCGAGCGGACTGCTGTCGGGAGTCTACGAGCACGACGCCGTTCAGCGGATCATTGACGCCAATGGTACCATTAGCAGCCCGAGCGATATCCTAACCAAAGCTGACACTTTCGTCGTCAAAACGGTCGAAAACACCAACTACACGATCAAGGACTACGCCAGCCGCTGGTTCACGTATTACACCACGGATTTGACGACTTCGGGTGACGTCACCACTCCCTTCAGCAGTTCGGAGAACCTCAGCACGACGTATGTCAGCGGAAGTCACGCGAATGTCTTTGAAAACGGCCATTACGTCACGCACGCCACCTTGGGAACCATCTACTGTCCGCCCAAGGTCAAGACCGAAACCGTCGGTGCCTGTGCTTCATGCAGCGGGTCCGGGCAGTTCACCAAGACCTATTTCTACATGGATGTCTACCAAGGAAGCTCGCCGGGCGTGAACGACGTTACGCGAATAGTCGTGGAAGACACCGAGGACGGCAGCGGCGCCCCGGTTTCTAGAACGGTCTACGGTCTGAATAGGAACGCTCGCGAATTGCGCCGGGTTCTCATAGAAGACCCAACGGGGAGCCCCGAGTACTGGTGCCGATCGTGGAAGATGGTCAACTCGGACTTGACCGCGTCCGCCGGCAAGTTGAATTGTGTCGCGGAGTATCGAACTCCCGCCGCCCATAACGTCAGTAGTGCAACGAATGTGAAAGCGTTCCTCGATCCGACCGACGGCTCCAACGACACGACCACCCTTTACGACAAGACCGCCGACAAGGGAGCAATCTATCTCTACACCTATAACGACGACGGCTATCGCACCGACACGCGTATTAAGCAGGGACACGATGCCGAAACCGCCAACATCCATTACGTTTCGGCGACCGACTATTACGGCGGCGACAATCCTAATAGCAAACATCTGATAACGCATCGGTACACCTATCCCACCGCAAACACTTCCCGCACCGCCACGGACAGAATCACCACGCAACACGCCTACACTTTCTGGGGCACCAACGAACGCGTAAAACAGATCACTACCACGCTTCCCGCGGTGGACGCGACCCACAACGGTTCCGGCAGCACGACCTCGGTTATCCGATATCTCGACGCTGGCGGACGACTGCGATGGACCAAGGACGCCAAGGGATACGTGAACTACCATTCCTACGACAAGGTAACCGGCAAGCCGAGCTACGGCATGGTGGATGTCGACACTTCCAGCCCGCACTCCGATATTACCAGCGCGACGGTCGCCTGGGAGGCGTGGAGCGGCGACCTGCCCTTCACTCGCATCAGCGGCGAGCAAGGAAACAACCCGCCGGCCGCTCTGCAATTGGCAACCAAGCTGGAAGTGGACCAGCAGGGGCGCCGCACCGCGACCATCGATCCCGACGGCAACATGCACTGCGTGGTCTACGGCTCGGACCGCGTGATGTCGTTCCCATATTGGGACACTTCCAGCGGCGAGCCGGATCTGCCCATGAGCGTCGTCGAACTCAACGACCAGGGACAAGTCGAAAATACCTACACCGCCATTGCGACCGCCGGCACCATCAGCACCAGCAACAGTCGGCCCACGGGCTTTTCGAGCGACCCCGCGCTAAGCGAGTACCGCGGCCTCTCGACCAACGTTTACGACTCGCTGACCGGCAAGCTCACGTCCGTTTATCGTTACTATAACATTCCCTCGTCATTGCCGGGAAGCAGCACCACGGACTACGATGAAACTCAGTTCGGCTACGATTGCATGGGACGGCGCAACTGTTTGAAGAGCCCCGGGGGGACCATCGCGCGCATCGTCCGGGATATCCGCGGTCAGGTCGTCAAATCCTACGTCGGCACCGACGACACCGACGCCACTTGCGAGGCCCCCGACAACGACCCCAACAACGACAATTCAAACAACATGAAACTCGTCACCGAGCGGGAATACGACGATAACACCGCCGGCGGGAACGGCAACCTCACCAAGATCACCCGCCACGTCGACGCCGGCAATACCCGCGTGATCGCGCTTAAGTACGATTGGCGAAACCGGAACACGGTCGTCGTCGACCCGGGCACGACTATCGAATCCAACGATTCGGCCACCGCCAAGACCGCCTACACCTACAATACCTACGACCACCTGGGCCGCTTGGAGAAGCGGGAACGATATTGGGACAGCAGCACCTCCTCCGGAACGTACGACACCACCGGCGATCGTCTGCTGGCCCGCACCGAGATCGGTTGGGACGAACTCAACCGCGTATACAGCACGAAGGTATACGCGGTCAATTCCAGCGGCACGGCCGGAAACTCGCTGGAGAGCGAAACTTGGTACGACCCCAACGGCCATAAGCTGAAAACAATGCCGGCCGGTTCCAAGCGGTTCACCAAGATTGCTTACGACGGCGCCGGACGGGCCACGAACGCCTATGCCGGATACGACGCGGGCGAAACCTCGTACTCGCAAATCTACGACGACGTCTCCGGCCTGCCGAAGACCGACAGCGATACGCTCTTGGAAAAAATTGAAAAAAACCACGACAACCTGGGTAACGTCCAGAAGAGCATCTCGCACAGCGCCATCACTGGCGGCTTCCGCACCAGCTACGTCTATCGCTGGTACGACGCAACCGATCGGCTTGCCGGCGTGGCCGATTATGGAGCCGTCGGCAGCGCGCCCGGCTATACGGCCGGTTCCGCCAATATTCCAACCCGAAGCGACACCATACTGGTAACCACGCTCGCCTACGACGATGCCTCTCGGGTCCAAGACACCACCGATCCGGCCGCCGTCGTTCTGCGGCGCGAGTACGACGACCGTGGCAGAACCACGAAAACCATCCGCAACTATGACGATAGCATTACCGCCAACGGCGGCGAAGGCGCCGACCACGACGCCAACAACACCACCGAGGTCGTCTACAACGAAGACGGGCTGGTCGAGAAACTCATCGCCCACAACCACACCACCGGCGACCAGGAAACCCTCTACGTCTACGGCACGTCGGTCGGCGACACCACTCCGGATATCTTCCGCAACGACCTGCTCCGCGCGGTGATATACCCCGACAGCGACGATACCGCCGCCCTGGGAAACGGAGACGACGAAATCTACGACCGCGTCGAACTGAAGTACAACCGCCTGGGCGAGGTTACCGATCTGAAGGACCAGAACCAAACCACCCACGTTTACACCCGCGACGCCTTCGGCCGCCTGACCAAGGACGACATCGGAACTTACGGCACCAACATCGACACGGCCGTCGACGCCATTCAGACCGCCTACTACCTCCGTCAGCGGAAGGTCACCAGCCTAAGCAGCGCGGCGGCGACGATAAACGAAGTCCTCCTCGATTACAACGACTTCGGCCAGCTCGCCACCGATTATCAGGAACACGACGGCGCCAAGGACGCCAGCACCCTAAGCGTCCAATACGCTTACGCCGACGGCACCGCCAACCACGCGCGGCCGACTAGCGTTACTTATCCGGACGGGCGGAAGATTCATTACACGTACGGCAGCGCCACGGCCGACGATTATTTGAGCCGGCCGGCGGGCGTCGCCGAGGATAACGGTAGCGGGGCCGCCGGCGACGATATCGCCATGTACGGCTACATGGGCCTGGCCGCGCTCGTCTCGCAAGAGTACGACGCGCCCGGCGTCGAACTCGATTATTCCGCAAACAGCTACGACTCGCTCGACCGCTTCGGCCGCGTCACGAAACAGAAGTGGACCGACGGCTCGACCGGCACTTACGACCACTACGCCTACGGCCACGACCGCCTGGGCAACCGGAAGTGGCGGGAAAACCTCACCACCACCAGCCCGCATCTCGATCAGGCCTACGATTACGACGACCTGAACCGACTGGTCGACGCCGACGAGGGCGATCTTTCCGACGGCACGATCTCCGCGCCGACCAAGCAGCAAGAGTGGGGGCTCGACGCGGGCGGAAACTGGAATACTTTCAAGGACGATAACGACGCCAACGCCGATTGGGAACTGGAACAAACCCGGGTTCACAACGAGGCCAACGAGATCGAGGACGACGATCCGCAAACCGCCCCCGACGCCATCGACGTCGCCACCGGCACCACCGGCGCCGATTGGGCCGACCCGTTGCAAGACGCGGTGGGCAACATGACCTCGGTGCCCGAGCCGGATTCGCCCAACGGCAACGCGGGCTGCACCACCGGCGCGTTGACCTTGACGTTCGACGCTTGGAACCGGTTGGTCGAGGTGGCCGACGACGCGGGCACGCCGGTTACGATCGAGAGCTACGAGTTCGACGGGCTGCACCGGCGGATCGAGAAGCTGACCGCCGGCTCGCCAAGCGAAACTCTCGACTTCTACTACGACGGGCATCAAGTCGTCGAGGAACGCAAGTCCATCGGCGCGGGCTCGCCTTCGAGCAATCCGATTGCCCAATACGTTTGGCATCCTCATTACATCGACGCCTTGGCGGTCCGCTACTACGACAGCGACACCGACGGCACGCTCGACGGCGACGCGGACGCCACGGACGACGGCACCCACTATTATCTTCAAGACGCCAACTTCAACGTAACCGCCGTGTTGGCGGTAATCACCGACGGCGAGGACGACATCACCACCGTCCTTGAGCGTTACCACTACACGCCTTACGGCGAGGTGACCACCTACGACGCCGACTGGGCCAATTCCTCGACCCTTTCCCGCATCGGAAACCCCTACCTCTACACCGGCCGGCGGTTGGACGCCGAAACCGGCATTTACCATTATCGCACCCGCCCGTATCACGCGCAGTTGGGGAGATTTATGGGGCGAGATTGGATTCTGTATAACGGCGGCGACGTTAATGTGTACAATTATGTGGGGAATGATCCGCTGAACTGGGTTGATCCGTGGGGGTTGTATTTTGGTATAGATGATCTTGTATTCTCCGTAGGTGGTGGACTCATCGGTTTGGCTGGGCAGGCTGCCGGAGACTTGCTCACTGGCACACCTATGGCGTGGGAGTCGTATGCCGGAGCCTTCGTGGGCGGAGCTGTTGCGGGCGAAGTTCTCCTGTATGCTGGCCCCGTGGCGGCTGGTGCAGCAGGCGGAGCGGCAGGTAATGCTGTGAAGCAAGGCTGCCGAATTGCTTCGGGAAAGCAGGATAGCTTTGATTTTGGAAGCTTGGCTCAAGACACTGCGATTGGAGCTGCAACAGGCTTCATACCTCGTATGAACATTTCTGGCGTGACTAAAGGTCGAGGCAGCTTCATTCAAGTCTTCAACCAGATAACAACCAAGGCGAAGAGGGGTTTAATAAAGGAAATCAAGAAGAAGACCGCAGGAAAAATGTTTGTCGGCCGAATGACCCAAACGTCGGCGCTGCCCGGTGCCGTTACCGCTGTTACATCTAGTCAGGCAATTGACAAGGGACTTGATGCGATTGCACAGCCCGACGGAAACATGGGTGCTTCCGCAGCACCTCCTGCTCGTCGTGCTGCTCCGAAGCAGACATCTAAGTGTTTTGACGTTCCTCCAAAGGCACTCGACCTGTGGGACAGTCGACGAGACAAAGTCTCGACCGCTGCAGGCACTCCATTGGAAGCCGATTGGTTCAAGTCTCTGAGATTTAGAGTAGTGTATAATGATGGAATGCCCGTGATAAAGCAGTGGGTCGATTGGAACAACCGGCCAAAAGGCCCGCCAGTTTGGGTGAAGCGGAACCCAGAAGAGCAAGGTGTCCCCAAGAAGTGAACAACCTCCTGATGTGCAGAATTAGTTTTGGAAAGCATTATGCAGAAGATATCCGAGATGCAGCATTCCGTCGACAACGATGAGAGAAGTGAAACGCTATGTTTCCGTGCGTGTCGCTCTTCCTACATCGTTCTGTCATTTGTTTGTGTTTCGCCAGTCTTAGCGGTCGTCATTCTCGGATCCGTAATCTGTGGCTTGCGTGGTCTGCAGCGATTAGGCACGGCGTGGCCCGTAGTCCTTCTAGACTTGGGCGTACTCGTGTTGATCTGGATGTGGCTTGGTTCGTTTGAAGTAACTCTAGGCAGCGGCGTAGTGTCGTACAGGAGCCTATTCTCCAGGCGACGAACGATATCCATGGACGACGTACAGAGAATTCATTTGCAGATTGGAGGAGAGTCATATGGCCCTTTCATAGCGATCATAGTCGAAGGACGGGATGAGCGTCTAGTCATCAACGCCAAGGTGTTTCAGAACGATTTGCTGGCAATACTGGAGGAGGCTTGGGCGAACTGGGGTCAGGGCGAACTGGGGTCAAGGGCG
>Ga0180431_10007096_pt1 | contig 13139 bp, 10 predicted proteins | sample SS_ome_11_FD_132459 | JGI IMG/M metagenome (GOLD analysis project Ga0180431, IMG submission 132459) | Hypersaline lake sediment archaeal communities from the Salton Sea, California, USA - SS_1_MS_1 metaG | ecosystem: Environmental > Aquatic > Non-marine Saline and Alkaline > Hypersaline >... | reverse complement strand
CGCCGGGTCCGCCGCCGCCTCTTTTTCTTCGTCGTCCGTGTCGGCGGGCGGATCGTCGGCGCCGACTATGGGCGAGCCAGAGGCCTCCGGAAACCCCGCCGCGGCCGGCACCCCCGCAACCGCCAGGACCGCCCCGTCACCGCCGCCCCCGGCCCGCGGCTCGCGCCTGGCGCTGTGCCTGCCGGCGTCCGGCGCCGAGCAACCCACCGGGCACTCGGTGGCCCGAACCGCGAAGAGATCGCACTCCTGCTCGCACCGCCGCGACACGTACCCGAAGACCGTCACCAGGTAAATTACCGCCATCAGGCCCACCGTCAGGATGCCCGCCCAGAACGAGTCCGTCAGGAAGACAACGGCCTCACCCACAGCCACCGAGAGGCTGATGACGCCGAACGTCATCAGCACGTATACCAAGGCGTGCCGGTACTTCGCATGGGCCACTTCGTGGGCGAACACCGCCTCGACCTCGTCGGCAGAAAGGGTCAGCAGGAGGGAGTCGGTGATAAGAATGTAGCGGAGCGGCCCAACGAGGCCGATCATACAGCCGTTCGCGATGGAAAGGTTCGTCCGCCAGACGAGGACGTCGGCCACGTGCACACCCGCCCGCCGGGCCAGGTTCTCGAGCCGCGTACGGACGGGTCCCTCGGGCAGCGGCTCGGTGCGCCAACAGACCCGGACCCACGGGCCCGCCAGCAGGGCCGCCGCCGCCAGCGCCGCCAAACTGACGATCCCGGCCGCCGGCGGCGGCAGAACGTGGCCCGCCGCATCCATAACGCTCAGCAAAAGGAGCATCGGCACCAGAATCACCAGGAGGTACTGGCGGAACATGAAGACGAGGTAACGGGGAAGTGTCCACCGGCCACCCGAGATGGCGGACCCGGCCCGCTCGAACATCAGGATTCGGAGCCGGCGGTCCGCCCAGTACAGGGCCGTCCACGCCACGACCAAGAGCCCGAGCAGCGGCACGAGATTGACGGCGAGGACCGGCACGTCCCAGGCCCCGCCGACCCAAGCGGCGGCCATCGCCCCCCAGTCGCAGACGAACAGGATCAGCGCGAACCCGGCCACCACCAGCATCCGGTACAGCCGGCCCAAGAGACCCACCTGGCGCAGGAACCGGCCCTCGTCGACATCAACGCGGTGCTGCCGCAGAAGGATGTACCCGCTGATGGCCAGGCCCGCCAGGAACACGAACAGCGTCACCACCGCCGTAGCGAGCAGCACCGACGCGGGCTCCGACGCGGGGGAACCCGCCAGCAGGTCACCCGCGAAGGCGGCCAGAATGACGGCCAGGATGATATAGGCGTACATGCGGCCTCCCGACAGCCGCGTTCCCGTGGCAGGCTCACTTACCTGTACGGTTCTCGCGGTCGATTGTGTGCAGAATCTTCGGCTTGTACTGGAAATAGTCGAACTCGGGGCTCTGCACGGGGCCGTGGCACGACATGCAGAGACGGGAGGAGATAGCGTAGCGCGGCTCGGGCTTCACGCCCTTCTCGGCGTGGTCGCTCGTTACAACATGGCATCCCTGGCACGTGACGCGGCCGAGCCCCGGCGTCCTCTTCATCGAAACGAACCCGCCCTTGCGCCCCAGACCCATCGTGTGGCACAGGACGCATTCCGGGTCCCGGTGCCGCCCTGCGTTTTGGATCGATTCGTACGCTTGGGCGTGGGCGGTGGTGGCCCACTGGGCATACTCTTTCTCGTGGCACTCCTTGCAGGCTTCGGACGGCTCGTAGCGCGTGGGGATGGGTGTCTCGTTCCAGTCGGGCGGCGGGGCCTCCTTCGATTCCTCCACGTACTTCCAGTACAAGTCCAGCACCCACGGGGCCTCCGGGATGCGGGCCGACAGGACGGTCATGTCGTGCACGAGCCGCACGCCCTGGCCCTCATCCTGCGGCTCGAAGGTCAGACACCCGAGTACACGTCCGGCCGGGCCCGGACACACGAGCAACGTCTCGCCGATGCGTCGCGGCGTGCGCAGCGGATGATACCCACGGCCGGCCACGACAACGTCAAGGCCGGGCACGTTGCGGGCGAGTTCCTCGCACTCCTCCACGGACTGGTGAACGAGGGCGACGACGAGGTCGCAGTCCGCCAAGGCCTTAGTCTCGCGCCTCGCGGCCGCCTCGGGTGGTTCCACCGTCAGGCCCTCGCGCCACTCGCGCACGGGGAAGCCCCACGCGCCGTCGGCAATGACGGCGAAGATGCCGACGCGCCGGCCCTCGACGGTGCGAATCACGTGGGGCGGCGCCACGGTCTCGCCGGCGTCCGTCCGCACGTTCGCGCAGATAAGCGGCAGGCCGTGCGTTTCCTGGAGGTCACGCAGCACGCCTCGGCCGAGCAGGAACTCCTGCTCGCCCAGGGCGATGGCGTCGCACCCGCCTTTCGCGAGCGCCTTGGCCAGGTACTTGACCTTGATGAGGTTGGCATGGTCCGGCATGACGTTGCCGGCGTCGATGACGAGGACGTGCCGGCGGCTGGCCCGGTACTGCTCGACGAGGCCCTGCCGCTTGGCGAGGCCGCCCGTCGGGTTCGACGGGCACCCGCAGGCAGCCAGGACGCCCTGGTTGTCGGCAGCGTAAAGGAGCACGGGGCGCGGGTCGCACTCGGAGGGCTCGCACCCGCTGGCGAAAAAAACGGCGAACAGCCCGGCGAGGGCGGCCGAGGTGGCCGGCGCGCGCCCGGCTCGAGCACGTCGCGCCGTCGCCCGCACCGGTCACCTCCTTGCGCCAGCGGATGGGGGGCGTCCGCCGAAAGAAGCGCGGCCCGTTCAGGCCGCGCCAAGCGTCGCCTCGTTCATACAGAGCGTCACGCCTTTTCGCTTTGCAGCGGGGGCCGGCTCACGTGCTGGACGCGGGGCATGAAGTTTTTGCTCCGCAGGTCTTCCAACAGATCCTTCGGGGGCACGGTATCCAAAGTCAAGGCCAGACAGGCCTCCTTGCTGTCGAGTTTGCGCCCGAAGGTGAGGCTGGCAATGTTGATGCCCAGTTTGCCGAAGGTCGAGCCCACCTCGCCGATGATCCCGGGCCGGTCCTCGTTGAACGTAATGAGCACGTCGCCGGCGGGGCGCAGCTCCATGTAGAAGTCGTCGATCGCCGTGATGCGCGGATAGCGCTGCTGGAATACCGTGCCGCGCACGTTGTGCGACTCCTGGTCGCCCTCGGCCAGAACGCGGACGGACGACACGTAGCCCTGGGCGTCGGACTCCGTCTGCTCGCTGATGTCGAGCCCCTCTTCCTGGGCCACGACCATGGCGTTGACCATATTCAGCGGCGTGCTGGAAACGCGCTGAAGCATGCCCATGACCACGCTGATGGTGACCTGGCGGTAGGGCTCTTCGGCGATCTCGCCGCCATACGTCACGACGAGCCGGCGCAGCCGGCCGTGCATCAGCGCGGCCAGGACCGACCCCATGCGGTGACCGAGTTCCGCGTACGGCTTCAACTCGCCGACGGCGGCGAAGTCGATGGCCGGCACGTTAACAGCGTTGCGCAGTTCGCGCCCCGCGAGGTAGTCCACCAGGTTGTGGCAGGCGTCGATGGCCACGCTTCGCTGAGCCTCCACGGTGGAGGCGCCGAGGTGCGGCAGGCAGGTTACTTTCGGATGCTCGACAAGGTCCCGGTTTTCGGGCGGTTCCGACGGGTATACGTCGAGGCCGGCGCCGGCGATACGGCCGGCGTTCAGGGCCTGCAGGAGGGCGTCCTCGTCGACGATGCCGCCGCGGGCGGCGTTCAGGACGTAGGCCCCTTCCGGCAGGGCGGCCAGTTCGCGCCGGCCGATGATGCCACGCGTCTCGTCGCTCATGGGCGTGTGCACGGTGAGGTAGTCGGCCTCGCCCAGGAGATCGTCGAGGCTGTCGACCAGGCGAATATGCTTCGCAAGGTCCGGCAGCGATCCGGCGATGAACGGGTCGTAGCCGATGACCTTCATCTCGAGCCCCAGGCACCGCCTGGCCACGGCCGTGCCGATGCGCCCCAGCCCGACGATGCCGATGGTCTTGCCGGCCAACTGGTTGCCCTTGTAGGCCTTGCGGTTCCACTCGCCTGCCTTGAGGCTGGCGCAGGCGGGGGCGACCTTGCGGCTAACGGCCAGCATCAGGGCGATCGTCACCTCGGCCGTCGACAGCGTGTTGCCGTCCGGCGCGTTCATAACGACAATCCCGTGCCGCGTGGCCGTGGGAAGGTCCACGTTGTCCACACCCACGCCAGCGCGCGCGATAGCCTTGAGGTTGCCCGGCTCGGCGAGGACGTCGGCCGTCAGTTTCGTACCGGACCGGATACAGATGCCGTCGTACTGCCCGATGCAGGCCTTGAGGTCCTCGGGCGAGAGGTCCGTGTTCACCTCGACCTCAAACCCCTGCTCGGCCCGGAGAATGTCGAGGCCTTCGTCGGCAAGTTTGTCGGAGACGAGAATCTTCATCGTTTGCCCCCTGATGCGAGAACGGCGACGGCCGTGAACGGCCGTCGCAACAGATCGTCGGTCACCCGGACGCTAGCCTTCGGCCAGGACCTTCTGAGCGGCGGCCACGCCCGCGCCGTATTCCACGGCCGCGCCAAGGCGCCCCAGGGCCATCTCCAGGGCCCCCACGGCCGCCAGCACTTCGAACGCGTCGACGTAACCCATGTGCGAGAACCGGATGATCTTGCCCTTCAGATGCGCCTGGCCGCCCGCAATGCGTGTTCCGAACTCCTCCGCCATGGTCTTCGGGAGCGCGGCCCCGTCGATGCCGTCCGGCACGCGGATAGCCGTCACACTGTCCGACGGGCTCGACGAGAGGAGTTCCAGGCCGATCGCCTTGGCGGCGGCGCGGGTAGCCTCGGCCCGGCGACGGGTCTCGGCCCACACGGTCTCCAGGCCTTCCTCGCGGATCCGATTCGTGCTCGCCAGCGCCGCGCGCACCAGCGTGTTGGCGGGCGTCCACGGGTTGTCCCACTTGGCCAGGCTCTTGCGGTACGCCTTAAGGTCCACATAGTACGTGGGCGGCGTCACGCTATCGATCTTCGCCCACGCCTTGTCGCTGCACGCGATGAAGGCCAGGCCGGCCGGCAGCATCAGGGCCTTCTGGCTGCCGACGACGCTCACGTCCACGCCCCAATCGTCCATGGCGAACGGCAGGGCGCCCACGCCGGTGATGCCGTCGACCACGAGACAGGCGTCGGTCTCAGCCACGGCCTGGGCGATGGCCTCGACGTCGCACGCCGTGCCGGTGGACGTCTCGCAGTGCTGGATGAAGACAGCCACGGTCTCCGGATTCGCCTGGAGGGCTTGGGCAATCTGCTCGGCGCTGACGGCCGTGCCCCACTCGACGTCGAGGTCGATGACGTTCGCGCCGAAGGCCTTGCCGAGTTCGGACCAGCGCTCGCCGAACTTGCCGCCGCGGACGGCGATCATCGTCTCGCCCCGAGCCACGAGGTTGGCGACGGCAGCTTCCATGGCGGCCGAGCCGCTGGCCGTGATGGTGTACACCTCCTGCCCGGTCTGGAGGATGTACTGCATGTTACCAGTGAGCGTTTCGAGCATCTTCCGGTACTCGCCCGTGCGATGGTGGAACATGGGCCGGGCAAGTTCCAGGAGCGTGTCCTCGGGCACCGGTGTCGGGCCGGGGGCGAAAAGGCGCTGCTTGTACATCCCGTCTCCTTTCGCGAGGGTCGCCGGCGCCGGCCTCCCCTGAACGGGCAGCCGGCCGTAAGCAAGCAACGAATTATAGTCCACGAAGTGGGTGATGCAATGCAAAAGCAACCGGCGGAGGGTTGCGGCTTCCGGAGAGGACCTCGCACACCCTTTGCGCACTTCGCACTTGAATCGCGTCCCGCCGCGCGGTATAGCCTAATCGCGTGGTTGCCGCACGCGGGCTTGCCTGCGGGCCGGTCAACCCCCTTCAAGCGGCGGGCATGCTGATGCGATGAGGAGGTGCAGTGGCTCTGACGGTGCTTGACAACTTGCGGGAACTCCAGGAGGCGGACCAACGCCTTCGAGCGCTGGAGCAACAGAAGGCAACGCACGACCGGTCGGTCAAGGTCCGGGCCGCACAGATCGAACAGCACAAGCAGGCGATCGAGCAACTTCACCAGGACGAACTCCGGGTCCGCCAGGCCGCGGACCAGAAGGAACTCGAAATCCGTAGCAAACGCGACGAGATCCAACGCCTCCAGCAGCAGCAGATGCAGGTGAAGGATAACCGCCAGTACCAGGCCCTCCAGAACGAAATCAAGTTCGCCGAACTCGCCATCACGAAGATCGAAGACGACATGCTCGGCGACTACGGCGAGATCGAAGAGGCCCAGAGCCGCGTTCAGGCCGCCAAGGACGAACTGGCCAAGCATGAGCGCGACCTCGACGACCTCCGCCAACGCATCCAGGAAAAGAAGGCAGAGGTCGACCAGAACATCGAGGAGGCGCGGCAGCAGCGGGAGGCCATCGCGGCCAACCTGCCGCCCAAGGCGGTCGCGCAGTTTCAGCGCATCGCCGAGCGCCTCGACGGCGAGGCCCTCGCCCCCGTCCTCCGAGAGGAAGGCGGGGGTGATTTCGTTTGTGGGGGATGCCACATGACCGTCACCCAGAACACGTACGTCCTGCTGGCCGGCGGCGGCAACCCCGATGACCTCATCACCTGCCCCAACTGCAGCCGCATCCTCTACCTGGAAGACGGATGACCGACCCGGACCTCCCCGAAGCCGACGCGGACGCCGACGCTGCGCCCGGTGACGCCGCCCTCGCCCAGCCCCACGGCGAACCGCCCGACCACCTCATCGTCTACACCGACGGGGCCTCCTCCGGCAACCCTGGCCCGTGCGGGGCAGCCTGCGTTATCAAGACGCCCGACGGCAACACGGTGCTCGACCGGGCCCGTGCCTTCGGGCCGGCCACGAACAACGTGGCGGAGTACCAGGCCCTCCTGCTCGGCCTGGAGACGGCGGCAATGCTGCGGCCGAGGCGCCTCACGATTCGCAGCGACTCGCAACTGCTCGTGCGCCAGGTGGCCGGCCGGTATAAGGTCCGCAGCCCCCACCTCAAGCCGCTGCACCGGCAGGTGTTGGCGGCGTTGGAGCCGTTCGAGACCGTCGACATCGAGCATATCCGCCGGGAACGGAACAGCGAGGCAGACGCCCTGGCCGGCAAGGCGCTCAAGAAGGCCCAGAAGGTGGACGCCGACCTGCCGCCTGAGGCGCGTCACCACGCGCCGCCGAAGACCTTCCGACTGAAGTGACACCCGCCACATCCGCAACACCCCGGGGTTCGAGCCCGACGGACGTACCCGGCGTGGCCTGGGACAGTGCACCTGTTCATGGTTCACCCGCGGAACCCGCCGCTGCCGGATGGGTCCAAAGGGTTGACCATGTCCCGAACCCGGGAGGGCCGCCGATGATGCGCCTCTGTTGCGTCTCCGCTATTGCGTGCCTGGTGCTGGCCGCCGCAGCTTCACCGGCCTTGGCCCTGGGGGCCAGCCACCCGAACGACCGGCCCGTCAGCCACGACGAATGGCCCAAAGGGCTCGCGGAGATCATCAACACGAAGGCCCGCGTGTGCGGCTTCTTTGTCAACGCCAACGACTGGTTCTACTTCAAGGGCGACACGAAGGCGTTCAACAAGGCCCTTGCCGCCTACGGCAAGATGAAGGAGACGCCGCTCAAACTCGTCCTCCATCCGGGTCGCTGCATGGCCCGCGAGCCGTGGGACAAAGACAAGGCCACGCCCTGCGAGTGGTCCTTCGCTGTCATCCGCCGGGGGTGGGGCGCGCCCGAGGCAAAGCCCGGCGATTCCGGGCAGTACGTCGTCACACTGAACCTCTGGCTGGGGGGCGACGTGACCCTTGAGGACCTCGACGTGCCGCTCGCGGTCGACGTGGAATCCGGCCGCGAAATCGAGAAGTTCGTCGTCGACCATCAGGCCAAGCAGAGCCTGCTCAAAGCCAAGCCGGTTGGTAGCGACAGCGCCAAGGCAACAGACCCGGCGGCGGTTGATCCCAAATAGCCTGCATCCCTCTGCCTTGCCGTGTATAATACGTTTGGAAACCGGCGAGCGGGCGAGGCGGCCGCTCGTTCCTTTCACGGAACGGGAGGAAAGTCCGAACTCCGCAGGGCACGGTGGTGGGTAACGCCCACCGGGCGAAAGCCCAGGGAAAGTGCCACAGAAATCAAACCGCCGATGGCCTCGATCGCCTTGGCGACGGGGATCAGGTAAGGGTGAAACGGTGCGGTAAGAGCGCACCGCCCGCGTGGCGACACGCGGGGCACGGCAAACCCCACCGGGAGCAAGGCCAAATAGGGGGCTCTTGGCGCGGCTCGCGCAAGGTGAGTCCCGGGTTGGCCGCTCGAGCCGCGCGGCAACGCGTGTGCCCAGATAAATGGCCGCTCTCCGCCCGGGTTTCGGCTCGGACGGAACAGAATTCGGCTTATCGCCCGCCCGCCGGCCTCCTTTTTGGGTCTGAAAACCGCGCCGCTGGTCCAATCGCGCGACGGTAGGCGCGCCGGCAACCCCCTTTGGGCCCGTTTCCAGGCGCTTTCCAGAGAATTCCAGACCGGTTTTGTAAAGTTAATCGCCGTTTCATCCGATGCAGTACCCGGCCACGCACAGGGATGGGGGCCGCCGAACAGAACCATTGCACGCCGCCCCTATGCAAGGAGCCCTGGATGGCCAATGTCTTGGATGCCGATCGCTTCGTCAAGCCTGTCAAGCGCGTCTTGACCTGCCGCACCGACGACCCTGTCCAGTCCGCCGCCGAAACCATGCGAACCCACAAGGTGGGCTGCCTGGTCGTTGTGAACGCCGATGGGGTCGTGGCGGGTATCCTGACGGAGCGCGACATCATCAGCCGGGTCGCCGCGACCGGCCGCGAGTCCCACGACGTGCCCGTCCAGGACGTGATGACGGCCCAAGTCCACTGCTGCAGGCCGGACGCCACCATCGACAAGGCCCGCCGGCTGATGGTGGAACACGGGGTGCGCCACCTGCCGATTACCAGCGACGGCCAGCCGCTCGGCATGATCTCCAGCCGCGACGTCATCGCCTGCCAACTGATGGCCGTACGCGTCATGAAGAACGTGGCCGAACGCGTCGCCGCCTTGGCCAAGGGCCTGCGGGACATGCCGCTCCACGAACTCGTCGAGCGCATCATTCGGGACGTGCCGAAGATCTTCCGCGCCCGATGTGGCGCCCTGTGCCTGCCACACAACCCGTATGGCAAGGGCAACGGCCCCGCCGTGTACCAGGACGGCTGCCTGTGTCCCGACGAGGTTCCCCTGCTCCGCAGCAGCCTGCATACCCTCGAGCGCAGTGAGCCGATGCGACTGGGCAGCGTCCCGGCCGCCTGCCGGGAGAAGGGAGCCACCGGGCCGCAAGTGCTCATTCCGCTCATTGGCTGGCGGGAAACCGCCGGCGAGGCGTCGGACCCACCCTACCTGTGCCTGTGCAGCCTGTCGGAAAAGGGCCCCGTGGCGAAAAACCTCATTCGCTACGCGAGCGGCCTGGTCGGCGACGTGCTCGGCGCCAATCTGGCCAGCGCTCTCGTCTACCAGCAGGCCGCCACCGATTCCCTCACCGGGACGGCCACCCGCCATATCCTGACGGAGCGCCTCCAGGCCGAGTACGAGCGCGCTTTGCGTTATCCGAGCCAATTCGCGGTAGCCATCCTCGACGTAGACCACTTCAAAAAGGTTAACGACCGATTCGGCCATCAGGCCGGCGACCGTGCGCTGAAGATGGTCGGTGGCCTGCTCCTGAGCAGCGTGCGGGAAACCGATCTCGTCGCCCGATACGGCGGTGACGAGTTCGTCATCCTGATGCCGGAAACCTCAGCCGAGGATGCCGGCACCGTCATGGAGCGGGTCCGAGGCCACCTGGCCAACAAAACGCCGACAGATGATGTCACCCTGACCGCGAGTTGCGGCATCACGGAGTGGTCCGGCGAAGCCGCCGATGGGCCCGCCCAGGTTTTGCGTCGAGCGGATGCCGCCCTGTACGAGGCCAAGCGGGCCGGCCGCAACCGCGTCTGCACGTCACAGGCCAGCCTCACACCCGCCGCCGCCCCGCAAGCGGCCGGCTATCCCGCCTGAGCCGTTCGGCATTTGGCAGCGGGCATCTCGGCTGGGCGTTTCCTAATCCAACCTTCGCATTTTTCTCCTTGACCCGTCCGCCAACCGGGGGTACGGTTAGTCTGGTCGGATAGGAGTTTGGGTTTCGTGTTGCCTGCGAATGCATGTCGAGACGCACGTTTCTACCTGTTTCAGGTCACGCGTTTGTGTGCCGGGCCATCAAGCGGAGAGGCTCCGTCTGCCTGATGGTTCCTCGTTTCGTGATTCGGAGTTCGGAGGTACAGCGGTATGGCCACGGGCAAAGTGAAGTGGTTCAACGATCAGAAGGGCTATGGCTTCATCGAGCAGGACGGGGGCGGGGGCGACGTGTTCGTCCATTACTCCAGCATCGCCGGCGACGGGTTCAAGACCCTCGCCGAAGGCGACGAAGTGGAATTCGAACTCACCCAGGGGCCGAAAGGCGCCAAGGCCGAGAACGTCCAGCGGATGAGCGTGTAGCCCCTGGCCTCCACCAAACCCCAGAATCGGCGGCATCCGGCAGCGGGGGCCGTCGTTTCTTTTCGCCTTCGACCCGCAGGTCGCATCTGCGGCTGCACGAACACCTGACGGAGCGCCCAAGGCCGGCGCCGCTCGCTTGCGCCGCCACCGCGGGGGATTCTCCTTGCCATCGGGCGGCCCTGCCGGTAATCGTATGCCTCGACCTCGTCGAAGTGGGGCGGCGCATCCCGTAGCGGGCCGTCGGATCGCCGCCGAGAATCCCGAACCCAAGAAGCCCGTCTGGAGACAACCATGGAGCCAACCAAGGTACAACTCAGCGAAAAGGACATGCCCCGCCAGTGGTACAACCTCGCGGCCGACTTGCCGCACCCGCCCCCGCCCCCTCTCGGGCCGGACGGTAACCCCGTCTCGCCCGATATGTTGGCCCCCGTCTTTCCGATGAACCTGATCGAGCAGGAGATGTGCACCGACCGCTGGGTAGACATCCCGGAGGAGATCCTCGGCCTGCTGTCGTTATGGCGCCCCTCGCCGCTGTACCGGGCCCGCCGGCTGGAGCAGCTCCTCGACACGCCCGCACGCATCTACTACAAGAACGAGGGCGTCTCGCCGCCCGGCAGCCACAAGCCCAATACCGCCATCGCCCAAGCCTGGTACAACAAGCAGTTCGGTATCGAGAGCCTGACCACCGAGACCGGGGCCGGCCAGTGGGGCAGCGCCCTGGCCTTCGCGTGCGCCCTGGTCGGCCTGGAGTGCAAGGTCTTTATGGTCCGCATCAGTTTCGACCAGAAGCCGTTCCGCCGCCTCATGATGGAGACCTGGGGCGCCACCTGCGTGCCGAGCCCCTCCCCTGAGACCAAAGCCGGCCGCGACGTCCTGGAGCGCATGCCCGATACGCCCGGGTCCCTCGGCATCGCCATCAGCGAGGCCATCGAGGCGGCCGTCACCGACTCCTCCGGCAAGACGCGCTACAGCCTGGGCAGCGTGCTGAACCACGTTCTCATGCACCAGACGATCATCGGCCTGGAGGCCAAGAAGCAACTCAAACTCCTCGGCGAGAGGCAGCCCGACGCGGTCATCGGCTGCTGCGGCGGCGGGTCGAACTTTGCCGGCCTCGCGTTCCCGTTCGTCGCCGACAAGATCGCCGGCGCCGACATCAGCATCATACCCGTCGAGCCGACGAGTTGCCCCACGATGACCCGGGCCCCCTACGCGTACGACCATGGCGACACGGCCGAGATGACACCGCTGCTGCCGATGCACTCGCTCGGGCACGGCTTCATCCCACCGCCCATCCACGCGGGCGGCCTTCGCTACCACGGCATGGCCCCTCTCGTCAGCCTGGCCATCGTCGAGGGCCTGCTCGAACCCCGCGCCTATCATCAGTTGGAGTGCTACAGGTCCGCCGTCGACTGGGCACGGACCGAGGGCTTTATCCCCGCTCCCGAGACCAGCCACGCCATCGCCGCCACCATCGACGAGGCCAACAAGGCCAAGGAAGAGGGCAAGGAGAAGGTCATCCTCCTGAACTGGTCGGGCCACGGCCTGATGGACCTGACCGGCTACGAGGCGTTCTTCAGCGGAAAACTGCACGACTACCCGCTGCCGGACGAGGATCTCCAGGAAAGCCTCAATGCCCTCAAGGACCTGCCCAAACCGCAAGTCGGGTAGGCGTAGCCGGAAGCAACGCAGATAACGTCTTCGCGCGGCGGGTCGCTTGGCCCGCCGCGCTTCATGCGCTGGAATCTTCGCTGGCCTGCGGCCGTCCTCCTGCGTACAATGCGCTGCCCCGTCAGCACCCAAAGCATTCGTTGCACGCGACCCCAGGAGGCATCATGCCGGACCCGATCGACGCCCACGACAATCGCGAGCGGCGGTGCCCGATGCTCGGGTACCCCGTGAAGTTCTCGTATTGCCGGGCCCCCGGCCGCGACCTCCCCTGCCGACGGGTCTTCGACTGCTGGTGGGAAACGTTCGACGTGGTGGAGTTCCTGCGCGAGCACCTGAGCGAAGACGAGATCGCCCGCATGACGGCCCCACGGCAGGACAAGGCCGTCACCATCGTGGAGTTGATTCAGCGTGCCCGTAGGGCCGCGGAAGAAAACGCCTGACCCGCCGGCTCCGATAGCCAGGCACGCCCCGGAGTGACCTGACGATGCCAAAGACGCTCCCTTGGTTGCTGCCCTGTATCGCCGTCCTCGCCTGCGTAGCGGCCAATGCCTCAGACGGTGGCCTGTCGGAGCGTCTCGCCGCCATGACACCCAAAGAGATCCGGGCGTTTGAAGTACAGGTCCTGGAGCACGTGGCGGACCTGGCGCTCGTCCCGCCGAAACTCAACACGGCCCCCCTGCCCGAATACGATTACGACCAACTGGACTATGGCATGACCATCGGCATCGCCCGCACGCCCAAGGGTCGCCTTTGGGCGTGCTGGGTGGCCGGCGGCGACAGCCCGAAGGCCTTCTTCGTCCTCGCCACCAGCGACGACGCGGGCGAAACATGGTCCAAGCCGCGCCTCGTCATCGATCCGCACAAGGCAAACCTTCCGATGGACCGCCGGGTACTCGTCGGCAACCTTTGGACAGACCCCGCGGGCAGGCTATGGTTGAT
>Ga0180431_10007094_pt1 | contig 13142 bp, 12 predicted proteins | sample SS_ome_11_FD_132459 | JGI IMG/M metagenome (GOLD analysis project Ga0180431, IMG submission 132459) | Hypersaline lake sediment archaeal communities from the Salton Sea, California, USA - SS_1_MS_1 metaG | ecosystem: Environmental > Aquatic > Non-marine Saline and Alkaline > Hypersaline >... | reverse complement strand
TGGTTACCATTTTCTTAAAATCAAAGGTCCATGGAAAACCGGTTTGCGACCTCCAAAATAGACTTGCACCCACCCAGACAGATACGCTCAGCGCAATTCAGTTCCCCTAAAGGGCAAGCCGAGTATTTTCGCCAAGCGCTCCACGTCATCCTCAAGTGTGTATTCCTCACCCCCCTCGGTTTTTATTCTCATCGTTTTGTCCGCCACCACGAACACCTGGAGCTTTTTCGGATCCAAAAATTTACGCGCCAGCGCTTCCAGTTCTTCCTTCGAGGCGCTGATAAAAGCATCCTGAATTCGCGTGAGCGTGTCAAGAGGCTCTTTGCGGATGTGATATCGCGCATATACATCAACCAGTTCCGTAGGTGAATCCACGTTGAAAACAAAACTGTTCAGCGAATCCAGCCGTTTCTGCTCAAGTTTCCCCTCGGGAACATTTCCGTGAAGCGAAGTCATGATCCTTACCGTCTCCTCCACCGCCTGCCGGGTGCCGGTCCCTTGGCAACCCATGTATCCCACCAAAGTCCCAGCCTGCCACTTATAGGTCTGATAAAACCACGCGGAATAAACAAACCCCAAATCATCCCGCAGCCGCTTGAAAAGCAGGGAGTCGCCGCCGCCGAATATATCCATCAACAGACTTATGTTCCAGTAATCCGGATCGGTACGCTTGACGCTTGGCAAACGAAATCCGATTTGAGATTGAACCTGACCCGGTTTGTGAATCAGGGTCACCACGGGGGGCGTTTCTCGCGGATCTTCCATTCGCCTTTCCGGTGCCTTGGAATCGGGTAACGCCCGGAACAATGCTCCCAGGCTTTTTTCCGCAACTTCTTTTTCGATGTCACCCGCCACGGCCGCCACAATATTCGCCCGCACAAAATATCTCTTCAAAAAATCCATCAGATCTTCACGCGTGATATTGGGAATGGTTTGCAGGCCTTGCAATGGATCACGGCCATAGGGATGTCCCCTGAAAAACCATAATGCCCCCTCACGCATGGCTACCGTCTGCGCATTATCCGCTTGCCGGTTGAGATGGGTCAATGTCTGCTGTTTGACCGCTTCGAGCACACTCGCATCAAATCGGGGCCGTGTAAGAATTTCCTCTAAATGCTCGAGTCCCTTCTTCCAGTCGGCTTTTGTAACGGAAAGCCCGACCCTCGTAACTTCCTCACCCACCGAAACCGATAGCCGGATCGCTTTTTCATCCAACACCATCGCCATTTCACTCGGTGAGTAGGTTTCAGTGCCGCCCCGGATGAGGGATCCATCGATCAAAGCGGGTAACCCGATCTGATCTTCAGCAAGATCCACCGCACCGGCTTTCACCAGAAGCGTCAAATCGATCAAGGGCAATTCCCGGTCGGGCAGATAAAACATCGGTACGCCCTCAACCCCCGAAAACTCAGCCCGTGGGTAGTCTATCTTTTTTGGTTTACGCTCGAAGGAGAGCGGATGTTTCCAGCCCTCGGGTGTTGCGTAGATGGAGTGGTTCTTGGATGTGTCCGTCTTGACCACCCGTGCCGCAGCGGACCCGGTGAGTGAGCGGACCTCCGCATACTGCTCCGGAGGTTGGTCCGGCTTGCCGCCGGGAATGACATATACACTGGTTTTTTTGTCTGCTCGAATATATTCCCCTGCGACACGCCGTATCTCCTCCGGCGTGATCGCTTCCATTTCCTCCAGGTACGTGGTCAGGTAGCGCCAGCCGACTTGCACTTCCAAGGTTGCCAGCGTACCGGCCAAGTCTTCATTACTGCGCATTCGCTCAAGAAACTCGCGTTCATTCAGTTTCTTGATCCGTTGGAGCTCCCGTTTCGAGACCAGGTCGGTTTTCAATTTGGCCACTTCCGCCATGAGGATCTCTTCCAGTGATTCGCAGGCCGCCACATAAGCGTCTCGTTTTGACGTCTCCGTCCGAAGTCCCTCCTTCAGATCGTCCGGTTCCTTCGGTGAGCCGCCAAGGATAACCATGCCGCCGTAACGGTTGTCAGGGTGATAGGCCCATGCCTCCAAGGCGTGACCCTTGTTGATAATGTTTTGGGTCATGCGGGATCCGCGGCCGTGACTCAAAACCATCGTCATAGCGTCGACGGCATAAAAGTCCTGCGTCCCCATCGGGGCCGTGTGAAATCCCAGTGTAACCAGCGGGGTGCGGGCGCCTTTCAGAAACCGGACACTCCTGCGCGGCCCTTCCTGGGACGGTTCTTGTGTCACCCGTTCGGGTGCGCGCTTTCCAGCCGGGTACCTTGCAAAATATATCTCAGCCAGTTTTCGCGCATCCTCCGCCTTGACATCGCCCACCAACACACAAACCGAATTCGTCGGATTGTAGTATGTCTCGTGAAAATCCATCGCGGCCCGGGTGGTGTATTTTTCCATATCAGACTTCCAACCGATTGTTGGGTTTCGATAGGGATGGGCCGTATAGGCGGTTGCACTCAGATCAAGCCAGGCGGCGCCTTGCGGATTATTGATGTATCGAAATGCCCACTCCCGTTGAACCACCTCTTTTTCCACGTAGAATTCACGCCATGAAGGTTCGAAGAGCTGTTCGCTCACAATTGAGAACCATTGCTCGATCATGTCCGACGGTACCGATGCCATGTACTGGGTCTGGTCTTTACTCGTAAACGCATTGACGCCCACGGCGCCGTTTCTGCCAAGCTGCGACGAGAAGGCTTGGGGGATGTAGATGTCTTGCACTTCCATTCGCAGTTTGTCCATTTCTTTGCGCTTCTTCTCGATGAGTTCATAATCCGGTTTTCGTTTATTTTGCTCCCTCAGCACCGTTTGGTAGGCTGCTTCGATTTGTGCCTGCAGTTCGCGGTCTTTTTCGGCATCCAAGGTACCGAAGTTCTTGGTTCCCTTGAACATCATATGCTCCAGCAGATGGGCGATGCCGGTCCTGCCGGATTCCTCCAGCGCCGATCCTGCCCGTATGGCGAGTCGGCAGGCAATCTGAGGCGTGGTCGGACGCTCTACGATCAGGAACAGCATGCCGTTTTGCAATGTAAACGTTTTGACGTTCAGTTGGATGTTCCGGGCGGCGTCATCCGCCCTGCAAACACTTGCAGTCACTACCAGGGAGAGAATTCCAATAAAAATAAATCGAATAAAACGCATCATTGAGCCCTTTCATTGTCCGGGTTCTGAAAAAGATTCCATAAACGCAATCCGCTGCGGGTTTTCTCCCCCATGACCCTGAGGGGAAACCCAGACGTAATTGTCACCTTAACATCTTGCCTCCAGTCTCTTGGCAGATTCTCCATGTTTGCAAAACCCATCAGCATGAGACGAAGGACGGTTCCTTTAACTCAAGGGGATTTGGTTCAAGGCTTAGGGGTTCACGGGTCCGGCTCAAACAGTTCATCTTCATTTGTGTCTTCAATCTTCACCCAGATTCTGTATAATTTCTCCCCAGCCGCCTCGAAGCACGCATATCCCTTTGAATCCACCTCTTCCACCATGACCTGCCCGAGTTCCCTGCACTGCTCCAACCAGTTCCGGAAGTGCGCTCCACCCCCGAAATATACCTTACTCCATGCGTTTCCGTCTTCATCGATGCGCTCTCGAATCAGTTCTTCTTCGGCCATCCGTTCCTGAACTGTTTTCAAGGGACCGTTTTCTTCAAAATCCATCTTTGTCGACTCCGCTTGACACGCGCGTGTATTCGGCTCCGGAAAACTCAACACGCCGGCTCTTGCCGGGAACGTCAAATACCCGAGGCGTATGGCCCGTTATTTCCAAGATACGCTTGATGTTGTCCAGAGAAATGACCAAGGTACTTGTATTGACCAACGGATGGCATTGAAATGCGTCGGAGTTCCACAGGCTCTCGTCAAAAACAACTTCCACCGCGCCATCCGAATCCTTCACAACCCCAAGAATGGACACGGCACCGGGGCTTACACCGAGAAATCGCATCAAACGTTTCGGCGAAGCAAACTTCAACTTGGAGATACCCAGCAGGGAAGCGAGTGCTTTCAAATCAATCACTTTTTCAAATCCGACAACCACGAGAAAATGGCGATGACCTTTCCCATCACAAAGAAAGAGGTTCTTTGTCTTGGTGGCGGGCAAGGCAGGGACCAGACGATTTGCCTCTTCGCAGGTAAAAACCGCCGGATGGTCATGCCGCTCAAATTCGAGGTTGTTTTCGGAAAGAAACCGATAGATGTCCATATGCAATTGCCCGATAAAACAATCAAATGCCCTCAAAGTCGATGCGTTCTCTGAATCCGAAGCGGATGCTGTTATCCATGTAATAGATAAGGTCGGGCTTGAATCTATAAAGCTTTACGCGAAACCGCTTGGCAAAGGCATTGATGTCTAAGTCCTCACGGGAAGAAAAAAACTCCCGGGTAAAAGAAAACTTCTTGAGGTAGGCCCGCACGGCCTCCATCGCCTCAAAACCGACGGAAACGGACTCGATCGTCCCCGACATTTGAATTCCGCGGATCTCCTGCCATGACGCGCCGGATGCGTAAATAGCAGAAGAAGCTTGACCGCTTGCCAAAGACTCCATCACGTGTCTGGACCCCGGCTCAGAGAAGAAATAGAAGCACGAATTCGAAAAAACATAATAAACCGGAGCTGCCCAGGCTACCTGCGCCTGGGCCGTGGCCACCGTCATGGTGTTCTGCGCCTCAATCAGGTCCTTTGCCGATTCCTTGAGCGCTTTCTTACTGGGTCCCGTAACCATCCCATCTCCCAGGATCGCCGCGTTCCAAACCACTACCCCCCGCGGGTCATTTCCCGCATCGAACTACCGAAGGTTAAACCTACGCATGATGAGCAAACCCTGGGACTGCCCGATCGCCTGGATTTTCCGCACAGTCCGTGACGGGTTACCGTCGGTCGGCCATTCCCACCCCTGCAGTTTTGACAAATTCAATAAAAATCTTCCGGGATGCCTCCTCTCGCATCCAGGTACCCTCCGCATGCCATTGGACACCCATAAGAAATGGATAATCCGTTTTTTCGATAGCCTCTACGATCCCGTCGCCGGAAGTCGCCGAGATGATAAAGCCGTCAGGCGCCGCTTTCACCGCCTGGTGATGATGGCTGTTGACCCAAGCGGTCTGCGTCTTAAGGATTTCAAAAAGCTTGGTACCCCGGTTCACGTTAACCCTGTGGGTGTTTGTGCTTTTTGTCGCCTTCTGACAGTGCTCCAGACAGCCGGGTACCTGTGAAAAAATGTCCTGAAAAATCGTTCCGCCAAACGCCACCGCCATGAGCTGAATCCCCCGGCAAATCCCAAGAATCGGCATTCCTCGCTTTTCGGCTTGCCGAGCCAGTTCCAGTTCCATTCGGTCTCTTTCGACGTCCATCTCTCGAACCCCTACCGTGGGCTCTTCCCCAAAAAATCGGGGACAAACGTCAGGCCCTCCGGTCAAAAGCAAGCCGTCCAGGCGCGAAACAACAGACCTCGCTGTTTCAAGGTGCTCGTGCACGGGGACTAAAACAGGAATTCCTCCGGCAGATTCCACGCCACGGGAGTAGTCCCGAAATACGGCGTCTACATATTGCCCGGGGGCGTTTTGGACCCAATCGCACTCGCTGGTCGAAAAGCATGTCACACCGATCAATGGTTTTTTGATGTCTCTTTTCAATCTTTCCCTCGCAAAATTCCGGAATCTTCCCTTGTCTCCGCTTCGATACCGCTTCGCGTCTTACTCCCTCCGTAGAATCTCATTCAAAAACCTTCTCATCCGTACCGTCTTCGTCCATCGCGTCCATCTCCACATCCCTTGCACCGATATCTCTTCCCAGGAGCTCTTTGTAAAATTCGTGTTGAATGAGAAGGTTCATCACCTCGTTGGTCCCCGTCCAGATCATCTGCAAGCGGGCATCCCTGAGAAAGCGCTCGATGGGGTAAACATTCGTGTACCCGATACCGCCCATGACCTGCATGCAGTCATTCACAACGGACCAGAGCATTTCGGTCGAGATCTTTTTCGCCTCCGATACCATGCGCCTCGAATCCAGGCCTCGATCCACGTGGCGAGCCGCAACATAGACCAGGCTCCTCGCAGCGTCAAGGCAGGCGCTCGCGTCGGCCACCTTGAAACTCACCGCCTGAAATCTCCGGATGGGCTCTCCAAAGGCTTTTCTTCGGTTGCTGTATCTTGCGGCCACCTCCAGGCTGCATCGTGCCATACCGAGGCAGACCGCTGCCACCGTGAGCCGCTCCGGGATCATCATCCGGTTGAAAACCTTCGCGCCGCCGTGTTCCGGTCCAAGGAGATTTCGAGAAGGCACTTTTGTATCCCGGAAATAGATTCTGCCGGTCCCGCCGCCCCGGGATCCCAGGAGACCATACACATGCTTCACCTCGACGCCCATGTCTCGGTCGACAAGGAATACCGATATGGACTGATGGGGATGTGCCTGCGGAGCGGTTTTTGCGTACACAAGAAAATAGTCCGCCCCTTCCGCGCCAACCACAAACCGTTTTTGCCCCTCAAGCAGGTAAAAATCTCCGTGTTTTCTGGCGATGGTGGTGGCCCCAAAAAAATCAGACCCGCCTCTGGGTTCGGTGAGTGCCTCGGCACAGCAAAGCTTCCCTTCAAGCGTCGGCCTCAAGTACGCTTCCTTTTGCGCGTCCGTTCCAAAACAATTAATCGCCTCTCCGACGATGCTTACCAGTGAATACAGGCAAGAAAGACTGGAGCCGAGCACCCCAATCTCCTCCAGGGCAGCCGCCTCACCGGTCCATTTCATTCCCCGCCCGCCCCATTTTTCAGGAAAGCGGAGGCCGAGTAGTTGGGAAGCGCCTGCTTTTTCGAAAAATTGTTTTGGGTATCGGACCTGTTCCGCATCCATTTCCCGTATTAAACTGCTGGGGATTTCCGCCTTTGCAAATCGTCTTACCGCGTCTCTGACGGATCTCTCCTTCCCTGAAAGCAGAAAATCAAACATGGGCCGCCTCCTTCAATCAAGCACTCCCGAGAGGATCCAGCTTAGGGTTTCACACGCAGCGCTTTCACTTTTTCTGATCGATCACTTCTCGCCCCAACCTTTCAGCCCCCACATAAATGAGGCCAGGGCCAGGGTGCTGATCGCAACCGAAACACAGCTCGTCGCAACGATCCCGCCCGCCAACCAGACAGGTCCCCCCAAGAGGGCCCCAAAGATCCGCCCGACGCCCGCTGCGGCGAAGAAGCTCGACATCATGGTGGCTCGTGATCCCGGCAATAGTTCGGTGCACAGCGACAGAAAACTGACGATGGTAAATTCAAAGGTCAAGAAAATTGCAAACAGACCGGCGAGGGCGACGGAAACACCCTTTTCAAACAGGGGCAATATGCCATAGCACACCAAGCAAAGCAAAAGCCCCAAAGTGACGGATCGTTTGAGCCCAAAACGGTCTGCAAACGTAGCCGTCATGGTTTCGCCCAATAATTCAGCCGCCCCGATGGCACCGGTGCCCAGTCCCAACGCAATCACACTGAGGCTGAAAGTTTTTTCCAGCCACGCCCCGTAAACAACAAACAGGTTATCGTTGGCAACGCTCATAAAAAAGGCGAAACCGATGGCGCCCAGCGCGGTTCGTTCGCGCCCCAACCGCCGCCAGGCAGTTAACAATCCGACGGGGCGCTGACGCGCCGGCCCGCTTGTTTTGCCCTCGGAAATGAGAAACCTCAATACCCCGAAACCGAGCAGACCCAGCGTGCCCAATACAAAAAAAGCGGCACGCCATCCCCACCCCTCGATAGCAAGCCCCAGCAAGGGAATTCCCACCAGCGTGCTGCCCGCCCAGCTGAATTCGAGGAACCCAATCACCAGGCCTCGACGCCCGAAGGGTACCCGTTCACTCATGTAAGCCTGTATGGCCGGATCAAACACGGTTTTGCCGAGGCCGGCCAGAAAAAGCGCCGCCATCACAACCCAGTAAAAGGGAAAAAACCCGCCGCTGAACATTCCGAAAGTCAGCATTCCCAGGCCGCAGAGCATCATCAACCGATACCCCAAACGATCCGCCAGGGGCCCGAAGATCAGTCCGGGGATGGCCGTCGCCTGGTTCATGGCGATCAAGGCGGTCACGGCTGTAAGCGGCACATTGAGCCCTCTGCTGAGGACCGGGGCAAACGGATAGGCGAACCGTCGCGCCGTGTTCAGCACCAGACGACATGAGATGGCTACGCCCACCTTCCAGACCATTCCCGGCGCAGTGCGGGGCGCCGGGGAGGCGTCCTCCGAAAGGCTATGCATGGACTGATCCTGCCGCCATCCGTCCCGTATCTTGCACCTTGTGCCGTATCCGGGCCGGTCTCGTATGGACGCTTTTCATCAGCCTGAGATAAATGTTCATCGATATAACGGAAACCGTGAAAGTATTTCAGAGATTATTTTCCGGATTCTCGAAAAGATCTTCAATCCGGCAACCAAATCGGTGCCGCTTGCACAGGTATCCCGCAACTTGGACCCCTGGGAGATGCGTTTATCAAAATTTTAACTTGGATCGTCAGACCGCTCCGCCTCTCTTCTCAGATCTGAAATAATATCCATGACCGCTCCATGAAGGGTTTTCGGCGCGCTGACATATCCCCATCCTTTCTGACTTTGATAAAGACCGTCGTAGGCGGTGTCATGGTAGGATCTCATTCGATGGGGGATGCCTCTCTCCGTGAGGATTGATTCTACCAGTTGGGCTTCGATGTCATTTTCCAAAATTGAAACTTTTGTAAATTCTTCCATATCAAACGTCAATGGGTTCGCTGTTCATCCCGCCAGAGCGCCAAAAAGCTCCCGACAGGGGCCTGAATGTAATTCTGTATCGGCTCGCATTTCACTTTAAAGAGAAAAAGAATTGCAGGAGACAATTGGTTGGGGTAAATCGTCTCAAAATTGGCCATGCCTTTGGAAACAATGAGATCTGCAGATTCAATCAGATCAAGGAATTCCTCAGACACCCGCTCCCAGTCAACGCCCGCGCCTTCAGTCCCTGTGTCCGCCACCTCGCCGACCATGTCTTCGATACCCGCCGATCGCAGTTCGGCCCGGGTCAAATCATTGAGCGAGGGACCGCCTTTTACGACGAGCACCGTGCGCCCCGCCCGGTTTTTTATGTAGTCATACAGCGGCAGGTCAAAGTAGATTTCACCCGAGTTATCGGTAAGGTACAAAACCAACCCGGGTTCCTTTGCGAGAAAGGACTCCAGACGATCCACATCATCAAAGAAAAGCGTGAGCCCGTTTTGCATACGATCCGGGATCCCTGCCAGGGCTTTTTCAGGGGTTTCGAAAAAATCAAGGCTGTTACCGAGAATCGCCAAGGTGACACAAGACCGCAGGTCCGATCCAACGTAGGCTTTCGATTGAGAAAATATCCGCTGCGCCTGCGCCATTTCCTGTGTCTTGAATTCCGCATAGGGGTCGGACACACCGGTCAGACGTCGCACCTCTCGGATAATACGGTTGGCTATCTGAGGAGAACTCAGTCCCATGTATTTGACATTCCTCAATAGCTTTTGCGCGGTGGCCTCTGCCTTCGTCGCCAGCCCGGTATTCCCTCCGGCGGCCAGACGCACTGCGTTTTTCGCCAAAGACATCAGACAGGCCGTGCACTGGGGAAACATTTCGAGTGCTTGCATCGGGGGAACCTTTCGACGGAATTTCATCCTGGTTCGTATGTTAACGGGGAAGAAGAATCAAGAAATTTCTGTGACCATGCCTCACGGATTCGCTTCATTTGGATATGATTTTTACCGGCGTTTTTGCCGCAACCCGATCGTCCAGACCTTTTCCATTTAGGAGGGCCACTTCTTTCAGTTCCGCCTCTGGAACGTCGACAGCCTTCAACGCCTGTCTGAGTGTTCCCGTAGAACGCGTGGAAAGAACTCGGATACGGGCGGGTTTGACGTTGAGCCGTTTGGCATCCGTAAGCGCTCGGAACCGCTCCATTGTACTGACGAATGTCGTACGATACCGATCGAATCGATTCACGGCGGTAAATCCATGAAACACATATACCCGGTTGTCCTTTTGTATAAAATAGGACAGCACCCGGATTACGCCGTCTCCGGATTTCACCTGGGACAGCAGTTGATAGGCGGGAAGCCCGTTCACGCTCGCGCCTCCGGACTGAATTACGGAGGCCTGGTTTTTACTCACAAACGCCTGCGCCCCCTCCTTGGGAGATGAAGCGGATGAAATACTGAAAAGAAGCAGCGCATCTTTTTGTGCATTCACCATCTGGACAACCTTAGGCGTATTCTTCAGTGTCCATTTGGATGGTACGGGAAACTGAAATCGGAGGCCGGGGTGGTAAAAGACGTTGTCTTCAACGTAGCCTTCCTTCGGATTTTCTCCGAAAACCAACCCGTCAATGCGTTTTAAATACATCTCCCGGTTGACTTTCGCCTGCTTGACGCCCAGGGTTTGTTCCCATTCGGCAGCCCTTCGAACAACGGCGCCTTGCCGGTCTTCCGGGTTCGGATGTGTCGAAAACCAGCTGGGCAACCCTGTCCGGTCCGAACTGGAACGCATTCCTTCGAGCGTTTCGAAAAATTCCGCCAATTGCCGAGCGTCGTAGCCGCTCTTGACGGCATACTCAACACCCAAATCATCTGCCTCCCGCTCATTATCCCGGCTGAATTTTAAGAACAGCATCTGCGTCCCGAGCTGGGCCAATTCTCCCAAGGCCCGAAATGTGTCCGAAAAAATCATGCCCACACCGAGCCCGACCTGGGCAAGCTGAGCCCTGCTCAATTGCTCTGCAGAATGCCGGGCCGTAATGTGTCCCATTTCATGTCCCATCACACCGGCCAGTTCCGCCTCGCTGTTGAGATAAGCCAGAATCCCCCGGGTAAAGTAAATGTAGCCCCCAGGTGCAGCAAAGGCGTTTACCACCGCTGCGTCCAGAATCTTGAAGTGGTATTCTAATTGCGGTCGGTGGGAGACCTTTGCCATACGCTGGCACAGGTCGTTAATATAGTCAGTCAATACCGGGTCGTCATAAATCCCATACTCCTGTACGACCTGGCGATCGGTTTGACGTCCAAGTTGGACTTCCTGGTCCTCGCTAACCAGCATCAGTTCCCTGCGACCGCTTACCGGATCGATCGCGCAGGAAGCACCCCAGAGCGCAAACCCCAAAGCGCCTGCGCCGGTGACATGCATAAACTCGCGTCGATTTAACCTCACTGATCCTCACCTCCTTTAAAACCGCCCGCCTCTACACCCCGCAAAAAAGGGCCTTCGTCATGATCGGCCCGGGTCAATCACGGGAAGGCGCTTTTGAATCAGTGCCCGCAGCAATGATCCTTGCAGCTTGCGGTTTCCGCCATCGCTTTGATGACCTCCCCCGGGTCTGCGGGAGTGATTTTGAGCACCTTGAAGCGGAGATGCAAGGATGCGGATTCCCGGGGAAGATCCGGCAACAAAGCTTCAAGGTGTTCAAGGATTTCAGCCACCTGACCGTTTTTAATCCGGATGGAAATGCTGTCTCCCACCGCTTTGCCCGCCAGTTCATATTCAAACGGAGAAAGCCCCCGGGGTCCCAGGTTGTAAATGAACTCGAATAAACCGGACCCTGAGGTCAAGTCTATGCCATCCGGTCCGCTGCCTGCCTCCCAGGATAAGGTGATCTTCTTTAAGGGTCCAACTTTTTCATTCGTCTGACTCATCAGTATCCTTTTCACCCCGGTTTTTGATGCATGCGTCACCTTTGTTGTCATAATTACCGAAATTATTCTAATCACCGATCAAGCGAATTCCACCCATTCGATTTTTTGTATGAATCAAGCCCGTTGAAATTCGCCTTCGCACGATGTCAAGCCGCTGAATCCATATATTTCTTACCATAACATCATCCTCGAAACGGAGCAATACTTGATCCTGGTGGCCGGATTTCAGAGGGCAAATCGCAAAAGGCGGGTTCCTTATTGCATCCAGCAAGACGCTTCAGCCGTTGAAGACATGTTCATGTGACGGTAGGCGTCCCCACCAGAAGTCAGGACTCTTAAGTTTGGGCTTCCTGAAGTGCTCATATTTGCGTTTGACAAGACACATACAACTACCCCGTTGAGCTTGCTCTTCAAAAACTTCACTTTTCTTGACACCAAACTATTGGCGAAATTGACATATTATCCGGCGTATGGAGAAAGGCTTTCCCAAGAACTTTTTTTTATCGATTTCCCTGCCGGCCGCCGGAAGAGAGAAGAGACACCGGTGTCTCTCTGAAACCCACTCCGTTAAGCAATCCATACGGACTCCAGATATGTCCCCGTACAGTCGATGAACAATTTCGGCTGATTGGTTTTGAGATTCCATGACACAAAGCAGGTCAACAAATCAGCGACGGTTTCCCGCCTCAGGTCCAGCCGCTCCGATATCATTTCATTGACGCTGCCGACGGTGCGGCGAATCAGTCTGTCAATTTTTACCGAAGCATTCATGATCTTTAGGGAAGGACTGATTTGGAGCTGCTCCATGGCTTCTTCCCAGTGTATACCACCGACCTTGCGGCGCAACACATACACGTTCGTCCTGTCCTGGATTACAAGCAGCGGGGGATTGACCTTCAGATGCGCACCCCCGGCCCTGACAGCGGACATCTGTGACCTCACCCGCTTAAGAATCTCTTTTCGCTTCTCAAGCTGTGCTTGCTGTCTCGCATGCATTCTTTCGAAGATATAGTCCGTACCGTCTATCGTGAATTCCTTCAGCCGGGTGGGATCGAAACCCAGATCCATCAGATTCGCTATGCTCAACCGATGGCTGAAACTTAGTTCCTTGTCCCTCAACCAAGACAGTAGACTCGGCCTGCGGTAATTCGGCAGCGATTCGATGAACCGGGTGGGATGACGTGTCAGCGCCTCCGGAAGCCGCGACCATAATGTTTCATCCCCTGTCATATGCGGGCCGCCACTCGTCAGTTCGGAAGGAGGATAGGTTTTTATCGGAAGCGACAGAACCCGTGGGTCCAGCACAATCTGTTCCAGGGAATCCCCGCCTGTATACCCGAGCAGCGCTGCAATACGGCGCCTGAAGGAAATCAATTTGGTCACAAAACGGGTGAACATGAACCGCATGACCGGGGTGGGGGTCTTTCGTTGTATTTCTGTCTCAAAATATGTGAGCAAAGCCGTATACAGATCCTTGAACTCGCTGATCGTTCGTTGCACCATCAC
>Ga0180431_10007093_pt1 | contig 13142 bp, 10 predicted proteins | sample SS_ome_11_FD_132459 | JGI IMG/M metagenome (GOLD analysis project Ga0180431, IMG submission 132459) | Hypersaline lake sediment archaeal communities from the Salton Sea, California, USA - SS_1_MS_1 metaG | ecosystem: Environmental > Aquatic > Non-marine Saline and Alkaline > Hypersaline >... | reverse complement strand
GTCGTTGTGGGGGCGGCGGCAGCGTTCCGGGATGTGCCGCTCGTCATAGTCCTCGTAGGCCAGGTCAACGCTCAGCCCGCGTATCTCCAGGTAGCGCACAAAGAATAACTCGATGTTGCGCCCGACATAGTCAAACACGCCGTCGTCGCTTGCCGGGGTGGTGGTGATGGATGCGCCGCTGGGACCGATCAGCTCTGTCAGGCTCACGTTGACGCCGGTGGCGTCGGTCGTGGGGGCTTCGAGCACCAGGTTGAAGGACACCACTTCGTTGCGCGCGCCAAACAGGGAGATGGTGGTGCCGTCCCACGCCGAGTTGTGCACCGCGGTCGGATCGTCCGTCGCGCGCAGTTCATCGCGTGTGACTTTGTCGCCACCCTCGTTGGCCCATATCTGCCCGATATCGCTGAGAGCGATGGGCGCGACCTCGGCACCGGGTTGCCCGGTTGGCCTTTCACCGGCTGGCTCCAGTGTCATCGCGGGGGCTGGCGCGTCAGAGGGCTGGGGCGTACCCGCGAGCTCCGGCACCGTGGTCGCCTGGCTGGCTCCGCAATCACCGAGAAAAGACAGCAGGACCAGGAATGTAAAGATACGAACCGAGTCTTTCATTGTGCCATCCTTTCATCTATCGAATCGAGGGCCCTAGATGTGTCCCCTATTCTACACCAATTTCGCTGTTTATCGAACAGTCACATACCGGATGAGGACTTACTAACAAATGTCAATTACGCAGTCTCAAGATCGGTGTGCCCATATCGGACGAAGATTGACAAGCTGATGCGAGGGGTGAGGGCGCCTTTAATGTAGGGCCAGAGTCCGCTTGAAGGAGCATTCCTTTTGTCGGCCGGAGTGGCAGCGAGTCTTCGAGCGTGGACGGCGGGCAGGGCCTGGGGGCGGGGGGCCGGGGGAGGAACGGCCCCGGGCGGCCCGACGAGTGCTCCCGGCCGTCTGCGGGCGGGGGCCGAGGAGGGACGGGGAGTGGGGGATAGGGACTGGGGGCTAGGGGCTAGGGGCTGGGGTGGTTGGGTGTTTGGGATTTGCGGCGCTGGCGTAGCTGGACTATACTATGCGCATCCGCTGACCCAGGAGGCGCTGCGATGCGAATCGATTTTACGCAGATCGAAACCGGTGAAGACTTTGAACTCCTCTGCGAGGACCTCCTCCAGGCTATGGGCTTCACGATCGAAGCCAAGCCCGCCCGTGGCCCTGACCTCGGCAAAGACATCATCGCCATCAAAACCATCATCGACGACGTGGGCATCCCGGACACCCACCGCTACCTCGTCGAATGCAAACACTATGCCAAGAGCGGGAGATCGGTCCTCGAGCGCGACGTCGGCAATCCCGTCGCCCGCATGGCAACCAACAATTGCGATCGCTACCTTCTTGCCACTAGCACCGTTTCGAGCGAGAAACTTCGCACCCAACTCGCTGGAATGCCTAACATTGCGTCCAAATACAAGGCCGCCATCTGGTCCAAGTCCGATCTTACCCGGCGCCTGGACGCCCACCCCGACGTCTGCGCCCGGCATTTTCCCTCCGAGCCGGAACCTGAGCCTACGCCGGCCGGCGCCCTCGCTGCTATCGTGGAAGGACTGCTCGAGGTGATGCGCTTTAGCTGCCAGGGCCGGGAACAGGTCCCTGATCAGGTCGAGCTCATCTGCACCTCCAAGGGTGCGCTGACGCGGCCCACCGCCGTTGTCTGTAAGGAAGGCACTGTCCAGAAGGACGACGTCGAGGCCCTGCTCGCGAACGTGCAGGCTGAGGGCTTGGGCGGCGGTGTGCTGGTCACCCACAGAATGATCACCTCTCCTGCCCGCGATCGCGCGACCGAGACCGGCGACCTGGTGCGTGTGTTCACGCTGGACGAGTTCTATCGGGAGCTGATCGATTTTGAGCCGTACGTGCAGGCGCTGGTCGCTGGCTATGACGAAAGCGAGCTGGCCACCTACTACGTCGACCTGGGCTGCCGGATGGCAGACGGGGGTGTCTACAAGCCGATGGACGAGTATGTCGATGCGTGGCTGGACGACCCGACGCGGAACCACATCTCGATCCTGGGGGATTACGGCACGGGGAAGACGTCGTTCTGCCGGCAGTACGCGGCGGAGCTGGGCCGGCGGTGGCTGGCGGACCCCGACCGGAACCGCATCCCCATCCTGATCACGCTGCGCGAGTATGCCAAGACGCTGAGCCTGGAGCCGCTGGTGACGGATTTTTTGGTGAACCAGTACGACATCCAGGCCAAGTACGACGCGTTTGCTCGCTTCAATGCCGACGGAAAGCTGGTGCTGTTGTTCGACGGGTTCGACGAGATGGCGCAGAAGGTGGACTATCAGACGACGGTGGACAATTTCGAGGAGCTGGCACGGGCGGTGGAGGACCGCAGCAAGGTGGTGCTGACCTGCCGGACGCCCTATTTCCGCACGCGGGAGGAGGCGGAGGAGCTGCTGCACGCCAGGCGCGCGGGGGTGTGGGAGGGTGCGGAGGACGCGCCCGAGCTGCCCGAGGGGCCGGCGATCAACCTGAGTGAGCGCCCCAACTTTGAGATCGTGCACCTGCTGCCGTTCGACGACGAGGATGTGCAGGCGATCCTGCAGAAGCGGGCGCCGGACGAGTGGGAGGAGTATTGGCTGCAGATCCAGGACACCTACAACCTTCCGGAGCTGGCGCAGCGGCCGGTCCTGCTCGACATGATCGTGTGTTCGTTTCCACAACTCGAGCCGGGGCAGGCGATCAACGCGGCGCGGCTGTACGAGCTGTACACGGATCTGTGGCTGACACGCGACTGGGAGAGGGGGCGGACGCTGATCACGCGGGACGACAAGCGGGTGTTCATGCAGCAGTTGGCGTTGGAGATGCACCGGCGGGGCGAGCTGAGCATCCATTATTCCGGGCTCTCGGGCAGGGTACGGGAGCATTTCCGCCTGGAGAAAGCGGACGAGATCGACTACTTTGATTCGGACGTGCGCACGTGCGCGTTCCTGAACCGGGACCCGGAGGGGAACTATCGGTTCATGCATAGGAGCTTTGGCGAGTTCTTCGTGGCGCAGTGGCTGGCGCCCAAGCTGCTCGATGCCACTGCCCCCGAGATGACGATCAACGAGGAGATCCGGGGCTTTGCGTACGGGCTGCTGGAGGGCGCGGACTGGCCCCCAGAGCCGCCGGAGGGGGTGGTGGTGCCGGAGGGGATGGTGTGGGTGCCGGAGGGGCCGTTCATTATAGGCGGCACTGATGCGGACTGGGAGGTACCGCTACAGGTGGTCCACCTTGACCACGGGTTCTTCATCGGCCGGACGCCGGTGACGAACGGGGAGTACGCGCGGTTTGTGGAGGCGACGGGGTACGTGACGTTGGCGGAAAAGGAGGGTGGCTGGGATGGCAAGGCCAGCAAGTTCGTCAAGGGCTTTGACTGGCGCCATCCCGAGGGCCCCGGCAGCAGCGCCGAGGATCGGATGGACCACCCGGTCGTGCAGGTGAGTTGGGATGACGCCGCGGCTTACGCGGAGTGGGCCGGGGCCCGGCTGCCGGCCGAGGAGGAGTGGGAGAAGGCGGCGCGGGGGATCGACGGGCGGATTTACCCCTGGGGCGATGGATTCGATCGCGCGCGGTGTAACTCGGGTGAGGACGATATCGATAGCACTACGCCGGTGGGCCGGTACTCGCCTGAGGGGGACAGTCCGTGCGGCTGCGCGGACGCGGTCGGCAACGTGTGGGAGTGGACGGCCCGCGAGTGGGAGCTGGGGGGTGAGCGCCAGGTGGTGCGGGGGAGCGCGTTCTTCAATACTGAGCGGTCCGTGCGCTGCGCCTTTCGCGACGGGGTCTATGCGTTCTTCCGCATCAGGTCCGACGGTTTTCGGCTGTGCATCGTGTCACAGCAGGGTTAGATTGTGTCCAGAGGGCACTGTGGGAAGATGCAGAATACCTACAAGTCCAACCGGCTTAGCGGGAAGGGAAACCTGATCGTGAACAGAGCAGATGCACAGGGGAAGCGGCTGGGGATAGCGGCCGGGGATGAAGTCCCCGGCCTACAGAGCTGCGCCCCGTGAACGGGGCTGAGGGAGGGGATCGGTGGCGGGAATTAAAGTAGATGGCGGTGGAATTTGCATGCGACGCCCCCGGGATGGGGACTTGGGAAGTAATGACCAATGACCAATGGCAAATGACAAATGGGGGAGATGGCGTGGGTGATGGAGCGGTGGGGAGAGGAGGGGCGGGGATTAGGGGCTAGGGGTTAGGGGCTGGGTTTGACTTGTGGGGGGATCTGCCGTATACTGAGGGTGGCCGTGCAAAATACAATGAAACACGCCTCGCGACTGAGTCCAGTCCGAGGCGACGGCCAGGGCGGTGGGGCCACCCTGACGAGGGGGATGATACCACGAACCCCGCCCACCGTCAAGGCTTTGAAGTGGCCTAGCGGTTGGGCGGGGTTTTGTTGTTGGAGGAAGTAGACGGTAGGCGGTAGGCGGTAGGCGGGGAAGGGAGAAGGGGAGAGGGGAACGAGATGGGGCCAGGACAAGCGGCTGAGGCAAGGGAGCGATTGAAGCGGTTGCTGGCGGGGGATCCGGCGCTGGCGGGCGAGTTAGCCGCGCTGGTGGTGTCCGGCGTGATCGGCGGGGATGGTAACGTGATCGGCGATCACAGCAGCGCGACGGTCTTTAAGTTGTCGGGGGGCGAGTACGCGATCCAGGCGGAACGGCTGGAGGTGACGCTGCCGCGCGATCAGTTGCTGGCCCTGCTGGCGTCGGCCTACAGTCCGCCGAGCCTACCCGAGGCGGGAGAACTGGTGGAGCCGGGGAGACTTCCGCCGGGGTCGCGGGTGGTGTTTGGGCGGAACGCGCTGTTCACCGGCCGGGAGGCGGCGCTGAAGCGGTTGGCGCGTGCGCTGCTGCACGAGGATCACCCCTCCGCGCTGGTGACGCAGGCGGTGGCGGGGATGGGGGGCGTGGGCAAGACGCAACTGGCGGTGGAGTTTGCGTACCGGTACGGGCGGTTCTTTCACGGGGTGCATTGGGTGAACTGCCAGCAGGAGGCGGCGATCGGGGCGGAGGTGGCGGCGTGCGGGGAGCGGATGTGCCTGCCCTACTGGCCGGAGAAGCTGCCGGAGCAGGTGGCGCGCACGCTGGACGCGTGGTGCCGGGGCGGGCCGCGGCTGGTGGTCCTGGATAACCTGGAGGAGGTGGACCCGGCGCGGGAGTGGCTGGGCAGGTTAAGCGGGGGTGCGGTGCGCGTGGTGGTCACGGCCCGGCGGCGGAATTGGCCGCGGGACCTGGGGCTGGACCCGCTGCGGCTGGCAGTGTTTAGCCCGCCGGAGAGCCGGGCGTTTCTGCGGGAGTATCTGGGCGAGGAGCGGGCGACGGACGCGGAGCTGGACCGGTTGGCGGAGCGGCTGGGCCGCTTGCCGCTGGCGCTGGAACTGGCGGGACGGTATCTGGAGGGCCTGCCGCGGCTGACGGTGGAGGAGTACCTGGACAAGATCGAGGACGTGTGGGCGGACCCCTCGATGCAGGACTGGAACAAGAAGCTTGGGAGTCCGACCGGTCACGACCTGGACCTGGCGAAGACATTCGCGTTGAGCTGGGAGCGTGTGGAGGACGAGACGGCGCGGCGGGTGTTCCTGATGCTGGGGTGGTGCGCGCCGAACGAGGCGGTGCCGTGGGAGGTGTTGGAGGAGGGGCTGCGGAGGCAGGGATCTGGTGGCTTCTGGCGGAGGCTGGGGCAATTGGTTGGGAAGAGGCCGCGGGAGGAGCGGTGCGATGCGACGGTGGGGGTGCTGGCGGGGCTGGGGCTGGTGGAGGTGGAGGATCCGCGGGCGGGGCCGGTGGTGCATCCGCTGCTGGCCGAGTACGCGCGGACGCTGCCGGGGACGGGGGCGGCGCTGGGGGCGGTGGCAGGGACGGTGGTAAAGCTCGCGGCGGAGGCGAACGCGACCGGGCTGCCGGCAATGTTTGCGCCGCTTCAGGCTCACGTGGAAGCGGTGGCGCCGCGAGCGGAGGGCGCTGGGCTGGACAATGCCGGGACGGTTTGGAACGAGCTGGGTTACCACCTGTATCAGGGCGTGGCAAACTACGCCAGGGCGCGAGAGTGTTTCGAGCGGGCGCTGGGGATCGACGAGCGGGTCTTCGGCCCCGACCATCCCAGAGTCGCCACCGACGTCAATAACCTGGGGGGCGTACTGCAGGGCGTGGGAGACCTGGAGGGAGCACGGGCGGCATACGAGCGGGCGCTGGGAATCCTTGAGAAAGTGCTGGGGCCGGAGCATCCCAACGTGGCGACGTTGGTCAACAACCTAGGGGTCTTGCTGCAGGACATGGGGGACTTGGCGGGAGCGCGGGCGGCATACGAGCGGGCGTTGGGGATCGACGAGCTGGTCTTCGGCCGCGAGCATCCCAAAGTCGCCGGCCACATCAACAACCTGGGAAGGCTGCTGCAGGACCAGGGGGACCTAGCGGGGGCGCGGGGATGTTTCGAGCGGGCGCTGGCGATCGACGAGCGGGTCTACGGGCCGGAGCATCCCAACGTCGCCACCGACTTCAACAACCTGGGGAACGTGCTGCTTGCCCTGGGGGACCTGGAGGGAGCGCAGGAATCCTTCGAGCGGGCGCTGGGGATCGACGAGCGGGTCTTCGGCCCCGACCATCCCAAGGTCGCCATCTGCGTCAGTAACCTGGGGCACGTGCTGCACAACTTGGGGGATCTGGAGGGAGCGCGGGTGGCCTACGAGCGGGCGCTGGCGATCGACGAGCGGGTCTGCGGGCCCGACCATCCGGGTGTCGCGATCTGCGTTAACAACCTAGGGGGCGTGATGAAGGCCCTAGGGGATCTGGAGGGAGCGCGGGCGGCTTACGAGCGGGCGCTGGCGATCGACGAGGGGGTCTTCGGGCCCGACCATGCCAACGTCGGCCTAGGCGTCAACAACGTGGGGAGCGTGCTGCTTGCGCTGGGGGACCTGGAGGGGGCACGGGGGTGTTTCGAGCGGGCGCTGGAGATCGACGAGCGGGTCTACGGGCCGGAGCATCCCGAGGTCGCCCGCGAGGTCAACAACCTGGGGAGCGTGTTGCATCAACTGGGGGACCTGGCGGGGGCGCGGGGATGTTTCGAGCGAGCGCTGGCGATCGACGAGCGGGTCTACGGGCCGGAGCATCTCAACGTCGCCAGGAACGTCAACAACCTGGGAGGCGTGCTGCAGTACCAGGGGGACCTGGCGGGGGCGCGGGAGTGTTACGAGCGGGCGCTGGGGATCTTTGAGAAGTTCTTGCCGGAAGGGCATGCGGATATTGAGTTGGTGCGGGGGAATTTGGAGAGGTTGGAGGAAGTAGGGAAGTAAAGCGTAGGCAGTATCGCGGGAATGACAAATGATAAATGAGAAATGACAAAGGGGGATTGGAGGTGTGGGGCCTCCCTACTTGGGTAGGGAGGCCTTGGGTTTGGGGGAGGAGGCGGGGTCAGGTGCGGGGGCGGAGGGTGACGTAGCGGACGGCGTCGGCGGGGGTGTGGAACTGGACGATGGGGGTGGTGCCGGCGATGGCGGCGCGGGCGGCGAGGGCCTCGGGGGTGCCGGGCGGGACGTCGGGGCTGATGACGAGGGCGGCGGATTGGAGGATGGCCTTGCCGCGGCGGTACTGGGCCAGCTTGGCGGCGACCAGGTCGGCGGCGCGGTCGAAGGAGCGGAAGAGGGCGCGGACGAGCTGCTCGGGGGTCTGGCCCTCGAGCCGGGCATCGGAGTCGATGCGGTCGGCGACGTAGGCGTCGGTGACGTGCTGGCGGGTGAAGGCGGGCTGGGAGCTGCGGTGGGTCTTCATCGGATTCTCCTTTCGCGGGGCGATCGCCCTGAGGGCCGCTAAGCGGCGGATTCGGGATATAGGTGCTGGGATACCTTGAGACGGCCGGCGGCGTGGCGGGTACGCTGGCGGATGCGCTGGCGGTAGGCGGGCCGACCGCTGGCGGGGTCGGCTGGCGGAGGGCTGGCGGAGGGGACGCGCTGGAAGGGGCCAGTTTTCGGGTGCGGTGGATTCGCGAGGGGGTGGTCACGGTTCCTCCTGGGGGGGCTGGGGGGGAGGCGGGAGCTGGCCGCGTTCGGCGGCCTCGAGGCGGGGGAGGAGGAGGTATTCGACGAGGGCGGAGACGTTGGGGCTGGTGCGGTCGGGGGCGAGCATGTGCCAGCGGCGGGCCAGGTCCTGGAGGCGGCGGGGCAGGTCGCGGCTGCTGAAGGTGACGGTGAGCTTGCGGGCGCGGCGGCGCTTTTCGCTGGGACGGAGCGGGGTGCGGCGGCGGCGGCCGGCGGGTGGCTGGGCGAGGACGGGTGGCGCGGTGAGGCCGAGGGCCGAGGCGGGCTCGCGGTCGAGGTTGGCGAAGGGGTCCTGGCGGGTGGGTTCAGGCGCGGGCATTGATCACCTCCCAGACGAGGGCGGCGTACTCGGCGGCGGCGCGGGTGTCGGGCGCGTGCTCAAAGATGGTCTGGCCGAGGGCGGGGCATTCGCGCAGGATGGTGGCGTGGTGGACGTGGGGGAGGAGGATCTGGCTGAAGGTATCGCGCAACCGCTTGAGGTTGGCCTTGGACTCGCGGGTGCGCTGGTCGAAGAAGGTGGGCAGGATGCGGATGGCGGGCGGCGCGGGCCGGGGGAGGGCGCTGAGGGTGTTGAGGATCTCGGCGACGCCCTCGAGGCTGAGGTGGTCGACGGCGGAGGGGATGACGAGGAGGTCGGCGGCGTAGAGGGCGTTCTCCTGGAGGCCGCCGGCGGAGGGGGCGGTATCGAGGACGACGTAGTGGAGGGAGCCGCCGTTGATGCGGCCGGCGAGGATGCGGCGGACGGTGTCGACGCCCTGGCCCTCGACGACCATGAGGGTCTCGGCGGTCTTGGTGCGCTTGGTGCCGGGGAGGAGCCAGAGGTTGGGCCGGGCGGTGGTGCAGACGACGTCGCGCAGGGGCGGGTGGTTGACGAGGAGGTTAAAGACGCCGTCGGCCTGCTGGAGGCCGAGGTGGGTGGAGCATTGGCCCTGGGGGTCGAGGTCGACGAGGAGGACGTTATAGTTCTTGAGGGCGAGCCCGTGGGCGAGCGTGACGGCGGTGGTGGTCTTGGCGACGCCGCCTTTTTGGTTGGCGATGGTGATGGTGATCATCTGGGGTCTCCTTTGGTATGGGTGGTCATTTGGCCTGGCGCACGATCTGGTCGAGCTTGTGCAGGGCGACGTGGACCTGGCCGACGCTGGTGGCGGCGACGGTGAGGAGCTCGAGCAGGAGCTCGGTGGTGAGAGCGTCGTCGCGGTGGGCGGCGGCGATCTCGCCGATGGCCTGGTTGGCGGCCGCGTTAGCTTCGATGGCGGTGTCCAGGTACTCGTTGAACTTGTGTCCTCCGATCTTTAGGCGGGTTCGCTTGGTCATGGTGATCTTCCAATCCCTTTGAGAGTAGGCCTCGGGCGCGGGCGCGTTTCTGGGCGTAGCGCCACATGGGGTAGCGGGTGGCGATGACGGGGCCATGGGGGGGGTCGGGGGTGGAGATGGTGCCGGTGGTGAGAATGTGGGTGAGGATGGGTTGGGTGGGATCATCGGGGATGTGATGGAACAACCCCATCAACTGCTGGGCAGTCGCGCCTTTTCGTGTTACAATGTAGTAACATTATAACATCGTGATGTTAAGATGTTTCCCCAGCACACGACACAGGAGGGTGTCATGAGCAAAGAGATCAATGTCGGGATCGTCGGCACCAAGTTCATGGGGCGGGCGCACAGCAACGCCTACGTGGACGTGGCTCACTTTTTCGATCTGCCCGCCCACCCGGTCATGCAGGCGGCCTGCGGACGAAACGGTGCGGATCTGGAATCGTTCGCCCGGCGCTTCGGCTGGCAATCGACGGAGACGTCGTGGGAGCGGATGGTGGCGCGCGACGACGTCGACCTGGTGGACATCTGTACCTCGAACGTGACCCACATGCCGATCGCGGTCGCCGCAGCCCGGGCGGGGAAGCACGTGTTCTGCGAAAAGCCGATCGCCATGAACGCGGACCAGGCGCGCCAGATGCTCGACGCGGCGCGCGAGGCGGGCGTGCGCCACATGGTGGCGTTCAATTACCGCCGCGTGCCGGCCATCATGCTGGCCAAGCAGCTCATCGACGATGGGCACATCGGGACCATTCGCCATTTTAACGCTGTGTATTACCAGGACTGGCTCGTCGACCCGGGCTTTGAGATTGTGTGGCGGCACGACGCCAAGGAGGGCGGCTCCGGCGCGCACGGCGACATGAACGCCCACACCGTCGACCTGGCCCGCTACCTGGTGGGTGAGATCGAGGCGGTCAGCGGCTCGAAGGAAACCTTTATCAAAGAGCGGCCGCTGGCCGATGGGTCAGGGATGGGGCCGGTCACAGTGGACGACGCGCTGTGCTTTATCGCGCGCTTTCGCGATGGGGCGTTGGGCTCCTTCATGGCGACCCGGTTCGCCACCGGGCGCAAGAACTTTTTGCGGCTCGAGATCTTTGGCAGCGAGGGCAGCCTGGCCTTTAACCTCGAACGGATGAACGAGCTCGAGTTCTACTCCCGGGCGGACGAGGACAAGGCGCAGGGCTTTCGCACCATCGTGGTCACCGAGTCGAGCCATCCCTTTATCGACGCCTGGTGGCCGGCGGGGCACATCATCGGCTGGGAGCACACCTTTATCCACGAGGTCCACGACCTCTTGCTGGCGATCGACGCGGGCGAGCCGGTCTACCCGGACTTTAACGATGGCCTGCGCTGCCAGCAGGTCCTCGATGCCGCGCTCGAATCGGCGGTCGAGGAGCGCTGGGTGCAGGTGCCCGTGGAGTAGAAGGATACCGATGAGGGACATTGACCGCAGCAGCAAATTGCCGCTCTACCACCAGTTGTACGAGATCCTGCGCCAGGACATCCTGCGCGGGGAGTGGCAGCCGGGGGACATGATTCCTCCCGAGTCCGAGTTGACCGAGCGGTATGGGATCAGCCGGACGACGGTGCGCCAGGTGCTGGACCTGCTGGTCAACGAGGGGTTGATCTACCGGCAGCAGGGCCGGGGCACGTTCGTCGCCCACCCCACCGTCGAACAGGCGCTGGTGCGCATCATCAGTTTCGCCGAGGACATGCGCCAGCGGGGGTTCAGGCCCGGCACGGAGGTGCTATCCGCCGGTCTCGTCGCCGCCCCGCCGGACATCGCGGAAAAGCTGGAAATCGAGCCCGGCGACGAGCTGGTCCGGCTGGAACGGCTGCGCCTGGCAGATGGGGAGCCCATGAGCGTCGAGGAATCCCATCTGGTGCACCGCTATTGCCCGGGCGTGCTAAAGGGGGACTATGCGTCCAATCCGCTGCGGGAGGCGCTGGAGAGGGATTACGGCATCCGCTGGCTGCACGCCCGGCAGGTCATACGGGCCATCCCGGCGCCCGGCGACCTGGCCCGCACGCTCTCAATACCGCCCGGGTCGGCCCTGCTGACCATCGAGCGGGTCTCTTATTCGCAGCAGAACACGCCGATCGAGTTTCTGCGCATCACCTACCGGGGCGACCGGTATGCGCTGTACAATGAACTGCACGAATGAGATGGCGAGACAGACCGGGCGCTGGGGCGACGGCGGGTGAAAGAGGGCTATTGTCAGAGAATCGAGGAGATATATCATGCACATCGGCGTCCATGTCATCTCTATCGAGCACGAGGACACGCTGATGTCTTTTGACGAGGGCCTGTCCAAGGCTATCGCGATGTTGAAGGAGGCCTGCACGTTCGAGCCTCCTGGCGAGACTTTCTGGGCCTAGAGCACCGCCTGACAGAGGAATCACCGACGTCCACACATTCGACCCATTGCGCCTGAACGCCCGTCCCCACAACCGGCGCGGCCACTTTCCGGGTCCCGCCCGTTGGCCGCTGGCGCTGGTGCGCGAATACCACGGGGCGCGGGTGGCCTACTTAACCCCGCAGGCCGATGCCGAATGGCGGCGGGCACGCACGCCCGAGCTGGACATATTGACGACACGCGCTATCATGTGGGCCGGCGGGCCGCCGCGGCTGGAGACACCCGGCGGCCCGCGGTCGGTGGAGGTACGCCTGTTCCACAGCGAGAGACGGCGGGCATTCCACTTGAGGGTTCGTTAAAGAATAGCTTCCCGCTTTCAAAGCAAGCAAAAGTCATCCTGAGCCCGTCGAAGGAGACTTTTGCGGTCTGGGATCCACGAGACCCGCTCGAAATCGCCCTTCGACAGGCTCAGGGTGATTTCTCGCTAGACAAGAGTCGGGAAGTTGTTCTCTTACAGTCGCTAAGGATCTGTACAATAGCATCGTGGTGGAGTATGTGTGACAACACCAGCCGAACGGGATTCCTGTCAATAGGACGTGTGACGTGAACGAGCGAGAGAGGTTCCGTGAAACACTGCTCTTTGGCAGCCCGGACAGGATACCCCTCGAACCGGGCGATCCCCGCGAGTCGACGCTGGAGGCCTGGCACCAGCAAGGGTTGCCCGAGGACGTCGAGTGGCACGACCACCTGATGGAGGTCCTGGGCATACGACACGAGCCTTCGCAGCCACGCGTCGATCTGGGGGTCTCCTTTCAGATGATCCCCACGTTCGAGGAAAAGGTGCTGGAACATCGCGACGGCCACTATATCGTCCAGGACTGGATGGGGGCCATCACCGAGATATCCGACGAGTACGACTATACGTACATCCGCTCTCCCAAGGATTTCGTCACGCGCAAGTGGCACCGCTTTCCGGTACAGAGCCGCCAGGACTGGGGAAAAAAGATCAGGTGGCGCTACGACGCACACCATCCAGACCGATTTCCACACGATTTTCGAGAGCGCTGCCGCACCCTACAGTACAGGGACTATGTACTGCGCATGGACGTCAACGGCCCCTTCTGGCAGTTGCGCGAGTGGTGCGGCTTTGAGAAGCTGTGCCTGCTCATGGTCGACGAGCCTGGCTTTGTGCAGGAGATGGTCGACTTTTGGACCGAGTTTGTGATGCAGATGCTGGAGATGTTTCTCGCTCAGGTACAACCGGACTATGTCCAGGTCTCGGAGGATATGACTCTGCTGAAAAAAGCCTAGAATGAGCAGGCCCAAGCTGGCCGAAGGGGGCGCACCAGACGTAAACACGCTTGTAACTGAGTCCAAAGAGAAGCAAAAAAAGAAAGCACAGGCTGCCC
>Ga0180431_10007092_pt1 | contig 13143 bp, 2 predicted proteins | sample SS_ome_11_FD_132459 | JGI IMG/M metagenome (GOLD analysis project Ga0180431, IMG submission 132459) | Hypersaline lake sediment archaeal communities from the Salton Sea, California, USA - SS_1_MS_1 metaG | ecosystem: Environmental > Aquatic > Non-marine Saline and Alkaline > Hypersaline >... | reverse complement strand
TGGACAACGGAGTTTTTAGCGAAAGGATGAGCGGTGGAAATTCCACGAAATCTGTTTTCATACACTAAAATCCTCTCTGTGTTCATATATAGAACTCCACAAAACAGTATAATAAAATTTTTTTGGCAGAATCACTGTTTTAAAATTTTTACCTTTTTTAAGGAGTATAGATTATGGAAAGTTCGACACAGAAATCAGCTTTCGTATTAGTGGTAATAAGTGTGCTGTTGTTTGGAGGTCTTTCAATTACAACAGCGCAGACAGTTCGATTTATCGTAACCGGCGATACGCGCGGCGGCGACAACGGCGTCAATACCACGATTCTTGGAGAGATCGCTGATGCAACTATTGCCGAGGGAGCGGATTTTATCTTAATTACCGGGGACCTGGTTAACGGCTCCGGAGACCAGGCAACACTCGAATCGCAACTCACCACGTGGCGCAACACAATGCAGGATGTTTACGACGCAGGTATCGGCGTCTATCCGTGCCGGGGCAATCACGACACGGGTAGTAAGGTAGCATGGGATAATGTATTTACCGGTGCCTATGCCTTACCCAGTAATGGTCCGGCAGGTGAGGAAAACATCACTTTTTCATTCACACAAGACAACGTCTTCGTAGTCGGACTCGATCAATATGTAACCGACGCTCGTGTCAACCAAACGTGGCTGGATACGCAGTTTACCTCAAATGAGCAGCCGCATGTTTTTGTCTTTGGTCATGAACCGGCGTTCTCGGTTCAACATTTGGACTGCCTTGATGATTATCCGAGCGACCGGAATACATTTTGGAACAGTATAGCTGCTGAGGGCGGGCGCACATATTTTGCCGGCCACGATCATTTCTATAACCATACGCGGCTTGACGACGGCGATGCCGACCCTGATGACGACCTCCACCAATACATTGTTGGATCTGGTGGAGCACCACTGTACGACTGGAATTACAGTTATGATGGCGATAACGGCTCCTGGACGCCGCAGTTAGTCCACCACGAGAAGGAGTATGGCTATGTGCTCGTAGAGGTTAACGGCTCAAGTGCAACCCTCACATGGAAGCACAGAGTTCCTCCGGGAATCTATCAGACAAACGGGGATACCTTCACATATTCAGCGGACGGAGGTGCTCCTTCATCGTTCACGGCGTACAACGATTTGGCGTGGGGCACGGGACAGCTCGACACAAACATCACGAAGATCACTTCGCCTGTTGATGGTACACCCGGCCTGCCCAGCGATGGCAATCTTGTGGATTACAGCACTGGCTTGCCGACCGATGTGAAGCTTACAGTAACAGGTGGGGTGTTCGTTGTTGCCAACGCCACACAGGGATCAGAGCCAGATAGTGGGACCGATGCGTACAACTATTTCAATGGCAAAGTAAGCAGCCTTGGTGCGATTTCGTATAATAACACAGCACCACCGGCGGGCAATCTTGTGCTGACGCTAACAGGAATAGATCCGAACGAAAAATACGACATGGTGTTCTACGCCAATCGCGACGGCTACGCCTGGGACAGAGCATCACTGGTTACGATATCGGGGGCGGATGCGTTTACGAATTCCAGTTCGGTTGCCACGGACAATCCGACCGGTACCGACGGGACAATTTTCGACGGCCCCACGGACACATCGACCAGACTCCCGGCAGATAACGGCACAAGAGGGTACGTAGCTTGCTTTACCGATGTCAATTCTGGTAGTGATGGTGAAGTGGTCCTGACGATCAGCTTCGACGGAACCGGCGGAAATGAGTACAAGGGCAAATACGCCAGTGCCCTGATGGTAAAGCAGGTTGTTCCGGCGCAACCAGCACCGGCATCTTTCAAGGCTTATGTTGATCTAAGAGCACAAAGCGGAGATAACAATCACTCGAATGTGCTGGCCATTGAGCCTACATTACCTGACACCCAACCCATAGACCCGGCGACTGACTGGATTCTCAAAGATTTTGACACCGGGGCAAATCTGCCGGTGACCATGGATGTAAACATGCAGGTTCAGTATCCCACAACCAACGGCGCCGATTCAGCCAGCGGAACAGATGCGTACAATATTTTCGGCGGTACTGTAGATGGTGTTGGCGGATATGAGATAACAGATCCTTGCGACGATTACGTAACCGTCACATTCAGCAACCTTGAAGCTGATGCTGAGTATGAAGTTTCGCTAACTCACAACCGGAACAACACCGGCTATACCGATAGGGCAAGCCGCTGTACTATCACAGGCGCTGACACTTACACAAATGCCAGCAGCACCGGAGTGGTAGTCAATGGGCCGAACTCGGTGTCCTTCTCCACAGGTAACAACGGCGCAAACGGCTATGTCGCCAAGTGGACAGGCGTAACAGATGCCGACGGCAGCTTTTCAGTTACGACCGTGCAGGATACCGCATGGGCCGGTTCTAAAGGTTACGCCATGACGTCGGTTTTGCTCGAGAAAGTCGAACAGATTGAAGAGCCGAACGAGTGGGTGGCCTACAACGATTTGCAGCCTCAGGGCAGCACCAATGATGCCAACGTAGTAACAGAACATGACTACAACGCCAGTGATGCTTTACTGAAGGATTACAGTACCGGTGTTGACTTGTCGGCAACTGTAACCGGAATCTGGGTCACCGGCTACGACCCAGTGGGAACTGGCGGCGCCGTCACAAATGCAAGCTCGGACGCATATCAAACATTTAACGGCATCGTCGATCTTACCGGAAATGCTGAACTTGATGCAGCTACATGGGATAACATTATCGAGTTCAATGACCTTGACCCGAACATGGAGTACACTATCACGCTAACGGCCAACCGTGCCAGTGTAAGTTATGCCGATGAACGGTTCACTAAAGTAACTATTGAGGGAGCCGACACTTATACCAACGCCAGCAGCTCCGGCGTGGTGGTCAACGGTCCGAGTTCGGTATCTTTCTGTACCGGTTACAACACGATAAACGGTTACGTTGCAAAATGGACATCTGTTACAACCGGACCGGATGGTAGCTTCTCGATAAAATCGGAATATGACGACAGCCAGGCTGGAACCAAAGGATACGCAATGAGTGCCTTTAAGCTCGAACAGTCTCTCCCTGAACCGGAGGCAACGCTTCCGATTCTCGTAGGTGACGCATGGAAGTATTTCCAGGGTACGAGCGAGCCACCGGCTAATTGGGCTGACGTGAACTTTGATGATTCCAGTTGGCTTCAAGGGCCTACAGGTATTGGCTACGCTGATGGTGACGATGCGACTTTTCTCGGCGATATGCAAAACAATTACATCAGCGTTTACGCACGCAAAGACTTTAATGTCCCTGACCCAAATGCAGTCTATCGACTGCTGTTCTCAATGGATTATGACGATGGGTTTGTGGCCTATCTTAACGGCACCGAAATTGCCCGAGCCAATGTGACAGGCAGTCCGCCAGCTTACAATACCGCAGCAGATGCAGACCACGAAGCGTCCGGCGGAGGAAGCACAGCCCAGCCAGTCGAGTACTTCGAAGTTAACGAGTTGTTACTGCAGGCTGGCAATAATGTCCTGGCTTTCCAGGGACACAATAAGAGCATCAGCAGCAGTGACTTTTCAATGATACCTGCTTTGGAAACCACCCTGCATGACTGGATCGCTTATGCTGACCTCAATTGGCAAAGTCCAGACCCCAACCACAATATCCTTTGGCTCGTGCCTACGACAATCGGTACGCCCTGGACGCCGCCTTTGCTGGATCCCTGCGAGGGCCTGGTACTGATGGATTTGGATACCGGTGCGGCTTTGCCGGTTACGATGAGCATCGATTTGGATGTTCGCTACGCGACTACCAATGGGGCTGACTCTGACCCCGGCACTGATGCTGATCTGGTGTTCGGTGGAATAGTTGGTAGTATTGGCGGGTATGAGCTTGATGGGCCCAACTTCGTGACGGTGACATTTGATAATCTGAACCCTGACAAAAAGTACTTCGTTGCCGTAACTTACAACCGTGATGGTGGCTCGGGCTATACCGACCGAGTTACAAAGTTCACTCTTTCAGGCGCCGATGATTATACCGAGGCAAGCAGCACTGGTGTTGTAGTTAACTCGCCCAACTCTGTATCTTTCAGCACGGGTAACAACACTGCCAACGGTTACATTGCCAAGTGGACTGGAGTTACCGCTGCCGACGGCAGTTTCTCCGTCACCGCCGAGCATGATGCAGGTTATGGAGGCTCAAAGGGCTACGCCATGACCTCCATCATGTTACAGCAGTTCATTCTGGACTCGGATGGCGATGGCGTACCTAATGACAGCGATAACTGTCCGGACACGTACAACCCCGACCAGAACGATATCGATATGGATGGTACGGGAGACGAATGCGATGGCTGTCCCAACGATGCGAATAAGATTGACCCGGGATACTGTGGCTGTGGTGTATCAGATATTGATAGTGATACTGATGGTACGCCGGACTGCAATGACAACTGTCCTGATGTGAATAATCCTGACCAGAACGATGTGGACATCGATGATGTAGGGGATAAGTGTGACAACTGCCCGGATACCTACAATCCTAATCAGGTTGATACCGACGGAGACAACATCGGAGATGAATGCGAATGTTATGCAGCAAACATTGACGAATCGGGTTATGTCAACTTCAAGGATTATGCCATAGTGGGCGCCAATTGGATGGACGTGGGCCCAAGCCTGCCTGGTGATACCAATAGGGATGAGGTTGTAGATGCAAATGATTTGGCCCAGGTGGCACAATGGTGGCTAAAAGAGTGCATTTACTAACCATAAGTAAATTAACCTGGGCCTGTGACTATATGTGGACAGAAGCGTGCCCGTTGAGTGCAGCGGGACCGAATGGAAAAACTAAGGACAGCCAGGGATGGCTGTCCAGTTCTTTTCAAGGATTCGATGATATCTTGAAACCATTTTTTATGTGAGATGTATTATGAATTGTCCCAGACAAAACTCAGTTGTGGCATTAATTGCGGTTAGTCTGATGCTGTCGTGCTTTACGGCGGCATTAGCAGAGGATTTTACGATTGTAGCGCTGCCGGATACACAGTTTTATTCGGAGAGCTACCCGGCTATATTCACTGCGCAAACACAATGGATAGTGGACAACAAAGATGCGCTGAACATTGTCTATGTTGCGCACGAAGGTGACATTGTAAATGTCGCGACCAGCACAGCCCAATGGGACAATGCCGACGCAGCGATGGATCTGCTGGAGAATCCGGCTACGACCGGTCTTGCCGACGGCATAGCTTATGGAATGGCGCCGGGTAATCACGATGAACCGCTAGCAAATTTTAATAGCTACTTTGGTGTTTCGAGGTTTTCAGGCAGGAGTTATTACGGGGGGCACAAAGGCAGTACAAATGAGAACAGCTATATGCTGTTCAGCGCCGGGGAGATGAATTTCATTGTAGTTAATATTGAAAATACTCCAGATGTTCCTGATAACGGCGCCATCGCCTGGGCTGACGGCATAATACAAACATACAGTGACCGCCGCGCTATTGTTGTTTCGCACTGGATAATCGGCAGTGGTGGCGCATGGGCAACGAGCGGACAGGCTATTTATGACGGACTGAAAGACAACCCGAATCTGTTTTTGATGCTCTGTGGTCATATCCACGCCGAAGCGAGAAGAACCGACATGTATAACGGCAATACGGTTTACACATTGTTGTCTGATTATCAGGGTGAGCCTAACGGCGGTGACGGCTGGCTCAGGATTATGGAGTTCTCGCCGGATAATAACGAAATCTATGTAAAGACGTATTCACCAACACTAACTTCGTGGGAAACCGACGCTGACAGTGAATTTACGCTGAGTTATGAGATGCAGCCTGACCCTCCATCGGTGGACTTCACGGCCTACAACGACCTGGCGTGGGGCACGGGACAACTCGACACAAACATCACGAAGATGACTTCGCCTGATGACGGTACTCCAGGACTGCCCAGCAGTGGTTATCTTGTTAATTATGATACGGGTGTTCCAACAGATATCAATCTGACCGTGACAGGCGGGGTATTCGTTGTTGCCAACGCCACACAGGGATCAGAGCCAGATAGTGGGACCGATGCGTATAACTATTTCAATGGCAAGGTGAGTTGCCTTGGGGCGATTTCGTATGATGACACAGCACCACCGGCAGGAAATCTGGTGCTTACGTTGACGGAAATGGACCCGAACAAGACTTATAACCTTTCCTATTATGCTAATCGCGGCAGCTATGACTGGGACAGAGCATCACTGGTTACGATATCGGGGGCAGATTCGTTTACGAATTCCAGTTCGGTTGCCACGGACAATCCGACCGGTACCGGTGGGACAATTTGCGACGGCCCCACGGACACGTCGACCAGACTCCCGGCAGATAACGGCACAAGAGGGTACGTAGCTTGCTTTACCGATGTCAATCCTGGTAGTGACGGTGAAGTGGTTCTAACTATAAGTTATGATGGTACCGGCGGTACTCATTTGTACAAAGGCAAATATGCCAGCGCTCTTATGGTACAGCAGTTAGGCTTTGACTTACCAACCGAGCCCAATCAGCCCACATTCAGAGCATACATAGATCTCAACGCGACCTCAGGCGGGAATCACTCCAATGTTCTGGAGATTGTGCCAACTGGTCCTGACACCCAACCCATAGACCCGGCAACTGACTGGGTTCTCAAGGATTTCGATACCGGCGCTGCTCTGCCTGTCACGATGTGGGTGGATATGGACGTTCGCTATCCGACTACTAACGGCGCAGATTCCAACCCCGGTACCGATGCTTACAGCCTGTTTGCTGGAATTGTCAACGGCCAGGACGGATACGAAATCGACCTAGCCGACACAGGCGACTATGTGACGATAACATTTGAGAATCTGGACCCCAACGCTAAGTATGTCATTGCCTGTACCTACGATCGACAGAAACTGTCGGATCCCTATACCGACCGCGCGAGCCGGATAACTATCAGCGGCGCCGACACCTATACGAATGCCAGCAGTTCCGGTGTGGTAGTTAACGGCCCGAATTCGGTCTCGTTCACCACGGGCGACAACACCACGACCGGTTACGTGGCGAAATGGACTAATGTGACCGCGGCGGATGGCAGTTTTTCAATCACAACTGTACAAGATAATACACCGCCATGGACAGGCTCCAAAGGCTATGCTGTTACTTCGTTTTTGCTCGAAGGAAATATTGAACCACCAGAACCAAACGACGTTGAGTTCACGGCTTATATAGACCTCAATGCACAAAACGGAGACGACAACCATTCCAACGTTTTGGCTATCGTACCGAGTTCAACATATCCGAGCTACGTTCCGCCGGCTATAGACCCGGGCACTGACTGGGTTCTCAAGGACTTTGATACCGGGGCTGTTCTGCCGGTTACGATGAGAGTCGATATGGACATTCGCTATCCGACTACTAACGGAGCCGACCCCGATCCCGGCACCGACTCGGATTCGCTGTTCGGCGGGATAGTAGATGGCGTGGGTGGATATGAGATTGACGATACCAATTATTTTACCGTTACCTTCGAGAATCTGGACCCTGGTAAAGAATATACTATTGCCTTGACTTATAACCGTGACGGAGGTTCCGCCTATAGTGACCGTGCTACAATGTTTACTATCTCCGGTGCCGATACCTACACCCAGGCGAGTAGTTCCGGCGTCCTGGTCAATTCGAGTGACTCGGTATCGTTCAGCACGGGTAACAACACTGCCAACGGTTACATTGCCAAGTGGACCGGAGTTACCGCCGCGGACGGCAGCTTCTCTGTGACAGCCGAACATGACATGAGCTTTGGCGGTTCAAAAGGTTATGCTATGACCGCAATTATTTTACAGCAGGCCGGACAAAGCCCGCCCCCACCTCCGGACTTTACCACCTACATCGATCTCAACTCACAGAGCGGCGATAATAATCACGGCAATGTTCTTGCGCTGGAGCCGACGGCGATTGGTACCCCCTGGACACCACCTTTGCTGGATCCCTGTGAAGGCCTGGCACTCATTGATTTTGATACGGGGCAGATTCTTCCAGTTACGATGAGTGTTGACCTGGACGTTCGTTACGCGACAACGAATGGTGATGATTCTGATCCCAGTACGGATGCTGATTCGCTGTTTGGCGGAATAGTAGATGGCGTCGGCGGCTATGAGATCGACGAGCCCAACGGCCATTACCTGAAAGTAACATTCGACGGTCTGGCTCCGAATAAGGAATACCTGATTGCAATGACTTACAACCGTGATAATGTCGCTTACACTGACCGTGCGACGAAATTCACAATTTTAGGCGCTGATACCTATACCCAGGCAAGCAGCCCTGGCGTTGTCGTCAATTCGGGCGACTCCGTATCATTCTGTACAGGCAACAACGCCGCGAACGGATACGTTGCCAAATGGACCGGTATTACCGCCGCCGACGGCAGCTTCTCGGTTACTGCCCAGCAGGATACTAATCCTGTCCACGGATGGGATACAGGCTCTAAGGGCTACGCCATGACGTCCATCATGCTGCAGCAGACCGGCGATGCAACCTCACAAATGGTTCAATTTGCGGTGTTTGGCGATTACTATAATGCCAGCGCCAAGACGCAGGCAGTAGCCAACCTTGTGGACAGTTGGAATGTGGACTTCATTTTCACTACAGGTGACAACACCGGACCCAACCCGATTGACACAGACATCGGCCAGTTTTACAGTGACTATATTGGTAGCTATACAGGAAGTTACGGCTCTGGCTCTGCCACGAATCGTTTCTTCCCGGCGCTGGGTAATCACGACAACGATGATGGTGGTGGCCAAGCTGCATATTTGGCCTATTTCACCCTTCCAGGCGCAGGTATCCCCAGCAGTAATACTTCTGGCAATGAGCGTTACTATGATTTTATCTGGGGACCGCTGCACGTTTTTGTCATCAACAGTGAGGCCACCCCCCCCATCGACCCCGACGGGCGCACCAGCACTTCAACCCAGGGCCAGTGGCTCCAGGCGCAGTTAGCGGCTTCGACCGCAACCTGGAAGTTGGTAACGTTCCACCATCCACCGTACAGTTCAACCTCCGGCAAATCTGGTGGTGATGTTGTAATGCAGTGGCCATTCCAGCAGTGGGGCGCTACCGCTGTATTCTCGGGCCATAACCATGGTTATGAGCGGATTATGAAGAACGGTTTTCCCTATTTTGTCAGTGCCGCCGGGGGAAGACCTTTGTATGGCTTTGACCCTCCGGTACCCGGCAGTGTGGTGCGCTACAACAATGACAATGGCGCTATGCGGATTAAGGCAACCAGCACCAGCATCATATTTGAGTTCTGGTCGCTCAACACCAGCGACGGTATCAACGGTCTCATCGATTCTTATACCATCGGAGCCCCTCCTTCCGAGGGCTTTACCGCATACAACGATACAGGATGGGCATCCGGACAGGTAGAAGGCAATATTACCAAGATAACTTCGCCCACCGGTGGGTCGCCACTTCCCAGCAGCGGAGAGTTGATAGACTTTGCTACGGGTGCCGGTACCGGAATAACGTTGACAGTTGTCGGAGGTAGCTACGATGGAGACAGTGGTGGCCAGGGCGGCCATGGTGACAGTACAATGGCTGGGGACGCACTTAGTTTCTTCGCAGGCAAGCTCGATCCTCTGGGAACAGTTTCATACATTGATCTTGCGGGAAGCAACCTTGTTTTCACGTTCACCGGTATGGATCCGAATGATCGATATGAGTTAGTTCACTATGCGCATCGCAATGGCAGCAGCAGTTATGAGTGGCAGAGAGCCGCGTGGGCAACGCTCTCTGGAGCAGATTCTTTCACTAATTCCAGCACTGCGGGTCTGGACAATAACGTCAATCCACTGTTTTCCGGTCCGACCGATCCGAATACCAAGTATGCCGCCAATAATGCGTCAGGCCGGGTAGTGAGGTATACGAACATCGACCCAGGCAGCGATGGCGAAATAGTCTTGACTATGAGCTACGCCGGCGAGAATGCAGATGGTTCGCCCGGTGCGGCCGCTTACAAAGGCAAATACTCTAATGCATTGATGTTGAAGGGTACAATGTCGACAGAGGAGCCAAATGAGACCCACGAACTTCCTATTCTTCTCGGTGACAAATGGAAGTATTTCAAGGGGACGGTAGAACCGCCGGCTGATTGGAACGACCTGACTTTCGATGATTCGAGTTGGTTCGAAGGGCCTACGGGAATAGGATATTCTGATGGAGACGACGCCACTGTTCTCAGTGATATGCAAAACAATTATATCAGCGTCTACGCACGCAAAGACTTTAATGTACCTGATCCAAATGCAATCTATCGACTGCTGTTCTCGATGGACTATGATGATGGATTTGTGGCTTATCTGAACGGCACCGAAATTGCCCGAGCAAATGTTACGGGCAATCCACCCGCTTACGATGCTGCCGCTGACGGCGACCATGAGGCTTCCGGTGGACACCCGGACTACGCCGAGCCCGTCGAGTACTTCGAAGTTGATGAATCGTTGCTGCTGACCGGCAGGAATGTTCTCGCATTCCAGGGGCATAACAAGAGCCTAAGTAGTTCGGACTTCTCGATGCTTCCGGCCCTGGAAGATGTAAACTATAACTGGATTGCCTACATCAACCTCAATACCCACAATCCGGAAGACCAGACCGACCCGCACGCGTTAATGCTGGATCCGTGGGATTCAAATTATACGACCAGTGCCTGGGTGCTCAATGACTTCGATATAAATCAACCGTTGCCGGTAACGGTGTCGATCGACATGGACATTCGCTACCCAACGCATAACGGCGACAACTGCCAGACCGGTACTGATGCCGATAATCTGTTCGGGGGTATAATAGACCTGTCGGGGGGCATGGAGATAGACGAGCCTAACGGACACTACCTCACAACTACATTTGAAAATCTGGATCCTAATAAGGAATATACCGTTGCGCTTACTTACAACCGCCGAGACACTTCGGGTTATCTGGATCGTGCCACAAGGTTTACTATAATCGGGGCGGATACGTATACCCAGGCCAGTAGCTCCGGTGTGGTGATTAACAATCCCAATTCAGTGTCGTTTTGTACCGGCTACAACAAGGAAAATGGCTATGTTGCTCAATGGACAGACGTTACTGCTGACGATGGTAACTTTTCTGTGACGGCGGTTCAGGATAAGAATCCTACTTACGGATGGACGGGCCCAAAAGGCTACACCATGACAGCCATTATGCTGCAGGAGTTCGGTCAGGAACAGGTACAGGATTCCGACGGGGATGGAGTCCCCGATGACCAGGACAATTGTCCCAACGACCCGAACAAGATAGAGCCCGGTATCTGTGGCTGTGGCCTCCTTGACACCGACACTGACGGCGACATAATCCTCGACTGCCTCGACAACTGTCCAAGTACTTATAATCCCGATCAGAACGATACCGACATGGATGGTATAGGGAATATCTGTGAATGCCAGGCTGCAAATCTTGATGGTCTCGGCTGTGTCGATTTCGAGGACTTTGCAATATTAGCCTCGCATTGGTCAACGGCAGGTTCAGCCGGCGATACCGATAGAAATGGGACCGTAGATACCCATGACCTGGCACAATTGGCACAACACTGGCTCAGTATCTGCATTTCCTGCATGGTTGATGTACCAATAGTTGTGGGTCTGAACGAGACTGATGCGAACACGGCTCTAACTAATGTCGGTCTTATAAAAGGAGCTGTAACCTACGACTATAATGATACTATACCGGCAGGCAATGTAATGGATTCAACCCCAACTGCCGGGACATCGGTACCGTGTGGTTTATCGGTTGACCTTCTAATATCCGATGGCCCCTGTCTGGTTGTTATACCGGTCGTTGTGGGCCTGAGCGAGACCGATGCGAATACGGCCCTGACCACAGCCGGTCTTATAAAGGGTACTGTAACCCACGATTATAATGATACAATACCGGCAGGCAATGTGGCGGATTCAACCCCGACTGCCGGGACATCGGTGCCGTGTGGTTCATCGGTTGACCTTGTAATATCCGATGGCCCCTGCATGGTTGATGTGCCGGTCGTTGTGAACCTGAGCGAGGCTGATGCGAATACGGCTCTGACTGCCGTCGGCCTTATAAAGGGTACTGTAACCCACGACTATAATGATACTATACCGGCAGGCAATGTGGCGGATTCAACCCCGACTGCCGGCACATCGGTGCCGTGTGGTTCATCGGTTGACCTTCTAATATCCGATGGCCCCTACGTGGTGGGAGATTGGTTAGGAATAAACAGTTCTCACATAGACAGTGCTTGTGGTGGAACTGGACTGGAAGGTGCTCTGGATGGCGATAATTTTTGGTCACACTATGCTACACATCAGCATTGGTTTATTCTTGATTTAGGTGATACATACAATATCACAAAGGCGAGGGGTAGGTCAAACACACCTGAATGGGCTCCGTATGACCCTACTGATGTGGATATTTATGTTTCTGACAATAAAACAACTTGGGGGACGGCTGTGGCAACAGGAATATCTTCCTGGCAGGACACTGATTCGTGGGTAGAAGAAAGTGTAACACCCAAAGATGGAAGGTATATCAAAGTAGTAATTAACTCTACTGAGGATATTGATAACTATTTGGTTTGGGGTGATTGGGGTGGAGCGTGGAATATCTTTGATGTCTTTGGTGAGCCCTAATCAGTTCCTTTATATCAAAGTTTTGAAGAAGCCAAGGTTAATAATGGAAGCAGCATTAATACAGATAAACCTTCAAGAGTTACTGAAGGTGACTTATTGATTGCTGTTATTGCTTCATCACAATTATTTGTAGAACAGCCACCTGGCTGGACAAGGCGTGGTTGTGAGGGTACTGCCTGGAAAGGTGGCCTTGCATCTGTAAAAAACGAGAAAAATCCATAAAACCGCACTACAACCCAAACACTAAATAGCACCTATAGCCCTCACGATTGAATTTTTACGCTTGTTCGCGGGCAAGTACCTTTAAAACAATAAGTTACAATTAAATTTTATCGTGCCGCCCCGCAAAATCTTTGCTGCCTCGCCAGAATGCTTTGATTAGTGTTTAGCCCCCAAATTTATTTGGTCATTTTTTAGTCGTCATTGCTCAGGTGAGTTTACGCAGAG
>Ga0180431_10007089_pt1 | contig 13147 bp, 13 predicted proteins | sample SS_ome_11_FD_132459 | JGI IMG/M metagenome (GOLD analysis project Ga0180431, IMG submission 132459) | Hypersaline lake sediment archaeal communities from the Salton Sea, California, USA - SS_1_MS_1 metaG | ecosystem: Environmental > Aquatic > Non-marine Saline and Alkaline > Hypersaline >... | reverse complement strand
TGCCTGAACTGGCCGGACAACGCTCCCGACAAGGCCACCGTGGTCGACTGCGCGCAGGACCACCGTTTCGAGGTCGCCGACGCGGTGGACATGCGGACCTATCCCGGCAGCGAGTACGGTCCGGGCGCACCGCCCCCCTCACCGGCCCGCATCCAGCAGATCAGCATCGAGCAGTGTGAGCCCGCCGTCGAGCGCTACCTCGGCGCCCGCTATGACCCCAACAGCCGGTTCAGCATCAGCCTGCTGTGGGCGGGCGACAACGCCTGGACCAAATCCGGTGAGCGGCGGATGCTGTGCGGGCTGCAACTGCCCGGCCCGGCCAACCAGCAGGTGGTGTTCCAGGGCCGGGTGGCCGATCTCGACCAGTCCAAGATCTGGCCCGCCGGAACCTGTCTGGGCATCGACCCGTCGACCAACCAGCCCACCGACGCGCCGGTCGACTGCTCGGCGCCGCACGCCATGGAGGTCACCGGCGCGGTCAACCTCGCCGAGAACTTCCCCGACGGGCTTCCGCCCGAACCCGACCAGGACGCTTTCATCAAGGAGACCTGCACCGCGCTGACCGACGCCTATCTGGCGCCGGTTCAGCTGCGCGACACCACCCTCACACTCATCTACAGCACGGTGTCACTGCCGAGCTGGGCGGCCGGCAGCCAGCAGGTGTCCTGCAGCATCGGGGCCACCCTCGGCAACGGCGGCTGGGCCACCCTGCTCAACAGCGCCAAGGGCCCCCTGCTCATCAACGGCCAGCCCCCGATACCGCCGCCGGCCATTCCCGAGGAGCGGCTCGGCCTCGAGTTGCCACCGGGCTAGTGCCGGTCAAGATGACGCCCGCGCGCTTCGAGGAACTGGTCGCCGACGCGCTGGATCTGCTGCCCGCGGATCTGACGAGGGCGATCGACAACGTGGTGGTGCTAGTGGAGGACCGCAATCCCGAGGAGCCCGACCTGCTCGGCCTCTACCAGGGTGTGGCGCTGACCGAACGTGACTCCTCCTACGCCGGCTCGCTGCCGGACACTGTCACGATCTACCGGGAGAGCCTGCTGGAGATCTGCGACACCGACGAGGACGTTGTCGAAGAGGTGGCCATCACCGTCATCCACGAGATCGCCCACCATTTCGGGATCGACGACGAGCGCCTGCACGAACTGGGCTGGGGCTGAACAGCTTCCCCGACGGGCTAGCGAGCCGGGTCCCCGGTCCACTGGAAACTGTTGACGTACTTGCCCATGTCGATGGCGATCTCGAGATTGGCGCCCGACGGCGGGCCGGGCCCGAAGTCGGGCCCGAAAGCCCGGTACGGTCCGGCCCCGAAGGCGACGAGGGCCACCCCGTCCTTCACCGCGGCCATCGCCAGTATCCGGTCCCGGTGAAAGCCGGCCGTCGAACTCTGCGGCCAGTCGTCGGCGAACTCGCCGTAGCCGGGCTGGTAGCCCACCATCGCGTTGGGGACCTCGTAGGCGAACTGTGCGTTGGGATAGCTGCGCCGGATGACCGCCTTGACCACCTCGCGCGCCGAACGGCCGTTGGCGGGCTCGGAGAACAACTGCATGACCCCGCCGCCTCCCCCGGTGTAGGTCGCCGTGACGCCGGAGTCGTTGGTCGCGATCAGGTAGGCCGAACCCGGGGCCGGGTAGGAGACGGTGAAGTCGGGCGCGGTGAACCGGGGCAGCGCCGTCACCGGTGTGCCCGACGGCGGCCGGCCGCAGTCCGGCGGGCACATGTAGTGCGCGATCTTGGGGGTGAGCCACAACGTCATGGCCCCCATCACGATGGTGGCCGTCATGATCACCACACCCCAGCGGCTCAGCAGCCAGCCGAACCGCGGACGCCGGATCGGGGGGGCGACGTAACCGGAGTCGGGGACGGCGAAGCCCGGGTAGGGCCGTAGCGCGGTGGCCGCCGCGGGCGAAGCGCCGTCGTCGGCGGGCTGGGGCCGGGCCTCCCGGCGGCCGCGACGCGACCGGCGGCTCGATGCCCGCGCCGCCACCCCGCACGCCGGGCAGAACGCCATGTCGGGCACCACCATCTCGCAGTACTCGCACAGGATCGGTTCCTCGGCGTGGCCAGGGTCGTGGGCCTCGTGCAGCAGACCGAGTTGCATGGCGGCCCGCAACGCCATCAGCACCACTCCCGCCATCACCAGGTGCGCGAGGGCGGTCCAGAACTGTTCCAGCGCAATGATGTCGACAACGCCCAGCGCGGCGTGAGCCAGCAGCGCCAGGCCGGTGAGCAGAGCGATGGCCAGCCGAACACCGCCCGGATGGTCCTTGGCGGTGTCGGCGGCCGGGTGGGTGAACCACAGCAGCATCCCGACCATGCCGCCGGCCGCCGCGGCGGTCAGCGGAATCGTCAGCGCACACAGCAGAGCCTCGACCAGCAAGCCGCTCAGCGGCCGGTGGGGAACGACCAGTCCGGCGGTGAACTGGGGGGCCAGCCGGGTCAGGGTTGCGGTCGCGCTGAACGCCAGCGCGCCCATCGCCCCGATGGCGAATCCGTCAAGTGCCTCCCCGGGTGTCCTGCGCAACAGCCGCGCGACGACGACCGGCACCGCCATCAGCAGCATTCCCGACACCGGTATGGCGAAACCCGCGCCCACCAGATGGTGTAGCGCGAGGCCGACGGCCATCGGGACGCCATACGACCTCGCGACAAGGCCGCCGCTGACCAGCACCCAGGCGACTCCCAGCACTGCACCCAGTGCCACCGCCAGCGCCAGCAGCGGGCGGAACGCACCGATGGCGAGTCCGGTCGCCCGCAGGTACAGCGCGAACAGCAGCGGCAGCCCCAGCGCCGAGACGGCGACTCCGGCGGCCGGCATCCGCAGCAGCACGAAACCGAGCAAGCTCATCGTCCCGAGTCCGATGATGATCAGGAACGGCCGCCGGGACCGTACGGGTAGCTGCGGGAAAAGGCTGCTCAACAGGTGCGGGCGCAAAACCCGCTCCGAGGGCGAGGCTCCGAATGTCCGCGGCCGCAACCACTGCGAGGCTTCCCCGGCTTGTGTGGCCAGGTTGCAGCCGCAACACCCGCAGAAGTTGCCCTCCGGAACCTCGCTGGCGCACCGCGGGCACCGGACGGTCGGCACGACGGCGGCGGCCGTCACGGCAGCCTCGTCTGCACGACCAGGATGTTGCGGACCAGGTTGTCGACGTCCGGGGTGCCCAGTCCGGTTACCAGGTCATAGCCCGGCCCGGCGTCGGCGACCGCGTTGCCGCCCAGGACCACATCGCGGTAGGCCGGGAGTCGGGACCCCTCGGCGATGGTGTAGAGCAGCGGGTTCAGCGCTCCGATGCGACGGCCGCCGTTCTCGGCGAGGTACTGGTTCATCACAGCCGCCGCACCCGCCCAGATCGGGGCAGCCACCGAGGTTCCGCCCCCGATGAGCACCTGCTGGTCGAAGACGATCCGCACCCCGGTGAAGGGGTCCGCGACCGCGGAGATGTCCGGGGTGAGCCGCCGGCCCTCGCCGCCTTCGGGGACTCGCAGCCGGCTCTGCCAGGCCGGCCGGTCGAACAGCGCGGAGATACCGCCGGCCGATCCCTGTGACAGCGGGCCGTCGAACCAGGCCTGCTCTGCCAGCCAGTCGCCGTTGGCGGCGGTGGACAGGGTTGTGCCACCCACGTTGGTCATCTCGGGCATGGACGCCACCGCGTCGAGTCCGACGTTGTCGGCATGCGGTGGCGTCGACCACTCCTGGCCGCCCTTGCATTCCAGCCCGGCCAGATCCCCGCTGGCGTCGAAGGCGGTGGTGCCGTTGTCCTGGGCGGCCGCCATTGCCGAGCGCACCGGAACGAGATCGGCCGCGGTGATCAGCTTGTCGCAGCCCCAGCCGATGGAAAAGCTCCACACCGCCCCGGGATAGCGGGCGTCGATGTCCTCCATCATCGCCGCGATCTTCTCGTAGGCGCCCGCGCCTTCTACCGTCGGGTTCGCGTTCACCAGCACTTTTCTGGCATCCGGCGCCACCGCGTGGATCGCTTGAAGGTCCATCGTCGCCTCACCCCGCCGGGCCGGCGGCATGCCGCCCACGACCTCCGGGGTGAACTGCGGCAGGTTGAACATCGTGGAGTACAGGTCGAGGTCGGCCTGGTCGAAGCCGTCGAAGCCGAAGACCACGACCGTGACGTCCTTACCGGTGTATCCAGCCTCCCGCAGCGGGGCGATGTTGTACGTGCGGATCAGCGCGTCGGGGGTCAGTCCCTGATCGGGAACCTCGAGCGGGAACTCCCAGCGGCCGGCTTCCCGGCGCGGTGTGTAGCTGAGGATCCGGCCCAGCCCGGCCACCTCGGTGCTGACCTCGGCCGGTACCCGCGGTTGCTCGGCGGCGGCGTAGAACACCTGCCCGCGGGGGTGGCGGTAGTCGTGGATGTCGACGTCCAACCCGCCCGCCATGTTCTCGGCTGCCCCCGCGATGACGGCCCACGGGTCCCCGGGCCGCCAGCGCAGGCTTAGACCGTGTTCGGCCGCCCATGCCGCCAGCTGCGTCGGCGCGGAAACGCCCTGCAGCGCGGCGGTGACCCTCACCTCGTCACGGGCTGCACCCAGGTCCTGAGATGCTGCCAGCAGCGCCGCGAACGGGCCGTCGATGCGATCAGTCCCCCGGTCACCGGGGACTGCTCCCGCCGACGACGACGCCACCGACCCGGCGATCAGACCCGCGGCGAGGGTGACCCGCAACGGAGATCCCGGCATCGGCGGCGCGCGTCGTCAGACCGGACTGCTGCTGCCGGCTAGCCGCCGGTGACCACGTTGCCCGGCAGCGCGGTGGGCGCGGGCCGTGCGGTGACCGTCGGTGAGAAGGAGTTGTTGCCGCCCGGTCCGACCTTCTTCTCGGTCGGGACCGGCGAGTTCGCCGGAGCGCTGCTCTCGGCGGGCGCCTTGGTCTCGGTCGGCTTCTCTTTGGTGTCGGTGCTGCACGCGGATAGCGCGCCCATCCCCACGATGGCAGCCGCACCGGCGGCCAGCGCGACGCGGCGCGTAAATCGGACAGACCACATAGTTGTTCACCTTTTCTTTCAACACCCGTCATGGGCAGTTGTTACAACGATTCTACTCTCGGGCTATTCCCCTTCCGCCCCGCCGGAAACCTCGTGAACGGGCTGCAATTCCCGGCGCCATCGGCGCGCGGTGCGCGAGGCAGCCCGCGTCGCCGCTCCGCAGGCGGGGCAGAACGGCATATCGGGCACCACCCGTTCGCAGTGCTCACAGAGCACGGGCTGGCCGGTGAACGGATCCGGCTCCTCGTGCAGCAGCGCCATCTGCATCCCGAACCGCAGGGCCAGCAGCGCCAGCACGGTCAAGACGAGATGCAGGGCCAGTTGGGAGATCTTGGGCAGCCGTGCCGAATCGACCACCCACACCATGGCGTAGAGCGCCACCACGGTGCCGGTGAAAACGACAAGTGCCACCCGGATCCGGCGCGGGTAACCACCCGCCCGGCGTCCGGGCCGGAACCACAGCATGACTCCGATCAGCCCCCCGGCTGCCGCGGCGGTGAGCGGAATCGCCGCGCCGTAGAGGGCCGCTTCGATGAACAACCGGGACGGCTGGACGTTGTCGATCATGCCCGCGGTGAACTGGGGCGCCAGGCGGGTGATGGTGGCCGCTCCGGTGAAGGACAGTGCACCCAGCGCCCCGATCACGAAACCGTCCAGTGATTCCCGGACGGGTGGCCGGAGCATCCGGACGATGATCACCGGCAACACCATCAGCAGCGCGCCACCCACCGAGATGAACAGACCGACCCCGATCAGTTGCTCCAGAACGAAACCGGCCACCAGCGGGATGCCATAGGCCCGCGCGACGATGCCCCCGGTCAGCAGGATCCACAGCACTCCCAGACCGATTCCCGAGAACATCGCTATCGCCAGAACATGACCCGGCATGTCGCGAAGCACGCCGGACTCCCACAGGTAGAGACCGAACAGCAGCGGAAGGCCGAGTCCGGCGATGGTGACAAGCGGCCCGGGCCATTGCAGTACGGACCCTGCCAACAGCCCCAGCGCCAGCAGCAGAAGGCCCAGCCGGAACGGGTTGCGCGAACGGCGGCCCAAGTGCGGGAAGAGCGAACTGGTGATCAGCGGCAGGGCGATCGGCTCGTTCGGTGCCGCGGCGAACACCCGCGGCCTCAGCAGGATGCGACGCAGAGGGGAGGCCCTGTCCATCTCAGCCCCACATTTGCCACAGAAGACCCCCGCCGGGACGTTCACATGGCAGGCCGGGCAGACCCGGGTCGCCACGCCCCCAGCTTGAAAGGTCATGGCGGCTCAGGCTATCTCAGGGCCGTCCCGGCGGTGCGGCGTGGCGAGAGGCGCTGCGCTATCGATGATGTTAAGGAAGCGAGGTCAGGAAACGTTGTTCCCCAGGGAGGCCGGGTGAGTATCGACTGTCGCGAGTGTCTGGCCGGGTGTTGGCATTGCCACGGCACTCTGATCCGGCACACAGCGGAACGATCCGAGTGCACCGAACCCGGGTGCGAGGACGCCGATCTGTTGCTGCACGCGCTGACCATCGACTGCGACGCCGTCGGATGCGGCTGCGGCGAGGCCGCTCTACCCCGCCTGAGCGGCACAGCGGTGTGACCGGTGTCTCAGCCCATCGGGTCGGCGGGCACCGCACTCGGGATCTGAGACCCCCACTGCGCGCAGCGCCAACCACCCCCCTCGACCGGCGCCAGCGCCACCGCCTCGGCGTTGCCGAGGTGGTTCGCGACGGCGAACTCCCGGTCCACCCCGGCGAGCGCCGCGGCCGCCAAGCGGATGGCCGCGCCGTGGCTGACCACGATGATGTCGCCGGTCCAGTCCCCCGCGTCGAGGTAGCGCAGCCGTAGTTCGCCGATCACCGGCAGGTAGCGGCCCAGCACCTGCCGGCCACTCTCTCCGCCGGGCATCACCGCGTCGAGCTCCCCGGCGTGCCAGCGCCGGTAGACGGCGGCGAATTCGGCGATGGCGGCCTCGTCGGCGCGGTTCTCCAGATCCCCGGCCTGGACCTCGTGGATCCCCTCGACGAGTGCCGGGGTGACACCGGCCTCGACGCTGATCTCGGCCGCGGTCTGCTCGGCCCGGTGCGCCACCGAGTGCACCAGCAGGCCGGGGGCCCCGCCGTGCGCGCGGGCGAAGGCCCGGGCCTGCTCCCGTCCCAGATCGGTCAGCCCCGCGCCGGGCGGCGCGGTGTCCAGGCGCCGGTCCACGTTGGCGTGGGACTGGCCGTGCCGCAGCAGGATCAGCCGGCCGCTCACCGCAGACCCTGACGCAGCCGGGACAACCACCGCTCGGCGTCCTCGGCGGCCGGCGGCGGCGCACCCGCCACATCCCCGGTCGGCCAGGATCCCAGGTAGCGCACTTCGGCGCAGCGCCGGTGCAGCGCCTTGAGCGCTTCGGCCACCGCGCCGTCGTCGATGTGGCCGACGCAGTCCAGGAAGAACACATAGGTCCCGAGTTCGGTTCGGGTGGGACGGGATTCGATCCGGGTCAGGTCGATGTCGCGGATGCCGAACTCGTTCATCGCCGCGACGAGCGCGCCGGGGGTGTTGCCGATCCGGAACACCACGGAGGTGCGGTCGGCGCCGGTGCGGCTCGGCGGCGGGCCGGGACGGCCCACCACGACGAACCGGGTCCGCGCGTTGGGTTCGTCGACCACCGCGTCGGCCAGGGCGTTCAGTTGGTATCGGCGGGCCGCCAACGCGGTGCTCACCGCTGCGTCGCACAGGCCCTCGGCAACGTCGCGCGCCGCGGCGGCGTTGGAATTGGCCGGTACCACCGTGGCGGCCGGCAGGTTGTCGGCCAGCCAGCGTCGAACCTGCGCCGCCGCGACCGGGAAGGCCGCCACGGTGCGCACGTCGGTGGTGGCCACACCGGGCCGGGCGACGATGGAGAAGGCGACGTCGAGGGTCAGTTCGGCGTAGATCTGCAGCGGCGGCCCGGAGGCCAGGCTGTCCAGAGTCGGCAGCACGCTGCCCTCGATGGAATTCTCGATCGGCACGCAGGCGTAGTCGGCCGCCCCGGAACGAACCGCCTCCAGCGCCGCACCCGTGCTCTCGGCGGGCTGCGGGCACATGTCGGCGCCGCCGGGCAAAGCGCCGCGCGCGGCGATCGCCATCAGCGCGGCTTCGGTGAACGTTCCCTCCGGCCCGAGGTAGGCGATGCGAGCCACGCGTCCACAGTATCGGGACGGGGTGCGAGCGGCCGTTACCGTGGCGTGGTGAGCGCCAGTCGCGGCGAACCGGTCGAACCGGACCGGCGGACCATCCGCATCGAACTGATCGTCATGCTGGCCGTCACATTCGGGGTCAGCGCGGTGATCGCGATGCTGCAACTCACCGACGCGGTGCTCTCCGGTCTGCCCGCCCACCGGGTTCGGCTCAACCTGGATCAATCCCGCTACAGCCTGATCAACCTGGGCCTGAACCTCGCGGTCCTCGGCCAGCTGATCGCATGGGGGATGCTGGCGCTGTATCTGTTGTGGCGCGGCGGAATCCGGCCTGCGGCGATCGGGCTCGGCCGGCTGCGGTGGCGCCCGGACCTCGGCTACGGACTGGTTCTGGCGGCGCTGATCGGACTGCCCGGGCTGCTGCTCTACCTGGCGGGCCGGGCGCTGGGCCTCAATGCCGAAGTGGAGCCCGCCGCGCTGAGCCAATCATGGTGGCGGATACCGGTGCTGGTGCTGGCAGCCTTCGCCAACGGGTTCGCCGAAGAAGTGGTGGTGGTCGGCTGGCTGATTACCCGGCTGCGCCAACTCGGCCTGACGCCGCGCAGTGCGGTGCTCGCCTCGGCCGTGCTGCGCGGGACGTACCACCTCTATCAGGGGTTCGGCGCCGGGTTGGGCAACCTGGCGATGGGCCTGGTGTTCGGCTTTTTCTGGTTGCGGACCGGGCGGCTGTGGCCGCTGGTGATCGCCCATGGGCTGATCAACACGGTGGCCTTCGTCGGCTATGTCCTGCTCGCCGGACACGTCGGCTGGCTGGACTGAACCGGCGCCGCGGCACGTAGGTTTGCCTGGTGAACCACAACCGGCCGGCGTCCTGGGATCCGCCGACCGAACCGCTGACCCGCCCCGCCCGCCGGCCGACCGGCCATCCGCCGCGTCGGCCGGCGGGTCCTGAACCCTCCCAGGTGATCCCTCGCGACCCGCGGTACCTGCGGGTGCCGCCGCCAGCGCCCCCACCGCGGCACCCGGCCCCGCCGCGGTACCCACCGCCACCGCCCCCGCCGCGGCACCCGCCGCCACCCGCCCCACCGGCGGCCTCTCCCCGGCACCAGCGCAGGCCTGCCCCGCCGGCTCTGCGGGACCGGCAGGCCCCCCCGCCTCGTTCCCGCCAGCCGGCACCACCTCCGGTCCTCCGGCCCGCCCGGCCGGTTCCGGTCCCGTCCCGGTCCGCGCGCCGGAGCGGCGCCAAGCGATCGTGGCGACGTCTCGCCGCCGCGGCGCTGGCGCTCGCGGTGAGCACCGCGATGAGTCTTGCCGTGGTCGCGATGACCGCACTCCTGGGCGTCGCGGTGTGGGTCGAGTCAGCACTCGACCGGGTCGCGGTGTTCAGCGAGTACCCCGGCCGGCCGGTGGGCGGGGCCGGCACCACCTGGTTGCTGGTGGGCTCAGACAGCCGCCAGGACCTGACCGCCGAACAGCAGGCCGAATACTCCACCGGAGGCGATCTGGGAAACGGCCGCACCGACACGATCCTGCTCGTCCACATCCCGGGGCTGGGCGCCCGGATTCCGGCCACCGTGGTCTCGATCCCCCGCGACTCCTACGTCGACATACCGGGCTGGGGCACCGACAAGATCAACGTCGCCTTCGCCGAGGGCGGACCGGCCCTGCTGGCCCAGACCGTCGAGCAGGCGACCGGTCTGCGACTGGACCACTATGCCGAGGTGGGTTTCGCCGGGTTCAGCGCCGTGGCCGACTCCGTCGGCGGGGTGCGGGTGTGCTTGCCCGACGCCGTCAGCGACCCGCTGGCCGGGATCAGTCTCCCGGCCGGCTGCCAGACGCTCAACGGGCCGCAGACCCTCGGCTATGTCCGTAGCCGGGCCACTCCGCGCGCCGATCTCGACCGGATGGTGCACCAGCGCGGCGTGCTGTCCGCGCTGCAGGACAGGGCGGGATCCCCGGCCCTGTGGCTCAACCCCTGGCGCTGGTACGCGGTTCCCCGGGCGCTGCTGGGTGCGCTCACCGTCGACCAGGGCACGCACGTCTGGGACCTGGCCCGGCTGGGCTGGTCGATCCGCGGCGCGGCCGCGGTGACGGTGCCCATCGGGGAGTTCGTGACCAACGACTCCGGCGACGTCGTCATCTGGGACTACGCCGCGGCCGGTGCGCTGTTCGAAGCGCTGCGCAGCGACTCGCCGATTCCCCAGCAGGTGCTCGACGCCCAGCCCTGAACGGCCGTGGCGCAACGGGACCCGCGCTCAGGCGCCTGCCCCGGTCAGGCCGTCCTGCAGCCAGGCCTTGGTCCGCCCGGGGTGGTTGGTGGCGATCCAGCCCACACCGAGGTTGCGGCAGAACTCGACATCCTCGTAGTGGTCGACGGTCCAGCAATACATCGCCCGGCCCTGCGCGGCAGCCCGGTCGACCAGTTCCGGATGCTCGCGGAGGGTCTCGATCGAAGGGCCGACGGCGGTCGCGCCCACCGTGGTGGCCGCGCTGCCACCCAGATACCGTGAGGTCTCGCCCAACAGCACCGTCGGCAGCATCGGCGCGGCCCGGCGGACTCTCCACACCGCGGCGGCCGAGAACGACATCACCACCGCCCGAGCCAGATCGGCCGACGGCGGCGCGGCGATCCCGTACCGGCGCAGCAGAGCCAGCACCTTGCTCTCGACCAGCGCGCCGTAGCGCACCGGGTGCTTGGTCTCGATGAAGAGCTTGACCGGCCGCTGCCAGTCCAGGACGAGGCGCACCAACTCGTCGAGGGTCAACAGACCCGACGCATCAGCACCGTGATGCCAAGCCCCCCAGTCGAATCTGCGCAGCTCGGCCAACGTCATCTCGCTGACCACCCCGGTTCCGTTGGACGTGCGGTCCACGGTGCGGTCGTGCACGCACACCAGATGCCCGTCGCGCGTGAGCCGGACGTCGCACTCGACACCGTCGGCGCCCTCCTGCAGCGCGAGCTCGTACGCCGCGAGGGTGTGCTCGGGCTGATCCGCCGAGGCGCCACGGTGCGCCACCACGAACGGGTGTGCTGCGTCGTCCGGCGCCATGGGCCTATGCTGCCGGTTCCCGGTCGCCGGACTCAACCTGCGTCTCGGACCGGGCGCCGTCCGGGTCGGGTTCCGAGCTCTCCCGGTCATCGGAGCCCGCCGCTGCGTCCCGGTCGCCGACCACCACCCAGCGGTGCAACGGCCGCTCCACCGGTGTGCGCACGAACCCGTCGAGGACCCGCCAGAGCAGCACCACGACGGCCAGCCCAGCCAGGTAGGCGATGATCACCGTGACGGTGTTGTCCGCGATCGCCTGTGGCTCGGTGGCGGTGCTGGTCCAGATGGCCCAGGCCGAGACCGCGGTGGAGACCACCCAGGCGATCCACCATGCGGTGATCGGTCCGCGCAGCCGCGGACCCGACCGTTCAGCGTGCGCCAGTTCGATCGTGAAAACCGGGGCCAGGACGAGGTTGACCACGGGGATGACGCAACCGGCCCACAGCTGCCACTCCGGGCGCGGGTCCTCCCGGCCCAATCGTTGGTAGACCAGGGCGCGGCGGCCGATCAACCATGACGTGGTGACGGCTGCGGCGGCGATGACCGCGGCGATCGCGGCCAGGCTGGCCAGGATTCCGAGCAGCAGGGTCGCGTTGGCCAGCAGCGGCGGCAACAGGATGGACCGGTTGATCAGCAGCAGCACGTAGCGCAGCAGATGCGCGGCGGCCGCGACCGCGAATATCGCCCCGGCTGCCAGCAGGGTGGCGCGAACCGCGGTAGCCGAGACGCCCCGGCGGGCGTGCACCGTGGCCGGCTCTGCCGGAGCCACCTGGTCGACCAGCCCCCAGCGCGGTATGACCTGGTACCGCGGGGTCGGACCCAGCGGCCGCCGCCGGCGTGCCGGTGGCGGCGGAGGCCCGGGCCGAACCGCGATCCAGCGGAATCCGGCCGGTAGACGCCCCGCCGGGCGGGCACCCGCGGGTTGGCCGCCGGCCGGCGCGGCGGGCGTCATGGATGACGCCAGCAGGCGGCCGCGGCAGCGCGGGCACCAGACCCGCTCGCTGTCGCGCACATTCCACCGTGTCCCGCACTGGGAACACACCTGAATCACCCGACCAGACTAGCGAGGGACCTGCGGGCACGACCCGCGCGGAGCGCTTCGATCACCGCTCCGCGCCGGACCCCTCTATGGCACCCGGTGCCGATTGCCTGGTCCGCTACCGGCAGCAATCCCGCACCTATCCACAGTTTCCACAGCTTTGTCCACAGGCTCTGTCACTCGGTCAAGCCCCGCACGTGCCCCGTTGCCCGTCAAGCCGGCCGGGGCTGGGGATCGCCGGGCGGCCAATCCCGGCCCGCATCAACAGCGCCGGCCGCGCCCGAGCGAAATGCATTGTCCGGCTAACGGTCGCCGCCGTGCCCGCGGCGCGCCGGATGACACGCCGACACCACACCGTATCGGCCATCCCGAGCCGGAATACCGGGCGGTTTTTTGGAAAGCGGCGCGCCGAAGCGTTAAGGTCGTAGCTGTGAGCAACTTCACCGGCGGGGCGGCGTGTGTCTGGTTGACCGCCCGTGAACGTGCAGGTCAACGATCCGGAAGGGTCCGCTGATGACATCCCGCTCCTTCGGCTCACGGCCCTCGGAATTCCCCTGGTCGACGTCCACACCGCTCAGCGACCGGTCATATCTGACGGCCGCCGTGCGCGCCGGCATCATCGCACTGGTCCTGCTGGGGATCCTCGCCCTGCTGCTGTGGCTCTGATCTGACCCCTCCCCCCGCGAACAGCGCGTCTGGCACTCGTGTCCTGTTGCGTGCTGGTGACCGCGTCCCTCATAGTTAGTCTCACAGGCCCGCAGTCGTGTCGCACTGGTCAAGCAGTTGGGTGTCCGCGGAGGCGAGATGGAGAACAGTTCGGGGCGCGCCGTCGAGATAGCCCCCTTCCATGCGCGCGGCTGCCTCAAGGGATTCGTCGTTTCCGGACGCTGGCCGAACTCGACCAAGGAGT
>Ga0180431_10007087_pt1 | contig 13154 bp, 12 predicted proteins | sample SS_ome_11_FD_132459 | JGI IMG/M metagenome (GOLD analysis project Ga0180431, IMG submission 132459) | Hypersaline lake sediment archaeal communities from the Salton Sea, California, USA - SS_1_MS_1 metaG | ecosystem: Environmental > Aquatic > Non-marine Saline and Alkaline > Hypersaline >... | reverse complement strand
GCTGAACAACCTGATCGGCAACGCCCTCCGCTACACACCAGCGGGGGGCACGGTGACCGTGTCCGTCGGGCGAACGGAGGCGGAAGAGCGCACGTGGGCCACGGTGACGGTGGCGGACACAGGGATGGGCATCCCGGGGGAGGAACTGCCACACATCTTCGAGCGGTTCTTCCGAGGGCAGGAGCCCCGCCAGATGCAACTGACCGGGACCGGCCTGGGGCTTTCAATCGTCGAGGAGATCGTGGAGCTACACGGCGGGCGGGTGACGGCCACCAGCGAGGAAAATGTGGGTTCCACTTTCACCGTCTGGCTGCCGCTGGCCCAGCAGCAGTAGATGCGGATCAGAATCCGTAGGCGGATCAGAATCCGTAGGCGGATCAGAATCCGTAGGCGGATCAGAATCCGTAGGCGGATCAGAATCCGTAGGTGGAGAATACATATGCGGACTTGCAACAGCGGGCAAGGCAGGGTAGAATTACACATAGACGAGTGACCAGACTTAACAAAACAGCAGTTACCCCCACACTAAGGAGCACTCCGATGAAAAAAGGCTATCGTATCATCCTGATCCTGCTGGCCGTGTTGACCCTGATCTCGCTGGCACTTAACGTCGCGATCATCTTCGGACTGCTACGGGCGCAGGAGATCGCCCTGACCACAGTGGGCGACGCGCGCGATCTCGTGGCTGGCATCGGCGACGACACGTTCTCCTACACCTTCGAGGTGCGACAGGAAGTGCCCATCACAGCCAGTATCCCCTTCAACGAAGAGTTCACCATACCGCTGAAGACGACCATCCCGATCAACACCACCGTCGTGGTACCCATTGACCTGGGCATCACATCCTATGACCTGAAGGTGCCCATCCGCACCGTCTTCCCGGTGGATCTGGAGTTCACCGTGCCGGTCAGCAAGACAGTAGACATCGCTACCACGGTGTCGCTGAACGTGGATGTGCCGATTAAGATCCCGATCGCCGACACGCCCCTGGTCGACTACGTGGAGGAATTGGATGAGGCGCTGGCGCAGGTCGAGGCACAACTGGAGCAACCGCTTGGCGAGGAAGCTGACAAGTGACGCCCCCAACTTCATCCTTATGCACGCGATGGGAGCCAACACCGCCGGGCAGTTGGGCTCAGTCATTGCTGGCGGTGTCCTTTTGGCTCTACTGGGGGCCGGCTAAGTGCAAGGGCGCGCATACCGCGCCCTTTTTTTGTGACACTTGTCACTTTACAACCGGCCCGGAAGAAGGTATTATGAAATAACACCTCGGTAGACAGGACCTATCACCCACAATCTGGTGTGGGTAGTTTGACGGAGGAGGAATATGCCAAAGACAAAGCGGATCGGAATCCGAGGGATGGTGATTGTCGAGGAGGATCGCTGCAAAGGGTGCGGACTGTGTGTTTCCGTCTGCCCTGCGCACATCCTCCAACTGGCAGATGGGCGGTTCAATGCCAAGGGGTATCCACCCGTCGAGGTGACGGATCCTGAGGCTTGCACAGGATGCGCCATGTGTGCTGCCATCTGCCCCGATGTGGTCTTCACAGTGTATCGGCAGAGGCGGAAGCTCAAACGGGCAGCCGCCACCGCGTAGGCGGATCAGAATCCGTAGGCGGATCAGAATCCGGAGGTAGAGTAAAGAATGGCGAAAGAACTGCTCGAAGGAAACGCAGCCATCGCGGAGGCTGCCATACGGGCGGGGGTCGAAGCCTTCTTCGGCTACCCCATCACACCCCAGACAGAGGTACTGGAGCACTTCTCGCAGAGACTGCCCGAGGAAGGACGAGTTTTCCTGCAGGCCGAAAGCGAGGTGGCCTCCATCAACATGGTCTACGGCGCAGCCTGCGCCGGCGCGCGGGTGATGACTTCATCCTCCAGTCCTGGCATCAGCCTGATGCAGGAGGGCATCTCCTACATCGCCTGCTCCGAGGTGCCCGTGGTGTTGATCAATATCATGCGCGGTGGGCCAGGCCTGGGCAACGTCCAGCCCTCTCAAGGGGACTACTTCCAGGCGGTGAAGACCGCGGGGCACGGCGATTTCCACATGATCGTGCTGGCCCCGGCCAACGTGCAGGAGGCGATTGACTACGTGGGTCTGGCCTTCAACCTGGCCGAGAAGTATCGCACCATCGCTATGGTCGTCGCCGACGGGGCCATCGGCCAGATGAGGGAGCCAGCGGAGCTGCCGCCTATGCAGCCAATCCGGCCGCCAGAGGAACGCCCCGATTGGGCACTGACTGGCGCTAACGGGCGAGAACACAACATCATCACCTCACTCTATCTGGGCGCGGAGAACCTGGAGGTAATTAACCTGCAACTGCAGGAGAAACTGAAGCGGATCGCCGAGAACGAGGTGCGCTGGAATGAATACCACACCGAAGATGCCGACCTGTTACTGGTGGCCTTCGGCACTGTGGGGCGCATCTGCCAGACAGTAGTGCGGGAGGCGCGGGCGAAAGGAATAAAGGCTGGGCTCCTGCGACCCGTCACCCTCTGGCCCTTCCCCAGTGCCCGGTTGGCCGAACTGGCCCAGCAGGTACGCGGGATGCTGGTTGTGGAGATGAATGCCGGACAGATGCTCGATGACGTGCGGCTGACCGCCGAGTGCCACTGCCCGGTCCGCTTCTATGGGCGGATGGGAGGCATCATCCCACTGCCCGATGAGATTCTGCCTGAACTGGAGAAACTGGACGCCGAGCTCACGGGCAAGGCGGATAAACTGCATCCGGCGGATAAACTGGCGAATCGGCGAATCGGCGAATCAGCGAATCAGCGAATCGGCGAATCAGCAAATCGGCGAATCAGCGAATCGGCGGATAAACTGCATCCGGAGGAAGGTTAGGATGGCAACGATAGAGATTCCTGCGGACATGGAACTAATCTACGAGCGACCGAAGAGCCTGACTCAGGCGGACACGCACTACTGTCCCGGGTGCACCCATGGCATCATCCACCGCCTCGTCGCCGAGGTATTGGACGAGCTAGGCGTGCGGGAGCGAACCATCGGCGTCGCGCCGGTCGGGTGCTCGGTGCTGGCATACTACTACTTCGACGTGGATATGGCCGAGGCAGCCCACGGCCGTGCACCGGCGATGGCCACCGGTATCAAGCGGGTCAGCCCCGATAAGGTGGTCTTCACGTACCAGGGGGATGGCGACCTGGCGTCGATCGGCATCGCGGAGATCGTTTACGTGGCCAACCGGGGCGAGCTATTTACCACCATCTTCGTCAATAACGCAATCTACGGCATGACCGGCGGGCAGATGGCCCCCACGACGCTACCCGGACAGGTGACCACGTCATCACCAACAGGACGAGACGTGCAAGCGGCAGGCTACCCGATGCGGATCGCCGAGCTGTTGGGTGGACTTCCCGGCGCGGCCTACGTCACCCGCCAGGCCGCGTTAGACGTACCCAGCATCCGCCGGACCAAGAAAGCGATCAAGCTGGCCTTCCAGACCCAACTGGCCGGCCTGGGCTTCTCATTGGTCGAGGTGCTGTCCACGTGCAGCACCAACTGGCACATGGGGCCAGTCGAGTCGCTGGAATGGGCGAAGGAGCACATGGTAGCTTACTTCCCGCTGGGCGACACCAAGATGATCGACGAAGTGCAGGCGTTGAAGGAGGGAAAGTAGCGATGCAACAAGAGATCATCGTTTCCGGCTTCGGCGGACAGGGAACGCTCTTTGCCGGACAGTTGCTGGCCTACGCCGCGATGGACAGCGGCTATCACGTGACGTGGATCCCCTCCTATGGTCCAGAGATGCGGGGAGGCAAAGCCCGCTGTACTGTCGTCGTTTCCGACGAGGAGATTGGGTCGCCCCTGGTACGGCAACCCGGTGCCGTCATCGTGCTCAACTTGCCCTCAATGGAGGCCTTTGAATCGGCGGTTAAGCCTGGTGGCGTATTGGTAGTGAACAGTTCTCTGGTACCGCGGAAGAGCGAACGCACCGACATTCGCGTGCTCTACGTGCCAGCCAGCGAGATGGCAACCGAGCTGGGAAACGTCCGCCTGGCCAACGTAATCTGCCTGGGGACGTTGGTGCAGCTCACCGGCGTCGTGCCGGTGGAAGCGATAGAGCAGGCATTGGATGATCATCTGCCAGAGCGGCATCGCAAACTGCTGGGGCTGAACAAGGAGGCGTTGCACAAGGGCGTAGCCCTGGCCAGCGGCTAAAGCGACTAATTTAGTATGGGCCGTCGGCATAGGCGGATCAGCGAATCAGCGAATCAGCGAATCAGCGAATCGGCGGATCAGAATCTGTAACGGGTAGCAATCGAATCGATCGCCGGCACGTCATCGCGACGAGCCAACCCATCCTGGTCCCCTGGCTGAGCTGCCGCTTTCCACTGGACACGCCGCCTCGACTTGCACGTGGACACCGAGACGGTATAATGTAAGTGATGTACCGCAAAGTGGTTGTCCCGCTTGACGGATCGGAACTGGCCGAGGGAGTGCTGCCTCACGTCGCAGAGTTGATTCGCGGCCGAGGCACACAGGTCTGCCTGCTCTCGGTCGCCCCGCTGATGAAGGGAATCGCGTCAAACGCTGCGGACACGCACCCCCGCCCCGGTAGCACACGGGAGGAAAGACAGCGCGTCAAGGCAGAACTGCTGGAGTACCTGCAAACGGTGGCGAAACGGCTGGAGCCGGTCGCTGCAGATCTGCAGGTGAGTGTGCGCTTTGGTCGTCCAGCCGAAGCGATCCTCGCCTTCTCCGGCGAAGTGGGCGCAGACCTGATCGCGATGTCCGCGCATGGCCGTTCTGGCATCGGTCGCTGGGTCTTTGGCAGCGTGGCCGACAGGGTGCTGCGCGGCGCACCGTGCCCCGTGCTGCTGGTGCGTGCGGGACGTGCACAACTCCGCACCACGTACCAGCGTATCCTGGTGCCGCTGGATGGGTCCGAACTCGCAGAGCAGGTATTGCCCTACGTGAAAGCGCTCGTTTGTCCCCAACGGACCCCCTCCGTAGAAGAAGATCCGAGAGGGGGCACGCGTGTCTTCCTGGTCTCAGTCCTGACCACGGGCCTGGGGGATCGTACGGTGGCCCTGCTGACGAGCTATCCCCCAGGGCTGCGACTCGCGACGACCGCCCTCCATCACGCCGAGATCCAACTGCGATCCTACCTGCGAAGCGTCGCCACGGCACTGCGCGAGCAAGGGACAACGGTAACCATCGCCGTCCGAAGGGGATCGCCAGCCGATGAGATCCTGGCCTACGCCGCTGAAGTCGAGGCGGACCTGATCGGCATGACCACGCACGGCTTTTCCGGCGTGAGTCGGTGGGTATATGGAAATGTTGCAGCAAGGGTGTTGCAAGGGGCGTATAGCCCCGTGCTTCTGGTCCGTTCCACATCTGAGCAAGGAGGAGACGAAGTATGAACATTGGCATCCCGAAGCAGCGTAGGGACCTGGAACGACGGGTAGGGCTGACTCCTCAGGGAATAGAACTATTAACGCGCGCCGGTCACATCTGCTACGTCGAGACAGGAGCCGGGCTAGGCGCTGGCTTCACCGATTACCATTACGAACGGGCCGGCGGGCACATCGTCTATTCGGGCGAGGAGGTCTACGGCCGGGCCGATATGGTGCTCAAAGCCGTGCGGCCCACCGAAGAGGAACTGGAATGGCTTCAGGAAGGACAGATCATCACGGGGTTCCTGCACCTATCCGCCGCCCGTCATCACAAGGTTGAGGCGCTGTTGGAGAGACGCATCACGGCCATCGCCTACGAGACCATCGAAGAGGACAATGGCACGTTGCCGGTGCTGCGCACGATGAGCGAAGTGGCCGGACGTATGGCTCCACAACTGGCGGCCACTTACCTGCAGAGCGACCACGGCGGGCGGGGCGTGCTCCTCAGCGGCGTGCCGGGAATTCCACCAGCCAGGGTCGTCATTCTGGGGGCAGGTGTGCTGGGCACCAACGCGGCACGCACTTTCCTCGGGTTGGGCGCCGACGTGTTCGTCCTCGATCGAAATCTGGAGAGATTGCGCGAGATAGATCAGCAGTTCAACGGCCACATCACCACGATGGTCTCCTACCCCTTCAACATCGCCCGCGTGGCCCGCTTCGCCGAGGTGCTGATCGGCGCGATCCTGACCCCGGGAGCCAGAGCGCCCATCATCGTCCCCCGAGAGATCGTGCGCACGATGAAGCGAGGAGCAGTCATCCTGGACTTCAGCATCGACCAGGGGGGGTGCGTGGAGACCAGTCGCCCCACCACGCTGAGGGACCCGGTCTTCATCGAGGAGGGGATCGTCCACTTCTGTGTCCCGAACGTACCCGGGGCCGTTCCCCGCACCGCAACCCACGCCTTCAACAACGCCGTCTGGCCGTACATCCGCCGCATCGGTGAAGTCGGATTGGAGCAGGCACTGGAGGAACTGTCGGCCCTGGCCCGGGGAATCGCTACCAGAGATGGCAAGATCGTGAACGAGGCATTGGCTGCAGCATATTACGCCGGAACTGGACAGGGAACACCGGAGAGTGAACAATGAGTTGGATGAAGACCTACGAGAGCCGCGTCACGACCGCCGAGGAAGCCATCAGGGCGATCAAATCAGGGGACCACATATTTCTGACCGGCAACTGCAGTGTGCCCCAGAAACTGATGGCAGCGCTGGTCGCCCGCGCTCCCGAATTGGAAAACGCGGATAAAGCGCCATCGGAATGGCGACATCCGATCGAGATTTACCACGCGCTGACCATTGGATCGAGCGATTACGTCGCGCCGGAGATGGCGGGCCACATCCGCGCCAACGCACTCTTCATCGGCCCTAACGTCCGCAAGGCGGTTCAAGAAGGGCGCGCCGATTTCACGCCCGTGCTTCTCTCGGAGTTCACGCTGCTCTTCAAGCGAGGCACCCTGCCGGTCGACGTCGCCTTCGTCCATCTTTCTCCACCCGACGAGCATGGATTCTGCTCCTTCGGCATCGAGACCGGTTTGACTATGTCACCGGCCGAGGCAGCCAAGATCATCGTCGCCGAAGTCAACGAGAATATGCCTCGCTGCCTGGGCGATTCCTTCATCCACGTCAGCCATCTGGACTACATCGTGCCCGTGAATTACCCCCTGCTGGAACTGCCGATGACGGAGGGTGGGCTTTCGGACGTCCACATCAAGATCGGGGAGTACATCGCCGAATTGATCCCCGACGGGGCGACGATGCAGATGGGCATCGGGGCGATTCCTGACGCCGTACTCAATTTTCTGGGCGACAAACGGGACCTGGGAATCCACACCGAGTTGTTCTCGGACAGCGTGATTGACATGGTAGAGGCTGGTGTGATCACCAACTCCCACAAGACACTGCACCCGGGCAAGATCACGGCTGGCTTCATGCTGGGGACAAAACGGCTCTACGATTGGGCGCACGACAACCCGCTCATCGAACTGCACCGTACCGAATACGTCAACGATCCCTTCGTCATCGCCCAGAACTACCGCCAGGTAGCGATCAACTCGGCCATCGAGGTAGACCTGACAGGGCAGGTGTGCGCCGACTCCATCGGCCCCAAGCTGTACAGCGGCGTGGGTGGGCAACTGGATTTCATCTACGGAGCGTCCCGTTCCGAGGGCGGCGTGCCCATTATCGCGCTGCCAGCCACCGCCCGAGGCGGGACTTTGAGCCGCATCGCACCTATGCTCAAGCAGGGCGCGGGGGTGGTCACATCCCGCTACCACGTCCACTACGTCGTGACCGAGTACGGAGTCGCGAGCCTGTACGGAAAGACCATCCGTCAACGGGCGCAAGAACTGATCAACGTAGCAGCGCCCCAGTTCCGGGATGAACTGACGCGGGCAGCGAAGGAGTTGCACTATATTTAGATGGTTGTACTCACCTAGTAGGTGATCCAACCACGCAGAACCACCATCCACCCCAAGATTGAGATGGACCACCCTCCCTGAACCCCAGCTCCACCATCGGCTAGATAGAAGATCTCTGGACCCGCTTCCGTCGTTCTCAGCAGGTCATGACCTGAGTGCATGGCGCGCATCGCGCGGGCACCTGCGGATAAGAATCCGGCAGACGCGGATAAGAATCCGGCAGACGGGGCACCCGTGAAGCGCTGAAGCGCTTGCTACGAACAGGTTTCATGGTCCGTTGATTTTAGAAAGTAAGGCGACGTGCGCTGAAAGAAAGGAGCGAAAAATGAGCATCAGTATCAGTAAGAACATGCGCGTTATCTACAGTCTGGTAGTTGGGGGATTGCTTCTGATCGGGCTGCTCTTGGCGCTGGACGGCACACCCCACATCGCACGGGCGGATCCAGGGGCCCTATTCGTCACCCCGACCGGCACCGGCACAGCCTGCACCACAGCCCAACCCTGCACCCTGCAGGAGGCCGTGGCCCAGGCGGCCGACGGCGATACGGTCTTCGTGGCACAAGGCACATATACAGGCAGCGGTGCTGCCGTCATCACCATCACCAAGAGCATCACGCTCTACGGTGGATGGAGTGGTACCGGCACTGGGGCGTTGGTGCTGCCTGACGTCTACACCGCCACGCTGGACGGCGAGAACGCCCGGCGGGTGGTCTACATCACCGGCACAGTGTCCCCCATACTGGATGGCTTCACGCTGCGCAACGGGCTTGCCTCGGGCGGTTCGGGTGGCGCAGTCTACGCCTACAACGCCAGCCCGGTGATCACCAATTGCCGCATCCTGGACAGCGTGGCCGACCGGGGTGGCGGGGCGGCGTTCTGGTACGGCGCCCCGGTTCTGGGCCACAGCCTCGTGATGGGCAACGTCGCCAACGGCAGCCAGGCAGACGACGGCGGCGGGGGGGTGAGCCTGGCTGACAGCACGGCGACCGTCGAGGGCAACACGATCCGGGACAACGATGCCTCAAATGCCGCCGGTGGTGGCGTGGCCATGCTGCACAGCGCAGGGACCTTCGAGGCCAACACGATCCTCGGCAACCAGGCCATGTGGGCCGGCGGGCTCGAGATTGCCGGCAGCGATCCGTTCACCATGACCAACAACATCGTGGCGCTGAACACGTCGCAGAATGGCGCGCCGGTGCGGGTGTATGGCATATCCAACCACCCGGCCTGCTCGGGCGGGTGTCCCAGCCAGGGCACACTTCTGCACAACACCTTCGTGACCAACACCTCGTCGAACACGTCGTGGATGATCAGCGTCGGCCCCACCGCGACCCTGGACTTTGCCAACACGATCATCGGCCTACCCGGGGGGATACGAGTCGAGGAAGGCGGTTCAGTGACGCTGGACCGGACGTTGTGGGAGACTGGGAGCGAAACGGTGAGTGGTTACGGGACGTTCCTCGTCAGGCGCAGTCTGTACGGAGATCCGGCCTTCCTGGACCCCGGTGGCGGGGATTATCACATCGGCCTGGCGTCCAGCGCCATCGACCGGGGCATAGACGCCGGCCTGGACGGTGACGTAGACGGCCAAACGCGCCCACAGGGCGACGGCTACGACATCGGCGCCGATGAGACCGGGCTGGTCGTGACCAAGGAGGCCGAGACCCCCACGGCGCAGTCCGGCGCGCCGCTGACCTACACCATCCGCGTGGCCAACACCAGCGACGTGACGTTGAACGCCATCATCACCGACCATCTACCTGTCTCCGTCACGGTCAGCCAAACGTCCGGCGGGACACTGATCCTGCCCAGCGGGATGGTGGTCACGTGGACGGCGGTCATCACCGCGCCTGGCGGCATGTGGATAGAGACACTCGTCGTCGATGTGGACCCGAACTACGTCGGGTCGCTGATCAACTTGATCGAGGTCACGACCCAGGAAGGTGCCAAGGGCAACGATGGCGTCACGGTCACGGCCGGCGCATACCAGCGTTACCTGCCGCTGATGATGCGAGTCTTCCCGTGATGCGCCATGTACATGGTCCGTTGTGAAGAGTTACGCACGTACGTCGCCTGACACACTGGTGGCGGCTCGTTGTGGGCGCCTGGCTCCGGGAATTCGACTTGGGGCACGAGGGCGGCAGCGAGCCGCCACCGTCGTCAAGAGGGGGCGGATGGCAGACATCCGACTGCCGCTTTCGAGAGTCAGGGGCACACTCATTCTGGCGATCCTGGCCCCTCGAAGTCAGGTGGTCAGGGCTCGCCGATCAGGTCGTACTCCAGTGCGGCGGTGATGCACACGGGGAGGATCCCCCCGACCGGCAACGCCGCCTGCACGAGCACCAGGCCATCGATCTCCGGCGCGTCACGGTAGGAGCGCCCCACGCTCAGCCCGTCACCCTGTCCCTCAATCAGCACGTCCAGCGTCCGCCCCACCAGCGCCTGGTTCTTCGCCAGGGAGATGGGTTGCTGAATCTCCATCAATCGCTCGCGCCGCTCCTCCTTTACATCGGGCGGCACGTCGTCCGCCAGGCGGGCGGCCGGGGTGCCCGCTTCGTGGGAATAGGTGAAGACGCCAACGCGATCGAACGCCATATCAGCCACGAAGTCGAGCAGGGCCTGGAACTCCGCCTCTGTCTCGCCAGGATAGCCAACCAAGAAGGTGGTGCGAATGGCGATGTCTGGCATCGCGACCCGCAGCCGCTCCACGGTCCGGCGCACGTCATCGACGCCAGCCGGGCGGCGCATGCGGCGCAGCACGTCGGGATGTGCGTGCTGGAGGGGAATATCCAGATAGGGCAGGATCTGGGAATGGCTGGCCATCGTCTCGATCAGGTGCTCCGTGATGCGGCCGGGGTAGGCGTACATCAGGCGGATCCACGGAACCTCCGGCACTTCTGGTACCAGTCGCTCCAGCAGATCGGCCAGGGACCTTATTACCTCTTGCTCTTCTCCCCTCTCTCCACGCGGAAGGGGAGACGCCTGTTTCAAATCATACCCATAGTCCGTGCTATCCTGGGCGATCAGAATAATCTCCTGCATCCCACGCTCGGCCAGCCACCGGGCATCGGCCAGGATAGCATCAGGCGGGCGGCTTACCCCAGTCCCCTTGATGAGCGGGATAGCACAGAAGGCACAGGAGCGGCGGCAGCCATCGGCGAGCTTGAGGTAGGCACTGGTCCCCTGTACGGCCACGCGGGGCACGCCCTGCACGTCCTGTCCCACGGTCGGCGTATCCGGCAGGTGACAGACGGGGGTTTGCCGGCGTTCTCGATCCTTCCCCACAGCAGGAAGGGGAGCCTCCAGTTGCTCGACCAGGGTCAGGATATCCATCCAGCGGCGGGTGCCGATGACGCCGTCGATGCCGGGCACTGCATCGGTCAATTCGTGGGGACAGCGCTGCGAGTAGCATCCCGCGGCGATCAGGCGTTGGCCGGGCCGCTTGGCCTGCGCCAGTTCCTGCAACGTGGCGAGCGACTCCTCCCGCGCCGGCGCGATGAAGCCACAGGTGTTGACGATGAGCAGGCCGGCCTCTTCGAGGGTCGCGGCAGCAGTGAAGCCCACCCGCTGCAGCAGCGTCGCCAGCCCGGCGCTGTCCACCAGGTTCTTGGGACAGCCAAGCGAAACGAGGTAGAAAGTTCGATCAGGCACTATGGTGCAGTGACCTCGCCCGCGGGACCCCAGGCACGGGTACAGACCTGGGCACGCCCGCATAACGGCCCCTGCAACTGCCCGTTCACCGCCACCAGCAACCCGGCCCCGTTGCCGGTCTCCACGGCGATCACTTCCTGGGCCGACCAGGTCTCAACCTGCCCGGTGCCCATCATCCCCTCAAACACCGCCTGACCATCCACTTCGACGCGGGCCCAGACGTGTTCAGTGGCCTCCAGCGTGAGCGTCACGCCGCCCTGGGGATTGACCGGGAACGTGGGCGTGACGAGAGGCGAGGCTGGCGACCCCGTCCCCGTTCCCACGGACGGCAGCACCACTTCGGATGGCGCAGTCGCGGCGACGGCAGGGGGGGCCGATTCGGCAGCCCTGCGGCCGTTGACGCCACGGGCTATGAAGTATCCAATCACTGTCACAATTGCCAGCAAACCAATGATGGCGGCGCCGATGATCATCAGCCGCTCCAGGTTCATCTGGCGCATCCCAGAGGTAGGCGGTGAGAAGCTGGAAGATTGTAACGATGCCGGGCTGGGGGCTGGTTGAGGCGGATAAACTGCATCCGGCGGATAAACTGCACCCGAGCGCAGCGCGGGCTGAGTCTCCGCCGTCCCCCCCGGCAGGGCCAGGGTCTCGACACCGTGCACCTCGGCATCGTAGCGGGCTATCACTTGATCGGGGGAAAGCTCAAGGTAACGGGCATAGATGCGCAAAAACCCGCGCACCTGGACCTCACCACCGGGGAAAACGGCAAAATCCCCTGCTTCAAGCGCCTCCAGGAAGCGAGACCGGATGCGCGTAGCGGCCTCGACCTCCTCCAAAGTACTCCCCTTGGCCTCACGCGCCTGACGCAGCCATACCCCAAGCGTTTCCATCGTTGCTCCTCTGGTGATGGGTGGTGACAAGGGGCTACTGTGACTCTGATGGCTCGTCTGAATCGTCCTCTGGCGCAGGCTCCTCGGCGGTCTCGGCCAGTGGAGCTTCGGGCAGTTCCCCACCTTCGGGCTTGACCACGACCTTGACCTCCGCCTTGACGTCCGCCGTCAGACGCACAGGGACGGCGTGTTCACCCACCTGCCGGAGCGGTTCGGAGAGGATGTGCTTGCGCCGGTCGAACTTCTCCCCAATCTCGCGCTCAAGCGCCTCGGCGATGTCGGCGGTAGTGATGGAGCCAAAGAGACGGCCCTTGTCACTGGCCTTGGCCTCGAAGGTCAGGGTGACTTCGCTGAGGCGCTGAGCGAGCGCCTCAGCGCGCGCTGCCAGTCGCTCGTCCCGGCGGCTCTCCGCGGCCTGGCGGCGCTCGAAGTCCTTCATAACACCAGCAGTGGCCTGCATCGCCAGGCCCTTGGGGATCAGATAGTTGCGAGCATAACCAACGGAAACGTTCTTAACGTCACCGGGGTGCCCCAGGTTGGGCACGTCTTGGGTCAAAATAACTTTCATACTCGTTTGCCTCCAACGTCGTGCGTGAAGCCAGGTCACGTTCTGGCACTTTGCGCATCACGCAGTACGGTTCAGTATGATGTCCTCACAGGGGTGCTTATTGGTGCAGTAGCGTCTGGTCTCCTCACAGACTCGACATATTGTGGCGCAATAGGGCGGGTGGGATTCGAACCCACACGTCCTTGCGGACAGAGGATTTTAAGTCCCCGGC
>Ga0180431_10007086_pt1 | contig 13155 bp, 14 predicted proteins | sample SS_ome_11_FD_132459 | JGI IMG/M metagenome (GOLD analysis project Ga0180431, IMG submission 132459) | Hypersaline lake sediment archaeal communities from the Salton Sea, California, USA - SS_1_MS_1 metaG | ecosystem: Environmental > Aquatic > Non-marine Saline and Alkaline > Hypersaline >... | reverse complement strand
GGTGAGGTAGAAAAGGCGATATCAGATCTCAAAACGGCATGCGACATGGGCGAAAACGAGGCATGCAAAGCCCTCCATTGGTTGGGAAAATAGGAGAGTGAAAAAGAGATAATCGGGAGGCCGGGATACCCCCGGCCTTTTTTCGTTGTATGGGTATCTTGGGAATGATAGAATGGGGTCAAATGGTGATCGTATACGTGAATATGTTGTTTTACACAGCATACTATTCAACCACGGATTGAATCAGGATCGGCGGTTTTTTTTATACAAGCATTCCGTCGGCTTATTTCAGTGTGCATCATATACAACGGGCGGCAGCCCGTCGTACCGTTCTTTCTGTTTTTCTATTGAGAAAGGATGCGACATGACCGAATCCAAGAACGCCAGGAATATGTTCATCGGAGGATTCAACTGCTCCCAGGCTGTCTTTTCGACCTACGGCAAAGACGGGGGCATCGACCGGGAGACCGCCTTAAAGATCGCCGGTCCCTTCGGCGGCGGCATGGGCCGGCTGGGCGAGGTGTGCGGCGCCGTCACCGGGGCGCTGATGGCCATCGGCCTGGAGCACGGCATTGTCGATGCGGAGGACGGGGATACGAGGGAGCGATGTTATGGACTGGTCAACGAGTTCGCCTCCCGCTTTCGGGAGAAACACGGCTCTATCATCTGCCGGGAGCTCATCGGATACAATATCAGCGACGATGATGAGCGGATGAAGGCCTCCGAACAGGGCGTTTTTGGAGAGCTGTGTCCCCTTCTGGTAGAGGACGCGGGTATGATTCTGGATGAGATACTGAGCGGAAAGAAATAGGGTGAGAGGATGAATCGGGAGATCGGTGAAGGCGTCGATTTTTCCAGGAGACGGAATCGACCGGCGACACGAAGAGACACATGCGGCGGGGCTGTCGTATTCCCGTCGAAAAGGTGGAACTGGAGAGCGTATGACTGAATCCCCGGAGAGGCTGATCGGATATATCATCCAGGAGTATGTGGCTAACCGGAAAAAAAACGAAGGGACGCTCGCCGACTGGGAGGCGCCCTTGATCGCCTTCGCCGACGCCTCCGATCCCGGCTTCGACCGCCTGCGCCTGGCGGTGGGTCCGTCTCACAAGACGCCGAAGGAGCTGTTCCCGGCGTCGCAGACGGTGGTGGTCTATTTTCTCCCCTTCGTGCGGGAGATCGTCGAGAGCAATGATACGAACGGCGTCGCCTCCGAAGGGTGGGCCCGGGCCTACGTGGAGACGAATAGGCTCATCGTCGATATGAACGAGCATCTCGTCCAGGAGCTTGCGAGCATCGGTGTCGGCGCGTTTTCCACGCCGCCCACCTACAACTTCGATCCCGAAACCCTCACCTCCCAATGGTCCCACAAGCACGCGGCGTTTATCGCGGGGCTGGGAACATTCGGTCTTCACAAGATGATCATCACGGAGAAGGGCTGCGCCGGGAGGCTGGGAAGCTTTTTCGTCGATGCGAAAATTCAGCCATCACCGAGGCCCTTCTATGAATACTGCCTGTATAAATACGATAAGAGCTGCAGAAGGTGCGTCACCCGGTGTACGTTCGGCGCCCTGAGGGAGGATTCCTACGATCGGTTCGTCTGCCATGAGGTGTTGAAGAAAAACAATGACCGATACGGCCACCTCGGCCCCAGCGATGTATGCGGCAAGTGCGCCGCAATCGTCCCCTGCTCCTTCGAGAATCCGGTCAAGTAGACATCCCGGAAAAATTGAAAAAACGCACTGCTCCCGTCAGAATGATGGAGGCGGTGCGTTTTTGTATCGAATACTCCCCCTGCCGGGAAAGGATCCGGCGGCTTTGGAGTGATTATCCCTCTCCGCCGCAGCAGGATCCGGGGATGCAGTCCCCCCTGGGTGATGTGGCCCCACAGCATCGGGTGGGCGGAGATTGATCGCCCGATGACGAAGACATCCGGGAGTTAGCCGCGGACATGAGCTTTTGAAAGGTTGTGCCGCCGCACGACGAGCACGTCGGCGTTTCATCTTTGTTTCCCACGCCCACCAGTACCTCCTGGATATTGTCGCATCCAAGGCAGCGATATTCGTAAATCGGCATACTCTCTCCTGTCTGCCCGGCCGTGCCGGGTCTTACATGGCCGTGTTGATTTCCTCGGTCACCCGCTCCCATATGGATCGAATTTCTCCGGCGATGGACTCCGGTCCCGCCTCGATCACGGTTTTCTTCCGGGAGATGGTTTCAATAACCTCCTCATCGTAGGGGATGCGGCCGATGACCCGGGCGCCCTGTGCCTCGGCGACGTCTTCGATCGCCCGGCACATCTCTTCATTGAGATCCCACTTGTTGATGATTACCCGGGCCGAAATGCGGAAATGGCCGCAGAGCTCCAGGATGCGCGTGAGATCAGACACGCCGCTGACCGTCGGCTCGGTGACCACCAGGGCCATGTTCGCCCCGGTGAGAGACGCGATGACCGGACAGCCGATGCCCGGAGGCCCGTCTATGAGGATTTTTCCGAGGTGGTCGCTTTCGGCCGTTTCATCCGCCGCCTTCCTGACCTCGCTGACAAGCAAGCCGGAGTTGTCCTCGGCGATGCCCAGGCGGGCGTGGATCATCGGGCCGGATTTTATTCGTGAGAGATAGAGCTCTCCGGCCTGGTGCGGATTCATGGTAATAGCGTCGACGGGGCAAACGTAGGTACATGCTGCGCACCCCTCGCAGAAAGACTGCAGAGCCCGGAAAGGATCGGGAGCAATCGCGTCGTAGCGACAGGCGTCGAGACATGCACCGCAGCCGGTGCAGACGTCTTCGTCGATAGTTGCCAGCTCCGTGCCGAAAAAATCCCTGGTTTCAATAACCTGGGGATTGAGAATCAGGTGAAGGTTTGCGGCGTCCACGTCCGCATCACACACCACGGCGTCCTGTACCAGGTCGGCGAGGGCGGCGGTGACGGTGGTCTTGCCGGTGCCGCCCTTGCCGCTGATCACGACGATGGTGATCGGCCTGTTATCGTTTTTTGTCATGGGGGCTGTACACCCGTTGTGACAGCGGGTGGTCCTTTACATAGCTTTCGTAAAATTCATCTTCATCGGCCACGATGCCCTCATTGACGGCATATGAGCGCATGATATATTCGGACAGCGCCGTCTTAAGGGCGGCCAGCGCCGTGATGGAGCAGTGACGCTTTTCTTTCGGCAGGCCGTCGAGATACGTCACCACGTCTCCCTCTGTGAGGGTGAGGGCCTCGACAATATCCATCCCCTTTGCCAGCTCCGTTACGGCGCTGCCGCTGGCGATGGCCCCGGCGCAGCCGAACACTCGAAACGACACGTCATCGATGAGTCCCCCCGGCTCGCGAACCAGGAAAAACAGCTCAACGTAGTCGCCGCATTCCGGATCGCCGCTTCGGGCATATGCGTTGTAGTCGGAAAGGGCGCCGATGTTCCTTGGATTCTGGAAGTGATCGATCACGGTTCCTGAATAGGATAGTTCATCCGGCGCACTTCCCGTCTGGTTATAGATGTCCTTGAAGCTTCTCATGGCAGCTGATAGTGCTCCTCAGCACGTCCTATGGCAGCGTTTTAATTCTCTCATAAGGCCACAGGAGCATGCCTCCATCCAGGAAGGCGAGGTTGGAATACCCCATGCCCTCCAGTATTTTCAACGCCTCGTATCCCCGCAGGCTGATCTTGCACATGGTGACGATCTCCTTGTCCCGGGGGATCTCATCGGCCCGCTTCCTGACGGCGCCCAGGGGGATGTTGATGACGTTTGCCGCATCGATGCGCCCGATCTCCTGAATCTCTTCGGGCATCCGAGCATCCAGGATAATGAAATCTTCCTTTTTGTCAAGCTTTTCCTTCACCTCCTGGGGAGAGTAGCCCCGGGCGAGACCGTCCAGCTTGTTTCTGAGGACGTTCGCGGCGGTGATGATGTTGTCCATCGCCGGCGAAAAAGGCGGCGCGTATGCCAGGTCCAGGTTCGCCAGGTCGTCCACGGTGGCGCCGAAGGTAATGGCGGTGATGACCACGTCCAGCCGCTTGTCCACAACACCGGGGCCGATAATCTGGGCGCCCAGGAGCTTTCTGGACTTTTTATCCGCCACCAGCTTTATGCCGATGGGAAGGGCGTCGGGATAGAAGTGGGCCTTGTCCGGCGCGGGGGAGAGGGTCGTCATCACGTCGAATCCGGCCTCCTTCGCCGCGGCCTCCGAGAGCCCGGTGGTGCCTGCGTTGAAGTCGAATACCTTGACGATGCCGGTGCCCAATACACCCTTAAACGTGTCGTTTCCTCCGGTAATATTGGTGCCGATGACCCGCCCGTGCTTGTTGGCGGTGGATCCCATGGGGACGAACACCTTCTGTTCACCCACAAGCCTCACCTGCTCGACGCAGTCGCCCCCGGCGTAGATATCCGGGTCGGAGGTCTCCATCCTTTCGTTGACTACAAGGCCCCCCCGGGGTCCCACATCCAGGCCGGCATCTGACCCCAGCTTGACGTTGGGGCGAACCCCCACCGCCACGAGGACCATATCGGCGTCCACTTTTCCCTTGTCCGTCTCCACCGCCTCGACGCCTCCCTGAGAGTCGCCCACGATACGGGAGACCTTTGTGTCGGTCATGATCGTAACGCCCTTCTGGACGAGATGACCGGTCAGAAAAGCACTCATCTCATCGTCAAAGAGCCCCGGCAGGATCCGATCCATCATCTCCACGATGGTGACCTTGAGCCCCCGCTTGACCAGGGCCTCGGTCACCTCCACACCGATAAGACCGCCGCCGATGATCACGGCGTTCTTCACGTCGCCCTTTTTCAGGGCGGTGTCGATGGCCTGGGCGTCTTCCACGTAGGTCAGCTTAAATACCCGGTTCAGGTCCACTCCCTCGATGGGGGGGGTAAAGGGCATCCCGCCGGTGGCCAGCACCAGCGAGTCGTAGGGAACAACGTCCTTTTCACCGGACTGGACGTTGATTGTGTGGACCTCTTTTTTCTTTCGATCGATTTTTTCCGCCAGGGTGCGGTTGAGAACATTGATGTCCTTGACGTTTTTAAAGAACGCAGTATCCCGCACGACTCCCAGGGGTGTGCACATGAGCTCCTTGATGTCCGGAACGTCACCGGAAATGAAATAGGGAAGTCCGCATCCCGCGTAAGAAAGGATCTCCCCCCGCTCGATGATAGTGATGTCCGCATCCGGGTCCATGCGCCGCGCCCTGGAGGCGGACTTGGGACCGCAAGCGACTCCGCCGATTACAACAATTTTTCGTGCCATGATTGATCTACCTTTCGCGTCTGTTTCTGTTGCATATGCGGTGTTATTTCGATGCAACGAATTTAAAAAGGGATTGAAAAATATTCCGCATTTCCCGATGTACGTCCACCAGTATATCCCCCCGGGAGATGGTCTCTGCAATATATCGCCCCAGGGGGATGCGGGCGAGAATATCGATATTTTCACTCTGGAGGTAGGTATCCAGATCGTTCGTGGCATCCATCGCCCGATTGATGACGACGCCGAAGGGAACCTCAAGCTTACGGGTCATCTCCACCGCCAGGCGGAGATCGCTCAGGCCGAAGGGTGTGGGCTCGGTGACAAGGATGACATAGTCGGTATCCCTGACCGCCTCGATGACCGGGCATGAGGTCCCGGGGGAGGCGTCTATGATGGACAGGGACAGGTCGTCAGTAATCTCCTCTTTCACCTGGGCCACCAGGGGGGTGGCCATGTGCTCCCCCACATTGAGGACGCCGCCCAGATATGTCAAACCGTCCGATCGCCCCCGGCGAACCACGCCGATAGCCCGGGTTGTCTCGGTTATCGCGTTCTCCGGGCAGACGATGGCGCAGGCTCCGCAGCCGTGGCAAAGCTCCTCGAATATCAGCACCTTTTTTTTGGTGGCAAGAAGCGAGTTGAATCTACAGGCCCGGGCGCAATCCCCGCAGTGGGTGCAGCGATCCTCATCGACCACCGGCACCGGCACTCGGGCGTCGCTTTGAGAGGTTATCTCCGGATGCAAAAACAGGTGCCCGTCCGGCTCCTCGACGTCGCAGTCCACGTAGGCCACGCCCGTCATTTCTGAAGATGCCAGGACGGCAAGGTTGACGGCGACTGTGGTCTTGCCGGTGCCCCCCTTGCCGCTGGCAATGGTTATTTTCACGTTTTAACAATTCCCTTCGTCTGTTTGCTCCGCCGAATCTAAATCCTTCGAAGTCCCGCGTGGGCCGCGGCGCTGGGTGAGTCGAGCAGCTTTCCGGTGCCGTCATTGAAGGCCTGTACGGCCTCCCGGACGCTTTGGGCCTCCACGACGATCATGGATACCCCCGCGGCGTCCAGGGCGTCGTACGCCTTGGGACCGAAATTACCGGAGATCACCGCCCGTACTCCCTCATCGATGATCGTCTGGGATGCCTGGACACCGGCGCCGCCACCGGCGGACGCCGCCCGGTTTTCAATGGCGGTAAATTTCTCCGGAGATGTGGTATCGACAATGATAAACCAAGCGCAACGGCCGAACCGGGGATCCAAAGGAGCGTCAAGCGAATCCTTCTCTGCGGTTATAGCTATTTTCATGGTAGTATCCTCCGGTATCGGATTATTTTATTGTAGCTTCGTTCATGAGAACGTTTTTTTACGCCCGCATCATGGGGACGTTGCAGTCCGGGCAGGTCATCTCGTAGCAGGGTGTCCCCCGGGTGTGGGTTTGCTTTTTCCCGCAGTTCGGACAGACACACTCCCCGACCGGACCGGCGCCGGGCCGATTACCGCCGCCCATCCCCCGGCCACCGCCGGAGCCCCGTCCCTGCCCCTGTCCGCCGCCTCTTCCCTGACCTCCACCCCGTCCCTGGCCGCTTCCCTGTGGTGTCATGATATCACCTCTGTCTGTTGGTTGAATGAATGTACGCTCTGTCGTGCCTTGAATTACAGCGACGATATTTCTGTACTACTGACAGCTTTCGCTGTGGTCATGGGAGCAGGGCACCACTCCCTCTATCTTGCCGTCAAGATAGGCGCGCACCACATCCTCGACCCTCCCGATGATGCCGGTGACCACATCGATATTCATCGAGTGAAACATATCCACCGCCCGGGGACCCATGCCCCCGGCGATGATCACGTCGGCCCCCAGTGACGAGATAAACCGGGGCATGACCCCGGGCTGATGGTTGTTGTAGTGCGGATTTTCCACCACCGAGACGTCGGTGGTGTTGTCTCCTTCAACCGTCACCATCACGTAGAACGGACACCGTCCGAAGTGGGCGGAAAGCTGGGCGTTCAGACCGCCGCCGTCATCGGCGGCACATGCTATCACACTCATCGATTTAGTCTCCTCCGTGGCCGTATCGCTTCGGATCGGCCGGTTTCAAATTCTGTTCGATTCGATCGACTATTTCCTCAAACGCTGAAGCGGCGCCGCCGTTTGCTTTCTCTCCCGCAAATGGGACGCCCGCATCACCCCCTTGCATGACGGCGGGATCCGCCGGGATACGGCCCAGAAAGGCCACACCCATCTCGTGGGCCGCCGCCTCGCCGCCGCCGGGGATGAACATGTCGATTGTTTTATTGCAGTGAGGACAGATCAACCCGCTCATGTTTTCGACTACTCCCAGGACCGGCAAGCCGATCTTTTTGGAAAAGGCGATGGATTTTCTGCTGTCCAACAATGCCACATCCTGGGGGGTGGTAACAATGATCGATCCGTCGGTGTTTTCGATGGATTGGGCCACTGACAGCGGCTCGTCCCCGGTTCCGGGAGGGAGGTCCACGATGAGGACGTCCAGCTCCCCCCAGGCCACCTCTCCCAAAAACTGCCGGATGACGCCGTGCTTCATGGCACCCCGCCAGATCACCGGCGTATCCGGTGTATCGAGAACATAGGCCACCGAGACGACCTTCAGCCCCGGCATCGGCTCTATCGGCAGGATTCCCTCGGGGGAGCCGAGGAGCCTGCCGTCTTCCAGCCCCAGGAGCTTCGGGATGTTGGGGCCGTGGATGTCTGCATCCAAGAGCCCCGTCTTGTATCCCCGCCGGGCCAGGGCCACCGCCAGGTTGGCCGCCACGGTGGATTTCCCCACGCCGCCCTTGCCGCTCATCACCATGATCTTATTCGATATGGCGTCCATGCGAAGCCTCATCTTCAAAAGCTTGTCTGCATGATGATCCTTGCGTGCGGCGTCGCACTCGGTCTCTTCACAAGTTGAACAGGCTGTATTGCGTCCGCAGTCGTCGACTCTGTCTTCGTTCTGTTTCATCGTTCTATTCCTGCAGCGTGTTTCACGCGCGATTACATACGGCGTCCGGCGTTCGATACATCGATACTCATGGACGTCATCAGTGCCGGTTTTGGTTCACCCGGCTGCTGGGTGGCATCATGAATATACTACTTTTCTGAGCCGGAGGTGCTGAGCTGATCAAGGCGTTTCTTGATCGACTCCATGTGGGCCTTCAGGCTTTCCATCTCTATTTCCAGATATGTCCGCTCGTCTTCAGGCGTGGGGGCAGGAAAGGCCGCCGGTGCCCCCCAGTATCCGTATCCACCTCTGCCGTATCCTCCGCCGCCGCGGCCCCAGCCTCTCCCCATGCCTCGGCCCCATGCCATCCCCCGGCCGAATCCACCACCCCCACGGCCCCAGCCTCTCGCCATGCCCCGGCCGAAGCCGGCGCCTGCGGGATTGGCGAAACCGGGGGTGTCGTATCCAGAGCAGTATCCCATGCCCCGTCCGGTCATCGGCCCCATTCCTTCCGGTCCTGTTCTATCTCCTCTTGGCATAATTTGTATCCTCCGTCATTGTATTTGACATATTCATTTAATCGTTGGAATGATCATCCTGTTCGGATCGACCGCACCGCCCGCCTCGGTAACGTCGTCCCCGTCCCGGTCCGTCTGTAGGGATGACGCTGAGGGTCTCGATGGTTCCATCGATGTATGCTCGGACGGCCAAGTCAGCGTCCGCGCCGATGCGGGGTATCAACCGGATGCCGGAATCGTGAAACATCCGGGAAGTCATCCGATCGATGCCGCAGCAGATGAGGACCCCCACCCCCTCGTCCCTGAGCCAGTGGGCCAGTTTCAGGGGATGAACCCCCACCACCGTGACATCCTCGGTATCTTCCACGATTCCATCGCGAACGGTCACGAAGCGAAGACGCTGGGCCGTGTCCAGGCGGGGGGCGATTCTCTCCCCGAACAGGGGGAGGGCGATCTTTTCGACATGTGCATCCATACCATCTTATAAAGCAATCGGCGTGCCAAAGTATCGGATTTGAAGTATGAAGAAAAAAGAAAGTGATATCAATCGCTTGGAAGGTCGAACGCGGCGAGGCGGCGAGAGGTTGGTCTTCTGGGGGGTGCAATAATGAAACTAATCGGCTCATAAATGCAACTATCCTGCAACCCGAAGCCGCTACTCGAGGAGGCCGAATCGTTTCATCTTGCGCCAGAGGGTTGTCTTGTGCATACCCAACTCCCGGGCGGTTTCGAGACGGTTGCCCTTGTGTCTGGCCAGAGCGTCGAGAATGGCCCGCCGCTCCGCCTGGTGTCGGGTCGTTTTCAGGTCTTCTGATTCGTCTTCGGATTTCGGCACGGAGGTGCTCCCGAACAGCTCGCCGGGCAGGTGCTCCATCTCGATGATCTCCCCCCGACAGAGCACGACGCCGTGTTCTATGATGTTTTCCAGCTCCCGAACGTTCCCGGGAAAGTCATACCGCATCAGAAAGGAGAGCACGTCATCGGAGACGCCGATGATTCCCTTCCCTGTCCGGGCCGCATGACGGGCCACGAAGTGATTGACGAGCAGGGGGATGTCTCCCCTACGGTCGGTGAGCTCCGGCAGGCGGATTCTCAGGACATTGAGCCGAAAGAATAGATCCTTTCGAAACGATCCCTCCCTGACCATGTGAGCCAGGTCCCGGTTGGTGGAGGCGATGATGCGTACGTCGGCGTCCTTGCTCTTGACCGCCCCCAGGGGCTCGTAGCTTTTCTCCTGGAGAACCCTCAGAAGCTTCACCTGGGTGGAGACGGGGAGCTCCCCCACCTCGTCCAGGAGGATAGTGCCACCCTTTGCCTGGGCAAATCGGCCCGGTTTGTCCCGGGTTGCATTTGTGAAGGCCCCCCGGACGTACCCGAACAGCTCCGATTCCAGGAGGCTTTCGGGCAGGGCGGCGCAGTTGACGGCGACGAAGGGGCCCGACGACCGGGGGGAGAGGTTGTGGATGGCCCGGGCGAACAACTCCTTGCCGGTGCCGCTTCTCCCCTCGATGAGGACGGTGCTGTCGCTTTCTGAGATGTCCGGCAGTATGTCGAAGATATCCAGGATCGCCTGGTGCTTGCCGACGATATCCTCAAAGGTATAGCGGGACAATATTTCCTTTCTCAGCTCCTCCATGGCCGACAGGTCCCGAAAGGTCTCCACGCCTCCCAGGACCGTTCCGTCCGCGTCCCGCATCACGGCGGTACTGATGGAGATAGGGACCTTGTCTCCGCTGCTGTTGATGATGTCGATCTTCTGATCGATAATCGCCTCGCCGGTTTCGATGGAGTGGCGAAGGGCGCAGCGGCTGGTGCAGATGCTGGCGGAAAAGATATCATGGCAGCGCCTGCCCAGTGCTTCATCCCGGGAAATGCCCACGATGTTCTCTGCGGCGGTATTGAAGCTGGTGATCTTCCATTCGGTGTCCACGGTAAAAACGCCGTCGGCCACGCTGTCCAAGATCAGATCGACGAAGTGCTCCCTGGCGTACGGTTGTAATGTCTCTTTATCTGAATTCATGTAGTAATGATAGCACGAAAGGTGCAATAATGCAACCCCTATGCAATTATGCTGCAACGATCCCCGTCTCTCCATGGTATACGAGAAATATTCCCTTGACAAATAGCGGCGAAGGTGGATAATGAAAGCGTTTAATCGGATGTGTCGATACGATCGACACGGAGAGGAATATGGACAGGTTTCACGTTTTTATAACACCCATCGGACGATTCGGCACGCCCGTGCCGTTAATCTGAGGCGACCTGACGGGGCCCGGGAGGTCCCGCAGGAAAGCCTCGCGTCCGCATCCACGCGCTCAGTATCCCCCCACCCGGTAACGGTCGGCACTAATGGTCCCCGCCCCCGGATGACGGAGATACGGGAGGCGAAGGATCATTCAGTATGTCGGATACCATCGATCATTTCATCTGCATCACAAACAAGCCGGACAAGGAAGTGGTTTTTCCTTTTCGCTGGCACGGGAGACTCGTGTGTCGAGGAAGGTGAGAGCGCCCGTGCGCCCGGCTTGTGATATGAATATTTTTTCGTGATGATCGGCGATGACGGCATACAGGGGTGATGCGACGTGATATCGGGGGGACGCTCCCCCTGAAATCCGGAGAATCTGAACAGACGAAAGGAGAGAGTATGTCGAAAGTAACCGGGTTTTTCGCCACCCGCTGGGGCATCATCCTGGTGGGGGCGATTATCGGAGTGCTGGCGGTTGTGCTTCAGAAGCTGGGCAATCCCGGCAACATGGGCATCTGCATGGCTTGTTTTGAGCGGGATATAGCGGGTGCCCTGGGGATGCACCGGGCGGCTATCGTCCAGTACCTCAGGCCGGAGATACCGGCGTTTCTCTTGGGGTCATTCATCGCGGCTATCGCGTTTCGTGAGTTTCGGTTTCGCTCGGGCTCGGCCCCCATCGTGCGCTTCTTTCTGGGAATCACCGCCATGATCGGCGCCCTGGTGTTTCTGGGATGCCCCTGGCGGGCGATGCTGCGGCTCGCCGGTGGGGACTGGAACGCAATCGTCGGCATCGCCGGTCTCATCGTCGGGGTGAGCGTGGGAGTACTGTTTTTGAAGAAGGGATTCAGCCTCGGGCGGGCGCACCCGGAGCGCACCGGATTCGGATTGATGATGCCCTTTATCATGCTCGCGCTATTAATACTGGCGGTGATCTACCCGAGCTACGGCGATACCGCCGCACTGTTTCGGAGTGAGTCCGGACCGGGCAGCATGGGCGCCCCGATACTGATCTCCATCGGCGTGGCGCTTCTGGTCGGGTTTCTCGCCCAGCGCACAAGGTTCTGCACCATGGGCGCCGTCAGAGACGTCATTTTGATGCGGGATTTTCACCTGATGAGCGGCGTGATCGCCCTGGTGGCGGCGGCCTTTGTGATGAACCTGATTTTCGGACAATTTCACCCCGGCTTCACCCTGGGCCTGAACGACGCGGGGGAGGTGATCAATCAGCCCGCCGCCCACACGAACCAGCTGCTTAATTTCGGCGGCATGGTCCTGGCGGGGCTTTCCTTCGCCCTGGCCGGGGGATGTCCCGGACGACAGATATTCCTGGCCGGTGAGGGTGACGGAGACGCAGGCGTGTTTGTCCTGGGGATGTTCACCGGCGCTGCGGTGGCCCACAATTTCCTCATGGTGGGCACCCAGCCCAACGCAACCTGGATCGTGGGCATCGGCCTGGTGTTCGTGCTTCTGGTCGGATTTGTATCTCTGGAAAGAGGGGAGGCGTAACATGACAAAGACAGTGGATGCCCGGGGACTCTCCTGTCCCCAGCCGGTCATCATGACGCGCAATGCCGTCAAGGGCTTGGAGGGAGGCGAGGTCACCGTGCTGGTGGACACCATGACCCAGGTGCAAAACGTCACCCGGTCGGCCCAAAAGCTGGGGTGGGAGGTGAGCTTCGAGGAAAAAGACAACACCTTCGAGCTGCTTCTAAAGAAATAGAACGATAGATATTATGGCCGCCGTTCGTTTTTCGGCGGACGGCGGCCGATGTCCCGACAATTCATGTACGGTACCATGCACGAAAAAGACGTCATATACCTGGATAACGCCGCCACGTCCTGGCCGAAGCCGGACTCCGTCCTGGAGGAGATCGTTCGCTTCTACCGGGAGGTGGGGGCCAACCCGGGGCGGAGCGGGCATCGGCTCTCGGTGGAGGCGGAGCGGATACGCATGGAGACGCGGGAGGCGCTGTGCGGCCTCCTGGGAGCCGAAGATCCCTTGTCGGTGATATTCACCGCCAATGTCACCGCCGCCGTTTCCCTGGTGCTGCTGGGGTATCTCCGCCCGGGTGACCGTGTGGTGACCACCTCGATGGAGCACAATGCGGTTCTCCGGCCGCTCAGGTTTCTGGAAAACACCCGTGATATTCACCTGACACTGGTACAGGCGGGGGCAGACGG
>Ga0180431_10007085_pt1 | contig 13156 bp, 19 predicted proteins | sample SS_ome_11_FD_132459 | JGI IMG/M metagenome (GOLD analysis project Ga0180431, IMG submission 132459) | Hypersaline lake sediment archaeal communities from the Salton Sea, California, USA - SS_1_MS_1 metaG | ecosystem: Environmental > Aquatic > Non-marine Saline and Alkaline > Hypersaline >... | reverse complement strand
GATAACCAATCGCAAGGGTCGATACGAGCGGGCACAAGCACGTACTTCAAAGCCTACGAGGATTGGACGAACCCTGAAAGCGGAATGCCCTACGTCGTCTGTCAGCCATGTTCACGGGCGGGCGTTGTTAGCTCGGTGGACACGTACACGATCTATCTTCCGCGAACTGGTGGCGGCGATCCAGCGGTATATGAAGATGAGGTCATTGTTGCTTCGCTAGTCGCGGGCGATCTTGTCTATGACAATACCTGCAATAGCCGGTTGAAAGACATCAAGTTCTACAGCGGCGCTTATGACGACATTCAGACCGGTTGGGTACTTGCCGATGGTGCAGCATTGCCCGCCGATAAGAAGGTCTCGGCGACGAATGCCCCAGATATAACCGGTCGGGTTATCATGGGCATCGACACGGACGGTATCGCCGATGAAAACGCGATCGGCGACACGGGCGGTTTCCGGTGGCATGGCGAGACGGAAAACAATCATGCAGACCATGATAACCACCAGCACAACATCCGCATGACTAGCATTGAGCAGGAGAACGTTGACGCTGGGACCGAATTCAAGACGTGGGACATTGACAGCAGTACCGACTCGGAGACCAGTGGTGTCGAGGCGACGGACGAAAATCCAACAAACACGGACATCCTCAACCACAAAGGCACGATCGACAACGACAGTTACTTCGATACGGACAACCGGCAACGATACATTGTAGAGGCAGCAATCTACCGATACAAATAGGGCACGACATGACAGGGGCAGAGTGTAAATATCTCGGTCACAAGATCGAGACCATCCGCAATAATGGCATCGTCTACGATCGGTGCCAATGCAACAACGGCGAGAAATACGCCGATCCTTATATCTGCTCGACGTGCAAGCGTTTTGAGCGGGCAGACAGTCGTAGCCGGTTAGTGCCCCAGCCGGCGCGGCTGTCTCGCCTTCCAGTGGAAAAGAAACGTCACCCGGACGGCGTTTGCGTGTCTACGTGTGGCGATGAAATATACCTCGGCGACGTGTACCGGGGAGCTTCCGCGTTTCTCATTCTCGGCGGCCCATCGACCAAAGAAATGCGGCTTGACCTGTTGAATCAGCGTGGTTGTTGCCTACTAAGCTACAACAATAATCCCGCTGTACTGCCTTGGCCGATGAGGCCGCATATCTGGCTTCACACCGACCCAGCCCGCAAGTTCCATGACTCTTTCTATCGCGACCCGTCTATACTGAAGTTCGTCCCTGTCCGCGAATGGGGCGCGGGCCGTGACGGTGACCGATGCGTGAGGACAAAGATCGACGGCGAGTTCCAGAACACCAAACGACCGGCCCGAGAATTCCCCGGCGTTATCGGTTTCCAGCGAACAACCACGTTTACCCCGGAAACCTACCTGACGGAAGACAAGATTTGCAGAGGAAACGACAAGCAGCACGCCGAAGGGGTCAAATGCCAGAATACCGGGAAATGGAAGATTCGGCCCAACGGTTGGCCTAACTGCATCAATACCATGTTCGCAGCGGTTCGGCTTGCCCACTATCTCGGATTCGCTACACTGTATCTTGTTGGTGCCGATTTCCGCATGGAGCCGGATAAGCCCTATGGATTCGATCAAGGCAAGTCCGATGGCGGGTGCCGGTCGAATAATGCCGCATTCCAGAAAATGAACGTCATGTTCGCGGGTCTGAAACCGCATTTTGACGTATCGAAGTTCAACGTCATGAACTGCACGCCGAACAGCGGATTACAGGCATTCGAGTACATCAAGCTGGAAGACGCAATCGACGCGGCAACGGCGGGAATCTCGCAAGAGCTTGACTGCCGTGGGTGGTACGATCCAATCGACGGAGCGAAAGAGGATAGCGGAGAATGAAGTTCTTTTCCAACAAACACCGGCGAATCATGGAGGGCGAGTTTTTCGCGGGCGAATGCAATCCCTACGGCATCGCGACTTTTCGTACGACGCGTTTGACGTGGTGCTTGATCTTGGGGCGAATGTCGGCATGTTTTCGCTCGTATCGCGGGTGATGTTTCCTACGGCCCGGATCGTCGCTATCGAACCAGATGCACAGGCATTTGAGGCATTGAAGGAGAATCTTTGCGGTCTGCGAGTGGACTGCTACCGGTTTGCCTTGGGTGCCCCTCCAATCGCGTATCTGACTCCTGGAAGAACGAGCCTAGCCAATAGCTACCGAGCCACGGGACAGAGCGGGGAAGCGTGTGCGGCGGGTTATCTGCCGGATGTTCTGAAACACGTCGGAATATCATCCACACAGCGGATGCTACTCAAATGCGACACAGAGGGAGCCGAGCAGACGTTACTGGACGACCCGGAATCCCTGGAGATGGTGCGAACAATGCCCGCAATGGGGATAGCAGTTCACGTTCGCAATCGGGTACGGTTGGCCGACGAAATAGAGCGTTGGAAACTCGCACTTGCCGGGTACACGGTTGAAGTGACCCATGCACAAAAGCGATTCGCGAATATCACAGCGAGGAAGCCATGAGGGTAGAGCTAAACATCACGCTACGCTGTAACCAGGCGTGTGCAAATTGCAATCGTCTATGCCACTTGTACCCGGATCGTGAGGAAGACATCGACCCGGAAGCAATCGCCCAGTGGATTGCCTATCTGCGAGTCACCGGGCAAACGGTCAACCGCGTCAAGGTCGTAGGGGGCGAGCCTCTGCTTCATCCCCAGTTCCGGGACATCTACTGTCTACTCGGTGAAGCGGTCAACAGCGGCGAGATTAAGGCCGTCAAGGTGGACACAAACGGGACATTACCGATACCGGCACTGCCTAAGTATCGCGGGGTTCGGATCGGCGGGAGAAAGCCACGTCGAAAAGAGCATCTGCCCTATCTATGGTCGCCTATGGACCTGGGCGAACAGATTCCACGTCACCCATGCGACATGCCCCGCCTATGCGGGTTCTCGTTGGATAATCGCGGCTGGCTCCCCTGTTCACCCGCCATCATGATCGTTCGATCGTTCGGGCTGGAACACCTCTACAAACGCGACATGCCGTCCAAGCCTTGGGGAGTGTCGGACATCTGCCGACATTGCATCCATGCCATGCCTGACGAGTGGAAGCGGATGCACTGCAAGCCGCTAGGAAGTATCACGGCAGCGGAGAAATCGCCCACACCGTCATGGGCTAGGGCGTTGGAGCGTTGTGATTAGCTAATCGCTCCATCAAGACGCGAGACTGATATTGCGCTCGTTATTACAAATGAACAGACGAACCTCGTAGGGACATTGCTGACTTGCCAGAGATAGAGTCAGCATATTCAATGAGTGGTACTGCCCCAGAATTGAGAGGAAGCGAGCGGCTGGGTGCTATTAAACGGCCTTGACCCGAAATATTGTATTTCGGCTTCAGAGCATGAATAAACGCTGACTCTACAGCATCAAGGTCCGACCGAGGAACGCGAAAACAATACGCATAATCGAAAACCTTATCCTTTAAGTGGGCTCCGACGCGGCCAGCTACGCAGATGCTTTGCCCGACATACACAACCTCATCGCCATCACACAAAAAATAGATTCCTGGAAAAGACGCAAACTGCAAAGAAACTAGTTCCAATGGACATAGATAAGACCGTATCCCTTTTAGTGCATCGGGGATTGTTACGTCTTCTCTTTCCTTAATCATGATTGGTGTTACCGATACGGACATTGGAAGATCACGACCGGCAACGTAAGTGACGGCATTTGAATTAAGCCATTGCTGTGATTCCTGGCTCGCAAAATAAAACGTGCCGTCAAGTTCGTAATGAGGAATCAATTCTGCTTCCGCAAATTCGGTAATTCGGTCTTCCGTAATACGTCCACCAGTTCTATCTGATAATTGTTTAGCAGTCAGTAGCTTTGATATATCTGGCATCATCCCTCCCTTGTATCCACTTCCCCCGCCACCGATTGCCGGATACGAAACAAATTCGGCAAGTCGATTGGTGTACCATTGCCAGCCCCTAAGCTCTTGCGGTATCTCACGTCGCCCGTGGTCGGTCGCCACTTCTCGTCGGTTGTCGGCTGTTGCATGTTGGCCGAATCGCGACAATAGCCGAATTGTCTGGCCGTATCGCCGCGAACGATTTGCAATCCGCCGATAGCCTTCTTCGGAAACTGCAAGGCGAAGATACTGCCTATGTCGTAGTGCTGCGGATACGGAATGTCCCATACGTCTGTCCGTTGCGCCGCATAGGCCAACCTATCGCCTTCCGACGTGTTAACATGCCGAGTGACTTTGCCGGGATAGCACAACACAGCCCATGCGGGGAACGTGTGCGGTATCGCATCCAAACATCCTGGACCGAAGCAGTAGTCCGCATCACAGAACCACACGTAATCCGCCCGCGTTTCGGTGGCCGTTGTGTTGCGGCCTATGTTGCGGTTCAGCAGCTGGCATAGGTCTGTATTCCGCCGACGCAAGCGAACGCCGACAGCGGACAGACGCGGGGCAAAGTATTTCAGCACCTTCGCGGTCGGTTCATCCGAGTCCGTATGCCACACGGTTATAATCGTGTCGATTGTCGGTGGGTGAAGAACCAGCGAACTAAGCTGATACGTCAATACCCGCGAATATCGCCAGCAGTGGGTTACGATTTCCAATACGGGGTTACTCACCGCGAATCTCCTTGTTCCGTTCGATGGTGCCGATAATCTGCTTGGGCTCTTCGCAGGTGGCCGCTCGAATGATTTCCCTCAACGCGGCCATGTCCTTCGGGAAACACGCTCCACCGTATCCGCGTTTTCCGTCATGGCCGGGAACGTCCATATGGGACAGAGCGATTCGACCATCGAGGGCAACGGCATCGCAAATTGTCATGTATTCTACGCCGTCGATGGCATCACACAAGCGGGCAATCTCGTTCCAGAAAAGAACCTTTGTCGCAAGGAACCCATTGATGGCGTACTTGATGAGTTCGGATTCTTCAGACGTGCATTCCAGTACAGGAACGCCGGGAAAGCGAATATCGAAGAGGTATTCGAGTTGTATCGTGTCGTCGGGTGAGCAATATCCGATAACATGCCGTGACGGCGTAACGTAGTCCAGACAAGCACAACGCTCGGTGAGAAATTCGGGATTGTGGCAGATTGTCAACGCCCAGCGGTCATTAGCACGCCGCGTATAACCGACCGGGACCGTAGACTTGATGGCGAACAGCGGGCCGGGAAGTTCTGTCCGTTTTTCTTCGGACATGTAGAATAGCTCACTTGAACACGCTGAGAATACCCCGTCAATAATCGACGTATCACAGCGGCCGTCATCGCCTTGTGGAGTCGGCACACAAACGAAACATACCTCCGTATCGCAAACCTCACGCAGCGTGTGCGTGGCTCGTTCCGGCACAACGTCATAAACGCGAACGTCATGATCGAGCTTGTACGCTTGGGCGACGGCGCGACCCACAAAGCCATTCCCGATGATTCCGATTCTCATTCGTCATTCTCCATATGCAACACAGTTCGGAAATAATCAATTGTCTTTTGCAGTCCGGCGCGAGTCGACACAGAGGGCGACCAGTTAAGTACATCACGGGCAAGCGAAATATCCGGGCATCGTCGCGGCGGGTCGTCATGCGGCAATGACTCGAAGCGGCAAGCGGTCTTATTGCCGGTCATTCGGTTGACCATATCGGACAGTTCACGCATGGTGATTTCGTTTGGATTGCCGATATTCACCGGACCGGGGAAGTCTGAATCGCCGAGAGCGACCAAGCCAGCGATGGTATCCGACACGTAGCACAGGGACCGCGTTTGCCGTCCATCGCCGTAGATCGTCAGCGGTTCGCCGCACAGGGATTGAACAATGAAGTTAGATACGACGCGGCCATCATCTTTCGCCAGTCGCGGCCCGTAGCTGTTGAAGAGGCGAGCGATACCGATATTTGTTTCATGCTGCCGGTGATAGTCCATCGCCAGTGATTCCGCACACCGCTTGCCCTCGTCGTAGCAACTTCGCACCCCACACGGGTTGACGCAGCCCCAGTATTCCTCCGTTTGCGGATGCACAGCGGGCGAACCGTAAACCTCGGAGGTTGAGGCTATGACGATGCGTGCATTTCGACGCAACGCCAAAGCAAGCATGTTTCGAGTGCCGACAACGGCGGTCAGCGTGGTGCCGATCGGATCGGCTTGATATGCTTTCGGTGATGCGGGACACGCCAAGTGATAAATCACGTCGATGCTGGCGAGGTCCACCCGTTCGCGGACATCCATTTTGAGAAAACCGAACGACCCCGGAAGGTCATTATCGTGCATCCTACGCCGTAGCGTGGTTAGATTGTCTTCACTTCCGGTAGATAGATTGTCGATTCCGACAACCTCGTCACCACGGTCTACCAGATATTCGCAAAGATGAGAACCGAGAAACCCAGCGGCACCGGTCACTAGGACCTGCTTTCGCGATCCAGCCATTCTCTTACCTCCGTGTCGTATTGTCCGCCCCAACGAGCCACCTCGGCAAAATCGAGCATCATGCACTCACGAAACGCGGGAGCCCATAGACGGCGGCCCTGTTCTTTTTTCAGATGCTTTCCGCCGTGGAAATGCCAGATTACCGCTTCGGACTGGTACTGTCCATAGATCGGCGAGCAATTCCAGCGATCGTCAAGCAAAAGATGCGACGAACCGGGCAGGGCCAATTGGGCCGCCAGTTCATCGGCGATGAATCGACCGGACAACGCCTTTCCCAACGCTTGCCAGTCAGCGAGAAACGGAGCATTACGCTGCCAGCCCATCACGCCGGTATTCAGAGCCGGATAGCTGTTTTTCGTTACGTGGTCGATGGCAGCGTCAACGAGCGGGGAAATGCCCGATAGCTTCCGAATCCGTCCTTTCATCTTGCGGCCCGTTGTGACCCATTCCGCGAATTGGGTCACAATCACCGGGTTACTGTCCAGCCAATCAAACAGCGGATCAATCGGCCCTTCGATCAGCGTATCCGCGTCCAGGAATACCGTCCGCTCATACGGGCTGTAATGCGGCATTAGAGTCTTGCAGACGTACGCTTTATTACGCCGTGGTTTGGTCGGCGTATCGAATGGAATCCGCTCAGCCTGTACGCCGTGGTACTGGGCGATGATTCGCGTTATGTCCTCAGACGCATCGTCGTAAAGAATGGCGATAGGACCATCGTAGTACCGACGCAGCGACCACAGAGATACGACCAGCCGTTCCGCACAGGAATTGCCGAGAATATTGAGATAGACGACGCCTTTAGACTCCATTGATTGCCTCATCTACTGCTTTGCGTACCTTGTTGACGCCGCCCAAAACGTGCTTCCATCCGTGTTTCTGAAAACGCCGTCGGACGATCGGTAGACCCATGCGGGCCGCACAATACCAGTGGACCGTATCTTGCGATGGAACGGGCATTTCATTGCGGCATGGTTCGCAAAGTCGCTTTGTCATCGCGGTATTGAAAAACCCGATCCACGAGGCAATCCGGGGATGGTGAAGACGTGGAATACCGCCTCGGTAGGAGATTTTGCAGTCCGACACGTTGACGGGCAGATCGTAATTCTGTAGACCGGGAACTATAGATGCCCAGTTATCGAGCCGGTCGATCCACAATGCGGGCTTTGTGTACCCCCAAGGCGGGGCGACGATTCCGGGCGTGTGCTGGAAGTCCTCAGTAAAAAGCCACTGGTCCGAAGAAGTGGCGATCGTGTGGGAGTCAAATTTCAGCCAGTACGGCGTGTCGATATGTCGCGGAAGTTCTGTAACGAGCGAGCCGAGCATAAAATCACGCTGAGAAAGGCCGCACACGTTCGATACGGGCACTACACGGGTATTAGGCGATACGAGGAGATTCAATGGAGCAAAGTAGCTCAGAAGCCCCTCCCGATCGCATAGCAACACCCACGGCCGTCGCCACAATTCCGGCCGAAAGTGCTTCCAGCTTCGCAGAGTCTCCGCAAACTCGGCCGCATGATTGGCGTCCAGCGCCACAACGACCGTAAAATCAGGAATCTCGCCCATTTTGCCCCTCCGCTTTCGTTTGGGTCTTGCCATAGAGTAGCGACTAGGCTAGAATATGTCAAGAGGCATCGGAGGTAAAGCCAATGGAAAATGTTTTGACCGTTACACAACTCGCGCAGAAAACCGGGTATTCCGTGGCGTGGATTCGCCGGCAGTGTCAGCAGGGCCGAATAAAGGCGACGAAAATTCAGGGAATCGGCTACCTGATTGCCGAAAAAGTGGCCGATCGGCTTGAACGGAAACCGCTGAAAAACAAGAGCTAATGGGATTTTCTGGGAAATTTCCGAAATTCTATTAGTTTTTCGTTTGACATACTGTAGCGACGCCGCTATACTGCCGATAGAGTTAATGAGGCGAGCGACGGAAACCCAAACACAAGGAGACGAGAGATGATGATTCAAGTAACCGACCAGAACGAAACGGCAGACGCGATTAATTTCGAGATGACAGCCGGAAAGAAAACGGCTTACATTCGCTACCAACGCGAACTTGGGTACATCAACGTGATCGTCATGAACGCCAGTCACAAAGCCTATCGGGGCGGCGGGCGGGTGTTCTGGGGCGGGTGGCAAGAGGCGAAAGACGCGTACAAGTCTTGCGAGATCGTCGCCATGATCCACGAAGCCGAATACCGTTCGTTTGCTAACCTGACTTGGGAGCAACTCGGAGCGGCGGGCAAGTAGACGACTCGGCCCCGAGGGCTCCACGGAGCCCGACGGCCCGCGCCGTTGCGGGGGGAGAGAGACACGACACGACACAAGGAGACAGACGATGAAGATCATCAACGACACAAACCGCGAATTGAAGGACATTGCAAAGTTGCCGGTAATCAAGGTTATCCGCAACAACTGGCGACAGCGGACAATCACGCTGTATCAGGTCCCGAACACGTCCATCGTCTATTCGGTCGGCGTTACCTACGATGGCACCCGTACTATCGTGTGCGAGGACCATATCGATGACTGGGCTAGGGAACTGGCGATGGAAGGTGAGATCGTCATGACTCATTGAGCGACAGCCCCCAACCGCGCACCGCCTGACCTCGGTGCCGGATTGGTGGCTTTCGGCAACATCTAACAGGGAGATCAGAAAATGATTACGCGAACGGAACTTGTTGATCGGCTTTGGGGCGAGGATGATACCGTGGTGCATGAAGCGGTCATCCACGTCACAAACGCTCAAGCGGCGGCGATCGTCGGTACCGAATGGGAAGTCACCGATAATCCCGATGCGGTCTATGGATGGCGTCCGCTGACGGAAGATGAGATGAGGGCCGTTGTGAACTACATTAGCTGACAGTCCCCGTTACCGGGCCGTAGCGATGCGACCCGGACACGGCGACTTTCACGCCGGAAGGAGTATCGGCATGGATGGCATTATTTCTCATGTACCGTATGCGTGCGTCGGACTGATGGCGGCGGCGTGGGCATACACTGGATGGAGGGCCACCGAATGGCAACCATCGTTTGTATCGTGGTGGGCGTGGTTTTCATTGTGCTGGCCTGGAAGGGGGCGGAATGATGGGAAGCATGGGCGCGTTGATGGGCGGGTTCATTACGCTGGCTATCATCCTGATTACGGTGCCTTGTTGCGTGGTCGCGGCGGTTCTGTCCGACATGCACAAGGTACGAGCGAGGTATGAGGCCAAGGAACAGGAACTCCGCGAAAAGTACGGCGAAAAGGAATGACCGACCGGGGCAAGGACGCCCCTTCAAAACGTATCAACCGAAGCCGACGCGGTTTAATCGTCGGCGATCCGTAGGACACGGAGACTGTATCATGAGTACTGGCATTGATGGATTGCGTGGGACGTTGGAGCGATTGGGTGCGACTGTGGCAGAGAGGACCGAGCAGGTCATTCTCGACGGCATCGCGGTTGGCGTGGACCGGGCACTGGCGAAGGTCTACGACCGGATCGAGGCCGTGACCGATGAGAGGGTGCCGATACTGGAACGCCTCACGCATGAGATCGACGGCTTGCGGTCGGAACCGATCATCATCGACCAGCCGGAAGCCGAGCCGAAGAAGCCCGCGAAGAAGCGGGGCCGCCCGCGAAAGAAGGCGGAGTAGATTTCTCGGGGATTCGTAAGAATCCCCATTGCAATCATTCTATTATTCTATTATGATTTCCCGAAGTGGCGATTTCGCTAGTTTTAACCCGATGGAAACGGAGACGGAAATGGAACTGTACGGCCGACCGGTGAAGCCCGGTCAATACATTCAATGGACGGAACGGGACGGGGACTATCTTGTCGATAGGTACGGCATCATCGCTCAGATCGTCCATGAGGGCGATAACTTCGAGGCTTTGGAGCTTCACAGCGGAATGCCTGCCGATCCGGGGCCGGAGTGGGAACGGCTTAGCAGTGACGACACGCTTTGCAAGACCGCGAACGGCGTCACCGTACCGCTCGACCCGCCTACGTGGTCATGGATGGCGGATTACCCGGCCGAGTTTACCAGCCGGGCGAGAACGTCGCTAGGGCCGAAAGTCGGGCAAGCTGTTATGCTGGCAGCGTATCAAGAGATCGGCATCATCACCGAGGATAACGGCGGCAATCGCTGTTTCGTCAACCTCGAAACCGGACGCGGCAAGCTGTTGGAGTGGCATGAGGCCGTCATCGTGCTTACGTCCCTCGTCTGGGGAGAGGTCTAATGCGGGACGTTTATCTATCGCTGGCCGTGGCGTGTGGCATTCTCGGAGTCTACGGCATCGGCCATGCAGCGGCGTATGGGTCGATTCCTTCGGCGGCGTTTGGCTTTGCGTGTGTGTTTTCGGGTATCTGGTCACTCGTTACAAGTTGGGAGACATGATTGATGGAACCTATCAAGCTGGAATGCGAATATCGGTCGGACGCATGGCAGGAAATGCGTCGGCAGTGCATCGGGGCATCGGAAGCGGCGGCGGCGTGCGGGCTGAGTCCGTTCGACACGCCTTACACGCTCGTAATCCGAAAGTTCACCGGCGAAGAGATCGAAGACAATGACGCGATGTGGTGGGGCCGGGAGTTGGAACCGCTCGTCATTAAGCGTTACCAGGAACTGACCGGCGAGAACGTGACACACAACACGGACACCTACCGGCATCCGGCGTTGACGTGGATGATTGCGACCCCGGACGCCTTCATTGACGGCCCAGATGGGCGAAGGCTGTTGCAGATCAAGACGGCCACTAGCCGAAGCCTACGGGGCTGGGGCGAGCAAGGCAGCGACCAAGTCCCTGACATGTATCTTATCCAGTGTCAGCACGAAATGGCCGTCATGGATGCGACGGTCTGTACGCTGGCATTGCTCGTTGACGGTCGGAACATGCGGACCTACACGATCAAGCGCGATGAAGCATTGATCGACCTGATCGTGGAAAAGGAATCGTCCATCATTGAGTACCTCAAGACCGGTTCACTTCCTCCGCGAACCGAAGACGAAACCGACGTGAAGGCCACTCACGAATGGTGGCGGAAGATTAAGCCGGAAGCCATCGTCGCCCGTTGGGACGGTGCGGACCAGGAATGGGAAGCAATTGAGGCCATCAAGGCCGAGATCAAGGAACGCGAAAAGGAACTGTACCGACTCCAAGCCGACTGGAAGGAACGCATGGGGACGGCGGATACCGTGGACATCGGCGGGCGTCAGGTGTACCGGTCGGATACGGCGGGATCGTTTGTCACGCAACACGACGTGGACACGCTCGCCCGTCGCGTTGGCGAAGTCAAGCGGAAGGGGTTTTCCACACTCAAAGTCAGGGAGATCAAATAGCATGAGTAACGCACTAGTCAAGACGGAAGATCAATGGCGGCAGTACATCAACACGCCGCAAGTAGTGGACGGCATCGCCCGGTACTGCAAGGGCTCGGGAGTGGAATCCGATCAGATCATCACCGGGTTTTCGCTGGCGATTCGCAAGTCAATTTTGACGCAGACCGGCAACCGGCCAATCATCACCGATTGCACGGCCTACAGCGTAATGACCTGCATTCTGAAGGCCGCTCAGATGGGGCTCGTACCTGATGGCAGTGAGGCCGCCTTGGCCCCATTCAGGAACAACAAGGCCGGTACGGTCGAAGCTACGTTTATGCCCATGTACCGGGGATTGGTCAAGCTAGCACTTCGGCACCCCGATATTCTCAGCGTGACGGCGGGCGCTATTCGAGAGAACGACTTTTTCGAGGCCGAACGCGGCAGCAATCCGCATCTTATCCACCGTCCGCCACTGGACGAACGCGGAAAGCTCATCGGATCTTGGGCACTTGCCAAAATGCGACAGGGTGCCGACATCTTCGTCACGCTCGGAGCCAAGGACATTGCCCGCCATCGTCGCCCGTCGAGGAATGACCATCTATGGGACGATGAGCCGGAGGGAAATGCCGAACCGATGTGGACGAAATCGGCAGTACATGAGCTTATCAAGTGGCTACCAAGTCGCGACCTGCAACGGGTGGAAGAACTGGAGCATTACACCGACCGGCCCATGACGATCGACGTGCAGGCGTTGACCGACGCCCCGAAGACAAAATCTGAGGACATTCGGCGTCGACTGGAGCGGTCCAAGCCGAGTACCATCGACGTTGCCGATCAACCGCCACAACGGCAGACGGAGCCGGAATACGCGGAAGAGCCGCCACAATACGACGATGCCCCGATTACCGATGAGGACATGTGGGACGAATCGGTGGAGATGGCGGCTTGGCGTGAGGAGCTTGCAAAGAAGCGGAAAGCGGATACCGTCGCGGCGTTGATGGAGGAGGCACACGCAAAATTCCCGGCACGTCGGATGGATTGCCTTAATACATTCCTTGCGGAATGCCGATCGAAAATGAAGGAACTTGGCGACTGATACACCAGCCCCGCGAACGGTTCGACCGTCGATGCCGTCGGCACTGCTTACATCGCGGCGGGTTTAGGGTCTCCTTTCGTGGCCTTTCATGCGTGCAAGAAGCTGGCGGCAATCGCGCGGGGCGTTTTTTTTACATCTACTCGGCTGGCTGGAGAGCTAGCCGCAAACACAAGGAGCAAGACCAATGAAACCCAACACACTTATCCAAATCCCCGACGGCCGCATTGGCCGCGTCGTCTATCACAGCATTGACGGTTACGGCGTCCGCTGGGGAACCGAACCAGCCGACGAAAACGACCTGCCGGAACCGGACGCCATGCTGCGAAAGCCCTACGTG